>LNAP01003891.1_pt1 | contig 24691 bp, 22 predicted proteins | sample 602601 | NCBI WGS metagenome assembly LNAP01 (sample SAMN02440304, study PRJNA202911) | soil metagenome | biome: Subtropical and temperate rainforests or woodlands; isolation source: soil samples (1 kg each in a 20% v/v slurry with milli Q water) were... ...
GGCCACTGGAAACGGTAGTTGCGGATGCGAAATGGCGCGAGCGCCGAAGGCCGCGTGGCTGCGCTCACTGCGCGATGACGCGTATCACGGCGATTCCCTTGCCCTTGTTGTTTCTTTGTTTGCGTCGGCAACGTAGCGCTGGCGATGTTCGTGTCAATCGGAACCGCCGCAGGCCGCCCTTGCGCTCGGCTCCTACCTCGTCGTGGTTCTCGGCTTCCGCTCTGCCAGCGCCGCTGCCATGGCCGAGATCAACGGACGCATGAAATAGGCTTCGTCCGCCGGCGAGACGTCGGTGCGCAGGCCATGCGCTGCAAGTTCGCCGGAGACCGCCGGCCCCACCGAGGCGATCAGCGTCCGCTCCAGACCTGCGCGCAGCTTCGCCTCGCTGCCATGCGCCTTCGCGGCCTCGATCAGCCGGCGGACCTGGCCGAGATTGGTCAGCGCGATGGAATCGATTCGTCCCTCGGCCAGGTCGTCGATGGCGGTGACGATGCTGGCATCCGCGGCCTTGGAATCGTAGATATACGGCAGCACGCTATCGACATCGGCGCCCTGCGCGGTCAGCGCGCCGGTGAGCGCACCGTGGTCCTTGTCCGGATAGAGCTGGAGGCCGATGCGCCGTCCCTTCAGCTCGAGCTTGCCCAGCATCTCGATCACGCCCTCGGTGGTCGGCTTCTCCGTGGTCTGCTGCGCCTCGAGGCCGACCTCGCGCAGCGCCTTGCCGGGCTTCGGCCCACGGGTGAACTTTCGCGACCTGGCGAGGGCCGTCACCAGCGCCTGGTCGAGCCCGCGGGCGACGGCGAGCTTCATGATTCGCCGCAGGCCTTCGCCGGTCATCAGCACGAGGTCGTCAAAGGGCTTGTCGACGGCGCGGCGGATCCAGGCCTCGACCGGGGCGGGGTCCGGCGCGTCGTGGATGGTGAACATCGGGCATTGCACGACATCGGCGCCTTGCTCGGCCAGCAGCCTGGAAAACTGCGCTTCCTCGCGCGTTTCCAGGATCAGGATGCGGGTGCCGTTCAAACGGTCGGCCATGAGCGTCTCCGGTGAGTCAATGGAATGGTCCGTTCATCCTGACCCCACGCATCGGGGTGAAGCAAGTGTGAGGATCAAGTCTTGGGATTGGCGCAGGGGCGGGGTCGGTGATAGAGCAGGGCGCAAATCGCGGTGTTTCGCGAGCCTTTGCCCAAACCTTCGTCGAGAGCCAGTTCTTCAAACCATGCCCGATCATCAATATGTCCTGACCCTGTCCTGTCCGGATCGCCCCGGCATCGTTTCTGCGGTGTCGACCTTCCTGGCCCACAACGGACAGAACATCCTCGACGCCCAGCAGTTCGACGACACCGAGACCAACAAGTTCTTCATGCGCGTGGTGTTCACCGCGGCCGATCTCGCCGTGGAACTGTCCGCGCTCCAGACCGGGTTTGCCGCGATCGCCGAGCGCTTCGGCATGGAGTGGCAGATGCGGGACCGCGCCGCGCATCGCAAGGTGATGCTGTTGGTGTCGAAGTCCGACCATTGCCTGGTCGACATCCTCTATCGCTGGCGCACGGGCGAGTTGCCGATGACGCTGGCCGCGATCGTCTCCAACCATCCGCGTGACGTCTATGATGGACTCGATTTCGGCAGCATCCCGTTCCATTATTTGCCCGTTACCAAGGACACCAAGCGCGAGCAGGAGGGGCAGATTCTCGATCTGGTCGCCAGGACCGGGACCGATCTCGTCGTGCTCGCCCGCTACATGCAGATCCTGTCGGACGATCTCTCGGCAAAGCTGTCGGGGCGCTGCATCAACATCCACCACTCGTTCCTGCCGGGCTTCAAGGGTGCAAAGCCCTATCACCAGGCCCATGAGCGCGGCGTCAAACTGATCGGCGCCACCGCGCATTACGTCACGCGCGATCTCGACGAGGGTCCGATCATCGACCAGGACGTCGAGCGCATCAGCCATCGCGACACGCCCGAGGACCTCGTGCGCAAGGGCCGCGACATCGAGCGCCGTGTGCTCGCCCGCGCGATCCGCTATCATCTGGATGACCGCGTCATTCTCAACGGCCGCAAGACGGTGGTGTTCGTGGATTGACGTATCTTCACCTCTCCCCGCTTGCGGGGCGAGGGAGCGGACTGCCTCAGCGCACCGCGGTCCCCGACGTCGATCCCGTCGCGCCCTTCTGCGCCTGCTCTTCCTTCTCGCGATCCGCCGCCGGCATCAACCGTTTGCGCTCGCGCTCTTTCATGTAGGCGTCGTATTGCGGCGTGCCCGGGCGCGGCGGAGCGTCGGCGGGCAGGCCGCCCGCCCATTGGGGGACGTAGTCACCCACGCCGGCCGAGAGCCTCTCGTTGACGGTGCCGCAACCGCACAGCCCCGCGGCGAGCACTGCGAGAACGAGAAGGGGGCGGAAAGGCTTGGGCATTGTGTGAGCACGAGTTCGGTCATTGGACGCCAGTCAGTCTGGCGCCGGGAGAGTAGCCTTCAACAAGGTAAAATAGACTTATTCGAGGTAGGTATTCAGCTACCTGATTTTGGCTGGCCAGGGCTCCGCCGATGTCCGAATCCTGCAAAAGAAAGACGAAATTCTCTATCCACCGGGGCGGTCGCGTTTCTAGACTACGACCCGGCTCGCGATAAATTGGCTTGGTCGGCGACCGGGCTTTTTCGTTGACAGGTCCATTTGATTTGTACAATCGTACAAATTAGCGCGGCCAGGATCGGGGCTCGGGTTACTCCGGCGTAACCGCGACACTGCTCCCCCGCCGTCGCGATCGGAACGCTCGGCTTGCGCCGAATGGTCGCCAAACGTCCGATTGACAATGAGGGCGCGGAAGACGCCATGTGGCGCGCGACATCACTCGCGCGTGAGCTAAGATGATGCCAAGGATCGGGCACTCGGTCCGGCGCGCAAGAGATAAGGAATTAAGGGGAGGGATCGTCTGATGTTCGAACGCAAACAGTTTTCCTGGGCTGCGATGGCAGCCATCGCCGGCCTCGCGGCCATCGCGCCTGTAAAGGCCGAGGACACCGTCAAGGTCGGCCTGATCCTGCCGATGACTGGGGGCCAGGCCTCGACCGGCAAGCAGATCGAGAACGCGATCAAGCTCTACATGCAGCAGAAGGGCGACACCGTCGCCGGCAAGAAGATCGAGATCATTCTCAAGGACGACGCCGCGATTCCCGACAAGACCAAGACCGCCGCGCAGGAGCTGATCGTCAACGACAAGGTCAATTTCATCGCCGGCTTCGGCGTGACGCCGGCTGCGCTTGCCGCCGCGCCGCTCGCAACGCAGGCCAAGATCCCGGAAGTCGTGATGGCGGCCGGCACCTCCATCATCACCGAGCGCTCGCCCTATATCGTGCGCACCAGCTTCACGCTGGCGCAGTCGTCGACCATCATCGGCGACTGGGCGGTCAAGAACGGCATCAAGAAAGTCGCGACGCTGACCTCGGACTACGCGCCCGGCAATGACGCGCTCAACTTCTTCAAGGAGCACTTCACCGCTGGCGGCGGCGAGGTGGTCGAAGAGGTCAAGACGCCGCTCGCCAATCCCGATTTCGCGCCGTTCCTCCAGCGCATGAAGGATGCCAAGCCCGACGCGATCTTCGTGTTCGTGCCGGCCGGCCAGGGCGGCAACTTCATGAAGCAATATGCCGAGCGCGGCCTCGACAAGGCCGGCATCAAGGTGATCGGGCCGGGCGACGTCACCGACGACGATCTACTCAACAACATGGGCGACGCCGTGCTCGGCACGGTCACTGCGCATCTCTATTCTGCGGCGCATCCCTCGCAGATGAACAAGGATTTCGTCGCGGCCTACAAGAAAGCCTACGGCAACCGTCCGGGCTTCATGGCGGTGAGCGGCTATGATGGCATCCACCTGATCTACGAAGCGCTGAAGAAGACGGGCGGCGACACCGACGGCACCAAGCTGGTCGAGGCCATGAAGGGCCAGAAGTGGGAAAGCCCCCGCGGCCCGATCTCCATCGATCCCGAGACCCGCGACATCGTGCAGAACATCTACATCCGGAAGGTCGAGAAGGTCGACGGCGAACTCTACAACGTCGAGTTCGCAACCTTCGAGGCCGTCAAGGATCTCGGCAAGACCAAGAAGTGACGCGCGAAAGCGCGTCATCCCCGAGCGCGCTGAGCGCGCATCGGGGATCTCGAAATTGTTGAAATGGATTCCGGGTTCAGCGCCGTGCGCTGCCCCGGAATGACGAGTGTTACCAGGACCAGTCTACCCTCGATGACCTCGATCCTCACCAACCTGTTCGATGGCGTTGCCTACGGCATGCTCCTGTTCGTGCTCGCTTGCGGGCTCGCGGTCACGCTCGGCCTGATGAACTTCGTCAACCTAGCCCATGGCGCCTTCGCCATGGCCGGCGGCTATGTCTGCATGGTGCTGGTCAACCGGATGGGCTGGCCGTTCTTCGCCGCGCTGCCGCTCGCCTTTGTCTCTTCGGCGGCGATCGGTATCCTGCTCGAGCGCACGCTCTACCGCCACCTCTACGCGCGCAGCCATCTCGACCAGGTGCTGTTCACCATTGGCTTGACCTTCATGTCGGTCGCAGCGGTCGATTACATCCAGGGTTCCTCGCGGGTCTTCATCAATTTGCCGGCCGCGCTCCAGGGCCAGTTCGACCTGTTCGGCGTCGGCATCGGCCGCTACCGGCTGATGATCATCGTGATCTGCGGCCTGCTCACCATCGGTCTTCAGATGGTGCTGGCCAAGACCCGCTTCGGCAGCCGCCTGCGCGCCGCGGTCGACGATCCACGCGCCGCGAGCGGCCTTGGCATCAACGTACCGCAAGTGTTCGCCTTCACGTTCGCATTTGGCTGTGGCCTTGCCGGCCTGGGCGGCGCGCTGAGCGCCGAGATCCTCGGCCTCGATCCGTACTTCCCGCTGAAATTCATGATCTACTTCCTGATCGTGGTCACGGTCGGCGGCTCCTCCTCGATCACCGGCCCATTCCTGGCATCGCTCCTGCTCGGCATCGGCGACGTCGCCGGCAAATATTACGTGCCGAAGATGGGTCCCTTCGTGATCTACACCATGATGATCGTGATCCTGATCTGGCGCCCGAACGGCCTGTTCGGCCGCACGGCCGCGCGTTGAGTTCGCCGATGAGCGCTTCGTCCGACGTCGGTTATCACGCTCAGCGCCAGGCGCGCTGGCACTATGGTGAGGCAGCCTTCTGGGTCGTCGTGCTGGCCTGCGGCTTCCTGTTTCCCACCCGCTATTTGATCATGACGGACATCCTGCGGCTGGCGCTGTTCGCGATGTCGCTCGATCTGATCCTCGGCTATGCCGGCATCGTCTCGCTCGGCCATGCCGCCTTCTTCGGCGTCGGCGCCTATGCCGCGGGGCTGCTCGCGCTTCACGGCATCATCAACGAGCCCGTGTTCGCGCTGGTCGTCGCAGGCCTTGCAGCCATGGTGCTCGGCTTCGCCACCAGCTTCCTGGTGATCCGCGGCGTTGACCTGACCCGCCTGATGGTGACGCTCGGCATCGCGCTGCTGCTGGAGGCACTCGCGGAGCGCTTCTCCAAGATCACCGGCGGCACCGACGGGCTGCAAGGCATCGAGATGCAGCCGATCTTCGGCGAGCTTCCGTTCGACATGTTCGGCAAGACCGGCTTCTTCTATTCGCTGGCCGTGCTGTTCCTGCTGTTCCTGTTCGCGCGCCGCGTCGTGCACTCGCCGTTCGGCCTGTCGCTGCGCGCGATCAAGAACAATCCGCTGCGCGCCGCCGCCATCGGCATTCCAGTCAACCGCCGCCTGATCGCGATCTACACGCTCGCGGCGTTCTATGCCGGCATCGCGGGGGCGCTGTTTACCCAGACCACCGCGATCGCATCGCTCGACGTGTTCGCCTTCGAGCGCTCGGCCGACCTCATGCTGGTGCTCGTCATCGGCGGCACCGGCTATCTCTACGGCGGGCTGATCGGCGCGGTGATCTTCCGCATGCTCCAGGAATTGTTCTCCACGATCACCCCGCAATACTGGCAGTTCTGGATCGGCCTCGTGCTGGTCGTGATCGTGCTGGTCGGCCGTCAGCGCCTGCATCGCTGGGTGCTGTACGTGCCTAACCTGATCGTCAGGCAGTTTGCCGGGCGCAAGGCTGACGTCGCGCTTCCGGAGAGCGACGCATGACCATCGCGCTCGAAACCAGGAATCTCGAAAAGCAGTTCGGCGGCCTCCGCGTCACCCGCGATCTCTCCTTGAAGATCGAACAGGGCGCCCGCCACGCGCTGATCGGCCCGAACGGCGCCGGCAAGACCACAGTCATCAATCAGCTCACCGGTGTGCTCAAGCCGAATTCCGGCCGTATCCTGCTCGAAGGCCAGGACATCACGGATCTGCCCGTGCACAAGCGCGTTCTGCGCGGTCTGTCGCGCACCTTCCAGATCAACCAGCTCTATCCCGACCTGACGCCCTTGGAGACCATCGGCCTCGCCGTCTCCGAGCGCCTCGGACATGGCGGCGACTGGTGGCGGCGGATGGGCACACGCAGCGACGTCAATGGCGAGATTGCAGACCTGCTCACGCGCTTCCACCTACTCGACGTGATGAATGAAGAGACGGTGACGCTGCCTTACGGCAAGCAGCGCCTGCTCGAGATCGCGGTCGCGATCGCGGCCAAGCCGCGCGTGCTTTTGCTCGACGAGCCCGCGGCCGGCGTGCCCGAGAGCGAGCGCCACGACATTCTCGCCGTCGTCGGCAGTCTGCCGCGCGACGTCACGGTGCTGCTGATTGAGCACGACATGGATCTCGTCTTCTCGTTCGCCGACCGCATCTCGGTGCTGGTCTCGGGTGGGCTGCTCACGGAAGGTCCGCCAGACCAGGTCGCGCGCGATCCGCAGGTCAAGGCCGTCTACCTCGGCGAGGAGGTGGTTAATGTCTGACCTGCTCGTGCTCGACTCGCTTCGTGCCGGCTACGGTGAGGCGGTGGTGCTACCCAACATGTCGCTGCGCCTCGCCGAAGGGCAGGTGCTGGCGCTGCTGGGGCGCAACGGCACTGGCAAGACCACGCTGATCAACTCCATCGTCGGCGTCACCCGTCGCTTCTCCGGTACCGTCGTGCTCGCCGGCATCGACGTCACCACCTTGCGACCCGACCAGCGCGCCCGCGCCGGTATCGGCTGGGTGCCGCAGGAGCGCAATATCTTCCGCTCGCTCACGGTGGAAGAGAACATGACCGCGGTCGCGCAGCCCGGTCCCTGGACGGTCGAGAAGGTCTACGAGATGTTCCCGCGGCTGAAGGAGCGGCGGAGCAATTTTGGCAACCAGCTCTCCGGCGGCGAGCAGCAGATGCTGGCGATCGGCCGCGCGCTGACCCTCAACCCGAAGGTCCTGCTGCTGGACGAGCCGACCGAGGGCCTGGCCCCCATCATCGTCGAGGAGCTTCTGAAGGCGATCGGCGCGATCACCCGGGCAGGGGGCATCTGCTCCATCATCGTCGAGCAGAATGCCCAAAAGATTCTGGGGCTCGCCGACCGTGTTGTGATATTGGAGCGCGGAACGATCGTCCACGATGCCCCGAGCGCCGCGCTGAAGGCCGACCCGTCGGTCCTGGAACGCCACCTCGGTGTTGCAGGGGCGGCGGCCCACTAGAATTTCGGGAGAAACAAGAAATGCAGCGAACCAGAGCCCCCTTCCGCGCCGACGAGGTCGGCAGCCTCCTGCGCCCCGCCAAGATCAAGAAGGCCCGCGCCAGGTTGGAGAAGGGCGAGATCTCGGCCGACGATCTGCGCAAGATCGAGGACTCGGAGATCGAGAAGGTCGTGCACAAGCAGGCCTCGGTCGGCCTGAAGCTTGCGACCGACGGCGAATTCCGCCGCTCCTGGTGGCATTTCGACTTCCTGGCCAAGCTCACAGGTTGCGAGCTGTTCCACCCCGATTCCGGAATCCAGTTCGCGGGCGTGCAGACCCGTCATGACGCGGTGCGTGTGATCGGTAAGCTCGACTTCCCCGACGACCATCCAATGCTCGATCACTTCCGCTTTCTGAAGAAGTGCGCGGACCAGGCCCACGTCACCGCCAAGATGACGATCCCCTCGCCGGCGGTGTTGCACTTCCGCGGCGGCCGCAAGGCGATCTCAAAGGACGTCTATCCCGATCTCGACGCCTTCTACGAAGATCTCGGCAAGACCTATCGCAAGGCGGTGAAGGCGTTCTACGACGCCGGTTGCCGCTATCTCCAGTTCGACGATACCGTGTGGGCCTATCTCTGCTCGCCGGACGAATTGCAGAAGGCGCGCGAGCGCGGCGACAATCCGGACGGCCTCCAGCAGATCTATGCACGCGTCATCAACTACGCTCTGGCCGAGAAGCCTGCCGACATGGTGGTGACGACGCATGTCTGCCGCGGCAATTTCCGTTCGACCTGGATTTCTTCAGGCGGCTACGAGCCCGTGGCCGAGACCATGCTCGCCGGCACCAATTACGACGGCTATTTCCTCGAATACGACAGCGACCGCGCCGGCGGCTTCGAGCCGCTGCGCTTCCTGCCCAAGGGCAACAAGATCGCCGTGGTCGGTGTCATCACCTCGAAGTTCGGCGAGCTCGAGAAGAAGGACGACATCAAGCGCCGCCTCGAGGAAGCCGCCAAGTTCGCGCCGCTGGAGCAGCTCGCGCTGTCGCCACAATGCGGTTTTGCGTCGACCGAAGAGGGCAACGTCCTCTCCGAGGAAGAGCAGTGGGCCAAGCTCAGCCTCGCGGTCGAGATCGCGAAGGAAGTGTGGGGCAACTGACGTATGGCGTCATTCCGGGGCGCGATCAGCGCGAACCTGGAATCTCGAGATCCCGGGTCTGGTGCTTGCGCACCATCCCGGGATGACAACGCGCAAGCGCGTCGTCACTTCGCCGCCAGATAGACCTCGCCCAGCAGCGACGAGTTCGACCACGGCACCTGCTTGCTCTTCGTGCCCGAGACCACCTCGGCCCGCACCCGCGTCAGCATCTGCTGCACTTCAAGTCCGGGCGTGCCGAGATGGCGGGAGAGGGCGGCGGAGAACGGCGAATTGGCGCCTTCACCGTCGAGCGCGACCTGGCCCGGCGCGGTGGCGAAGGCGATCAGCGTGCCCGCACCCAGCGTCGCGCCGGCGCCCAGGCTCGTTGGCGCTGCGAGGCCCGAGGCGACCTCGATGGCGCGATTGCTGCCGGCGCTTGCTAACTGCTGCGCCATCGGATTGTTGCGGCAGGCATCGAAAATCAAAATGTTGGTACGGACCTGGTCGTCGAGGCCGGCCATGATCGAATCCATGTCGATCATCGTTTCCGTCATGCTGCTGCCGGCCTTCAGCTCGACATCGACCGGAATGAGATAGTTGCGGCCGTCGACCTGCACGCCGTGACCGGCATAGTAGACGACCGCGACCTGCGCCCGTGCCGCCTCGCGCAGGAAGTCGCGCGTCACCTTCTGCATGGACGCGCGGTCGAGATCGATGCCCTCCGAGACCGTGAAGCCGATATCGCGCAAGCTTCTGGCGACGGCGCGCGCGTCGTTGGCCGGATTGGGCAGCGCCTTCACGTGCGCATACGCGCCGTTGCCGATCACCAGCGCCATGCGCTTGCCAGGCGTCCCCGGGGCAGGTGAGGGTGATGGCGCCATGCCGGTCTGCTGTTGAGCCGGCTGCGTCGTTGGTGACGGGGCATCGCGCGGGATCGGGGTAGGCGCGTCCGTCACCAGCGACAGCCGCACCTTTGCGGTGGCCTGATTGGCCTTGCTGCCGGCGTCGGACGCCACGATCGCCAGCGTCGCCTTGTAGTCGTCGCGCGCATGCGCGTAGTCGCCCTTCGCCTCATAGGCCAGCGCGCGGTGGATGTAGCCGGAAATCAACGCGCTGTTCGGCGGCGTCATGATGTTGACGGGGAGCTTTTCCTTCGCAAGCCGGATCGCCTCGCTGCCATCGGCGATGGCGCGATCGAGATCGCCGCGTATGCGCCAGATCGCGGTGCGGTTGATCAGCGGCTGCGGCAGTGTCGGGTCGAGCCGGATCGCCTGGTTGATGTCGGCCAGAGCCCCGTCGAGATCGCCGAGCGCCTCCTTCGCGATGCCGCGGTTCTGGAACGAGAACGCCGACTTCGGCTCCAGCTTGATCGTGGCATCGTAGTCGGCGATCGCTCTGGTGAAGTCGCCCTTGCCGCGCCAGGCGTTGCCGCGGTTGTGGAAGATGGTGCCGCTCGGAGGTCCGAGCTTCAATGCATCGTCGAAATCGGCGATCGCGATCTCGTACTCGCCCTTGTCGTAATAGGCCGATCCCCTGAGGTTGTAAGCCGCCTGGCTCGGCCGGAGCCGGATCGCCTCGGTGGCGTCAGCGATGACTTTCGAATAGTCGCCTTTCTTGTTCCAGCCGACCGCGCGCCAGAAATGGATCGTCCCGAGTTGCTCGCCTTTGAACACCTTCAGCGCGACGATCTTGCTGCAGGCGTCGATCATCTGGTCCGCCGGTGTGGTGTCGGTGGTGCAGAGCGGGCCGAGCTGGCTGCGCGCCTGCGCAACAGCGGGCGCCGACCACATGGTTGCGGCGAGCAGGCAGAGCGCGAGGAGCAGGCAACGCATTGCGGTGATCCCGTAGGAGGAGACGCGCTTGTCTGTTGCCCGGCGGCGCGCCGGGGTTCACGCTCCCGTCATCGGAGCTGGGGTAAAGCAAGAGGAGGGTATTCCATCAGTGGGCAGAGTTTGCTAAATGGCGGGGCCCAACGCTTCTGCCCACCGAATTCCCACTGATGAAAAACGACGAAATCCTCAGCCAAATCACCGAGTTCTGCCGCGGGGCGGACATGGCTGAATCGACGTTTGGCCGGCGCGCGGTGAACGATGGGAAGCTGGTGCATCGGCTGCGCGAGGGAAAGCGCATCACGGTCGATACGCTGGAGCGGATCCAGGCCTACATCGCCGCATCGACCGGCGGCCTGCCGCCGCCGCGGGGGCTTCAGGTGCCGCCGGAAAAGCGCGATCCGCGCAGCAATTTCCGCTTTTTCGAGAACCGGCAGAAATACCTGTTGTTCGTCCACACCTGCAGCGAGAAGCGGGTGGTGGCGGAACGCGTGGCGCTCGAACTCGCCAGCATCCATCCTCGGCCGCCGGCCTTGCGTGTGTTCGACGCCGGCGTCGGCGACGGCTCGGTGCTCGCGCGCGTGCTGCGCTCGATGCATCAGCGCTTTCCTTACATGCCGTTCTACGTCGCCGGCAAGGAACTCAGCCTGGAAGACGTCCGGCTCACGCTGGACAAGGTCCCGGACCGGCTGTTCGAGCATCCGGCCTCGGTGTTCGTTTTCACCAATATGCACTATGCGGAAGCGCCCTGGCTGACGCCGAACTCACCTGCGGCCGCTGCCGCCACCGTGTGGCACGATGTGCCGCTCAGGGGAGCCTCATCGGGCGACTTCGAGACGCAGATTGCCGAGCTGAAGCCGTTTCTGGAGCAGAACTGGCGCGCGGCCATCAGCCCGCGTACGGGCATGCCGTTGTACGAGCGGCCGGTCGTGCTGGTGCTCTACCGCGAGGACCAGCGGTTCCTGCTGGATTCGACCATTCCACGGCCGGGACAGGCCGAGGCCAATTTCGACCTCGTCATCGCATCCCAGCCCTATCGCGCGTTGTCCTCGGTCAATTTCAGGGCAAAGCGGATCATTGCACCTCTGGCACGGGCGTTGCGGCCGGGTGGCCGGCTCATCGGAATTCACTCCCATGGCCAGGATCCGGGCATGGAAATGATCCAGGCAATCTGGCCCGGAGAAAATCCTTTCGCAGTGAGCCGCCATGAGCTATTGCGCGCCGTGAAATACGAACTCGGATCGTTGGGACGCGACCTGAATTTTAATGTTTACGCGGACAACCGCTCGATCTTCAGGTATGATATGGAGGCTCTGCCCAACGAGGTTACTGGAACGATCGGAACCTCGACGGCCTTTGCAGCGTGGAATGCGGCAGTCTATGTCGCCCAGATTGAGGACGACCGGTTGGCAGATATGACTCAAAACGGCCGCGCTCTGGATGCCGCCAGGGACGTGCTGCGAAAGTACAACGGGCTCTGGTTTCTCGACGAATCCTACGTCATCTCGCGACGGCGTGATTGACACAATCCAAGGCTAAACATCGCAAACGCCCGCCGGCTTAGCGGCGGAACAAGGGGTTACTGATGCGCGCGTCCTATCTCTTCACCAGCGAGTCCGTGTCCGAGGGGCATCCCGACAAGGTTTGTGACCGGATCTCCGATGAAATCGTCGATCTGTTCTATCGCGAAGGGCCGAAAGCCGGCATCGATCCCTGGGATATTCGCGCCGCCTGCGAGACGCTTGCGACCACCAACAAGGTGGTGATCGCGGGCGAGACCCGCGGCCCGAAATCCGTCACCAACGAGCAGATCGAAGGCGTCGTGCGCGCCGCGATCAAGGACATCGGCTACGAGCAGGAAGGCTTCCACTGGAAGACCGCTGACATCGAGATCCTCCTCCATCCCCAGTCGGCCGACATCGCGCAAGGCGTCGATGCGCTTCAGCCGGGCGAGGTCAAGGAAGAGGGCGCGGGCGACCAGGGCATCATGTTCGGCTACGCCACCAACGAGACGCCCGACCTGATGCCGGCGCCGATCTTCTACGCCCACAAGATCCTGCGCCTCATCTCGGAAGCGCGCCACTCCGGCCGCGAGAAGGTGCTGGGTCCGGACTCCAAGAGCCAGGTCACCGTGCAGTACGAGAACGGCAAGCCGGTCGGCGTGCGCGAGATCGTGGTGTCGCACCAGCATCTGGTCGAGGACATCTCGTCCAAGCAGATCCGCGACATCGTCGAGCCTTATGTGCGCGAGGCGCTGCCGAAGGACTGGATCACGCCGAAGACGATCTGGCACATCAACCCGACCGGCAAGTTCTTCATCGGCGGTCCCGATGGCGACACCGGCCTGACCGGCCGCAAGATCATCGTCGACACCTATGGTGGCGCGGCTCCGCATGGCGGCGGCGCGTTCTCCGGCAAGGATCCGACCAAGGTCGATCGTTCGGCGGCCTACGCTGCGCGCTACGTCGCCAAGAACATCGTCGCGGCCGGTCTTGCCGACCGCTGCACGCTTCAGCTCGCTTACGCCATCGGCGTGGCGCGTCCGCTGTCGATCTACATCGATACCCACGGCACCGGTAAGGTGTCGGAGGAACAGCTCGAGAAGGCAGCGGCGCAGGCGATGGATCTGACGCCCCGCGGCATCCGCAGCCACCTCGACCTCAATCGCCCGATCTACGCGCGCACCTCGGCCTATGGTCATTTCGGCCGCACGCCCGACAACGAGGGCGGCTTCTCCTGGGAGAAGACCGATCTCGTCGAGCAGCTCAAGCGCGCGCTCTAGTTTGTTCGTGTCATTCCGGGGCGCTCGCGCGAGCGTGCCCGGAATCCTTATCCATCATGTCGAGATTCCGGGTTCGCCTGTCTGGGGAGCCCCGGAATGACCAATTCAACAACAGGATCTCCGCTATGAACGCGAAGCCCGGCTTCACCGATTACATCGTCAAGGACATTTCGCTCGCCGATTTCGGCCGCAAGGAGCTCTCGCTCGCCGAGACCGAGATGCCCGGCCTGATGGCCACCCGCGAGGAATACGGCCCGAAGCAGCCGCTGAAGGGCGCGCGCATCGCTGGCTCGCTCCACATGACGATCCAGACCGGGGTGCTGATCGAGACGCTGGCAGCGCTCGGCGCCGACATCCGCTGGGTCTCCTGCAACATCTATTCGACGCAGGACCACGCTGCAGCTGCGATCGCGGCCGCCGGAATTCCCGTCTTCGCCGTCAAGGGCGAGACGCTGACCGAGTACTGGGACTACACCGCCAAGCTGTTCGACTGGCACGGCGGCGGTCATCCGAATATGATCCTCGACGACGGCGGCGATGCCACGATGTACGTCCATCTCGGTCTGCGCGCCGAGAACGGCGACGCGGCGTTCCTCGACAAGCCCGGCTCGGAAGAAGAGGAAGTGTTCTTCGCGCTGCTCAAGAAGCAGCTCAAGGAAAAGCCGAAGGGCTATTTCGCCGAGATCGCCAAGAGCATCAAGGGCGTTTCCGAAGAGACCACCACGGGCGTGCATCGTCTCTATGACATGCAGAAGGCCGGCACGCTGCTGTGGCCCGCCATCAACGTCACCAAGTCGAAGTTCGACAACCTCTATGGCTGCCGCGAATCGCTGGTCGACGGCATCCGCCGCGGCACCGACGTGATGATGTCGGGGAAGGTCGCGATGGTCGCCGGCTTCGGCGACGTCGGCAAGGGGTCGGCGGCTTCGCTGCGCCAGGCCGGCTGCCGCGTCATGGTCTCCGAAATCGATCCGATCTGCGCGCTGCAGGCGGCGATGGAGGGCTACGAGGTCGTGACCATGGAAGACGCCGCCCCGCGCGCCGACATCTTCGTCACCGCGACCGGCAACAAGGACATCATCACCATCGAGCACATGCGCGCGATGAAGGATCGCGCCATCGTCTGCAACATCGGCCACTTCGACAACGAGATCCAGATCGCGGGTCTGCGTAACCTGAAGTGGACCAACATCAAGCCGCAAGTCGACGAGATCGAGTTCCCCGACAAGCACCGCATTATCATGCTGTCGGAAGGCCGCCTCGTGAACCTCGGCAATGCGATGGGCCATCCGTCCTTCGTGATGTCGGCCTCCTTCACCAACCAGACGCTGGCGCAGATCGAGCTGTTCGCCAACAACAAGGATGGCAAGTACAAGAAGGAAGTCTACGTGCTGCCGAAGTCGCTGGACGAGAAGGTGGCCCGGCTGCATCTCGCCAAGATCGGCGTCAAGCTCACCGAGCTGCGCAAGGACCAGGCCGACTATATCGGCGTGAAGCAGGAAGGCCCGTTCAAGTCGGATCATTATCGGTACTGAGCCATTGGTTCGATCGACTATTGACGCGAAGCCCCGGAGTGATCCGGGGCTTCGTTGTTTCGGCGCATGGAATTCCACTCGCCTTGCAGTTGCTGCACGGCTGGTTGCCAATTGACGGCCAGTCGCGGCGGGCGGACAATCCTCGGTGGCGGAGGAAACCATGCAACGAGAACATTTCGACGTGCTGATCGTCGGTGCCGGCCTGTCCGGCATCGGCGCGGGCTACCATCTTCAGAGCAAGTGCCCGAGCAAGAGCTATGTCATCCTCGAGAGCCGCGACTGTATCGGCGGCACCTGGGACCTGTTTCGCTATCCCGGCATCCGCTCCGACAGCGACATGTTCACGCTCGGCTATTCCTTCAAGCCGTGGACCGATCCGAAGGCGATCGCCGACGGGCCGCAGATCCTGAACTACGTGCGCGAGACAGCCACCGAGAACGGTATCGACAAGCACATCCGCTACCGTCATCGCGTCAAGCGCGCGGCGTGGTCGACGCCGGATGCACGCTGGACTGTCGAGGCTGAGCGCACGACAGGCGAGGGGGCGACCGAGCTCGTGCGTCTCACCTGCAATTTCCTGTTCATGTGCTCGGGCTATTACAAATACGAGGCGGGCTATACGCCGGAGTTCAAGGGCGCGGTGGATTTCGCCGGCCGCATCGTGCATCCGCAAAAATGGACCGACGACATCGACTATGCGGGCAAGCGTGTCGTCGTGATCGGCTCGGGCGCGACCGCGGTGACGCTGGTGCCCGAGCTCGCCAAGAAGGCGGCGCAGGTCACCATGCTGCAGCGCTCGCCGACCTACGTGGTGTCGCGTCCGGCGCTGGATCCCGTCGCCAACAAGCTTCGCCGCAACCTGCCGGCGCGGCTTGCCTATCATCTGATCCGCTGGCGCAACGTGATGTGGGGGATGTTCTTCTTCCAGCTCAGCCGGCGCCGGCCTGCGAAGGTCAAGGAGCTGGTCCTCAAGGGCGTCCAGATGGCGCTCGGCCCCGACTACGACGTCGCAACCCATTTCACGCCGCGCTACAATCCCTGGGATCAGCGGCTCTGCCTCGTGCCGGATGGCGACTTGTTCAAGGCGATCCGCGAGCAGCGCGCTTCCGTCGTCACCAGTGAGATCGAGACCTTCACCCGTGACGGCATCCGCCTAAAGGATGGCAGCGAGCTCGCCGCCGACATCATCGTGACCGCGACCGGACTGGTACTCCAGGTCGTAGGCGGACTCGAGGTGAGCGTTGACGGCCGCGCCGTTGATTTCGCCAACACGCTGACCTACAAAGGCATGATGTATGCCGACGTGCCGAACATGGCGTCGGCGTTCGGCTACACCAACGCGTCGTGGACGCTGAAATGCGATCTCACCTGCGAATATGTCTGCCGTCTCATCAACTACATGGACCGGCACAATTTCCGCCAGTGCATGCCGCACAATGACGACCCGGAGATCACCGCGCAGCCGTCGCTCGATTTCACCTCAGGCTATGTGCAGCGTTCGGTCGCAAAGATGCCGAAGCAGGGCTCGAAGCAGCCGTGGCGGCTGTACCAGAACTACGCTCTCGACATCGTCTCCCTGCGCTTCGGCCGGATCAACGACGGCGTGATGCAGTATTCCTGATCACGCCGCCGGCGGCTTCCATGCCTTGCGCTTGTTGAGCGCGAGGCCAAGGTCGATGGCGAGTGCCAGCACTGCGGCCGCGCCGCCGAGTCCGAACAGAACCAGATAGTCGCCGCCGGTCTGCGCATAGATCCACGAGAACCCGTAGGCCGCTGCCCCCTGGAACAGCGCAAAGCTCGTAGTGGCGTGACTCCATGTCACGCGCTGCTGTTCGGCCGAATGCGGCACCAGCTCGTGGATGCGTCCGAGCACCAATGGCACGATCCCCGGCGTGAAGCCGCCGACCACAACACTCGATACGATCAGCGAAACCGGTGCAGTGCTGACGGTCGGGAGCAGCACAGCGACCGCCTCGATCAGGAAGGCCGCGCGCAATGCCGGTCCAAACCCGGACCGGTCACCGAGATGGCCGGCGACGAGCGGACCGACGATCGCGCCAAGGCCGTACAGCACCCAGTAGTACGATCCCGCGGCAATTCCCTGGCCAAGGCCGCGCGCGACAAAATCGACGATGAAGACCATGGGCGGTACCAAGGCGACCGCGTTGAGACCGTACTGGATCAGCAACGCACGAGCGGCGGGCGAGGCTCGATGGGGCTTTGTCTGATGCGAAGGAGTCGCATGGCCCTTGGCGTCAGCAGGCCAGTTCCACCAGCTCGCGAGCGTGAGCACGGCCGAGAGGGCGCCGAGGCCATACCAGCTCTGCTGCAGGCCCTGTTGCAGCAAGAGCGGCACCAACGTGCCCGATGCTGCGACGCCAAGCCCGACGCCGGCAAAGATCACGCCGCCGACGATGCCGCGCCGCGCGGGCGAGGTGTGCGGCAGAATGACGGAAGCCGCCAGCACCATGATGATGCCGCCGGTGAGACCTGAGAGGAAGCGCCAGGCGAAGAACCAGCTGAACGATACCGGGGCCGAGCTGGCGAAGAAGGAGAGAGTCGCCAGCAGCATCATCGCGCGCAGCGCAGGGACCGCGCCGATGCGCGAAGCTGCAGCCCGCGCGGCGAGCGCGCCGGCGAGATAGCCGGCAAGGTTCGCCGCACCGAGATAGACGACGTCGGATGCGCTGAACCATTTTGCAGCGATCAGGGCCGGGATCAGCGGGGTATAGGAGAAGCGCGCGAGGCCAAGGCCAACCAGTGATGCGGACAATCCGGCCACGGCATATCGCCAGGTTCTTTGTGAAATTGACCCTGAGTCTGATCCCGGCTGCGCGTGCAGCCGGGTCTCGATGTGTTGCTTCGTATCTGCGTTGGTCATCTCATCCTCCTGCGCGCAATGGCGCGCGGATCATCAGGTCTGGGCGGCACGGCGGCGCCGGAATTCCGGGACGGGCAGGCCGCCCCAGCCCCAATTGTCCAGGTCGACTTCCTCGATCACCACGAAGGTGGAATCGAGCGGTTTGCCGAGGACGTCGAGCGGGAGCTGGCTTGATCCCTTGATCAGTGCGGCCTTTTCCTCCGCGGTGAGCGACGCCGCTCCCGGCGTCGTTCCCTCGCGGGTCACTTCAATGGTGACGATGGGCATCGTGTTTCTCCTCGGCTCAGTGGCCGGCGCTCTGGCCGCCGTCGACATGCAGGATCTCGCCGGTGACGAAGGAGGCACCCTCGAGATAGAGCACGGCATCGACGATGTCGGACATCTCGCCCATACGGCCCACCGGATGCAGCGCGCTGAGCTGGGCATGCGTCTCGACCGGATGCATCGGCGACTTGATGATGCCGGGGGACACCGCGTTGACGCGGATGCCGCGCCTGGCATATTCGATCGCGAGCGACCTGGTCGCGGCGCTCAGTCCGCCCTTGCTCAGCGAGGCCAGCACCGAGGGCACGTTCGAGTTCGCCTGTTCGACCAGGGTGGTGGTGATCTGGACGACGTGGCCAGAACCCTGCTTCTCCATCTCGGCGATGGCGAGCTGCGTGATGTTGAAGAAGCCTGCGACATTGGTCCCCATCACCGCTGCATAGTGTTCGGCCGTGTACTGCGTGAACGGCTTTGCGACGAAGATGCCGGCATTGTTGACCAGCGTGTCGACCCGGCCGAAGCGGGCAACAGCCTGTGAGACCACGCGTTCGGCGGTGGCTCGATCCGAGATGTCGCCGGGAACGGCAAGGATATCATCGTCGCCCGACGGCTTGATGGAGCGCGCCGTTGCGACGACGCGATAGTTGCGATCACGAAAACCCTGGACCAGGGCGGCGCCGATGCCCTGCGATGCACCGGTGATGATGGCGACCTTCTGTTCGATACCCATGACGGGCTCCTGTTGTTGGCTTCAGAACCTGAGCCAGCAGCGGCTGGCCTGGGGTGGGAGGTAGGCTCCAGCGGCCCGGCTGCGAATACACGTTGTCCGGCAGACACTGTTACGTGCCGCGAACGAATGCCGGATCTGGCCTTGGCGGCGGTTGTCGCGGCGGAGACGAACGCCTAGCTTGTCACCGGAATTTGATGGGGCGACGGGAAGGCATGGATCGTCTGGATGCGATGAATGTGTTCGTCCTCGCAGTGGACGAGGGAAGCCTGGCGGCCGCGGGACGCAAGCTTGGCCGCTCACCGGCAGCGGTCAGCCGCGCCATCGCCTTCCTGGAAGAACGGGTCGGTGCCGAGCTGCTGCACCGGACGACGCGATCGATCAAGCTGAGCGAGGAGGGCGAGCGCTATCTCGCGATCTGCCGCCGCGTACTCGCGGAGCTGGAGGAGGCTGACGACATTGCGGCCGGACCGCGCACGGCGCCGCGCGGCCTGCTCACGATCACTGCCCCTGTGGTGTCCGGCGAGATGGTGCTGCGGCCGATCCTCGATGCGTTTCTCGATGCCTTTCCGACGGTGTCGGCAAAGCTCCTGCTGTTCGACCGTGCGGTCAACCTGATCGAGGAAGGCGTCGATGTCGCGCTCCGCATCGGGCCTCTCGCGGATTCAGCGATGGTGGCGATGCGGGTCGGCGAGATCAACCGCGTCGTCGTGGCGGCGCCGCGCTATCTGAAGCAGCACCCGCGCATCACCGGGCCCGGCGATCTCGCCAAGCACCAGATCGTGGCGATGGCGCATCTTCCGAACTCCTGGACCTTCGTGCCGGAGGCCGGCTCGTCGGCGGCCCGGACGGTGCAATTCACCCCGCGCCTCGTCGTCAACAGCACTTATGCGGCGGTGGCCTCCGCCGTGGCCGGGCGCGGGGTGGCGCGGATGTATTCATACCAGGTGGCAGAGCAGGTCGCGCGCGGCGAGCTCGAGATCGTACTGGCCGGCGACGAGGATCCGGAGATGCCGGCACATTTGATCTGCCCGCAGGGCAGGCTCTCGGTGCCCAAGGTACGTGCCTTCACCGACTTCGCGGTACCGCGGCTGAAGAAGCAATTTGCCCAGCTCAGGAAGAGCATGGCAGCGCGATGAGCCGCCGCACGCCCGGCAATGCGTTGTTTTGCGTATACGGGCACCGGGCTGAATCAGCCATGCTGCCCGAACGGTTAACGCCGGATTAACCGGTGAGTCCTAGCCTGTCTCGGCCGGGGTTACTCGCAAGGCCGAGGTGAGCCCAATGGAAGCCCAGAAGATCGCGGTTGACGCCGTCGTCGCGTTGACCGATTGCGACCGCGACGCCGTCATCGCGTTCATCCGCCGGCTCTATCTGGCCGGCGTCACGGATCCCAAGCGCCTCACCTTCAAGGGTCTTCAGGCGCTGTCCCGGGCGTGATTCGGCTCGTTTCGGCCGCTCTTAGTCCAGGTTCCGTACTGCCGCTCTCCCCAGCGTGATTGCAACCCAGCGGTGAATATCTTGCCGCTCGGGCCGGGCCGAGGTAGATCACGTTCCCGGCTGGGTCAGTTGGGAACTTGGGGAAATGTTGAAACAGCTTTTTGCGCCGCAACTTGTCATTTTGTATGTGCTGGCGGCTTCGACGATCTACGTTCACTTCCGCGGCAAGCAGCGGCTGCGCTTTGCGCGCCAGCTCGGCGATCACTCGACCTATCTCGCCCCCTACAATGTACTGATGTATGCCGGCTCGGCCGTTCCGAACAAGCCGGTGATCCCGGTCGCGCAGTTTCCCGAGCTGAAGCCCCTCAGCGAGAACTGGGAGACCATCCGCGACGAGGCCGTGCGCCTGTTCGACGAAGGCTTCATCCGCGCCGCCGCCAAGAACAACGACTGGGGTTTCTATTCGTTCTTCAAGAGCGGCTGGAAGCGGTTTTACCTGAAATGGTATGACGACTTCCTGCCGTCGGCGAACACGCTGTGCCCGAAGACGGTGGAGCTGCTGAAGTCGATCCCGAGCGTGCACGGTGCGATGTTCGCGATGCTGCCGCCGGGCGGCAAGCTGGGCGCGCACCGCGATCCCTTCGCAGGTTCGCTGCGCTACCACCTCGGCCTCGTCACGCCGAACTCGAACAAGTGCCGCATCCTGGTCGACGGCGTCGAATGCGTCTGGCGCGACGGTGAGGCCTTCATGTTCGACGAGACCTTCATCCACAGCGCCGAGAATGCGACCGACGTCAACCGCATCATCCTGTTCTGCGATGTCGAGCGCCCGATGAAGTATGGCTTCATGACCGCGGTCAACCGCTGGGTCAGCCATCACATCGTCAAGGCGTCGGCAACCCAGAACATCGATGGCGAGCACGTCGGCGTGCTCAACAAGGTGTTCGGCAAGCTCTACGAAATCCACCTCGGCAGCCGCAAGGTCAAGGAGTGGAACCGCAACGTCTACTACACGCTGAAATACTCGCTGACGGCGCTTATCCTCGGCCTCATCGTGTGGTCGGCGGTGCGGTGAACGCCGCGCATCACTGGCTCCGCAGCAACGAGCAGGCCAATCAGCAGGACTGAATCAAAAACCCCGGAGCAGGCTCCGGGGTTTTTCTTTCGCACGGCCCAGACTATTCCGGCTGGCCGATCGAGACCTTCAGCGTGCCGACGCCGTCGACGCCGCATTCGAGCTTGTCGCCGGGCTGGAGCTGCGACACGCCGGCCGGCGTGCCCGTCATGATGATGTCGCCGGCCGCGAGCTTCACCTGCTGCGAGAGCTGCCAGATCGTCTCCGGCACGTTCCAGATCATCTGCTCGAGGTCGCCGGTCTGCGCTTCCTTGCCGTTGACCGTCAGCCAGATCTTGCCCTTGGAGGGATGGCCGATCTTCGAGGCGGGCTGCAGTGCGGAGGCGGGTGCGGAGCCGTCGAACGACTTGCCGATCTCCCAGGGACGCTCCTTCTTGCGCGAGGCGATCTGGAGGTCGCGGCGGGTGAGGTCGATGCCGACGGCGTAGCCGTAGACATGGTCGAGCGCCTTGTCGGCGGGGATGTTGAGGCCACCGCTCTTCAGCGCGACGATCAACTCGACCTCGTGATGCAGATCCTTGGTCAGCGGCGGATAGGGAATGGTGGCGCCATCGGGCACCAGCATGTCGGCGTGCTTGGCGAAGAAGAACGGCGGCGCGCGCTCGTCATTGCCCATCTCGCGGATATGCTCGAGATAGTTGCGGCCAACGCACCAGATGCGGCGCACCGGAAAACGGCCGCTTTCCCCCACGACGGGGAGCGAAGCCTGGGGCGGAAGCGGGATGACGTAGGAGGCGGCGTTCATGAAGCGGTCTCGCTGCTCTTGAGGTGAAGGGAATTCTATGCGGTTGCGCTGATCGGCGCCAGAGCACCGGCGTCGTGATGCTGCAGGCGGAAGAACGAGGCGTAGCGGCCGGAGCGGCGCAGCAGTTCGTCATGCCGGCCCTGCTCGACGATCTCGCCGCCCTCGACCACCAGGATGCTATCTGCGTGCATGATGGTGTGCAGGCGGTGCGCGATCACGATGGTGGTGCGGTTCTGGCAGAGATGCTCGATCGCTTCCTGCACCTGCCGCTCGGACTCCGAATCGAGTGCGGCGGTGGCCTCGTCCAGCAGGATGATCGGCGCGTTCTTGAGCAGCGCGCGCGCCACCGCGATGCGCTGGCGCTGGCCGCCTGACACCTGGGTGCCGTGCTCGCCGACCGGCGTGTCATAGCCGAGCGGGAAGCCCATGATGAAATCATGCGCGCAGGCCGCCTTGGCGGCGTCGATGATCTCGTTCTCGGTCGCGCCGGGCTTGCCGAAGGCGATGTTGTTGCGGATGGTGTCGCGGAACAGGTAGACGTCCTGGCCGACATAGGCGGTCTGCGCCCGCAGCGACTTGCGCGAGACGGCGCCGATCGACTGGCCGTCGATCACGATGTCGCCTTGCGTCACCTCGTAGAAGCGCAGCAGCAGTGCCAGCACCGTCGACTTGCCGCCGCCGGATGGGCCGACCAGCGCGGTGACCTTGCCGGGCTCCGCCACGAAGCTCATGCGGTTGAGCACGGTCTCATTGGCGCGATACGAGAAGCTGACGTCGCGCAGCTCGATCTTCGCGTCGGACAGCTTCAGTGCCGGCTTGTCGTCGTCGGACTGCTCGCTGGCCGGGCTGTCGACGACTTCGAGCAGCATCCGCGCGCCGACGAGCTGGCTGTTCAAATCGATGTTGAGCCGCGCCAGCCGCTTGGCCGGCTCGGTCGCCATCAGGAATGCCGTCATGAAGGAGAAGAACGCACCGGGCGTGGCGTTGAGCGCGACCACGCTGTAGCCGCCATAGAGCAGGCAGCCGGCAACCGCGAAACCGCCGAGCATTTCCATCAGCGGGTTGGAGCGGTTGGCGACGCGGGCCATCTTGTTGGCGTTGCGCTCGACGATCGCGATGTTCTCGTCGATGCGCTTTTGCATGGTCTCTTCGAGCGTGAACGCCTTGACGGTGCGGATGCCCTGCAACGATTCCTGCATCGTCTCCATGATGTCGGCGGTGCCGGTGAACTGGTTGAAGGCGAGACCCTTGATGCGCTTGACCAGCTTGCGCAGCACCAGCATTGCCGGCGGCACCACAACGAGGCCGATGAACGACATCACCGGGTCCTGCCAGACCATCACGCCGATCATGGCGAGCAGCATCATGAGGTCGCGTCCGACCGCGTTGACCAGCATGTTGAGGACGTCGGTGATCGACTTTGCGCCGGCAGTCAGCCGCGCCAGGAATTCGGACGAATGCCGCTCGGAGAAGAAGCCGACGCTCTCGCGCATCAGCTTGGCGAAGAGTTGCCGCTGGTTGGTGGCGAGGATGGCGTTGGAAATCTTGGTCAGGATCACCATGTGGCCGTAGGTCGCCACGCCCTTTATGAAGAGCAGGATCACCGTGATGCCCGAGAACATCGCGATGCCCGGGATGTTCTTGTCGACATAGGCCTGGTTGATGACCTGGCCGAGTACGTAGGTCGCGCCCGCGGTCGATCCGGCGGCAAGCGCCATCAGCGCGAAGGCGACGAGATAGCGCCGCCAGTAGACGACCCCCTGTTCCGTGACCAGGCGGCGAACGAGAACCATCGCCGCATAGGGATCGTCGGTGATTTTCTTTGGAAACTGGGCCATCCGCTTTCCATTGACGGCGCAGCGGCAAAGCTGCCCGCGCGTCAGGGATCGAGTGGCCTCTGTGCCCGCTCAAGCGGGGTTTTTCAAGCCCAATTAAGGGCTTGCGTCTGGATGGAATCTAGGCCGATGCAGCGTGGCGGAGCTCGCCATGGCGCTCGCGGAACAGCTTCTCCTCCCACGCCAGGGCGTGGGCGGCCATGGTCTCGAGGTCGTCGTATTGCGGCCTCCAGTCGAGCAGGCCGCGGATGCGGCTGGTGTCGGCAACCATGGTCATGATGTCGCCGGGCCGGCGGGGGGCGTATTGCACGGCGAAGCTGCGGCCTGAAACCCGGCGCACCGCGTCGATGGTCTCCAGCACCGAATAGCCGCGGCCATAGCCGCAATTCAGTGTCGTCGAGGCGCCGCCATTGCGCAAATAGGCCAGCGCCGAGCGATGCGCCTGCGACAGGTCCGTGACGTGGATGAAGTCGCGGATGCAACTGCCGTCCGGGGTCGGATAGTCGGTGCCGAACACGTCGATCTTGGCGCGCTGGCCGGTCGCGGCTTCCACCGCGATCTTCAGCAGATGCGTGGCGCCGACGGTGGCGAGGCCAATGCGTGCCTGCGGATCGGCGCCGGCGACGTTGAAATATCGCAAGGTCACATATTGCATGCCGTAGGCGGCGGCGACGTCGTGCAGCATGATCTCGGTCATCAGCTTCGACGAGCCGTAGGGCGACAGCGGCCGTGCCGGCGCGTGCTCGGGCACCGGGACCTGGTCCGGATTGCCGTAGACGGCGGCGGTCGA
>LNAP01001490.1_pt1 | contig 24690 bp, 18 predicted proteins | sample 602601 | NCBI WGS metagenome assembly LNAP01 (sample SAMN02440304, study PRJNA202911) | soil metagenome | biome: Subtropical and temperate rainforests or woodlands; isolation source: soil samples (1 kg each in a 20% v/v slurry with milli Q water) were... ...
GAGTACATGACAGCTGCATCAGGATCGGCCACTTTAACGCAAGATTTATCCGGCCGCATTGAAGCCTGGCGTACTGCACAAATACGCGCCCGCGTTGAAGGCATCGTTGAAAAACGCTTATTTGTAGAAGGTTCCGACGTCAAGGCCGGGGCAACCCTGTTCACCATTGACCCACGAACCTACGCAGCATCCTATCAGGCAGCCAAAGCGGATCAAGAAGCTGCGCGCTTAGTGGTTGAGCGTTACAAACCCTTGTTGGCTATCAAGGCAGTGAGCCAGCAAGAATACGATGCTGCAGATGCGCGATACAAACAAACGCAAGCCGCACTTGCACGCGCTGCGCTGGACATGGAAAACACGCGCGTCCCTGCGCCTATTTCTGGTCGCATCGGCCGTGCGTCAGTCACAGAAGGCGCATTGGTTGGTCGCGGCGAAGCCACGCCACTGGCAACGATTGAGCAAATTGATCCGATTTATGTCAATTTCACCCAACCTGGCAGCGACTTACTGCGCTTGCAAGCCGCAATGAAAGCGGGCAAGCTCAAACGAGCCGCATCAAGCAAAGTGGAACTCATTCTCGAAGACGGCAGGACTTACCCGCTACCGGGAAAGATCCTTTTCTCTGACCTCGCCGTTAGCTCAAGCACAGGCGCTGTCTCCGTCAGAGCACAATTCCCCAATCCTGAACATTTACTCCTACCCGGCATGTTTGCACGCGTACGCTTCCCTGCCGCCATTGCAGATAATGTCATCCGCGTCCCCCAATCGGCTGTACAAACCGGGCCACAGGGTCAGTTTGTATTGCTGATCACAGCGGATGGCAAATCTGTGCCTCAGCCGATCAAGACCGACAGCATGGCCGGTAGTGACTTCATTGTCACTGAAGGACTCAACGGGGGAGAAAAAATCATCGTGACCGGCTTCCAGAAGTTACGTCCCGGCATCCCCTTTAAAGCCGTTCCGCAGCAAGAAAAACACGCTGAAGTCTCCACCAATGCAGCATCACTGAGTGCTAAAAAGGTCCATTAACCCATGATTCCCAATTTCTTTATTGATCGCCCAGTTTTTGCTTGGGTTATCGCCATCATCATCTGTCTGGGTGGCGCATTGGCGCTCAGGAGTTTGCCAGTTGCGCAATACCCAGCGGTTGCGCCCCCCGGGCTGACTATTTCTGTCAATTATCCTGGTGCATCCGCGCAGATTGTCGAAGAGACAGCCGTAGCGCTCATCGAGCAGGAGATGAATGGTATTGAGAATCTTCAATACATGGAATCTGCCTCTGAAACCGGGACAGGTTCGATTACCTTGACATTCACGCCAGGCACAGACATCAACTACGCGTCGGTCGAAGCACAAAACCGCATCAAGCGCGTCGAAGCCCGCTTGCCCGATGATGTACGCCGCCTGGGCGTAACGGTTGTGAAGTCAGTACGCAACTTTGTGATGTTTTTCTCGATCATCTCGCCCGACAACAGCCTGAACTCCTTTGATCTAGGCAACTACGTTGCAGCTAATTTGCTAGAACCCCTGCGCCGCGTTCCCGGTGTGGGCGAAGCCTTATTGTTTGGCACAGAATATTCGATGAGAATTTGGCTGCAACCGGACAAGCTGTATGCCTACAAAATAACCCCCGCTGACATTTCGCGTGCGGTTAAGGCACAAAACGTTCAAATTGCTACGGGCGAGCTCGGACAGTTGCCTGCCGCCCCGGGACAAAACCTCAACGCCGTTATTTCGCTAAGGGGGCGTCTTAAGTCACCTGAAGAGTTCGGCAACATCATTGTGCGCACCAACCCGGATGGTTCAACACTCCGCCTAAAAGATCTGGCACGCATAGAACTCGCGGCGCAAAGCTATGCTCGTTCAGCGCGGGTCGATGGCAAAAGCGATGCAGGTGTTGCAATTCGTCTAACACCAGGGGCCAATGCGCTAAGTACTGTCAAGGCATCCAAGGCAAAAATGGCCGAACTAGCGCAGTTTTTCCCCAAGGGCAAGATTGACTGGATCGCCCCCTATGACACATCACGTTTTGTCGCTCTCTCGATTGAGGAAGTGGTTACCTCGCTTTTGGAAGCCGTCTTTCTGGTCTTTCTCGTGATGTATTTATTCATGGGAAATTTCCGGGCAACACTCATTCCAACAATCGTGGTTCCCATCGCGTTATTAGGCGGTGTACTGGGTTTATATGCGTTCGGTTATTCCATCAACGTACTGACTCTGTTTGCAATGGTGCTTGCGATTGGTATCGTCGTTGATGATGCCATCGTGGTGGTTGAGAACGTCGAACGAATAATGACCACAGAGCATCTCTCGCCGCGTGCTGCAACCAGAAAAGCCATGGGACAGATTACTAGCGCCATTATTGCGATCACTGTCGTGCTCTCTGCCGTTTTTTTGCCGATGACATTTTTTGGTGGTTCAACGGGGGCTATTTACCGGCAATTTGCTGTCACACTGGTCTTGACCATGGGTTTTTCAGCACTCATGGCGATCACCTTGACCCCAGCACTCTGTGCCACACTGTTAAAAGCGCACGAAAACCCAAGCGAAGTCATGTCGCGCGGGTTTCTGGGCTGGTTTAACCGGGTTTTTAACCGCACCACCACACGGTATGTCTCTCGCGTTTCGGGCTTGGTGAAAAAAACATCACGCATCCTTATTCTTTACGCCGTTATTATTGCCGCCACGGCTTGGCTTTTTAACAAGTTGCCGAGCAGCTTTCTACCGGAAGAAGACCAGGGTTATTTTGTTACCATGATTCAACTCCCGCCAGGCGCTACAGAAAATCGCACCCTGGCGGTGTTAAACCAGGTTGAGCAGTATTTCATGCAACAGCCAGAAGTCGCTCACGTGGTTGGCGTGTTGGGGTTTTCGTTTGCGGGGAATGGCCAAAATTCCGCCCTGGCGTTTATTACCCTCAAAGACTGGGGTGAGCGAAGTGCGCCAGACAGCACCTCCCAGGCACTGATTCGTAAAGCCAACATGACCTTTTTCAGAATCAAACAGGCCATGATCTTTGCAATTAACCCCCCCCCCATCCCTGAATTGGCAGCCGCTGGTGGATTTGACTTCCGCCTGCAAGACCGTGGCGGCCTGGGTAGAGAAAAGCTTATCGAAGCCAGAAACATGGCCTTAGGGATGGCTTCCAAAAACGCCCATCTCACCGGCATTCGCCCGGAAGGCCAAGAGCCGGCACCCCAACTGTTCCTGGACGTCGATCGCAGCAAAACAGAAACTTTGGGTGTGAGCATGACGGATCTGAATGACACGATGCAATCAGCCCTGGGCGTGGCATATATCAACGACTTTGTTTTACAAGGCCGCATCCTGCGCGTGCAAATGCAAGCAGATGCGGATACACGCAAAACCGTTGATTCGATTCTGCAACTCCCTGTGCGGAATAATCGTGGCGAGATGATCATGCTCAGCGAATTGGTTTCCGCACGCTGGATTGTGGCCGCGCCCAAACTTGACCGTTATAACGGCCTGCCCGCCATGAAAATCTCTGGCGCTGCCGCACCGGGGCGCAGCTCCGGCGAAGCCATCAGCGTCATGGAAGACATTGCCGCCAAGCTACCCACAGGCATAGGCTTTGAGTGGTCAGGGATTACCTTTGAGGAAAAACTCGCTGGCGCTGAAGCGCCGCTCCTCTTTGCGGTTTCCCTTCTGGCTGTGTTCCTGTGCCTTGCCGCGCTGTATGAGAGCTGGTCAATCCCTTTCGCTGTGATGCTGGTCGTGCCACTCGGAATTTTTGGCGCGGTAGTCGCCGTTAGCCTGCGCGGTTTGCCAAACGATGTGTATTTCAAAGTGGGCCTGATTGCCATGATTGGTCTTTCGGCTAAAAACGCCATTTTGATTATCGAGTTTGCTCGCACGTTGCAAGACGAAGGCATGGGCTTGATTGAAGCCACGCTAGAAGCTTGCCGCTTGCGCTTTCGCCCCATCCTGATGACCTCCATTGCATTTATTGCAGGCGTCATCCCGCTCGCGATTTCAAGTGGCGCGGGGGCTGAAAGCCGCCATGCAATTGGCACAGGTGTGATTGGCGGCATGTTTACAGCAACTGTCTTTGCCGTCTTTTTTGTACCGGTATTTTTTGTCGTTGTTCGCCGATTTTTCCCGGCCAAACCCCTTCCGCGTAAGGAAACACAAGATGCGTAAGTTACCCCTGGGATCGCCAATCAGCGCCCTAGCCCCAGCACTCGCCATAGCGCTCGCGGGCTGCTCCTTTGCCCCAATCTATGAACGCCCGGCACTACCTGTGCCTGCGCAATGGCCCAGCAATGAAAAAGTCGGCGCTGGCGAGACGGCGCCAAACCCGCCAGATTCACCAAGGACATCGTCAGTCCAGCATCTTACTGACTGGCATGAGGTGTTTACTGATCCACGCCTGCAAAGGCTCATCGACGCAGCCCTGCTGCATAACCGCGACATGCAAATTGCAGTCGCCCGCGTGACTGAAGCACAAGCGCTGTATGGCATCGCAACTGCGGATCGCTTGCCGACGATCAATCTCGGCCTTGGCCAGTTGGCCACACGCCTGCCCGGTGAGTTATCGCCTTCTGGGCAAAAACAAACCACACGCCGTTATGACGCCAACCTTGGCATGACGGCTTTTGAACTGGATTTCTGGGGTCGCGTTAAAAACCTCGATGCTGCGGCGCGTGCAAGCTATCTCGCCACCGCGCAAGCCCAACAAGCTTTTCGCTTGGGCCTGATTGCAGATGTTGCCAATGCACATTACAGCTTGCAAGAACTCACCGAGCGGCAGCGCATCGCTGAATCCACGCTAGAGACCCGCCAACAAAGCCGCGAGCTCATCGGCAAGCGCCGCGATGTCGGCCTCGCCGGCGACTTGGATTATCTCGCGGCCGACGGTGCTTATGAATCTGCCCGCGCAGAACTCGCTGCCATCACGCGCAGCCAAAAAGCCGCGAGTACCGCTTTAGCCTTATTGATCGGCAATACCGAGCCCAGGGCAGCAGCCACTGGCTTGCCGCCTTATCGTTCGCTGCTGGAGCAAAGCAGCTTGCCCTCGCTTGTCATCGACTTACCCAGCGAAGTCTTGCTGCGCCGCCCTGATGTACGCGCGGCAGAGCAAAGGTTACTAGCCGCTAACGCCAACATTGGCGCAGCGCGCGCCGCCTTTTTCCCGCGTATCGGCCTGAGCCTGGCATTTGGTTCAGCCAGCCGTACATTTTCAGGCTTGTTTGACAGCGGCACGGGAGCCTGGAGCTTTGCACCATCGCTGGTTCAGCCTTTGTTTGATTCTGGCCGCACCCAGGCGAATGTCAATCTTGCCGAAGCGCGCAAAGTCATCGCCGTTGCCGAGTACGAAAAGACCATACAGCAAGCTTTCCGTGACGTAGCCGATGCCATGGCAGCGCGCGATTATTTAGCAGAGCAACTTGGGGCCTTAAGCGCCGCAGAAAAGTCGCAAGTTAACCGTTTAAAGCTGGTCGATGCCAGGTATCGCGCCGGGATTTCCAGCTACCTGGAATTGCTTGATGCACAACGAGAAACCTTTACCGTCCAACAAAATGCCTTGCAGGTGCGCAGTGCCCTCCTCGCCGCCAATGCGCAGCTTTACAAAGCACTCGGGGGCGATGCCCCTGCTGAAGAACCCAGTACAGATGGCGTACCCAAAAAGAATCACCCCCCCGGTTAAAAACCTGGCTTGCCTGCGCAAAAAAGCCGCCTGGACTCAGGCGGCTTTTTATTGAAGCACTGACTTACTACCCCAAAGACCACTTAAAACCCAGCTAACCCCGCCTGGCGTCTATCGCGGGCCTCATCGTGGATGATCGGGTACGAATTGGCCTCAATGGTGATGCCCGTGTGCGCCGTGCACGTGGCCATGGGAAATTTCTTCCGCAGTGCCTGGCCGCACATCGGCAATGGCGCAAGAAAATATCAAGGCAATACCCGCCAAGGGATGATTGCCGTCCACCACGACTTTGTCGTCTGCAATGTCGGTGATGGTGTAGAGCCGATCATCCTCATCGCCCCGCTCGAACTGCGTGCCCATCTCGATGTTATCGGGAAACAAGTTACGTGGCTCAACGATCACCAGCGCCGCATCGTATTCGCCAAACGCATCTTCTGGTTGCAGCTTGACTTCCACACGATCGCCCACCGACTTGCCATGAATCTCTTCTTCGATGCGATCAAAGATACCGCCATAACCACCATGCAAATAAACCAAAGGGGTGCTCCCCTCATCAATCAGGTTGCCATCCGGATCCTTGACTGTGTATTTGAGTGTCACGACACTATTTTTAGCGACTTGCATGATGCTTTCCTTTACCGTTGAGATGTTGAATCAGTTTATAAACCATCGCCGCATGTCCTTTGGCGGGTACATCATAAAGCGCATGCTGGATAATGCCGTTTTTGTCAATGACAAATGTGGAGCGAATGATACAAAGTTTTTTATGTCCATCCCGCTCACGATACTGACTCACCCCGAATCGGCTGCATACTTCGCCCTTTTCGTCCGACAGTAAAGGCATCGACAAGCCATGTTCATCACGAAAGTTGGCGTGTGAATAGCAGTCGTCACGTGAAACGCCCATCACCTGGCAACCGAGCTTGTCAAATTCGCTTTGATGATCAGAAAACTCCGTCGCTTCAATAATGCAGTTCGGTGAATTATCACGCGGATAAAAAAACAGGACTAGATCATATTTACCGTACAAGCCATGCGAATCAACCCATTGCATATCGGCATCGGGTAACAAAAAATGGTGCGCTTTATCTCCTGTTTGCAGCATTTATTCCCTCCTGCGTTCTTCCTGCCAGATAAGGAAAACTTATTCTAGCCGAGCGCGTTTTGCTTCATGCAACGCGCTCCGGCATTTGCGTCTAAACAAGGGCAAATTACACCACTACGCTGCAATAAAGGAATGATGCGCTGTGGCCAGATACTCGTGCGAGCGCATCTCGACCAAGCGGCTTACGGTGCGTAAAAACTCGCCCGCCTGCCGTCCTTCCGTATACAAATCTTCTGCAGCACATTCAGCGCTGATGATGAGTTTGACATGATGATCATATAAAACATCGACCAGCCAGGTAAAACGCCTTGCCGCACTCGCGTCATCCAAGGCCATCTGCGGCACATTGGACAAGATCAGCGTGTGATACTCTTCAGCCAAGGCAAGATAATCGTTTTGCGAGCGCGGCCCCTCGCATAACGTAGCGAAATCAAACCAGATAATGCCAGACGCAACTGCCACAACCGGCAATTCCCGGCCGAGCAAACTCACGCTTCGCGCATCCTGGCTATCGCCTGATGGGCCTGCGAGTTGCTGAAAAGTTTGCCGCAATGCCGCTTCTGATTCCGCCATGCCATCCACTAAAAACATGTCGGCCTGCTCTAAGGTACGCAGTCGATAATCGATCCCGGCATCAATTTCCATCACATCCAATGTTTCGTTCAACAAGGCGATGGTAGGCAAAAAGTTTTGTCTTTGCAGCCCATTGGGATACAAACCGTCGGGCGGATAATTTGATGTAATACAAAACACCACACCGGCATCAAACAGGGCTTTCATCAAGCGGCCAAGAATCATTGCATCCGCAATGTCAGAGACATGAAACTCGTCAAAACACATCAAGCGCGTTTGCCGGGCGATTTGTTCTGCCACCTTGGCCAATGGGTCAGGCTCTGAATGATGAGCCTTCAAGGCTTGATGCACTTCACGCATAAAGGCATGAAAATGCACGCGGCGCTTTCTTTGGTACGGAACCGCAGCAAAAAAACAGTCCATCAAAAAACTTTTGCCGCGACCAACACCACCCCACAACCACACCCCGCGCGGCAGCTCCGGATGAATGAATAATTTTCTTAAGCGATTGCGCCTGGCCGCCTTCAAGGCGAGCAGTTCGTCATAAAACTGTTGCAACCGGTCTATCGCCGCTAACTGCGCTGAGTCCGCTATACGATGGCGCTCAGCCAAACTTGCCTGATAAGCCTCGCGCACGCCCTCTTTAGGCACTTGAAGAATACGATAGGGCATGGCTCTACGACCCGTAACTATTTGAAAATGCCTTCAATGGAGAAAACCTGAGGCACCGCATGCGCATGAACCGGAAAAAAAGCGCAACCTGATGTAAAGGATTGCGCTTCTTTATCCACGAAGATAGCTGCCCGTCCTGCGTTTTAATCAAAAGTGCAAAGCGCGCTTATCCACGGCCAATGCAGACTCATGCATGGCCTCAGACAAGGTCGGATGGGCATGGCAAATGCGTGCAATATCTTCTGACGAGGCATTGAATTCCATTGCCACAACCGCTTCAGCAATCAATTCTGATGCATTGTTACCAATCACGTGCACACCCAGCACGCGGTCTGTTTTAGCGCATGCCAGCATTTTGACAAAACCAGTAGTATCACCCTGGCCTAAAGCACGGCCATTGGCGGCAAAGGGGATCTGCCCGACACGGTATTCCACCCCTTGGTTTTTCAACTGCTGCTCTGTTTTACCGACCCAGGCAATTTCCGGATGGGTATAGATAACCCAGGGAATGGCATCGTAATTGACGTGCCCCTTTTGGCCTGCGATGCATTCAGCCACCATGACACCCTCTTCCATGCTCTTGTGCGCGAGCATCGGCCCCGGCACCACATCGCCCACCGCCCACACATTCGGCAGGTTGGTCTTGCAGTGTTCATCCACGGCAATAAAGCCCCGGTCCGTCATCGCCAAGCCAACATCTTCCACGCCCAGATTTTGGGTAGAAGGCACACGACCCACTGAGACAATCAGGCGATCACATTCCAGCACCTTGGTTTCATCGCCTAATTCATAGGCAATGGTGACGCCTTTTTTAGTCACATCGACCTTGGTGATTTTCGCCCCCAGGTGAATCGACAAGCCCTGTTTTTGCGTAAATGTTTTCCATGCTTCTTTAGAAACAGCCGCATCGGCCGACGCGAGAAAGTCCGGCATCGCTTCCAGGATGGTCACGTCCGAACCCAGGCGCTTCCACACAGACCCCAATTCCAAACCAATGACACCCGCACCTATCACGCCTAAACGCTTCGGCACCGCATCAAAAGATAATGCGCCGACGTTATCGCAAACCATTTGGTTATCCACCGGAATGTTCGGCAGATGGCGCGCCTGCGAGCCCGTGGCGACCACCACATGGGTTGCCTCGACGCGCTCGCCGCTGACATCAATTTGCCAGCGCTCATTTTCACGGCCAATGAATTTTCCATGCCCGGGGAGCAACGTGACTTTATTCTTCTTGAATAAGCCTTTGATTCCGCTGGTCAATTGACTAACGATATTGTCTTTGCGCTTGACCATGGTCGCCACGTCCATTTTCACGTCGCTCGCTGAAATGCCATGCATGACAAAAGAATGGTTCGCCTGCTCAAACAATTCGGAAGACTGAAGGAGCGCTTTGGAAGGAATACAGCCCACGTTCAAACACGTGCCGCCGAGCCTGACCTCGCCTTTCGGGTCGGCGTAGGCTTCTGACTCAACACACGCTGTTGATAAACCCAGTTGCGCCGCACGTATCGCCGCCACATAACCACCGGGCCCGCCACCGATAACGACCACATCAAATTGCTTAGCCATGAGACAACCTTTCTGAATCAATAAGTTCTAGCACCAACACACCCCCTAGCGGACAATGCGTTAAGCGAATATCAAATATCCAGCAATAGCCTTGCCGGATCTTCCAATGCTTCTTTCATCGTCACCAGCCCCAGCACCGCTTCACGGCCATCAATGATGCGGTGATCGTAAGACATCGCCAGATAGTTGATAGGACGGATAACGACTTGTCCATTTTCAACCACGGGACGGTCTTTGGTCGCATGAACGCCCAAGATGGCCGACTGTGGCGGATTGATAATCGGCGTGGACAGCATGGAGCCAAATATGCCGCCATTGGAGATGGAAAAGGTACCGCCCGTCAATTCTTCTAGCGTGAGCTTGCCATCCCTGGCTTTTTGGCCAAACTCGGCAATTTTTTTCTCGATTTGCGCCAAGCTCATTTGATCTGCATCGCGCAAGATAGGCACGACCAAACCACGCGGCGAGCCCACCGCAATGCCGATGTCAAAATAACCGTGATACACAATATCGTTGCCATCAATGGAGGCATTGATCACGGGGTACTTTTTCAGTGCAGCAACGGCGGCCTTGACGAAAAACGACATAAACCCAAGTTTCACGCCATGCTCTTTCTCAAACTTCTCTTGATATTTTTTGCGCATCTCAATCACCGGCGCCATGTTGACTTCATTGAAGGTAGTCAAAATGGCATTGGTCGCCTGGGATTGAAGCAAGCGTTCGGCCACGCGCACGCGCAAGCGCGACATCGGCACGCGCTGCTCGGGACGATTCGCGGTGATGGCGTCGGTATTGACCGCCGTCGGCTGCGGCAAGGCCGCTGCAAAAGTCGGCGCTGGCGGTACGGCGGCTAGCGTACTGGTAGCGCCCGTGGGCGCCGCCAGCTTGGCTGTACCAGTAACATCCTCCTTAAGAATCCGCCCGCCACGGCCAGTGCCTTGAACATCGGCCGCTGTCAGGCCTTTTTCATCCATGAGCTTACGCGCCGATGGCATGGCTATGGGGGTAGCGGCTGACGCTGCGGGAGCGGGTGGAGCAGCAGGTGCTGCGGTGGCTGTTGCCGCCGCGACACCAGCAGCTTCGGTATCCAGTTGTGCAATGACTTCACCAGAAACAACCGTTTCACCATTGCCTTTAATAATCTTAACAATCACCCCCGCTGCAGGTGCGGGCAACTCCAACACCACCTTATCGGTTTCAATGTCAATCAGGTTTTGATCGCGGCTAACAGCATCGCCTTCCTTAATGTGCCATGCGGACAGCGTTGCCTCGGCAACGGACTCGGATAACTGGGGGACTTTCACTTCAATCAGCATATTTTCCTCACGATGTACGTTTGTTTAGTTACTGCGAGTCTTGGATAAAGGACCAAATGCACCTTCTACCACTGCCTTTTGCTGCTCATTGTGTTTCGCGTAATAACCTGCCGCAGGGGAAGCCGAAGCCGGACGACTGACCAGGAAAAGCGCTGCCTGGTCAATCACACTCACCAAGTGCTGACGTGAGGCAAGCCAATACCAGCAACCTTGATTGCGCGGCTCTTCCTGACACCAAACAACCTCCTTCACCTTGGGCCATTTTTTCAGCTCTTGATCCAGATCTTTTTCCGGGAATGGATAGGCCTGTTCCAAACGAACAATCGCCGTATGGGTGATTTTTTGCTCGCGCCGATAGGCCATCAGTTCGTAATAAATCTTTCCTGAGCAGATCACCACGCGGGTGACCTTTTTAGGATCCATCTCATCGGTCTCACCGATGACGGTTTCAAACTTGCCCTTGGCCAGCTCGTCCAACGAGGACACGGCATCCTTGTGGCGCAACAAGGACTTTGGCGTAATGATCACCAGCGGCTTCCTTAGCTTGCGCAGCATTTGCCGGCGCAACAAGTGGAAAATTTGCGTAGGGGTCGTTGGGATACAGACTTGCCAGTTGTTTTCTGCGGACAGCGACATAAAGCGCTCAATCCGTGCGGAAGAATGCTCCGGCCCTTGTCCTTCATAGCCATGGGGCAACATGAGTGTCAAGCCGGATAAGCGCCCCCACTTGGCCTCGCCCGATGAAATGAATTGGTCAATAACAACCTGGGCACCATTGGCGAAGTCACCAAACTGGCCCTCCCAGACAACCAATTCGTTCGGCTCCGCAGTGGAATAGCCGTAATCAAACGCCATCACGCCTTCTTCTGACAGCACGGAATCAATCACCACGAATGGCGACTGTTTCTCATTCAGGTTTTGTAGCGGCATGTAAGTGCCATGATCCCATTTTTCACGATTCTGGTCATGCAGCACGGCATGGCGATGGAAAAAGGTGCCACGTCCGCTATCCTCACCCGAAATCCGCACGCCAAACCCCTGCATGAGCAAAGTTGCGTAGGCCAGATTTTCTGCCATGCCCCAGTCCAGCGGCAGATTGCCTTCGCCCATCGAACGGCGGTCATCAATGATCTTTTGCACCCGTGAGTGCAAGGTGAAATTCGCGGGGATAGTGGTGATTTGTTGTGCCAGATTTTTCAAGTCAGCCATCGGTACGGTGGTATTGCATTTATCCGTATACGGCTGGCCCATAAAGGGCGTCCAATCAATCAAATACTTGTGCGTATAATTTTCCAGCACGGGGTTATAAAGCAGCTCGCCGCGATCAAGCGCAGCGCGATAATCCGCAATGACCTGCTCAGGCTCTTCCTTGGTGCAAACGCCTTGGGCAATCAGCTTTTCAGCATACAGATGGCGTGTCCCCGGATGCTGACTAACTTTTTTGTACATCAGCGGCTGGGTGACCATGGGCTCATCTTGCTCATTGTGGCCCAGCTTTCTGAAGCACACCAGATCAATCACCACATCGCGCTTGAATTCCTGCCGGTATTCCATAGCCAGTTTGGTGACAAAAGCGACCGCCTCCGGGTCATCTCCATTGACGTGGAAAATCGGCGCTTCGATCATTTTGAAAATATCGGTGCAATAGAGCGATGAGCGATAGTCGCGAATATCAGATGTCGTAAATCCAATCTGGTTATTCACCACAATGTGCACAGTGCCTCCCGTACCATAACCACGGGTTGCGGAAAAGTTCAGAATTTCCTGGTTAACCCCCTGACCCGCCACGGCAGCATCGCCATGGATCAGCAGGGGCAAGACTTGCGCTCCCGTTTTATCACCACGACGGCGCTGCCGCGCATAAACCGAGCCTTCTACCACTGGATTCACAATTTCAAGGTGGGAAGGATTAAATGCCAAACTAAGATGGACCGGACCGCCTGGCGTTGCCACATCGGAAGAAAAACCCATGTGGTACTTGACGTCGCCTGCGGATAGATCAGATGCCTTTTTGCCTTCAAACTCATCAAACAGCATCTTGGGCGATTTACCCAAAGTATTCACCAGCACATTGAGACGGCCACGGTGCGCCATGCCAATCACGATCTCTTGAACACCCAAGCTGCCTGCAACGCGGATAAGTTCGTCCATGGCCAGGATGGTGGACTCGCCGCCTTCCAGGGAAAAGCGCTTCTGCCCCACATACCGCGTGTGCAAATAACGCTCTAAGGTTTCTGCTGCCGTGACCCGCTCAAGAAAGCGCTTTTTCTCTTCTACGCTGTGTGACGGTTTTGCCCGAACGGGCTCAAGACGCGCCTGTATCCAGCGTTTTTGCTGAATATCCGCCATATACATGTATTCGGAGCCTATCGTACCGCAATAAGTCTCGCGCAAGGCTTCCAGAATCTCGCGCAAGGTTGCCGTATCTGGCAAGGCTGCAAATGAGCCTGTTTGAAAGCTCTGCCCCAGATCCGCCTCGGTAAAACCATAATGTGAAGGTTCGAGTTCAAAAATAACAGGCCGTTCGCTGCGCTTGAGCGGATCGATCTGCGCCCAACGGTTACCCAGAAAACGGTAAGCATTGATCATTTGTAACACTTTGACCTGCTTATCATCCACACCAACGGCACGTCCAGGCGAATGCAGCAGTCCTTCTTTTGCCCGCTGGGCAAAAGAAGCAATCACTGGATAATGCGCAACATCCGGCCCGGTATAGTTACCCGCGCCAGGCAGAATGGATAACTTGTCAAAGTAATCCCGCCATACCGGATCGACCGACGCTGGGTTAGCAAGGTAAGCGTCATACAACTCTTCGATATAAGGCGTATTAGAACCGAATAAATAAGAATTGGACAGCATCTGCTTCATCATGGCATCACCTTCTTCGTTGTTGCACTATGTTATTAATCAGTCAAAACCAACGCCACTCAACGTGTCGTCAGGGAGGGCACATCACGGCGAGCCGCACCAGTATACAGCTGGCGCGGACGGCCAATCTTGTACTCCGGATCAGTAATCATTTCTTCCCATTGCGTCATCCAGCCAACCGTACGTGCCAGGGCAAAAATACAGGTAAACATGGAGGTTGGGATACCCAAGGCCTTTTGTACGATACCGGAGTAAAAGTCAACATTGGGATAAAGCTTCTTGCTCACAAAATACTCATCTTCCAAGGCGATTTTCTCCAAGGCTTTGGCGAGCTTGAACAAGCGATCATTCTCCAAGCCTAGTTCGCTCAAGACTTCCGAGCAGACCTTGCTCATCAGTTTGGCGCGCGGATCGAAGTTTTTATACACGCGGTGACCAAAGCCCATGAGCTTGAAGCTGTCGTTTTTATCCTTGGCGCGGTTAATATATTCACCCACGCGCGATACATCGCCAATTTCCTCGAGCATTTGCAGGCAGGCTTCGTTTGCACCGCCATGTGCCGGACCCCACAGGCAAGCAATACCTGCTGAAATACAAGCAAAAGGATTAGCACCAGAAGAGCCCGCCAGACGTACGGTTGACGTTGATGCATTTTGCTCGTGGTCCGCATGCAATGTGAAAATGACATCCAATGCACGTACCAAAACTGGATTTGGCTTGTACTCCTCCGCCGGCGTACCAAACATCATATGCATGAAGTTTGCCGTGTAATCAAGATCATTACGCGGATGCATGAAGGGCTGGCCAATAGTGTATTTGTAGGTCATCGCCACAATGGTGGGCATTTTGGCAATCAGTCGATTGAACGACATACTACGATGCTCGGCATCCGAAAAGTCATGCGCATCGTGATAGAACGCCGCCAATGCACCGACGACGCCAACCATCACCGCCATCGGATGCGCATCACGCCGGAAGCCCTGATAAAACTTCACCAGTTGCTCATGCACCATGGTGTGGCGCTTGATGGTTCCCTCGAATTTTTCCTTTTGTCCGCCATTGGGCAGTTCGCCGTTTTTCAGCAGGTAGGCAACTTCCAGAAAGTTACATTGCTCCGCGAGTTGCTCGATAGGGTAACCGCGGTACAGCAACTCACCCTTGTCGCCATCAATATAGGTGACTTTCGATTGGCAACTTGCGGTAGACAAAAAACCTGGGTCATAGGTAAACAAACCCGTTTTTGCGCCCATTGTTCGAATATCCACGACATCATTCCCGTGTGTACCCGACATCACTGGAAACTCAGCGTTCTTGCCATCAATAGCAAAATTTGCGGTGCGGTGTGTACTCATGATCAGACCCTTTATGAAACTACCATTGAAGTTAAAAATTACAAACTGGTTTTACCGTAACAAACATCACGCTTGACGGATACGTGCAACCATCTGCTCTAATTGCTTACTATCACTCGCTTTTGTACCACTGACTAATGCCCACAAATCATAATCATCCAGCGCTAACAACTGCTGCAATCCTGTTTCATCTTCTACGTTTACCAGCTCGCCCTCACGCAACCAAAACCGCTCAAGCAGCAAATCCAGCTCGAGTAACGCTCGCCGTGATTGCCAACGTAAACGATTTAGGCGGGTGTGCCGATCTTCAGTCATGGCTGGATTGAAAACTTAGACCGCGCGTTGAACCATCATTTCTTTAATCTTGCCAATAGCTTTGGTTGGATTAAGGTTTTTCGGGCAAACATCCACGCAGTTCATGATGGTATGACATCTGAACAGGCGATAGGGATCTTCCAGGTTATCCAGGCGCTCATTAGTCGCTTGATCGCGTGAATCCGCAATAAACCGATACGCGGCCAACAAACCCGCCGGGCCAACGAACTTGTCCGGATTCCACCAGAATGAAGGGCATGCCGTTGTGCAGCAAGCGCACAAAATACATTCGTAAAGCCCGTTCAGCTCCTCACGCTCTTCTGGCGACTGCAAACGCTCACGCTCAGGCACCGGCTCATCGTTCACCAGATAGGGCTTGATTGACAAGTATTGCTTGAAAAACTGCGTCATATCGACGATCAAATCACGCACGACAGGCAAGCCGGGCAAAGGGCGCAATACGATCGGCTTACCTTCTGGTAAGGCCGCCAAATCGGTAAGGCACGCCAAGCCATTCTTGCCGTTGATGTTCATTGCATCCGATCCGCACACCCCTTCACGGCACGAACGGCGGAAAGAGAGCGAATCATCCTTGGCTTTCAACTTGACCATGGCATCGAGCAGTTTTTTATCCATCGGATCACACTCGACAGAAATATCCTGCATATAGGGCTTGGCATCTTTATCCGGATCGTAACGATAGATTTTGAAGTGATACGTCCGCATAGTCTGTGGGGCATTCATGTGTCTATCCTTATTCTTAGTAGGTACGCTTTTTGAGTGCGATGCTATCAACAGTCAGTGGTTTCATTTGCACCGGCTTGTATTCAAGACGGTTACCCTCACGATGCCAGAGGGTATGCTTTAGCCAATTCACGTCATCACGACCATCCGGGGTGAGTTCCGTGTCATGGGCATCATCCCGCACATGCGCCCCGCGCGACTCTTTACGGGCTTCGGCCGACACCATCGTCGCTTTTGCCACCTCGATGAGGTTATCCAGTTCTAGCGCTTCGATACGCGCCGTATTGAAGACTTTAGACTTATCCTTGATCTCAGTCTGGGCAACTTGCTCAGCCACTTCGAGAATCTTTTCCACACCCTCCTTGAGCAAATGACCAAAGCGGAAAACGCCCGCATGCTTTTGCATTGTGCGTTGCATCGCCGCACGCGTCTCATGCACGTTTGCGCCACTCTTTTGATTATTCAAGCGCTCAACCCGCGCCAGCGATTTATCAATCACATCCAGTGGCAAGGGTTTGTGCGCCCTCACATTTTCACGGATGGATGCCACTGCAGCTTCACCAGACGATTTACCAAACACCAGCAAGTCCAGCAAAGAATTGGTTCCCAAGCGGTTTGCGCCATGAACCGAAGCACACGCGCACTCGCCGGCCGCATAAAAGCCTGGCACAGGTACGGATACATCATTACCCTGCGAGACAACAACTTGACCATAACGGTTGGTGGGAATGCCCCCCATTTGGTAATGGCATGTCGGCACAACCGGCAGATACTCTTTCAAGCAATCGACACCCGCAAACTGAAGGCCAATCTCATGGATGCTGGGCAAGCGCTTGAGAATCACTTCGGGATCAAGGTGCGTTAAATCAAGATACACATAATCCTTGTAAGGACCCGCACCGCGACCCTCGTTGATCTCGGTCAGCATGGAGCGGGAGACCACGTCGCGCGAGGCCAGATCTTTTGCATTCGGCGCATAGCGCTCCATGAACCGTTCGCCATCGGCATTCCGCAAAATGCCGCCTTCGCCGCGCACGCCTTCTGTAATCAACACACCCGCGCCCGCCACACCTGTCGGGTGGAATTGCCAGAATTCCATGTCTTCCAGTGGAATGCCTGCACGGGCAGCCATACCCAGACCATCGCCGGTATTGATAAACGCGTTGGTTGAAGAATGGTAAACCCGGCCTGCGCCACCTGTGGCAAAAATGGTCGCCTTGGCATGAAAGGCCACAATTTCACTGGTTTCCATATCCATGGCAACGACCCCCAGCACTTCGCCTTCGGCATCGCGAATCAAATCCAGCGCCTGCCACTCGACAAAAAACTGCGTATTGACCTTGACATTGCGCTGATACAGGGCGTGAAGCATGGCATGCCCAGTGCGGTCAGCCGCAGCGCATGAACGGCGCACCGGCTTTTCGCCAAAGTTGGACATATGCCCGCCAAAGGGCCGCTGATAAATCTTGCCGTTATCGACGCGGTCAAATGGCATGCCGTAGTGTTCGAGCTCAACCACCGCCTGGTTAGCCTGACGGCACATGAACTCAATCGCATCCTGGTCACCCAGCCAGTCCGACCCCTTGACGGTGTCATACATATGCCAGTGCCAGTTATCTTCTTCCGAATTACCCAAGGAAGCCGCCACCCCCCCTTGCGCCGCAACAGTATGCGAACGCGTGGGAAATACTTTCGTCAGCACGGCTGTCTTCAAGCCAGACTCGGAGAGCTGCAGCGCAGCGCGTAAGCCAGCGCCACCCGCGCCGACAACAACAGCATCAAATTTACGAATGGTATAAGTCACTCTTACAGCCTCCAGATAATCTGAATTGCCCAGCCTGCACAACCAATGAGCATCAGCAATGTCAGCACATGCAACACGATACGCACACTGGTTTGCTTGATGTAATCCATCCAGATGTCACGCACCCCAACCCAGGCGTGGTAGCCCAGGCTCAAGATAAACAAGAAACTAATCACCCGCACCAGACTGCCACGCATGAAAGCCAGCCATGCCTCGTGCGAACTGGCAGCGCCACACAAAACTGCCACAAATATAACCACAGCATAAATGGCCATCAGCGCAGCGGTAATCCGCTGCGCCATCCAGTCTTTTAGCCCGTAATGAGCGCCTACGACCATACGTCCCATCTTAATAAGCTCCAAAAAGTTTGAGGCCAAACACCAAAGTCAGCACCCAGCTCACCACCATCACCACAATAGCGGATGATCGTGCTTGTGCCTTTTCAACACCCACGTGAATATCAATCAGCAGGATGCGCAGCCCCATGCAAAAGTGATGCAAAAAAGCCCAGACCAAACCCAGCAGCACCAGACGCACCAGCACGTTACCGGTGATGTCATTAAACAAAGCCACACCTTCTGGCGTTGTCGATAGTGACAACTGCAACAGCCATATCAGCAGCGGCAACATCAAAAACATGCCTGCACCACTGACGCGATGCAGAATGGACGCGTAGCCCGATATGGGTAAACGAATGGCAGCCAAGTCCAGAAACTTTGGCCGCTGCTTCCTTGGTTGATTCATTGATGACATACGATGCAATCCCCTTTCCATATTCCAAATACTTCAAAATGTCCTAGCGCAAGGCTAGTCTGACTACCTTCTGGCCATCACAGCCCATACACCACTCATCCCAGCTCATTGAAGTAGCAATGCGACTGCGTGGAATACAAGCCACGCCGCCACTCCACCGGCTGATCTGCGTACGAGAAACTCAAGCGCTCAACCGACAACAACGGGCTGCCTTCCTTGACGTGCAATAACTCAGCGCTTGACCGGTCTGCCGCCACAGCGCGCAAGCGCTCCTCGGCGCGCACCATGCGCACACCGAAACGATCTTCAAAAAAACTGTACAGGGAACCGTTATAGCCTTTGAGCATATCGAGCGTGATGGCGCCAAAAATCGCACCCGGCAAATAAATCTCATCCACCACAATAGGCTGCCCAGCAAACTGCAGGACGCGGCGAACCACAGTGATGGGATCCCCCACCTTGATCGCCAGCATGCGAGCAGCCTCGACACCCGCCTTCGCGCGCCAGCATTCCAACGGAACGCTCTTGGCTTGCTGCATTTCACCATTGAGTGGCATCAAACGCAGGAAACGAAAGAATGCACGCGGATCGTCATGTGTGGCGACAAACGTCCCCTTGCCTTGCCGCCGCACCAATAAATGTTCAGCCGCCAACTCATCTATCGCCTTGCGGACCGTGCCCTGACTGACCGAAAAGCGAGCGGCCAGCTCAGTCTCGCTGGGAATTGCTTCGCCCGGATGCCACTCACCCGATTGCAATTGCTGCACGAGCAACGCTTTTATCTGGCGATAAAGCGGGCTAAAAGTCGGCGATGACAAGACGGCACTCTTATTCATGCAACAGATTTGAACATATTTTCAAGACCTCGTCTAGATCGTGAGTTATATCTTATGTAAGACATAATACATATATTGACAGGGGGAGCCCTCCCGAATTACCATTTGCAGCCTAAAATCATTTTACGTGCCTTAATCCTGCTCTTCTTATTTTTTACTGCGCCTCAAATATCGCACCGTAATGATGATAAGCAATACAGGCATTCAGTCGTTTTCAGTACCCATCCTCTCCTTGCAGCTGAGGCTAAGGTAGCGAACATTCTGCTGGCCCTGTCGCTGACTTGCCAGATTTTTTGCCAATTTTTTCACACGATTTTTCAACTTATCTACTACCGGAGTAATCATCATGACCAAACCCCCCGTTCGTATTGCTGTTACCGGTGCTGCCGGACAAATTGGCTACGCCCTGATCTTCCGCATCGCCGCGGGCGAGATGCTCGGCAAGGATCAACCAGTGATTCTGCAACTGCTGGAACTGCCGATGGAAAAAGCCCAAGCTGCTTTAAAGGGCGTGATGATGGAACTGGACGATTGTGCGTTTCCTACGCTCGTTGGCATGGTGGGCACGGATGATCCGAAAGTCGCTTTCAAGGATGCTGATTACGCCTTGCTCGTGGGCGCCAAACCTCGCGGCCCCGGCATGGAGCGCAAGGATCTGCTCATGGAAAACGCCAAGATTTTTATTGAGCAAGGCCGCGCCCTGAATGACGTCGCCTCGCGCAATGTCAAGGTACTGGTGGTGGGCAACCCCGCCAACACCAATGCCTACATCGCCATGAAATCCGCCCCCAGCCTGCCCAAGCAAAATTTCACCGCCATGTTGCGTCTGGATCACAACCGTGCCATCTCGCAACTCGCCACCCGCACCGGCAAGGCTGTTGTCGATGTTGAAAAAATGCTCGTCTGGGGCAACCATTCCCCCACCATGTATCCCGATCTGCGCTTTACCACCGTTGCAGGCCAGCCAGCTTTGGCGGCCATCAACGATGACGCATGGTACAAAAACGAATACATCCCCACCGTGGGCAAACGCGGCGCCGCGATCATTGCGGCGCGTGGTGCTTCCTCTGCGGCATCCGCAGCAAACGCCGCAATTGACCACATGCGTGACTGGGCGCTGGGCACCAACGGCAAATGGGTCACCATGGGCGTGCCCTCTGATGGCTCCTACGGCATTCCCCAGGACATCATCTACGGCGTACCTGTGACCTGCGCCAATGGCGTATACACCCGCGTGGAAGGTTTGGCCATCGACGACTATTCACGCAGCATGATGGATAAAACCCTGGCTGAATTGCAAGAAGAGCAAGCCGGTGTAGCCAGCTTGCTGGGTTAAGCCAAAACAGCATTTACCCCATAGAAGCGAGCTAAATACACAACGGAACGGGATGAATCGGCCAAAGTCATGAGGGTTTTTTTGTTTTCAATGATTCATTCATGAGTCCCCTCATTCATCCCAATGCCGTGTTGTATCAGGGAAGCCGCCCCTTCCCTGCGCTCGCGGCTTGCGAGCACTACGCCGGATCGGAAAAAATGATTCAGAAGGCGCTGCAACTGCAAGCCGAATCAGGGCCGGTATTTGACGTTACCGCCGATTGCGAAGACGGTGCTGCAGCGGGACAAGAAAAACAACACGCGGAGATGGTTGCCGCCGTCTTGCGAGAGCCGACTAATCGCTTTGCACGCCTAGGCGTGCGCATTCACGACATCACCCATCCGCACTGGCAAGCTGATCTGGACATCATCATCCGGCAGGCGGGCAACCAGGTGGCTTACATCGTGCTGCCCAAACCGAATTGCGCTGAGGACGCTGCCCGGCAGATTGCCGCGTTGGATCAAGCGCGGCTGCGCCATGGTGTCACGCGCGAGATTCCGGTACATGTGCTGATTGAAACCCACGGCGCATTACGCGAGGTGTGGCAAATTGCGCGACTGCCGCATGTCGAATCCATCGACTTTGGCTTGATGGATTTTGTCAGCGCCCACCACGGCGCGATACCTGACAGCGCCATGCGCTCGCCCGGGCAATTCACGCATCCGCTGGTTTCCCGCGCCAAATGCGAAATTGCCGCCGCTGCCTTGGCTAACGGCATCGTGCCAGCCCACAATGTCACCACTGAACTGCGCGATGTCACTGTCGTGCATGAAGATGCGCGCCGCGCCCGCGACGAGTTTGGTTTTTTGCGCATGTGGAGCATTCACCCCGCACAGATTCAACCCATCGTTGCCGCCATGCGGCCTGATTTTGAAGCCGTCCTGGACGCCGCGCAATTATTACTTGCCGCACAAGCCGCCGCCTGGGGGCCAATCTCCTGGCAAGGCAAACTGCATGATCGCGCGTCTTATCGGTATTACTGGGAATTATTGCAACGCGCGCACGCCACGGGCGTTGATTTGCCGCCTGAGACAAGTGCCCACTTCTTCCCTGCGTGAACCTACGCAAAACATCACTTAACTTTATTCACTGACTTCCCAGAAAAGGAAAACATCATGCTAGAAGCCTACCGCCAACATGTTGCCGAGCGCGCCGCACTTGGCATTCCCCCGCTGCCGCTGTCCAAACAGCAAACGGAAGAACTGGTCGCGCTGCTGCTCAACCCGCCCAAAGGCGAAGAAGCCACCCTGGTTGATCTGATCACCTATCGCGTGCCCGCAGGCGTGGATGAGGCCGCCAAGGTCAAGGCGGCGTTTCTCGCAAAAGTTGCCGCTGGTGATACGGCGTGCGCGCTGATTTCGCGCGTCAAAGCCACCGAACTGCTCGGCACGATGCTCGGCGGTTACAACGTCAAGCCGCTGATTGACGCGCTGGACGACGCCGAAGTCGGCGCCACCGCCGCAACTGCGCTTAAATCCACCTTGCTGATGTTCGATGCTTTTCATGATGTCGCCGACAAAGCCAAAGCAGCGAATGGGACACACTCGGCGAATGCCAAAGCCGTCATGCAATCCTGGGCCGATGCAGAATGGTTCACGCAGCGCCCTGAAGTACCGAAAAAAATCAGCGTCACCGTGTTCAAAGTCACCGGCGAAACTAATACCGACGACCTCTCCCCCGCGCCTGACGCCTGGAGCCGCCCGGACATTCCGCTGCATGGCCTGGCCATGTTGAAGAACGCGCGCGATGGCATCACCCCGGAAAAACCCGGCGAGCGCGGCCCGATGGGCTTGATTGAAGAGCTGAAGAAAAAAGGCCATCCGGTGGCTTATGTGGGCGATGTGGTCGGCACCGGCTCCAGCCGCAAATCCGCCACCAACTCGGTCACCTGGTGGACCGGTGAAGACATTCCCTTCGTGCCCAACAAGCGCTTTGGCGGTTTTTGCTTAGGCGGAAAGATCGCGCCGATTTTCTTTAACACGCAAGAAGACGCGGGCGCCTTCCCGATTGAATGTGACGTGACGCAAATGGCCATGGGCGATGTGATCGACATCTACCCTTATGACAACAAGATCGAAAAGAACGGTCAAGTCATCTCGGCCTTCAGCTATAAATCTGAAGTCCTGCTCGACGAAGTGCGCGCCGGTGGCCGCATCAATCTCATCATCGGCCGCGGCCTCACCGCCAAAGCGCGCGAATTCCTCGGCCTGCCCGCCTCCACGCTGTTCCGCCTGCCGCAGCCCCCTGTGGATAGCGGCAAAGGGTTTACCCTGGCGCAAAAAATGGTTGGCCGCGCCTGCGGCTTGCCGGTCGAAAACGGCAACCAAAAAGGCATCCGCCCCGGCACCTATTGCGAGCCAAAAATGGCCTCCGTCGGCAGCCAGGACACCACGGGGCCGATGACCCGCGACGAGTTGAAAGACCTGGCTTGCCTCGGCTTTTCTGCCGACCTGGTGATGCAGTCTTTCTGCCACACGGCGGCTTACCCGAAACTGGTCGACGTCAAAACCCATCGCACCCTGCCTTCCTTCATCACCTCGCGCGGCGGCATTTCCTTGAAACCTGGCGATGGCGTGATCCACTCCTGGCTCAACCGCTTTCTGCTGCCCGATACCGTTGGCACCGGGGGCGACAGCCACACGCGTTTCCCCATCGGCATTTCCTTCCCCGCTGGCTCGGGCCTCGTCGCGTTTGCCGCCGCCACCGGCGTGATGCCGCTGGACATGCCCGAATCCGTGCTGGTGCGCTTCAAAGGCTCGCTGGAGGAAGCCGGCAAGCGCGGCATTACCCTGCGCGACCTGGTCAATGCGATTCCGTATTACGCCATCCAGCAAGGCTTGCTCACCGTGGCCAAGCAAGGCAAGAAAAACATATTCTCCGGCCGCATCCTGGAAATCGAAGGCCTGCCCGACTTGAAAGTCGAACAAGCCTTTGAACTCACCGACGCCTCCGCCGAGCGTTCCGCTGCCGGTTGCACCGTGCATCTGAACAAGGCGCCCATCGTCGAATACATGCGCTCCAACATCACGCTGATGAAGTGGATGATCGCCGAAGGCTATGAAGACCGCCGCACCCTCGCCCGCCGCATCAACGCGATGGAAGACTGGATCGCCAACGGCACGCTGCTCGCCGGTGATCGTGACGCCGAATATGCCGCCGTGATCGAGATCGACATTGCCGATGTGACCGAACCGCTGCTTGCCTGCCCGAACGACCCGGATGACGTCAAGCAGCTTTCCGCCGTCGCTGGCGAAAAAATCGACGAAGTCTTCATCGGCTCGTGCATGACCAACATCGGCCATTTCCGCGCCGCCGGCAAAGTGCTCGACGGCCAGAGCGACATCCCCGTGCGCCTGTGGATCGCCCCTCCGACCAAGATGGACGCGATGATCCTCAACGAGGAAGGCTACTATTCCATCCTCGGCAAATCCGGCGCGCGCATGGAAATGCCCGGCTGCAGCCTGTGCATGGGCAATCAGGCGCAGATCAAGAAAGGCAGCACGGCGGTCTCCACCTCCACGCGCAACTTCCCCAACCGCCTGGGCGTCGACACCCGCGTGTATCTGAGCTCGGCCGAGCTCGCCGCCGTCACCGCACTGATGGGCAAAATCCCCACCATGGCGGAATATCTGGCGCAAGTGCAAGTAGTCAATGCCAAAGCGGCGGATGTGTATCGCTACATGAACTTTGACCAGATCGAAGAGTTCAAGGAAGTGGCGGATACGGTGACGGTGTAA
>LNAP01001491.1_pt1 | contig 24689 bp, 26 predicted proteins | sample 602601 | NCBI WGS metagenome assembly LNAP01 (sample SAMN02440304, study PRJNA202911) | soil metagenome | biome: Subtropical and temperate rainforests or woodlands; isolation source: soil samples (1 kg each in a 20% v/v slurry with milli Q water) were... ...
GCTGGTACGCCAGGGCCTGGCCCAACCCGGCGCGCAAGCCGCCGCCAAGGGTCCGTCCGACCCCTGGGACGCTCGCGACGGCTGGCGCCTGGGCAACCAGTACCAGCGCCATCTGCAGTGGGTGGACAACGGCGAAACGCGCCGCGTGACGGTCGCCCGCCAAGGCGGCGCCTGGACACTGGATACCGGCTCGGGCCCGCAGCCGTTCCTGTGGCGCTCGCACGCCAGCGCCAATCCCAATCTGGCTTACGGCCTGCGCGTCACGCTGGCAGGCCATGAGAACGCCGGTACGGTCGTTCTGCATGCCGACCGCGCCCATGTGTTCGGCGAAGGCGGCGTGCACGTGCTGGAGCTCTACGACCCCCTGGCGCATGCCCAGGACACGCAGGGCGAACACGGCGGCGGCCTGACGGCGCCGATGCCCGGCAAGATCATCTCGATCTCGGTCAAGGCGGGCGACACGGTCGAAAAGGGCCAGCCCCTGCTGGTCATGGAAGCCATGAAGATGGAGCACACGATCTCGGCGCCGGCCAACGGTCGCGTCGAGGAAGTGTTCTACGGCGTGGGCGACCAGGTCACCGAAGGCGCCGAACTGGTGTCGATCGGCGAATAACCCCGCGGCGGATTGCCCCTGCTGCCGGCTGGCGCTTTAGTTTGGCGTCAGCCGGCTGTCACTAGAATGGCGGATTCCGGCACCGTCCGCGCGCCTGCCGCGCAAGCTCCCATGCCCGCCCCCGACTCCCCCAGTCCGCTTTCTCGTCCCCCATTCCTGCATTTCCTGTTCGCGCGCGTCAGCGCGTCGCTGGCCTTCCAGATCGTCTCGGTGGCGGTCGGCTGGCAGATCTATGCGCTGTCGGGCAGCGCCATCGACCTGGGACTGATCGGCTTGGCGCAGTTCCTGCCCATGGCGGCGCTGACGCTGGTGGTGGGCCACGTGGCCGACCGCTACGACCGCCGCAAGATCGTCGCCCTTTGCATGGCGCTGGAAACCCTGGCCACGCTGGTCCTGGCGATCGCGGCGCTGCACGGCGTGGGCGGCAAGACGCTGATCTACGCCACCATCATCATCATGAGTTCGGCGCGCGCCTTCGAAGCGCCGACCCTGTCCACCCTGATTCCCGCTGTCGTGCCCCGCGAGTGGCTGCCACGCGCCACCGCCCTGGCGTCCTCCGGTGGCCAGATCGCGCAGATCGCCGGCCCCGCGCTGGGCGGCATCGGCTATAGCCTGGGGGCAGGGTGGATCTATTGCGTGGCGGCGGCGCTGTACCTGACGGCCTTCGCGTCCATCGCCACGCTCGTCATCGACCGTGTCCCGCCGCGCAAAGAGCCAACTACGTGGCGCACCCTCTTCGCCGGCATCACCTTCATCTTCCAGCGCCGGCTGCTGCTGGGTACCTTGTCGCTGGACCTGTTTGCCGTGCTGCTGGGCGGGGCGACCGCCTTGCTGCCCATCTTCGCCAAAGACATCCTGAATGCGGGCCCGTGGGCGCTAGGCGCCTTGCGTGCCGCACCCGCCTGCGGCGCGGCGCTGATGTCGCTGACGCTGGCGCGCCTGAGCCTGGGCGACAACGTGGGCCGCCTGCTGTTCGGTTCGCTGATTCTGTTCGGGCTGGCGACAACGGTGTTCGGCCTGTCGACCTCGATTCCGCTGTCCGTGGGCGCGCTGGTCGTGCTGGGCGCCGCGGACTCGATCAGCGTCGTCGTGCGTTCGTCGCTGGTGCAGTTGAATACGCCCGACCACATGCTGGGCCGGGTCAGCGCCGTGAACACCTTGTTCATCGGCGCGTCCAACCAGTTGGGCGAGTTCGAATCCGGCGTGACCGCCGAACTTTTCGGGGCGGTACCGGCCGTGGTGATCGGCGGCATGGGCACGATCGCCGTGGCGGGATTGTGGATGCGGTGGTTCCCGGAACTAAGGAAACTCAGAACGCTGCACGGGAACGAAACGGCGCCCACCTGAAGGGCGCGTTGCATGGCGGGCGCATCAACGGCTGCGCCCGCCATGCCGTCGATTCCCCTTCATCCATGGCTTACGCGGTGCCGCGAGGCGCCTGGATCATCTTCCAGCCATTGCCCGCCGGGTCGCGAAAGCCAGCGTCGACGCTGCCGTAGCGGTCCGTCGGCTCTTGGGTGAACTCCACCCCCAGCGCTTTCAGCTTGGCGTACGTGGCGCGGCAGTCAGACACCGACAGCACCAGCGGCGGCATGGCGCCTTTGGCGACCATCGCACGCAGGGTTTTCGCGGTGGCTTCGTCGTGGACGGGCGGTCCCGGCGCGAACAAGCCAAGCTGAAGCGCAGGCTGCTCCGGGTGCTGGACCGTGAGCCAGCGGTACGGGCCATTGCGCACATCCGTGTGGATGCGGAATCCCAATTTGTCTACGTAGAACGCAAGCGCTTCGTCCTGATCGTCGACGTACACGCCCATCACACTGATACCTTCGTTCATGGCTTCTCCTTGGTGGATGCCGCCAATTTATCCTTGGCGCTGCGGCGGCGCTTCTCCAAAACTGCGGTGCCCAGATCCGGGCGTTGCGCGGCTTTCAGCACGCAAGCGGGAACGCGGCCGAGTTCAGCCGTCTTCGCCCGGACCTCGACGCGCAGGGCGCTGGGGCTTGAGCCCGTAACGTCATGGAAAATGCGGCCGAACGTACCCAGGCTTTGCCAGCCGGTCGAGAAGGCGATGTCGGTGATGCTGAGTTCGGTGTCGCGCAGCAACGAGACGGCCTGCTCGATCCGTCGCGTCAACAGATAGCGGTGCGGGGGAAGGCCAAACGCCCGCTTGAAAGAGCGCGCGAAATAGGCCGCGGAAACGCCGCTGACCTCGGCAAGGCGGCTGACCGGCCAGGCCTCGTGCGACGCGGCATCCATGCGGTCTTTGGCGCGCAGCAAACGGCGCAGCAGGGCGGCATCCTGCAAGGGTTCGACTAAGGTCGGGGCCGGACGGAACGCAGGCGGCTGTGCTTGCCGTATGACACGAGATCCCATGACTTTCGGCGCGGGCAAGAATCGGAGCGCTCCAGTGTAGAACACGCGCAGGGAGTAGACTGAGCGCCTTACTTTGCCCTTTCGAGTCCATATCCATGATTGTTAAAGCCTTGCGTGTCGGCCTGGGTCAATTGATCGTCGCGGGCGACGCCCTGACCCGCCCGCGTCCGCAGAAGCGTTCGCCGCAAGGCCAGGCCACCGTCAACAAGGAAGCGGCCGCGCTTGCGCTGTTCCAATTCCACGCCTGCCCGTTTTGCGTCAAGACGCGGCGCGCGATGCATCGTCTGAATGTGCCCGTGGCCCTGCACGACGCCAAAGCCGATCCGCAGGCGCGCGAACAATTGCTGGCCGGCGGCGGCAAGGTCAAGGTGCCTTGCCTGCGTATCGAAGAGGCGGGCGGCACGCGCTGGATGTATGAGTCCAGCGAGATCATCGCCTATCTTGAAAAACGCTTCGCCCACGTGGCTTGATCGGGGCTTTCCAAGATGACGCGCCTTGCCCCCCGATTGGCATTGACGCTATGCGCGGCCGGCGTGCTGGCGGGTTGCGACCCGTCGCTTCCGCCGCCGCCGCCCGGGTCGACACTCACCGCCGAAACCATCGCCACGCGCGAAACGCCGGAGCGACTGCAGTTCAAAGGCGTGTTGGCCGGCAAGCCGATTCACTTGCTCGTCAATAACTGCAAGGTCTACAAGGTAGATGCGGCTGAAGGCGAGAACGTAAGCTGGACGCTCGTATTGGAAGGTGAGTTCTATCCGCTGCCCACGATATGCGTCAACCAATCGCTGACCGAAGGCAAAGGCTTTATCACGGCCTTCATCGGGCGTCAGGCGTTCGGCGCAGGCGGGTGCTGCTCGGGCCAGCCCGAGTACCGTTCGAAAGACGGGCTCACCTGGAAGCCGCACTGATTCCGGACGTGTCCCGAGCACAGCACTACCCGTCTCTTCGGTCAGCTACGCACGAATGCAAGCAGAGGCTGGTAGTCATTTTTGTCGGCAGCCCGTAACGCCTCCAAATAGCAAGACCGGATTTCCGATGCGCTTACCAGGTTACTGCCACCCCAGGAGAACGACGGTTGGCCCAAACTTCGCAGGAGAGCATCTGCCATCATCCGGGCGTGGCGCACGCAAGATGTTCTCCTGCTCCCAATCGTTCAAATCACCCTGGGTATTCAGGTGCTCGGGAATGAGTCCTGCCCTTTCGTCAGGATCCAGCGGCGTCTGGCCGTCCTGCGCGTCAAGGTCTAGCGCCATAGGTCGGACCATCTACCTCGCAGCAATTCCTCGGCCCGTCGTTCCACCTGCTTGCTACTGCGCGCTTCCGCCGGGCGCTGGTCTTCCAGGCTCATCGTGTGCACAACGCTGTCAACCTCTTCAAGCGCAATAGCGCGGGCCCGCTCATGAACGACCTCCGTAAGAGGTCGGCGCGGCACCAGAGCATAGACAAGTTCGCAGTCGAGGCCGTCGGCGAGTTTGCGCAAATGCCCAAGAGTAATCCGCTCATCCGATTCCGCTTGTTCTGATTTGTGTAGCGTTGGCCCTGAGATTCCCAGGCGTTGCGCTTGTTGGCGCTGTGTGAGCCCCAGCGATTCGCGAATAAGCTTCAGCCAGCCGCGCGCAGGTGCTTTCCTCGCTACCAACGTGGAATAGGCGGACAGGGATGCCTGCAATTGCTCCAGGCGCAGTTGATTCAGTTCTGGGGACATGGGCAAACCTATGGTCGGATTTTATCGACAAATGATAGCCCATAATGCAGCAAATCTCTGGATTATGATTCCTTATAGTGCAGCAAATGTTTATATTTTGCTGCACTATAAGGAAGCATAAAAGCAAATATGCGCCTCAAAATATTAAGAAACCCACCTTACTGTGGCTTCGGCCACGTCAATGATTGAAGCTTAAGCTGCCAGAACGCGTTTTCGACAGCGAGAGCGATAGCCCGATGAGAATTGCAGACGAAGTGAAGGCAGTATTGGCAGCGGCCTGACAATCGGGCACCGTTCGGTTCGGCCCCACCTGAGCACCGCGCCCCGTCAGCGCAATTCAGCGACGTTGATCGTCTCGGCCTCGCACGCCTGCACCAGCTCGGGATCATGGCTGGCGAACAGCACCACGCGGTCTTTCGCCCACGCCTTGAACACCTCGGCCAGCACGGCGCGGCCCTGTGCATCGAACCCGTTGCTGGGTCCGTCCGCGATCACCACGGCCGGATCGCCCAAAGCGGCCGCCGTCACGAAGACCTTGCGGCGCGTACCTGTCGACATCTGTTCGAAACGCTTGTCCAAATGCGATTCCAGCCCCAGCCGGTACGCCAGATCAAGCACCGCATCGTCCACGGCAACCTGCTTTTCCGCAGCGACTTGCGCAAGCAAAGCGCGCCCTGTCATCGCTGGAAAGGCCATGCAATTGTCCGGCACATAAGCCAGGCGGGCACGGGCCTGCTGCGACGCATGGGTCAGGGAATGCCCGTCGATCCAGACATCTCCGGCATCCGGCGCGACCACGCCTGCAATGATATTGAGCAGGCTGGACTTGCCGGTGCTGTCTTCTTCGCACAGCGCCACGCAGCCCGGGCCGAACGTGTGAGTCAGCCCCTGGAAGACGAGATAGTCGCCGTAGCGCTTGGTGAGATTGTCGATGCGTAGCATGCCGAAAGTGTACGCACGAATGCGGCGTGCGGCCAGATCCTGCGTCTGGATTTTGGCCGTTTGCGATCAGGTATATTCGTCGCACCTATGACCCAAAAAATCAACCTGACGCCGATTCCCTGGCCCATCGGCGCAGCCAGTGCAGCGGCGATATTCGCCCTGATCTGGCTGCTTTCCAAGCCCGGCGCGCAGCTCTTCGATGCCAGCCGGATTTCGGTGATCAGCGTCTGGACGGGCGCGCTGGCCGCGCTTTGCCTGCTGTACATCAAGCGCTATGCGCTGGCGTTGTGGCTACATGGCGCGCTGGCCGCGTGCTTCTGGACCCGCATCTTTGCCGGCGCGGATCAGGAACGCTCGCGGGCGTTCGGGCCGTACGGCCTGGGCGATCAACTGACCTGGATCATCACCGACGATCTCTTTCCGCTGTTCTGCATCGCTACGCTGACGAGCCTGATGCTGATCGCCGCCAGTATCGGCGGCGCAAGACTGTATCGCCGGGCTGGCAAGGCGGTGCAGTGATGCTTGCCGGATTCACGCTCTACCACTACGGGATGGTTGCCGGCTACGCGCTGTTGTTCGTGGCGGCGCATTTGCTGCTGGCGCTGGGCGCATTGCGCTATGCCGGCAGGCGCCTGCCCACCTGGCCGTTTGGCGCAGGCGCGGCGATGCTGGCCCTGGCCTTCGCCGCGCTGCTCTTTGGCAGCACGCAGCGCGCCGAATTGATGGCCCGGCTGGCACAGAACCTGGCCAAGGAAATTCCAGGCGTCTGCCAGCAAGCCCAGCTGCTGATCGCGGACATGGGCGGCGACGCGTCGCCCGACGACGAACCGTTGCGCGAAAGAATTCAGCAAGCCCTGCGTGCCCATTTCTCGCAAGCGGCTCGGAGCCGTTTCGAAGATGACCGATACGCCCCCGTGTCGGTGGTGGAATCCGGACAGGATCCGAAATGGGGCGACCTGGTGATCGCGTTGCGAACGCATGGCAACGGCCGCGACCCCGTGCATGTCGGTTGCTACAACCAGTATGAGCATCGCTACAGCGGCTTTTCCGGTGCCACCAAGCCGTACTGGCGCTGGGATGCCGATCCGATTCCCTTCGAGAACATCGTGTTTTTCCGTCAGGACCCGAGTAGCCAGCCGGTGGTGAAATATGAACCCGCGCAACCATAAGGACGACGCCGCATGAACCAGCAGGACTATCAAGCTGCGCTGCGGCGCGTGCTGGACCAGCATTCCGACGCCGCGCAAACCCGCCTGGCCGCGCTGATCGCGGCCCTGCCTGAAAAGGCCCGCGAAATCCACGTTGGCATCTTTCCGGACCAGGACGGCGAGGGCACGTTTTCCGTCGTCGTCAGCCTGGAAGGCCCTGACCTTTATGTGCTGAACAAGGCGGTGGATGCCCATCGCACCTTGTTCGACGTGCGGCACACCGCCACCGGGGTAACGCCGGCCGTGCCGATGTTCGCTTCGGACGGCGCCAGCTTTGTCGTGCAGGACGTCATCGTCGATACGGCGGCGGACTGGGTCGAAGCACTGTGGGTAAGCGTCGGGCGTGGCAAATCGCCGTTGCCCGGGCTGGTCTATGGCGACGACGACTACGGCACGACGATGCCGCGCGCATTGCCGGCTTAAGACGACGCGGCATCCACGCCCACGCGCCGGCCAGGCCTAATGCCGCGGCTGGCGGTATAAAACGAAACCCGTCAATTCAGAACAAAGGAATCTTGTGTCGAGCCAACTCGGGGCAGGTCGCTTTCTTGCCGAGACAGCAGGCGTCATTCAACGCCAGGGGCGTGCCATGCTGGCCGCCGCGCCATGGTCGTTGGCCGTGTTCACGTTGTCGCTGCCGTTCGCCTTGGCGGACACGCCGCTGTATCGGCTGACGGATCTGGTGTTCGTCGCGCTGACGCTGATCAACCTGATCGCGTTCGCGCGGATGACGTTCAGTTGGCATCGGGTTGTCGTCCTGGGAGACGGGGCCCGTCACGCCACCGCGCACGGCGGCACCGCAGAGGCCAAGCATCTGGTCCTGCTTGGCGCGATCGCCATCGTGGTCGCGGCCCTGGGGCACGCGACCGGCAATCTGCCGTTCGTGGTCTACGTGCTGCTGAACGGCGCGAACGACACCGGGTTCTGGGGCGCGTTGATCGCCTCGGCCGCGGTCATCTGGGTGCCCGTCCTGTACGCGCTTGCGACGTATGGCCTGAGCCTGCCGCGCGTCGCGACGACGGGTGAATACGGCTTTCGCGGCATCCGCGCGGCAATGCCCTATCGGCGTTGGCCGCTGAGGCTGGTGCTGCTGATGCTGGTCGTCGTGGCCGGTTTCACCGCAAGTGCGCTGTACCCACTGACGTACACGTTCGCGATGGGCGCTGACCTGGCCTATGCCGCGTTGGGCGTCGTGCTTTGTGTACTGATCACGTTCGCGGCGACGGCGATGTACGCGGTCGCGTATCGCGATTCCGTGGACGGCATGGGCGACAGGGCATAAGGCCCGGCAGCAGCATGACCATCGTGTCTCGGACGACGGCATCCACGTTGTTTTGAAACCTAGTCCGTTCCCACGGCCCGGATCTGGTTCGGCGCCGCCTTGGACACCGGCGGGTAGTGCAGCGTGGGCGCGCGATACGTAAGGTCGCGCAGCGCTGCATCCAGCTCGGGCAAATTGAAACTGCCCGCGCTTGGCGCTTGCCGGAAATCTTCCAGGCTGGCGGGCAGGCGCGTCAAGGTCAGAGAATCCATCGTGCAAACGGGGCCAAGGGACGTGTCCTCGCACGAATCCGGGGTCATGACGGGCTGGTCGACGGGCAACACGAAACCGTCCGTCAGCACCGCTTCGCCCGCTTCAAGCTTGATCGACGCAATCGGCGAGAAAATCAATTCGGCCTCGAAACCCGGCGCCGGCGCGGCATCGGCCTCGCCGGCATTGAACGCGATTTCGCCGTTCAGGCGCCACCGCACCTCGCGCGCCGCCTCGTCGCATCCCCCGCCAGCCCGCAACATCACTTCGCAGCCCTTGCCCAGGCCGTCGTCTTCATCTTGGGCAGATTGCGTCTGAGGCACAGCCGTCTTGAACTCTCGGTCCACCGTGTAATCCAGCGTCGCGATGCCGATTTTCTTAATCCGTTCCGTGGCGCTTTGAGGTGGCACGGTTTCCGGCAGCTCGGTGCGGGGCTGATGATAGGTAATGCGGTTAAGCCGGTATTCGCCCGGCCACACCGGAATTACTTGATACAGCAGCTTGCCGCGCACCGTCTGGAACTGCGGCCCGGGGTCCGTCGGATTCAGCTTGTGGTCCCCCGCGCCGGCGCTGATCGCGGTGTCCTTTTCCGACTTGTGGTTCCAGCGCATAAACGTGCTGCGCTGACGCACAAAGCGGTCGCGCGTCGCGTCGTCATTGAAATCGCGCTGGGGCTCGGCGTCCAGGTTCAGGGTCGGAATCACCAGCAACGCCATTCCCTCCTGCCGCGCATTACCCAGCAATCCGTCCACATTCACGCGATGGCGCTCCACCAGCGCCGCGGTGCGCCCGGCGAAATCCGGCGCGGCGGGCTGGGCAAGCGCCAGCGATGGAGTGAAAAGGGCGATCAGGCAAGCGCGGGCAAGCACGGGGAAAGACTGCATCGTTCTGGGTTCCTGTGTCCGAAGCGGGAAGGAACGGGGCATTGCAAGAGGCGGAGCCAAGCAATACCCCGGCGGGGAAAGGCGGGGCCATGATATCGCGTCGGCGCCGCCTCTTGCTTAACAGCCGGTCTGCGTGGCCAGCCACACCGTCGCGCCGCCGCACGCTGGGTCTTCCTGCTGATGCCGAACCACCGAGAATCCGTTTTCCGCCAGCAATTGGCGATATTCACAAGCATCCAGACTGCCGTGATAAAGCGGCTTGCCTTCAAACGTCCCAATGGCTTCGCCCAACGCCGTGCCGCTGGTGAACATCAGCACCGCGCCCGGCGCGGCCAGGCGCCGAAAGATGGGGAACATCAGCCGCTGATCCTCGGGCCGAAGGTGGAAAAAGCTGTGCCAGGCGATCAACCCATGAAACAGTCCGATGCCAGCCAGCTGCCGCATGTCGGCGGCGATCCAATGGTGGTCGGGAAACGACGCCTTGGCCCGCGACAGCAGCGGCAACGAGGTATCGATGCCGGTGATTCGACAGCCATTTTCGATCAGGTGGCGGGCGATGGGAACGCCAGTGCCGCAACCTACATCCAGCACCTGCGGATGGGGGACGGCAAGCCGTTCCAGGAACGCGGCCAGCCAGGCGCGCTCGATCAATTCTGTACTCCGCAGCGTCGCAAACGCCGCGGCATGCGCTTGGTACAGGGCGATCACGTCGTCAGCGGGAGAGGAGGGCATGTCGGGACTCTGGCAATGTGGACGTGCAGTCCGCACCGGCGAATTTACCAGCTTCCACACCGGCCTACCGTTGTGGCGGTAGTGGGGAGCCTTCCACACCCCGCCCGTTTCAGGCCTATCGCAACGTTTTCTTGCACATGGCTAACTCTGGATAGTTATCTAAAGGACTGCAAAGCAATGCGAATATTGCACTGATTGTGGGCTAGGATGGATTCGTGTCCTTTCAAGGAAACCATCATGGCTCCTATCTCGCAAAACCCGCTTGCCCTCAAGTCGGTTCGCCCCAATGTCATGGAGGTCGAGTTCGGCGCATTTCGTGGCTACGTGGATGTGATCGACCATACTCAACAGATGCCGCTTTGCAAGACGCACTTCTGCCGCACCGTATGGCCGTCCCGCGACATGGCCGAACAGCAGGCGATGGAATTGGCGCGTGACCTGCAGCGTGCGCGCGGATTCGGCGCATTGCGCGCCGTCTTGCTCACCGCCAGCCTGAGCGACGCGGCAGCCGGACGCAAGCCGTTGGAGTTCGTACCCGCAAGTCTGGTGAAGCAGCAGCCCACGATGCCTGTGACCAAGCGTCATCTGCGCCTGGTGGCGTAATCGGCCGCATTCTGCCCGATGCTGGCGCAGGCACTGCGCGCACTTGTTCCGCATTACTGCGCGCAGTCTCGGTTGCCCATTGAGCAATCCGTCAATTCGGCTTCAGCTCAATATCCCGAGCCACCTGCCCCAGCAAGGCATAGTCCGTGCGGGCCCGTTCAGTGGCCTGCTGCGACGTGTTCCCCACGATCACCCAGCCCAACTCCTTCAGCTTGCGCTGCATCTCGGCATCCTTGAGGCTGGCGACCACCGCACCCTGTATTTTTTCAACGACAGCGGGCGGGGTGCCCTTGGGCGCCGCCAGGCCGAACCACCCCGTCGGAACCAGTCCCGTGATGCCCAGCTCCTTGGCGGTGGGCACCTGGGGATAGCCGTCGAACCGATAATCGCTGGTGACGAACAACGCGGTCGTCTTGCCCGACGTGACATACGGGATTTGCGAGGCCGCGTTGTCCATCATCGAATCCACGTGTCCGCCCAGGATGTCGTTGACGGCGGGCGCGGCCCCCTTGTAACCCAGGATGCTCAGGTTCACCCCCGCCAACTTGGCAAAGGCCGCCTGTGTGAGGTGTGCCTGAGTGCCGAGCCCGGCGTTCGCCGAAGAGAGGCCGCCGGGTTTCGTGGTGCTTAACGCCTTGAACGCCGCGTAATCCTGCGCCGGAAAGTTCTTGCCCACGACGAAGACGAACGGGACTTCCACGGCGATCGAAATCTGCGCCAGGTCCTCGACGGGGTTGTAGCGCAGCTTGTAGATATGCGGATTGACCGCGATGGTGCCGCTTGCGCTGAGCAGCAGCGTATAGCCGTCGGGTGCGGCCCTGACGACATGCTCGGTGGCAATCGAGCCACCGGCGCCGGGTTTACCGTCGACGATCACGGGCTGCCCCAGTCGTTTGGACATGGCTTCCGCAAGCAGGCGGGTCATGGTGTCCGACGCCGATCCCGGCGCATAGGGGTAGATGATCGTGATCGGCTTGGCGGGGTAGGCGTCCGCCGCATGAACCGGCGTCAATCCCACCGACAACAACAATGCGGTGATGGCAGTGCAGAGGCGTGTCATTGTTTTCTCTCCCTACGAGCGGGTTGTGTGAATAATCTTTTGAATGATCGGAATGGCCATCGCGGCGTACCAGCTCAGTTCCGGCAACATGTCCCGGCGATACCAACCGGCCTCGTGCAGCAAGTTCAGCGATGCGATGGTCTGGCCGTCCCAGCGGACGGGCACGTTCACGGCGCTCTCGCAGCCTAGGGAATGAATGAGCTCGTGGTCTGGAAACGCGCGCATGCACTCCGCGCGGTCCACGCAAATTCGTGCCTGTCCGCCCAACACGACAGAAGCGAAGAACTCGCTGTCCTCGCGGATGGGCTTGGCGCCGCCCGGCGGATAAGCCCCGGGTTGGCTTGAGAAATACCGCAGGCTCTGCTCCGCCTGCCGGTCCAGCACCAGTACCGTGAACAGCCGATAGCCGATCCGGGTGGCAAGTGCCGTGGCAAGCGCCTGCAGGCCGCGCTCGGGCTGCGGTGCGGCGGCCAGGCCGTGCGCCATGTCGCTTAACGGCAGCGCCGGAGCCATGTGTTCTGTTGAATTCGTCACCGCTTGCCCTCGTCTATCGGGAAAGGCATTTTGGCCGCCAAGGACCATAAGGCGCTAATGAATAAAGCTGAGAGATCCATTACCATTTCCGCATGGACGCCCCCTCGATCGACCCGCCCTGGACCCGCCGGCTCAAGCTTCGCCACCTGCAAGTGCTGGCGGCGCTGGAAAGCGCGCGCAGCGTCACCGGCGCCGCCAAAGCCATGCACATGACGCAGCCCGCGCTCTCGCACTGGCTCAGCGACATGGAAGATCTGGTCGGCACGCCGCTGTTCCTGCGTGGCCGGTCGCTTGAACTGACAGAGGCGGGGGGTGCGCTCTGGCGCTACGCGTGCCGCGTCTTGGGCGACACCGCGCGCACCGGCGAGGAGATCGAAGCGGTCAAAGGTGGCGTGGCCGGCCATCTGCATATCGGCACCATTCTTTCCGCGGCGCCCGTCTTGCTGCCGCGCGCCATCGCCGCGCTGCACCAGCGTTCGCCCAATGTGCAGATCGAACTGATCGAGGGCTTGCTCGAACCCCTGATCGAGCGCGTCGAACGTCGCGAAATCGACCTCATCATCGGGCCGTTGGATGTGCGCGCAAGCCGCTCCGGCCTGTGCACCGAATGGCTGATGACCGACACTTTCAGCGTGGTGGCCAGGCGCGGGCATCCGCTGGCGGAACTGGATGCGCCTTGCTGGGAGGACACCCAGCGTTATCCGTGGATCTTGCCGCCGCTGGGCACGCTGTCGCGCGGGCGGCTGGACCAGGCCGTGGTGGATGCGGGCATGCCGCCCCCGAAGCCGTCCGTCGAGACCAGTTCGCTGGTTGCCCTGTTGTCGATGCTGCAAGACCGTGATTACATCGCCACCTTGGCGAGTTCCGTCGCGCACATGTACGAACGGCTTCAGCTCATCAGCATCGTGCGCGCGCCATCCCGCCTGGAGTTCGGCCCCATCGGCATGTTGTGGGCGGCCGACTCGCCCAGCATCGTGCTGCCGGCCTTGCGTGAAACGCTGCGCCAGGAGGCGCAGGGCACCTCCCAGGACAGCGCCGCCAGCGACGCCGCTACTTGACCGTCGCGTACTCGAGCGTCTTGGGCGTGTGGGTCAGCACGCGCGGCGTGCTCCCCACCACCACCGTGTCGTCCAGGCGGAAGCCGCCGATGCCATAGGCGTAGATGCCCGGCTCGGCCGAATACACCTCGTTGTCCAGCAGCGGCCGCTGGTTGAATGCCATGTCTTCCGGGTATTCGTGGTGAATGATGCCCACGGCATGCCCGGTGCGATGGCGGATGAAGTCCGCGTAGCCAGCCTTCTCGATCTCGGCCTGCGCGGCCGCGTCGATCGCGCAGACGGGGTTACCGGTGCACGCGGCGGCAATGGCTGCCTCGTTCGCCGCCTTGGCCGCCGTCCACAACCGCACCTGCTCGGCCGAAGGCGTGCCGCAGAACCAGGTGCGCTCGTTCTCAATCGTCAGGCCGTTCAAGCGCGGAATGACGATGTTCACCAGCACATCGCCTTCCTTGATCCGCGCGCCGCATGACGCGCCGTCGCCATGCGGCGAGGCCGACGCGGGGCCGCTCAAGGTCCAGCAGCGGATCACCTCGAAATGCTCGCCCGGGAAGCGCTCGGCAGCCTCCTGCACGAACAGCGACGCCATGGCAAAGTCCAGCTCCTGCACCAGCCGGCCCGGCCGGATGTTCTCGCGGTAGCGGTCCTGAATCCAGTCGGAGATGGACGCGGCGGCCGCCATCACGGCAAGCTCTTCATCGTGCTTCTGCCAACGCAGCGCGCGGCACTCGGGGGTCGCGTTGCGCAACACGACTTCGGGCAGAAAGCGCCCCAACTGCGCCAGCACCGGGCTGCCGCCTTCGACGGCGATGCGCGACCGCGCCAGCCCGGCGGCCTTCAACCGTGCCGCCAACACCTCGGGCAGCTGCGTAATCAAAGGCAGCCGGTTCTGCACGCGCGGATGCTCGGCGTAATAGGTGATGTCGGTGATCCAGACCTTGCCCTGTTCCTGCGAGAACTTCATGTGATGCGTGGACAGCTCGTTCATCACCAGGAAGGGCGTGCCGTTGCGCGGCACGACGGCAAAGATCGGCCGTTCCCAGGGCAAGACGTCGGTGTGGAAATTGGTGGCGAACTGAAAGAAATCCGCCGACGTGAAGATGACGGCATCGACGGCCAGCTCGTCCATCATGGACGTCATCTTGTCGAATCGGTATTGCCAGACAGCCTGGGTAAGTTTGGGCATGGTGTGTCCTTTGTCGTGGTTTCAGTCGTTGCTCAGGCCCAGCTGGCGAATCAGCGGACCCCAGGTGGCGCTATCGCGTTCGGTCCATTCGCCCACGGTCTCGGGCGACGAGGGCAGGGGCTCAAGCTGTAGCTCCTGCAGGCGGGCCTTGACCGCGGGGTCGTCAAAGAAGCGCCGGGTCTCGGCGTTGAGCCGCGCGATGGCCTGCGGCGGCGTGCCCTTGGGCGCCACCAGCGCGTACCAGCCCGGCATCGGAAAATCCTTGAAGCCCAGTTCGGCAAGCGTGGGCACGTCGGGCACGCTCGCCGCACGCTTGCTGCCGACCACGGCCAATGGAACCACCTTGCCTGCATTGGCCTGCACCGCGCCCGTGTTCAGCACGTCGGCCATCACCTGGGTCTGATTGGCCATCACGCTGGTCAGCCCGGCGGCCGCGCCGTTGTACGGAACATGCGTGAGCTTCATGCCCGTCTTCTGCGCCAACATTTCCACGACCAGATGGGTGGAATTGCCCTTGCCCGCCGACGCGAAATTCAGCGACTCGGGTTCGGCCTTGGCGCAGGCGACCAGTTCATCCAACGATCGGATACCCGTCTGCGTGCCGGCGACAAGCAGGAAGGGCGTATTCACCAACAGGCTGACGCCGTCGAAGTCCCGCGCCGGCTGATACGGCATGTTCTTGTACATATGCGGGTTGAAGGCAAGGTACGACACGCCGCTGACCAGCACCGTATACCCATCGGCCGGCTGCTTGGCCACGTAGCTTGACGCCAGGATGCCGTTGGCGCCCGGCCGGTTCTCGACCACCACTGGCGTCTTGAGCTGCCGTGCAAGGTAGTCCGCCCACAAGCGGCCGATCACATCCGTGCCGCCGCCGGCGGCCTGCGGCACGACCAGCTTGATGGGCTTATCCGGATAGTCGGCGGCGGCGCCTGCGCTGGCGCCTGCGAAAAGCAAGAGCGCGATCCCTGCTGCTACGCAGCGGGTGCGTCCCGGTACTGTCCTCAACATGTCATCCCCATGAATCATCAAATGCGTCGCGACTGGACGGCGGCTTTTGAAGCCTGCGAGAAGATTATGGGGAGATCGGGCATGTCAGCCCAATGAATAAACCTGAGGTTTCCATAAGCGTTTTGGCATGATCGGATGCCGTGGCCGCCGTAGCGTTGCTACCGCTGCAGGCTTGAAGGCGACCGAGGGGGCATCAGGCGATGCGCCCGACGGGTTAGGCCGGAATCAGCTCAGAATCAGACCGTTTCAGCTCATCTGGCTTCGGAATCAGCTCAATATTGAGCTGATTCCTGATAAATTGAGCTGATTCAGTCACCGCCAACGCCCCATGACCACCCGCGAACACATCCTCCAGCTGCTCCGCGCCCAACATCAGGAGAATCTGCCCTGGCTGAGTTCCAGCGAATTGGCCTACCGAACCCATGCCAGCTGGTCCACGGTAAAGCGCCAGCTGGACGCACTGCGCAAGACCGGCCTGGTGCAGCGCGAAGGGCAGGGCCGGGCAACGCGCTACGGGGTCGCGGATCAGGCACCCGCCTGGGCATCCGCCACGACCCACGTCGCCACGCGGCTGGCGGAACCGACGCCTGACATCGGCGAAATGATCTGGTCCGAACCGGGAGTGAAATTGCTGGTCCATCTTCGGCAACCGCTAGCATCGCGCGCACCAATGGGCTATCAGCGCAGCTTCGTGGACAACTACGTCCCGAACCAGAGCTCCCTATTGCCTCCTGCTTTGGCCCAGACCTTGGCCGACGAAGGCCGCATGCAGGGCCAGCAACCTGCCGGCACTTACGCGCGCCGCGTGCTGGAACCGCTGTTGCTGGATCTGTCTTGGTCGTCTTCGCGGCTGGAAGGCAATCGGTATTCGCTGTTGGCCACGCAAGAACTCTTCAAGCGCGGCGCGGCGGGAACTGATCTGGACGCGGTCATGTTGCTTAACCACAAAGCCGCCATCGAGTTCATGATCGATGCGGTGCCCATGCACGGCCTCACGTCCGCCGTTATCGGCAACCTCCACGCGATCCTGATGCAGCACCTGTTGCCCAACACCAAAAGCCTAGGTCATATCCGCCGGACCGTGATCAACATCGGCGGCACGACCTATCTGCCCATCCAGGCGCCCGCGCTGCTGCAGGAAATTTTCGATCACATCGTGGAGAAAGCGCGGCTGATCAAGAACCCCGTGGAAGCGGCATTCTTTCTCTGGGTAAACCTTGCCTATCTGCAGCCGTTCGAGGACGGCAACAAGCGCACCAGCCGCCTGTCGGCCAACATTCCGCTGATGCTCTACAACTGCGCGCCGCTGTCATTCCTGGACGTGGAGGCTCAAGATTATGCCTACGCCATGATGGGCGTCTACGAACGCGGAGATGTGACGCTGGCGGTGGATCTGTTCACGTGGTCCTATCGGCGTTCGATCCGAAAGTACGCCATTCAGCTCGACGCGGCGGGTGTGCCGGATCCCATTCGCCTGCGCTTCCGGGAGAAGCTGAACGAAGCGATCAGCCGGGTGGTGCGCGCCCGGCAGACGGCCGATGCGGCGGTAGCGGCGCTGGCCCTATCGGAGGACGATGCGCATGTGTTGCGTCCGATGTTGGTGGAGGAGTTGCTCTTGCTGGATCTGTACAACTGCGCCCGGTACCGGTTGCCGATGGAACAGGTGCAGGAGTGGCTTGAGGCGGGACGGCCGCGGTAGCGTCACCTGAATAATGAAAAAAGGCTGCGGTTCACACCGCAGCCTTTTTTCAACAGACTACCAATCGAATGAAATCAAGCCTTGCGCGCCTGCGCGATCAGCTTGTCCAGTTCGCTCAGCATCAGGTCGATTTCTTCTGCCGTCACGTTCAGCGCCGGCATGAAGCGCAGCAAATTCGGACGCGGGGCGTTCAGCAGCAGGCCTTGCGGTTCCAGCTTGCGGGCGGCTTCGACAATCGCGGGACCATCATCGCGGTCCATCACCAGCGCGCGCAGCAGGCCCAGGCCGCGTTCGCCCTTCATGCCGTACTTGGCCGACAGGGCCAGCAGGCCTTCGGACAGTTGCTTGGAACGCGCATTGACGGCGTCCATGAAGCCCGGCGCGGCCAGTGCGTCAAACACGGCCACGCCCACGGCGGTGGTCAGCGGGTTGCCGTTGTACGTGCCGCCCTGGTCGCCGTGCGAGAACACGCAAGCGTCCTGGCGGGCCAGCAGCGCAGCCAGCGGCACGCCGCCGCCGATGCCCTTGGCCAGCGTCATGATGTCGGGGATGACGTCGGAATGCTGGTAGGCGAACATCTTGCCGGTGCGGCCCATGCCGGTCTGCACTTCGTCGACGATCAGCAGCAACTGGTTTTCATCGGCCAGCTTGCGCAGGCCTTGCATGAATTCCTTGGTGGCCGGGATCACGCCGCCTTCGCCTTGCACCGGTTCCAGCATGATGGCGACGGTCTTGTCGTCGATCAGCTTCTTCACCGATTCCAGGTCGTTCAGCTCGGCCTTGGGGAAGCCTTCCACTTGCGGGGCAAACATCTTGTCCCAGCCCGGCTTGCCCGATGCGGACATCGTGGCCAGGGTGCGGCCATGGAAGCCGTGGTTCATCGTGATGATCTTGTAGGCGCCGTTCTTCTTGACCTGGCCCCACTTGCGCGCCAGCTTGATGGCGCCTTCGTTGGCTTCGCCGCCGCTGTTGGCGAAAAAGACGCGGTCAAAGCAGGACGCGCCGGTCAGGCGTTGGGCCAGTTCGATCGAGGGGATGTTGTAGAACGCCGGCGACGGGTTCATCAGTTTTTGCGACTGTTCCACCAGCGCGCGCTGCATTTCCGGCGCGGAGTGGCCCAGCGTGTTCACCGCCCAGCCCTGCACGAAGTCCAGATATCGCTTGCCCGCGTGATCCTCCAGCCAGGATCCCTTGCCGCTGACGAACACGAGGTCCGGGCGGGAGGTGATCTCCATGAGGGTGTTGACGTTGAACTGGCTGAATTCCATGGCGGTTCCTGCGGGGTAAAAGGACAGGGATGAAGGGGAAACTTCAAGGGGGAAGCGCGAAAACGCAAATGTAGCACCGACAGCGGGATGCTATCGTGACGCACCCCCCGCCGATCCGCCCCGGGCCGCCTCAAAAGGGCCGACTGCTCGGGCGCTCTATTTTATGCAAGTGGCGCGCCCCCGCGCGCCGCCCGTTGTCGCTTTTTACTGACCAATCATGAAACGTATCCTTTCCAGTCTTGCCGCCGGCCTGGCGCTGGCGGCGGCCGGCGCGCCGGCACATGCCGAATACCCCGAACGCCCCATTCGCCTGATCGTGCCGTTTCCGCCCGGACAAGCCACCGACATCTTCGCCCGCGCCCTTGCTGAAAAGCTGGGCGCCGCCGTCAAGCAGCCGATCGTGGTGGAAAACCGCGCGGGCGCCGGCAGCAACATCGGCATGGAGCAGGCCGCGCGCGCCACGCCCGATGGCTACACGCTGGTCATCGCGGGCTCTGCCGCCGCGGTCAACCAGACGCTGTACAAGACCATCAACTACAGCCTGACCAAGGATTTCGCGCCGGTGTCGGGCGTGTTCTCGGTACCGCTGATGTTCCTGGCCACGCCCGCGTCCGGCATCACCTCGCTTAAGCAATTGGTGACGCAAGCGCGCGCCAATCCGGGCGAACTGGCCTACGCCAGCGCCGGTATCGGCGGCACGCAGCACCTGTCGGCGGAAATGTTCAAGGCCGCGGCCGATATCGACATCCGCCACATCCCCTACAAGGGCAGCGGCCCGGCCCAGGCCGATTTCCTGGGCCACCAGGTGCCGCTGATGGTGGACTCCGTCACGGCGGGCCTGCCGCACGTGCAAAGCAAGAAGGCCGTGCCGTTGGCCGTGACGACAGCCAAGCGCCTGCCGCAGCTGCCGGAGGTTCCGACCGTGGCCGAATCCGGCTACCCCGGCTTCGAGGCCATCGGCTGGGCCGCCGTGCTGGCTCCGCGCGACACGCCGCCGGCCGTCACCGCCTACCTCAGCCAGCAGATCGGCCATGCGCTGGGCACCCCGGAAATGCAGAAATTCCTGCGCGACCGCGGCGCCGAACCCATGCCCCTGACCCCCGAAGGCACCGGCACGTTCATCGCCAGCGAAGTCGAAAAGTGGGGCAAAGCCGTCAAGCAGTCCGGCGCCCAGGTGGACTAAAGATCCAGGATCAAGACTTCCGCTGCCCGTCGCACCGGCAGCCGCTGGTCGCAAAAGCCGTTCCCGTAAAAAGGGACGGCTTTTTTCATGGCGATTGGGCGGATTTTCTGGATGATCCATCCAGCCCCGGGTGGTTTATCGCCGGGATGCGCTTGCCTAAGCTCTACGCTCCAATGACTTGTGTAGGGGATTTTCCATGGCAGACCATTCCATCAAGGGCAAAGTCGCATTGATCGCCGGCGGCGCCAAGAACCTGGGCGGGCTGATCGCGCGCGACCTGGCGCAGCATGGCGCCCGCGCCGTGGCGATCCACTACAACAGCGCCGCGTCCAAGGCCGATGCCGACGCGACCGTTGCCGCGATCCAGGCGGCTGGGGCCAAAGCGGTCGCGTTGCAAGGCGACCTGACCACCGCCGCCGCCGTCGAAAAGCTGTTCACCGACGCCGTCGCCGCCGTGGGCCGGCCGGACATTGCCATCAACACCGTCGGGAAAGTGCTGAAGAAGCCCTTCACCGAGATCAGCGAGGCGGAATACGACGAGATGACCGCCGTCAACTCCAAGACCGCCTTCTTCTTCTTGCGCGAAGCAGGCCGCCACGTGAACGACAACGGCAAGGTCTGCACGCTGGTGACGTCGCTGCTGGGCGCGTTCACGCCGTTCTATTCCAGCTACGCGGGCACCAAGGCGCCGGTGGAACACTTCACCCGCGCGGCATCGAAGGAGTTTGGCGAGCGTGGGATCTCGGTGACCGCGATCGGCCCCGGGCCGATGGATACGCCGTTCTTCTATCCGGCCGAGAGTGCCGATGCGCAGGCCTACCACAAGACCGCCGCGGCGCTGTCGGCGTTCACCCGTACCGGCCTGACCGACATCGCCGACATCGTGCCGTGGATCCGCTTCCTGGTGACCGACGGTTGGTGGATGACCGGGCAGACCATCCTGGTCAATGGCGGCTACACCACCAAGTAGAGGCAGGCGAGGCTTGAGTTCGCGCAGGAGCATCCACGCCATGCGTGGATGCTCCTGGCTTCCAATCAGGGCGTTCACGGGCACAATAGCGGGCTGTCCCCGGGCCGGAGTGCCTGCATGTTTCCTCGCACGATCCGCGCTTGCGTGCTGATGCTGGTTGGCTGCTGCGGTCTTGCCGATGCAGAGCCGGCGCAGACCGAGGCCCTGCGCTTCCAGCAGAACCTGCTTGCCGTGCTCGAATGCCGTGCCAGTGCAGATACCCGGCAGACCGTCGCCAGCACCCTGCGGGCGGCACGCTACGGCGATCCGGCCGGTCGCCCGTTGCATCTGCGTGATTGGCATTTCGAGCAGGCCGGAGACGCCGACGCGGCTTCGGTGACGATCATCGATATGCCGGTGCCGTTGACCGCGCAGGGCGTCCGGACCCAGCGCGTTCTCGCAGACGCGCAGGGGTTGTCCATTGCCATCGACGCTGCAGCGCGTGATCGCATCGTTGCCCGCCATGGCCTGCAGCTGCAGTCGAGCACGCTGCGTGAACCCTTCCGGGTGTGGTCCGCACGATCGGTTGATGGCAACACGTCGGCCCCGTCGATCATGGTGAGCAGCGATGGCGACGGCTATCGGTTGGGATGTACTGCCCCAGCTGCCAGCACGCAGGGAGCGTTGCCACTGGATCGGCAGCAGCGTGCAGATGCCAATGACCTCACAGCGGCCATCGAGTGCCGTGCCGACGATGCGGCCCTGCGCCGCGTTGGGCGCTTGCTGCAGCAGGTGATGGAACAGCCGCAGAGCGGATGGCCGGCAGAGGTGCACGCAGTGTTGGCACCCACGCATGCGATCAACGGCACGGTGCTTCCCGTCTTCCAGATCGAACTGCAGACGCCGCTGCAGATCCAGGGAATCACCACCGACAAGGTGCTGGCCGCACCGGCCGGCCTGACCGCTGCAGACCTTGGCAGAATCAACGTCGCAAGCGTGTTGCTCGATGCCGGTCTGACTACTGCTCACCAGCAGGCCGGCGTGCAGGTCTGGCAACGCGAAGCGTCGCGCAGCGGCTTGCCCTCAGGCAGCATCCGAATCCATGAACGCGTGGTGGCCAGAGCTGACGACGGCACTGTCCTGACCGGATGCAGCAGCTCGCAGATGCGCGCGGCCGCGAGCGATCCGCAGAGCGCGAACATCCCACACTGAGTGAGTCAGTGCGGGATGCGCAGAGAGAACGGGTACCGGACGCCGTCCGGTATCCCGATCACTCATCCCAGTTTGGCCAGCACCGCGTCGGTGGCCGTCGCCGTGCTCACTGCGTGCCCCTTGGCGGCCAGGTCCGCGGTGAACACGCCCTCGTCCAGCACCGCGTGCACCGCCGCTTCCAACGCTGCTGCTTCGTCTTCCAGCCCCAGCGAATGGCGCAGCAGCATCGCCGCGCTGAAGATCGTCGCGTACGGGTTGGCGATGCCCTTGCCGGCGATGTCCGGTGCCGAGCCGTGGATCGGCTCGTAGATACCCACCGCACCCGGCTCGCCCAGCGATGCCGATGGCAGCAGGCCCAGCGAACCGGCCAGCATCGAGGCCTCATCGGTGAGGATGTCGCCGAACATGTTCTCGGTCACGATCACGTCGTACTCGCGCGGCTTGGCCAGCAGATGCATCGCCATGGAATCGACCAGCTGGTGTTCCAGCGCCACGTCCGGGAATTCCTCGCGGCCGATGCGCGCGGCCACGTCACGCCACAGGCGTGAGGTTTCCAGCACGTTGGCCTTGTCCACCGAAGTGACCTTGCCGCGACGCTGCTGCGCCAGCCGGAAGGCACTGCGCAGCACACGCTCGATCTCGGCCACGGTGTAGCGGCACAGATCGCTGGCGCTGTCGGCATCGCGGGTCTTGTCGCCGAAGTAGATGCCACCGGTCAGTTCGCGCACCACGACGAAGTCCACGCCCTGCAGCAGCTCGGCCTTGATCGGCGAGGCGTGCAGTGCGGCTTGATGGGTGCGCACCGGACGCAGGTTGGCATACAGGCCCAGCGCCTTGCGGATCGCCAGCAGGCCCTGCTCCGGGCGGACCTTGGCGTTCGGGTCGGACCACTTCGGCCCGCCCACGGCGCCCAGCAGCACAGCGTTGGCGGTCTGGCAGGCGGCCAGGGTCGATGCCGGCAGCGGTTCGCCGTGGCGGTCGATGGCGATGCCACCGATGTCGTGCTCGCTGAAGGTGAAGGTGTGGCTGAAGCGCTTGGCGACGGCGTTCAGAACGGCGACCGCGGCGGCGGCCACTTCCGGGCCGATGCCATCACCGGGCAGGACAACAATTTCAGCGTGCATGCTCACTCTCGTAACGTTCGATTTCAGGGACACGGCCCAACAGATAACCCAGTTGATCGACGCCTTCCAGCAGGCAGGTCTGCGAGAAGCCGTCCAAGGGGAAGGAGTAGACGCGGCCATCGGGCGTGCGCAGCTCGCGCGCCGCAACGTCGATAGTCAGCTCATCGTCAGGGCGCTGCATCAGCAGCTGCACGTCGGCCTCGTCCAGTACGATCGGCAGCAGGCCGTTCTTCAGCGCATTGCCGCGGAAGATGTCGGCGATCTCGCTGCTGACGATGGCACGCAGGCCGAGATCGGTCAGCGCCCACGGCGCATGTTCGCGCGATGAGCCGCAGCCGAAGTTGCGCCCGGCCAGCAGGATGCTGCGGCCGGCGTTGTGCGGTTGGTTGAAGGCGAAGTCCGCCACGGGCGAGCCATCGGCCTGCCAGCGCCAGTCGTTGAACGCATTGCGGCCCAGGCCGGCACGCTCGGTGGTGGACAGGAACCGCGCCGGAATGATCTGGTCGGTGTCGATGTTGGTCTGGCGCAGCACCACGCTGGCCGAGCTCAGGGTGCGGAAGCCGCTCATCAGGCCACCTCCTGGGCGAACAGCTCACGGGCATCGGCGACGTGGCCCTGCACAGCGGCCCAGGCCGCACTCATCGGCGAGGCCAGCAGAGTGCGCGAGCCCGGGCCCTGGCGGCCTTCGAAATTGCGGTTGCTGGTGCTGACCGCCAGTTGGCCGGGGGCGACCAGGTCGCCATTCATGGCGATGCACATCGAACAGCCTGGTTCGCGCCATTCGGCACCGGCCGCGCGCACGATCTCATCGATGCCTTCGGCCTCGGCCTGGCGCTTGACGATCTCAGAACCAGGCACCACCAGCATGCGCACGCGCTCGGCGACGCGACGGCCACGCAGCACCTGTGCCACTTCGCGCATGTCGCTCAGCCGGCCATTGGTGCAGGAGCCGACGAACACCACGTCCACCGGTGTGCCGGCCAGCGTCTGTCCCGCCTGGAAGTGCATGTAATCCAGGCCCTTCTGCGCGGCGGCGTCGTTGGCCGCCGGGATCGGCGCATCCACCGCGATGGCGGTGCCGGGGTGGGTGCCCCAGGTCAGGGTCGGGCGGATATCGGCGGCATCGATGTGCACCTCGCTGTCGAAGCGCGCGCCTTCATCGCTGCGCAGCTGCGTCCAGCGGGCAACGGCAGTGTCGAAGTCGGCGCCCTTGGGGCCACGCGGCGTACTGGCGACGAAGTCGAACGTCACCTGGTCGGGAGCGACCATGCCGGCGCGTGCACCGGCTTCGATCGACATGTTGCACAGGGTCATGCGCTGTTCCATGTCCATCGCTTCGATGGTGCTGCCGCGGAACTCGATCACGTGCCCGGTGCCACCATTGACGCCGATCACGCCGATGATGTGCAGGACCACGTCCTTGGCGCCGATACCCGGCGCGACCTTGCCATCGACGGTGATCGCCAGCGTCTTCGCCTTGCGCTGCAGCAGGCACTGCGTGGCCAGCACATGGCCGACTTCGCTGGTGCCGATGCCGAAGGCCAGCGACCCGAATGCGCCGTGGGTGGAGGTGTGGCTGTCGCCGCAGACGATGGTCATGCCGGGCTGGGTGAAGCCCTGTTCCGGTGCGATCACGTGGACGATGCCGCGGTTGTCCGAGGCCATGTCGAACAGTTCGATGCCGTGCTCGGCGCAGTTGCGCGCCAGCATGGCGACCTGTGCTTCAGAGGCGGCACTGGCGTAGGGCAGCGTACCGTCAGCGGCGGCCGGCAGGGTCGGCGTGGAATGGTCCATCGTGGCCTTGGTCCGATCCGGAC
>LNAP01001493.1_pt1 | contig 24673 bp, 25 predicted proteins | sample 602601 | NCBI WGS metagenome assembly LNAP01 (sample SAMN02440304, study PRJNA202911) | soil metagenome | biome: Subtropical and temperate rainforests or woodlands; isolation source: soil samples (1 kg each in a 20% v/v slurry with milli Q water) were... ...
GGGATACGAATACATGTAGCAAAGCAGCGGGCGGTGGACATTTGGAGTGTTTGACATTTGCCCATGAACAGGGCTGTCCTTGGGGCGTGGCTACAACCTGCCTGGCGGCACAACATGGTCATCTTGACTGTCTACAATACGCGCACACTCACGGCTGTGCCTGGAGTGTGTTTACGTGCAGCAACACTGCGGCGGCGGGGCACCTGGAGTGTTTGCAATTTGCACACGAACATGGCGCCTCTTGGGACGCCAGCACCTGTGCCCGCTCTGCTAGTAATGGTCAGTTGGCATGCTTGATCTATGCCCACGAGCAAGGGTGTGTCTGGAATGCCGACACGTGTACGGAGGCAGCCCGGCACGGCCACTTACCCTGTCTGCGCTACGCGTACGAAAACGGCTGTATGTGGTCTGAGAAGACGTGCGATGAAGCGTTCAAGAACGGTCATAAACATTGTTTAAAATATGCATTAAAACATGGGTGTCCTTGGAACCATGCAAGTTTCGTGTGGACACGAATTACCCATTGCCTACGAAAATAGCGTACTAAACTTTCTGCATGTATTGTTTCGATGTAAAAATATGTGATCACTTTTACTTAAACCATGCAATTTCAAACAAAAATCGCATACTCCAACAACAGACATTTTCTCCTAATGCATTACGATATTTCACTGCTGGCAATGGTAACACTTTCAACATTTTCAACACTTTCAACATGTTCAACACTTTCTAACGAAACAGGAACCTGTGCTGCAGCTAAATCATTGTTGTCGGTGTCCTTCAACTCGGCCTGTGCGTCGTCAGTTTCGATTGCCGCACTCACCTCACTTGCCTCATCCGCACCCTCTGCACTAGTCACCACACCACTCTCAACGCTTTTATCTCTGTCTATACCCGACGCATCGCCCGACGCACTTAGCGGGTATTTACGTCCGTTCCAGAGCCGATCTTTCCGAAACTCACCCTCGTACACGTACTTATCGTGCGACACATACTTTCCCTTGCCGTCTTTAAAACCCATCCGCCACTCGCCTTCGTAGTAACCACCCTTGGAATAGGTTTTACACCCCCAACCATGACGAGAACCATCTTTCCACTGACCAGTGTACTTAGTCCCGTCCAGGTATCTGTGAGTACCGTGACCGTGGAGAACGCTGTTCTTAAATTCGGCCGTTTCGACACTGCCGTCGGGGTACGAAACCGTAAAGTTTCCGTGCTTCTTGCCTTCTTTGTAGGTACCTTCGTACACCACACCAGTGGCGAGGGTTTCTTTACCCGGGCCGTGTGCAGTGCCGCGGTAAAAGTTGGCCTCCATCGTGGAGTTCACCTTGGTGACAACACCGGGCCCTTCGAGCCGTCCTTCGATCCAGGTACCCTCGTAAGACACACCGAAGTTGTTGACCCGGTACCCTTTGCCGTTGTAGATGTTGTCTTCTTTCCATTCTCCTTCGCAGACTCTGCCATCTGGAGAAATCAGCTTGCCCTGGCCGTGCTTCTTGCTGTGGTGCCACAATCCTTCGTACCGCATACCTGTGGGGTACGTCAGCACACCATAGCCATGCTGCAAGCCACGATGATAGTCTCCCTCGTACATGGTACCACTGGCCTGGGTCAGCTTGCCCTTGCCGTGGCGCTTGCCTTCGAGCACACTTCCCTCATAGCGGTCTCCACGGGGGTAGGTAATCACAGCTTCTCCACACAGCTTGCCGTGTACGTAGGTACCCTGGTATGCATGCCCGGCCACCGTGGTGAAGGTACCTTGTCCTTCGCGCTTGTTGTCTCGCCATTCACCTTCGTACACATCCCCCGCGGTGTACTTCAAGGTGCCCCGGCCGTGACGAAGGTCATCGACCCACTCGCCCGAATACACATTCCCATCCACACTGGTAAACGTGCCCGTGCCGTGCTTCAAGCCGTTGAAGAAGGTTCCTTCGTATTTGCTCCCGGAGAAGTGAGTGGTCGTTCCATGGCCGTTGAGCTCGCCGTTGTGAAACTCTCCAGCATGGATGCTGCCACTGGAGAAGGTAATTTTACCCATGCCTTCCAGCTTGCCGTTCTGCCATTCACCTTCAAAGAGAGTACCATTCGCATCGACAAAGGCCCCTTTGCCGTTGAGGATATTTCCGGCTTGGAACTCTCCTTCCAGGATGTGACCCGCGGAGGAAGTGAGCTTGCCATGGCCGTGACGGAGCCCGTCTACCGTGGGTCCGTCGTAAACTGGTTGATCGGCGGTTGCATCAGCAGAAAGGATTTCCACAGATTCCTCTTGAAAAGTTGAACTGTCCGGTTCAAATTGTTCTGTTGCAATGTTTTGCATCTCGTTGTCTCCACGCATGTCTTGCAAATTTGCTTCCGGTTCTGTATTTTGCATGCTTCTTCCATAAGCATCTATAGACGCCACAGAGTCACTTGACGTGTCGATGTCATTGACAATGGAACACAGAATATTCGTCCAGAATGGTCCTTTTCGGAGTGTTCGATGGTATTGTTGTGTTGGTGCAGGAGGGTGAGTTTGCAAGAGCTGCTGCTGCTGAAGCTGCTTCGGTGCGAAGAATCGAGGGATAAATCCTTGGAGAAAGGCTTCCAGCGTCGAGAACGCACAAGCTAACACAATCAAGCACACGAATCGCATGGTGATTACGTCAAAAATGCCTGTCCATCAACCATCAAACGAAGTCGAAGGCATTCTGTTCGGTACTTATTAGTTCGAAAGTTGACACTTCGTTGCATAATGTCGGATGTTGCATTTTTGTTATAAACCTCCAGTCCAGTTTTAAAATGTTAATCAAACCAAACAATTATATTTTAACATCTCTCAGCAGGACAGTGCACCGCATTCTTAAACGTACCTTTCAGCACATACCCCGTCGCAAAAGTAATTTTACCCTCTCCGTGCAATTTCCCCTCTACCCACTCACCTTCATACACATTTGTACCTACCAACGTACCTTTACCCGTAACAATACATCCTTCCCTAAAGTCTCCTGTTAAAGTACTACCGTTGACATAAGTAATCTTGCCCGTGCCGTGAAACTTACCATTTACCCACGTCCCCTCATACAAGTCACCACTTACCATACTTCTGCTGCCACTGCCATTGCATAGCTTGTTGTCTTTAAACTCTCCTTCCACCGTGTACCCTTTTTCACAGGTAAATTTACCTTGCCCATGGCGCTTGCCCTCCACAAAAGTACCTTCATACACAGCACCATTTGCATTTCTGAGCACACCTGCACCATTGTAAATCAAGCCTTCTCTAAACTCTCCTTCTAGCACCTCCTGGTCCGCATTCGTTATCTTGCCCTGGCCGTGCAACTTGCCGTTGACAAAATGACCTTCATAAATATCACCGTTGGGGTATAAGACACTACTCTGTATGTTGTGCAAATTGGCCTCACTAGTGCCACTGCGGGAGGTACCATCAGCGTAAACAATCGACCATTCTCCACTACGTAGCCCATTGGTGATCACATGGGTTAAAGTAGCTTTGCCAATGGACAGAGTAGACATACCTCGGTAGATTGACTCACCACGTACTTCTCCCTCTGTGACAGTGCCGTCAATATAAGTAAACTTGCCATGGCCACATTTGTGTCCTTTTATCCAAGCTCCTTCGTAGACTACGCCGTTTGGTAGTACCTGTACCCCACTACCGGTATACATCGCATCGTCTTTGAATCTACCGGTTATCGTCTGACCGATCACATTGGTAAACACACCCTCCCCCTGGCGTTGTCCGTGGAACCACTGCCCTTGGTAGGTTGAACAATCCGAATAAACCATTACACCCTCTCCCGTGTAGATCGTATCGTTGTAAAACTCCCCCACCAGTGCATGTCCGGCTACAGTTAACTTTCCCTGTCCTGTTCGCTTGCCCTCTACCCAAGCACCTTCATAGGTGACATCTCCTTCCACTAGGGTACCGTTACCATTCCATATTCTATTGTTTCTGAATTCACCAGCAAGATTTGACCCTTTGGTGTCAGAATAGCGCCCCTGTAGCACACCCTCTTTCCACTCCCCTTCAAACAAATTCTCTCCATTCATCAATACACTACCTGCACCACTGTATAAAGAGCCGTTACGAAACTCCCCTTCTAGTACATACTGTAACTGCGACCCGCTGGTATGTGTACCCTGGCCATGCCGCTTGCCGCTATCAAACTGTCCCTCGTATTTGTCGCCATTGACATAGGTTAACACACCATGACCATGCCGTTTGCGACGCACAAACTCGCCTTCGTAAGTTTCTCCAGACTTAAGCACCATTCTTCCACTTCCATGGGGATAATTATCCAGAAAATTGCCTGTGTAACTGGTCCCGTCCGGATGAATGGTTGTGCCATGTCCATTCATCGTTCCATTCGACCAGATTCCCGTGGCAATTTCTCCACTTTTTAGTACCATGCTACCCTCGCCGGAGAGTAATTTGTCGTGTTTGTACACGCCTACTAGTTTTTCACCTGTGAGTGAAGTAAGTGTACCCGGACCGTGGCGGTGGTCGTGTTTCCACGCTCCCTCATATACATCACCATTAGGGTACGTCATGGTACCTTTACCGTGTCGGTAACCGAGGTGGTATGTGCCCTGGTAGATGTACACACGTGCAGTCATTGCTGGTGCTGCTGGAGATGACGGACCAGTACTTGCTATGGAAGTAGACGCTGCAGTCACAGGGTCAGATGTGGACACAGAATCCACTTTGTTACCAACGTTCTTGATGCTTCGATCGGGGTAAACACAACGACCTGACCCTTCCCGCAGTCCTTGGTTTAGCAAACCTTCGTACACCTCGCCGGTTGAATATTCTACTTTGCACTGACCATACGCTTTCTCCCAGGCCTTCGTTTTAAAATCGTGCACCAACAGGAGCTTCCCTTCCTGTTTGGCCTGCTTCGAATGCTTTCCAAAGTGCACTTTCACCGTCACGTCTGAACCCGCAAAACGTGCGCTTTTCTGTATTGGATTAGGCTTCGTGAGATTGTGGGTAGGATCCTCTTGCCTAAACAGTTTCTCGAAGAACGCGTTCGAAGTGTCGACAATTCCCGCCGTAACGTCGTCTAACGGTAGCTTTGGTGGTTGCGTTGTTGATGGAGTTGAACTGGTGTCGTAATACGCTCTCGTGAGGGTGAGTTGTCCCGCATTATCCGCGCCAAGTTGCTGTATGGCTGAGTAGTTTGAGGCTATTCGTACTGCATTCAGTGCATTAAAACCCTTGGCTGTGGCCCTTCTATTGAAGATATGAAGCATCGAAAATGACATTGTATCCCTGAAGCTCCTACTTTTGAAGGCTGTGAATGGTGAAAGGAGAAGTTACTGAACTCAGTTTAAGTAATGATGTTATTATGGGCCAGCAGTTCGTCGCGAGAGCAAAGATATCTTAGCCCAACCATAGATTGCTGAAATAGCCTTTGTTATCATGGATAATCTAGTCATGGAAACGCCGGATGCGCTTAAAGAGATTGTAGCCGACAATGTAACCTGTGTAGATTGCGGTGCGGAGGACAAAGAGTGGGCGTCGCTGAGTTTTGGAACCCTCGTCTGTCTTACTTGTGCAGGATTTCATCGGTCACTCGGCACGCACTTGACTTCTGTCAGAGCTATTCAATTGGATACATGGTCTACAGAACAAGTGAAGTATCTCGAGCTAGGCGGAAATGCTCGGTTCAGGGACTATCTGATGTCATTGCAGATTTCTGAACCAGAAACATTGTCCATGAACAAATACAGCAACCCGAAAGTATTATTTTACACGTAAGTAATCTCCATGTTACCTTCCACTTTTATATTTCGCGATTAACGGTTGTTCCATCGACATGTCTCGTTTATTACATGTAGATCCATTCTGAAAGCCAGAGTAGCAGAAGTGGCGAATCCGATTTACGATCCCAACGAGTGGATCAGTGCAGCGGTGTATGCCGAGCAAGCCATCAAGAGCTTTGCAGACAACTGGAGCATGAAGAACAGCTCACCGAACTCGCCTCGTGGCGTGGTGCCGGGACAATTGTTGCAAGACAACGCCAAAAAGGCCCAAACGCGACCGGATAACTGGGTACCGGACAACACTGTCACAGAGTGCATGGAATGCCAAACCCCTTTTACAATGTTCTTTCGGCGCCACCACTGTCGCCGCTGTGGGCGTATGGTGTGTCACAATTGTGCACCACCGAAGAATGTGCGACCAATTCCAGAGTGGGGTTACATAGAATCCGTAAGGCACTGCAAAACGTGTTATAAATCCCCGTCTCTCACCTGGAAGTGAATGTTTTTTATTGTAGAAAGTTGTATATTTTTTGTAACATAGGTAGTATTTTAGGACGGTCTTATGTTGTTCCTTCGTAGATAAAACTAAAAAAGTCGTATTGAAAATATATCTATCGTTTCTGTTGGTGGTCATTTCAAAACGCCATTTACCCAGGTGCCTTCACACACTGACCCATCAAACCTAACTAGCGCGCCACTACCGTTGTACATCTTTCCTTCCCTCCACTCCCCTTCTGCAACTCTTTTGTCCCTACTGGTCTGCTTGCCCTGCCCATGTTTTTTACCCTCCGCCCACATGCCTTCATACATGTCACCCGTACGAGTTATCATTACGCCATACCCATGCTTGAGCCCATTGAGAAATGCTCCTCTGTAAACCATACCATTTACTAGGTGTATTTTGCCTTTTCCGTCCATTTTACCTTCTTTCCATGTACCAGCGTACACATCCATGGTGCGCGCTACCATCGTGCCACTACCGTTGTATAGCTTACCCTCTCTAAACTCTCCCACAACATTGTCCCCCAACGCAGAAACGTATTGTCCCTGGCCGTGCTTTTCGTTTTTCACCCAAGCACCTTCGTAGATTGATTCATCAAAATAAGTCATTACGCCATAACCGTGCATATCATCATTTACAAATTCACCCTTGTAGATGTCACCATTCTTAAAGAACAATTTCCCTTTCCCTTCCATTTTTCCGTTGACCCAAGTGCCTTCGCGTAGCGTTCCCCGTTCATACGTTCTGGTTCCATTTCCATTGTAAATCTTCCCCTCCCTGAATTCTCCTTGCAATACTTTACCATCCGGGTTTGTTTGTATACCCTCCCCGTGCATCTTTCCATTTACCCAATGTCCTTCGTGTATCGCACCATCTCGTTGATTTTGTATTCCAAAGCCGGTATAAATGGTGCCGTCTTTCCACTCTCCCTCGTATACAATGCCATCGCTGGTGGTCTGCTTGCCCTGTCCCTCCATTCTACCATTTACCCATGTGCCCTGATGTACAGCTCCGTCGCGGTGCACGAGCACGCCACTACCATTGTAAATTCTACCTTTGCTGAACTCACCTTCCAAGATCGTCCCCCGTGAGGTGATCTGCTTGCCGGGCCCTTCCATCAAACCGAACATCCATGTACCCGTGTGTATATCACCATTATGAAAGAACAACGAACCAGTGACATTCCAAATCTTTCCGTTCTTAAATTCTCCCCGCAGCTCAGAACCATCAGCATTGATCATAACGCCTTCACCGTGTGGTTGGCCATCCTGCATCGATCCTTGGTACGTCGCACCGAAAGAGAGTGCACCTTCATTCGATTCAAGAACCCTTCCCTTAGCCTTTTTCTTTGGCACAACTGCATTGGCAATTTTTTGATGCAACACACTGATATTGCTGAAGTTGCATTTCTGGCCTATTGCAGCCTTTGCATTGTTGAGCAACCGCTGTGGTTTATATGAAGCAATAGACCTTTCGATTGCAAGGACATTGAACAACCGGAACAAGCAACGGAAGCCTGCTCTTTTAGTACCATTTGGCACCTTTGTGTGCATCTTTCCCTGTCTAATCGCACAAGCCAGCAAGCAAATTGCGCGCGAGCATCATCAATCCACGGTGCTTGATACCTGGAGAGGGTTAAATTTTGCGAATTAATCACGTTGCGTATCGAAAACAAATTCCAAAACAACACAATAAAAGTAGTTATTATTCTGTCTAGCTTAATACCACCTTACAAAACACTTACTCGCAGTGCGATGTGTTTAAAAAAAAAAGAGAAAACAGGTCTGAAACCAGAAAAGAGTAGCACAGCCTACAATAATAACGAAACGCGTAGCAGCACACACACCACTCGCAACACCGAAAATCAGATCACACCGAGTTTTCATTTCAGATACGGGTATTTTTTTAATGTCCCGGATGAGTCAACCCGAACACGTTCTGTGGATCGTACTGGTTCTTGGTCTCCCGCAGACGGTCCTCGTTGACACCCCAGACACTACCGGTGGCACTGTGTCCCTGTTGGCCCATAGGCAAGGTAGCCAGCTCTTCCACGGGCACAGCCGCGCTGCCGTCGGTTGCCTCCAGCGCCATCGAATTACCTGTTGGAAGCAATTATAAAACGTACCAGCGTAGATGGTTAAGAGGAACATAAAAAGACACCTGTCAACCATAATTGGTGCTTTCAGGGATAATTGATGCAGAAAATGAAGTGCACGTTCAGGTTGCATCGAGTAAATAAGCATGAAAAGTATGTATTTTCGTTACCTGAGTCCAGTCTAGCCACTTCATTCCACAGGTCGCGCACCCACTTCACAGCAAACTCACGTCCTGGAAAACAAAATAAACAAAGATAGTATATAGAATGAAAAACAGTACATTAAGGTTTAAATACACATCAGGGGCAAGAAATTCGCGCCGCAAAATGCAATTATTCCAATACATCGTATCTGGATGGAGTTTCGCACATACAATAGTACTGAACACTGAACACAAAGCAATGAGTGCTAACCTGCAGGCCCAGTGGTTTCGGGAGTCCAGGTGACTATGAACACGATCCAGTAAAGACTTCTTGCAGGCAGAGCCGTGGATGTTAGTTCCACATCTTGCGACTTGCCGCCCATCAGGTCCATCAGCACCAACTGTGGCACGCATTTACATAAAAAAAATTGTATTAAAAGGAAGTAATGTATCAAAAGATAATCCAATCAGATGCTGCTCAAAGACCATTGAACCCTACATAGAAATAAATATTTTTCCACGGAAAAATCAAAACTTTCAATAAAAAATAAAGCTTACCGGCTGGCATCCCTTGGGGAAAGGTCCCTTGCAGGCCTCCACCACGCGCTTTCCCATCTCCGCCGTCACCTTCGCAGGCATCATACCTTTGTAGTAGTACGCCGCAGGTCCCGCCTGGTCGCCCTGGGTGAAGGTGTAGTACATGGTAATAGAGAGTGTTAGCATAGTCGTTGAGATTTATGTAGTCGTTGCGTTAAAAATTTGGAAAAACTACATAAATCGGTAGCAAAAAAAAAGTAAAATATGCATCGTCGCAGGTACCTTGGGGCCCACAGAGAAGCGCTGAATACCCGTCCAGTAGTCGTGCTCGCCCATGGTGTTGGACACACAGGTGCCGATTTTCTTGGCATTCTGCTGGAAATACTCTTTGCCCGCGGTAGGCTGGTCCCCAAACCAGAAGTGGGTCTCAATGACTGGGTTGATTCCGCCGGCGACAAAAGTCGCACTGAGAGAGTACTCCCGAGGTCGATCGGCGTCCATGCACTCCAGCACGTGGTCCATCACCTTCTGCCGCGAGGGCATGCCAAACAAGCCCGTGTTGAGGTACACGTAACTGCCGGAGTAGAATTTGCCAGCATTGGGCGCCACCACAACGGTGAAGGTCATGTCCACAATGACACCGACGTTGCTGCTTCCGCCACCGCGCACTGCCCAGTAGAGGTTGGGGTGCTCGGTGGCGTTGCAGTGCACGATTTCTCCCGTTCCGGTTACGACCGTAGCGGATTGCAGAAAGTCAATGCCCATGCCGTACATACGTTCGCAGTAGGCATGCGCACCCGTGGTGACCATCTGGCCAGCACAGCCAGTGGTGTGGAGGCGACCCATGGGCAAAATGAATCCATGAGGGGCGCAGGCGGCGTCCACTTTGCCAATGGTGGCCCCTCCTTGCACCATAACGGTTTTGGCCGTGGGATCCACCGTCACAGCGTCCATTCCGTGGGACATGTCGATCATCAGTGCGTCTTGCACGATGCTCTCGTGAGTATGGCGGCCACAAGCAATTGACAGCTTGGCGCCGGTTTTGATTGCAAATTTCACAATGGCGGCAACCTCTTCAGCGGATTTGGGCACAGCGATGGCAGCGGGTCTGGCAAAGGAAACTGGATCAAGCAACCAAGTTCGATCCTTTCGACAAGTTTCATACTCCTTGGTACCTGTAAAATTAAACGTGAAATTAATTTTGTGTGGCTAAAAAACTGAAAGAGATGTCTGTTGCAAACCTGGCAAGTGCAAGGTGGTTGTGCTCGCTAAATTCGCAAGATCGTCAGCGCTTCCCGGCAGAGTTGCCGGAGCAGCAGGATCGTAGACTTCGTAAGAAGCAGAAGTACAGAGATTGCCCATTGTTGTGTTTTTAAAAACAAAAGCTTGTGGATGGATTTATTGCAGTGAAGATACTTTTTAGTCTGGTCGGAGGCTGAAACGTAAAAAAAGGGTCAAAAACAGACGTCACGTGGGCTTCGCACGTGGTCACCCACCGTACTACTGGCCACGCCTGAATTCGCTTACCTTCCTAGATCGGACGGGTTAGGGTGCAGTGGAATTACACCCATCCCACACGGAAAAAAATCGCTTCAAAAAGTCGGACTTTTGAAAGTCCAAACTTCAAAGTCAGACTTTCAACTTTTCAAAGTCCAACTTGAGCTGCAACGAAAGTCCAACGAGGACTTCTTCGTGTTATGAAGTCCAATGTCAAATTGAAAGTCATCATCACACCTATATATTGTGATTCCAGTGTTTGAATTGATCATTTCAGAGGGCTTGTGAAGCCAATTGGATCGTCGATGTTATTTGCTAGCTCGCAGGGACATTCGGGGCTCTTCTGTGCAAGCTAATATTCTCTCATTGACGAAGTGTACGAGGTTAGCAAATGCATAACGTGATCGATGCAGGTTCACGATCGTTTTCTGCGGGGATTGACACCATTGGACGCGCAGTTTTCAGCGGCAGTTCTCGTTCGCTCTTGGTTGAAATGTTCCGTTCCATTGCAAAAATTGGCCAGACCTCCGCGTCTATGGCGAAGGTAGAGTCTAAAAGCGAATGAGAAGCATAGAAAATGATGCATGATTGTCGAAAGCAGCGAATTTTGTCCTCTGGGCAACATCATGGATCCTGGTTGTAGGAGTGAACGCATTTTCCAGTTTGGCTACGCAGCGTTTACCTGAATTTTTGCTTTAAATGCTGGTACCGATTATTGTGCAGTGTACTGAGCTCTGTCTGCCCAACGTTGCAGATGTTCGCGGGTTGAAACATCGCCTTTACAGGCGGGTAGCGTACAGAGTTGGTTTTAATGAACAACAGTCTTTTATCTTCCAATCATCAAACGATCTTGTCTCTGCTTCTTTGTTGTCTGTATCGACGTGTAAAAAGAGTTCAGATATACGCCACCACTACAGTTATTCCGCCTGCGAAGCCCGCCACCATTATCAATATCTTCAGTACCAACACTGAACCTAACATTGTCAATTTCTTCAGCATCGTTCTATCTATTTGCGTACTCGCTAAAGTTTATTAAGAAAACAAAGTTTAACTTTTGCGAAGTGATTTTTTTTCTGTGTGGAAAACAAGGGGTCAAAAAGTCAAAGTCCGACTTGAAAAGTGGTACTTTTGAAGTCCTACTTTTCGGGACAAAAATTCCGTGTGGGAGGCGTGTTAGTATGAACGTCTATGATTATAATAAAATATACTGTTATATAAAACTAGTACAAAGTACTTCTACTAAGCAAAGATAACTCACCGGGGTACACATGACAGTACGAAACCAAAGTGTATGTGATATTGTTCAAGGCTAAGCCAACAGTGGAAAATACGTATTAAACCCCAATTTTTTTTATCTGTATGTTGAACTATCAACTTCACACTGAGCAGAGGCTTCTATCCAACACCATCAGTGTACCCAGTTTACCCGAACTAGTGGCACCATCCTTGGCAGGATTTGGCACACCACCGTAGCCCACCGCCAGCATCTTCGTGAACGCTGTCCCAAAGGCCTGAAGGAATAGACTGTTGTCTTCTGCATACGCCTGCACCAACGACAATGCGGCCGCAGGAGAAGTACCACCAGCAAGCGACTTGGTACCAGCACAAGTGTATGCGATTTTATTGTTGGTGTTGCGGTAAGGACGGCAGGTTTGTTTGGGTGCACCGCGTTGAGGCAGTGTGGTGTTGATCCAATACACCAGGTTCATGTCTGGATTGAGCATAATCTGTGGAGATGATTGGTGCCGCCATTGGCTGCGGTTCGCCACAGTACCCAGGCGCGATGTCCATTTCTGTTTTTTTTTAAAGTTATTACGCAATTGAGGTGTATATTACACAAAAAGTGTTTGTATAAGCGCATTAAGAAATGGTCAATAAAGTTAAGTTCTTTCTTATTACCTGGGATAGGATCTTCTTGTAATATTCATTGTCCAATTCACCCGGCGTGTCGTCCCACGCGTTCAGTACCTCCGCAGGATATCGTCGGTCGATGAAACCGTATCCTGAGCGGTCAACGTGCGTGTGGCCTAGGGAGTGCGCGCCCAAGAGCGTCACTGCAAAAAAAAACATACGTGTGGAGACAAATACACCTTTTACTTTGGTTAATGAAGTTGTAGTGGAACGCAATGGGTGAATCATGTACCTGCGTCGTTCATTGTAAGACCCATTTGCTCCACAAATATCCTCTGTAGCTCTTCCAGCCCACCTTGTGCACTGGGCAGCCGACCTGCACCGCCTTCGCAATGTAATTTATCCCGACGACCGTACTGAAAAGTCAGCGAAATAGCATGCCTGGCGGCACGTTCCACCGCAATAGTTCCAAACAAAGCCCAGAAGTCGGCGCGACTAATGCGATCGCAAATGCTCTGCCAAATGGGTTCGATGAAGACGTTGGAGAAGGCTTCTTTCTCGATGAGTCCCGCGCTGCCTTGGCTGGACAAACAACCATCGGATCCAAAGTCATCTTCACATCGAGTTGTCCGTATATCTACTTCCCCAGCATCGTGAAAAGCCAGTCTCACAGCTTGTGCGTAGAGATCGGAACGTTGTAACGAGCCAGTGTCCAGCAGATAATCCATCGCAGAATGAATACTTTTATGTGCCGAACAAATACCGCGCGCGGTTGAAATAACGTGGTGAAAATTCGTTTTCTTGCAACGGCTGGTAACATTCGCTGCACTTGCGTCCACTTCGCTGAGATACATCGGCACGTTCGTCGAATGCAAGGAATTTCTGCCCATATCACTTTTTGTTGAGCTGAGAAATGGACAAGCAGAAGCGTGACCCCAAAAGAATAGAACCAAAAGACTCAACCGCATCCCGATACTTGCAAAATGTTGTGTACACACCAACTTCTGAATGAAGTTTCAACTCAACGGGTGTTGCGGCCGTTGCGTCACTTCGTTTTTCGTTCCCTGAACAACCGTGCGTTAGGGCCCTTATTCCGCTGTATTTGCACCCATCGATGAAAACAAAGCTTTCAAATAAAAATTAATGCTCAATTTATTGTTGCTGACATGTAAAAAATACGCACGCAATTGTAATTAAAGAATTTTTTCAGCGCCTCGTCCCACAGTACCGTCTGTCTAGCACTGTCAGTGTACCCAGTTTACCCGAACTAGTGGCACCATCCTTGGCAGGATTAGGAACGCCACCGTAGCCCACCGCCAGCATCTTCGTGAACGCTGTCCCAAAGGCCTGAAGGAATAGACTGTTGTCTTCTGCATATGCTTGCACCAACGGGAGTGTCGACGGCGCTGGGCTGGTGCTGAGCGGGTGGGCACAGGTGTAGATCGTAGAGTTGCTGGCGGTGCGCTGGGGGCGACACACCTGTCGGGGTGCACCGCGCGGCGGCATGGTGGTGCTGCACGGGTAGGCAATCGCAATGTCGGGATTGATCATGATAAGTGGGTCTGCGTTGTGACGCCACTGGGTGAGGTTCTTGTTTACCGTGGCCAGCGGCGACTTCCATTTCTAATGTGGTTTATATTTTTGAGAAGCTGTATGAATAATATGAAGCACAAACAACACCGCGCAAGATTTTCATATAAAAACAAACCATACCTGCTTGATAATCTGTTTGTAATAGTCATTGTCGAGCACGCCGGGTGTGTCGTCCCACGCGTTGAGTGCTTCTATTAGAAATGTATCGTCCACAAAGCCATAACCGGAACGATTGATGTGCATGTGGCCCAGTGAATGGGCACCCAACAGCGTCACTGTGAATTAGAATTGGAATTGATAAAGAGGTTATTGAAGTAATTGAGCCACATAAGGTGGTTCTTTTTTTACCTGCATCGTCCATTGTGAGACCCATCTGATCGACGAAAACTCGCTGAAATTCTTCCAATCCACCTTCTGCACTGGGCAAGCGCCCTTCTCCGTCCTCACACTCAAGATTGTCGCGTCGTCCGTACTGGTAAACCAGATCCACGGCAAAGTCACTGGCGCGCTCCACCGCAATGGTGCCAAACAAAGCAATGAAGTCGGCGCGGTTGATGCGGTCACACATGGACTGCCAGATCGGTTCAATGTACATATTCGTGATAACCAGTGGTTCTACTAGACCCTCACTGCCTCCGTGTCTTGCCAAACAACCATCTGGCCCGAGCTTGTCAGTTGAATTTCTGATATCGACTTCGCCAGCGTCGTGAAAAGCCAGCCTCACTGCTGAACCGAATAAGTCTGATCTTTGCAGTGTGTTGGTATTTAGAAGATAGTCAATGGCTGAGTGTATGCTTACGTATGCCGAACAGATACTGCGTCCAGTCGAAGAGACACTTCTAAATCCGGTCTTCTTGCAGTTGCTGGTAGCATTTGTTATGCTTGTTGTGGCGCGACGCAGATGAATTGTTGTGTTCGGGTTTTTCACTTGTCGCGCAGAGTAGAGCGCAGACAGGAATGGGCAACTATTAGCGTTGTCAAAAATCAGTAATATCAGTAAACAGGTGCAAATATTCATTCCAAGAACGGTTTAGAATTAATGGGAATAAGTTAAATGAGGGTATTCGAAATATATTCTGATGAGTGTTGAGCCGTTTCTGTGGCGTTGGGCCTCACTTCGTTTTGTGCTGCTTCGGTGTGGAGGTGGTCACTTCAATCCGCAGTGATTTTTTACCGAACCTTAATCCTTCCTTGAAAAACGACAACAATGGTGTCATCAACGACAATGAACAATTATATATTGAAGTCATTGAAATATGAAGGTTCTGACTTTTATCTCAAACGCAACGCTGTTGTTCAGCGCAGTTTCCACAGCTTGTCCTTTCTTCAGAAGCGCAAATGCCACAAGTAAGCATAAAACGAAGTTACCCATCAAGATGATTGCTTCTACAGTTTTGACATTGTGAATATTCCATACTTTATCAGATCTGCGTCGTCTCAAAGTGGAAGACAGCTTAAATATTGAAAGGATGGATGCAATTCGACGAGCGTACGGAAACAGTATGAACTACTCCAAGAAGGCCTCAGAAACCTCAACACATACTGAAAAGTATGACAGAATGGATAAGCAAAGTGCAAGAGTTTCACGGCGAGTCACCTCAAAAGAAGAGAAGGTGAGAAGGATTGGCACCATTACAGCCACTGTGTATGGAGCCCTGACTGGAGCCACTCTTGGCGGTGTGGTCGGTTTCTTCGCTGGTGTTGGAGTTCCTGCGTCAGCACTGGGTGGTGCAATGCTAGGTGGTGTAACGGGCTCTGCTGTAGGCTATACAACCCCAATACCTGCCATGGTCAGCGATATTATTCCCTCCGAGCTTCCGACGTCCATCCCAACAATGTACCCCACAGCAGACCCAACCTTCGCTCCCACCGTTAACAACACAACTAATCCAAGCGCCACACCAACTAACTCGCCCTCGTTTGATCCCACCGCAGCTCCGAGCGCGCAGTCCAGCGCGCAGCCTACCGCGGCTGTTGTCACAGAGAACCCAACGGTCTCTCCCACAACCAGACTCACAGAACGTCCGACCTTGCATCCTTCCTTTCCTTCCACCTCTATACCAACTACACTCCCTTCCTTGAATCCAACCCATCAATCTACAGTTTACCCAACACCTTTTCCCACCAGTTTTCCAACCTGTTTTCCCACTGTTTTCCCTTCCTGTTACCCAACCGTGGTCCCGTCTTTGGCTCCCTCTCTGGTTCCAATGATGGTTCCTGTACTAGACCCAACAGGGTTCCCAACGGTTAATCCAACCACAAGTTCTACGCTCTTGGCGACTCCCTTTCCAACTGCCGTTCCCAGTGAGGTACCAACGATATATCCAACCATGGATCCGACAGCTGAAGCCACGCAAGATCCAAGCAGCCTGCCCACCGGATTTCCTACTTCACGTCCCAGTGTTGTTCCCACCAGCAATCCCACTGAAGTCCCGGACTATGACTATGCACCAACAGTGGACCCGACCGTTTTGTCCACTCTTTTCCCCACTGTCGACCCAACTAGCACCCCGACGATGGTGCCCAGCAGTGTGAAACCTACGTGCACGCCTACACAATCTCCAACCAGCGTGCCCAGCGCATACCCCACCATCTACCCAACCAGCTCGCCTTCAATATATCCCTCGGTCTTTCCTTCATACATGCCGACGGACTTCTCGAGTTTGGAGCCAACAGAAATGCCATCAGAGCTGCCCACTAGTGCTCCGTCTGTTCTCCCAACGACGGTTCCCAGTGTTGGTCCAAGTATGATACCCAGCACGCTCCCCACTGTAAACCCGTCGGTGAACCCCAGTGCGATGCCCAGCGTTTTGCCTTCGGTGTTCCCCACCGTCAACCCGACTGTGAACCCCACGGTGATGCCCACCGTGCTGCCTAGCGCCGTTCCTAGTGCGGTGCCTTCGGTGTTCCCCACGGTCTACCCGACTGTGGACCCCACGGTGATGCCCACCGGGTCGCCTACCGCCGTTCCTAGTGAGGTTCCGAGTGTCTTCCCCACTGTGAACCCGTCGGTTAACCCCAGTGCGATGCCCAGCGTTTTGCCTTCGGTGTTCCCCACCGTCGACCCGACTGTGGACCCTACGGTGATGCCCACAGTGCAGCCTAGCGCCGTCTCTAGTGCGGTGCCTTCAGTGTTCCCCACTGTGAATCCGTCGGTGAACCCCAGTGCGATGCCCAGCGTGTTGCCTTCGGTGTTCCCCACCGTCAACCCGACTGTGGACCCTACGGTGAGGCCCACCACGTTGCCTTCCGACTCGCCTACGGAGCGTCCAACAGTGAGTCTCACCGTGTTGCCCACTGCGAGTCCTAGCATGACTCCAAGTTTGGCTCCCAGTGCGCTGCCGACAACTACACCAAGCGCGCAGCCAAGCATGTCTCCTAGTGCTGCCTCTACAACTACTTCTACTCGTGCACCAACCACGGTCCAGTCTTCTGTACCTCGCCTCAACGCCTGTGTCAAGACGAACTTCCATGCTGTGACCCCCAATCGTTCTACCATTTGCTCGGCCTTCTACGACATCCGCTATCAGTTTGTGGTGCCAACCGACGAGCTCCAGCGCTCCAATCTGTTCGGTCAGGCCGTGCGCTTGGTGTTCCACGACGCAGGAGAGGTCGATATCCGAAATTCGGTGGATCTGCTCGGTCCAGATGGTTGTTTGGCGCACAACGGCAACAGCGCGGGCCTCACGGAAGCCACCTCCCTGGTAAACACCATGATGGAGCCCATCTGGCAGAGTGTCTGCGACCGCATCAGTCGCGCGGATTTCTGGGTGCTGTTCGGGAAGCTGGTGGTGGAGCGCGCGGCGTCATTGCCGGTCACCGTGCCGTTCCAGTATGGGCGGGTCGACAACGTAGAGTGTGAAGGCGGTGCCGGAAGGTTACCTGGCGGGCATGCGGACCTGGACGAGATGCAGCGCGTGTTTGTAAACCAAATGGGCCTCACAATCGACGAAGCAGGTACCCTCAACTTGTTTTACGCAGCACACGGATGCATTCTGTTATTGATTCTTGTGTTTGTGGCGATCTTTTTTATGTCTAATGTGTATTTCACAGTGACGCTGCTCGGGGCGCATTCATTGGGACACACGCACATTGCCAATTCTGGATATGGCTTTGTAGATCCGAGCCAGAGCGCCACGCGTCTCAATGCCTGGGACCTGACACCTGCAGTGCTCGACAACGGTTACTACAATGATCTCGTCCGCAATGTAAGATATTATCAAGGTCTTGTTGTTTTCGTTACTTCATTTTTCGTTATCAAAGTCGTGTTGTCTACCACTTTTGTTTCACCAGACCTGGCAGGAGTCGCTCACGAGCTCCGGCGTCAACACCCAGTGGCGTCAGGGCACTGACCCTCTGATCATGCTGAGCACCGAGATGGCCCTGCGCTACCCAATCTCGGTGGAGATGCCTGTAACAGGGGAACCAGCGCAGGTCTGCGGACCCACCCGCGCGAACGGCGCCAGCGGTTGTGTAAATCCGCTCAGCACAACGGTGCCCAGCACGGCCCAGCTGTGTCAGCGGTACGCCGGCAACAATGGTCTCTTTTTGAATGCCTTCGTCCAGGCATTCGCGAAAATGTCGGCGGTGGGCTATGGAAGCACAGTGAGTACGGTGGACGGGGCCACCACCACAGGCAAGCTCGGCACCCTCACCACGGTTGATTTCACCACCTGTCCTGCGTAAAAATCTTTTCCCGTAGAGTCTAGAATATGTTGTATAGATGTATCCGTTTTTGTGTGCCAACTTTTTACTCTTTGGCTCAATGAGACTGTTCAGTGAAATTTAATACAACAGTAGTGTTTTTAACACCCCAACTTTTTACACCGAAATTTTACATTTCACAAAAATAAATTCCATCGAAACTGACACATCAAAGTTAGCACATTAACGTAAGTTCACGTGAAAACGAGATTTTCATCACGACTCTTTTTATGCCGAAGTCTTGGGCTTCTTGTGAGGGCACTGGGAGCTCAAATGTTCCGTGCTCTTGCACTTGTAACAGATTCTGGCGTTGTTGCACTGCTTTGCGTCGTGCAGCAGGCCGCAGCGGTAGCACCGAGGAATGCGTTGCACCCCCTCGGGCAGAGGTGCTTTGCCTTTCTTGAACGTACCCTTGACAAATGGTTTGTTGCCTTCGGGGGTTTCGTTCTTGTGCACCGCGCAGGGCACAATCTGCAATGTGCGGCCTTCCATGTCCATTCCAGACAGCTTCAAGGCTTGTTGGTAGTCTTCTTCGGTCTTAAAGGTCACGTAAGCCAAACCACGGCACTTTTCTGGTGCGTCTTCGAACATAACCAGCTTGACATCTTTGCCCTGTAGGTCCGAAGCGAATCCTTTCTTTTGGAAGATGTCAATCACCGTCGTTCGCTTCACTTTGAATGGAAGACCGGACAAAAACACGGTGAGTGGAATGGAAGGCTTTGTTGTCTCCGCATCTGCCGCTGCTGCAACGACCTTCGCCTTGAACTCGGTCTTTGCCACCACTTTTGCCTCTTCTTTCTCCTCAGGTGTCTCTACAACCTTTGCCTCCTTTGGCTCTTTTGTCTTTTCCTTTTTAATGGCTTTTGTGCAGTTGTAGATGGCATGATCGTCTACCATTCCACAAGCTTTGCACACATATCCAGGGGGAAGAGGTTTCTTGGCCTTTCCGGAGGAAGCCTGTGGCTTTGGTGCCTCGCTCTTTTGCTCAACCACCTCCTCTGCATCACCATCCTCTTCAAAGCTTCTCTTTCCCATTTTGAACAGATATAAGGGCTGTTAGAAACCAAAAACAAAATGCTGTCGGCGGGCTTGAAACTGACTGGTTGGAAAGCGGTGCTTATCGTAAGGGCGTCTTAACACTTGAAACGTGTTCGAAACTTAAAGCTCCTTTAAACGTTCGACTTATGTTTGTACTGCTTTGATTAAAGCCTACCGGTAATATTGGACAGATGTATGAAATTTTCATTCAGCTCTATTTAAGCGTCTTTAAGAATTCGGTGTACGTGGTTAATGTTTATTTACCTGACACAGATCGGCATTTTATGTGCAACGTCACCTCCTCAAACCAAATCCAATTATTTACAGACTCTACTGTGCCACACTGTGTATCAGTTGGCTGGTAGCCAACACTTTTAAGCAAATAGTATTATGGAGGCCACTGTTCGATCAAACGATGTTTCAAAAGACACCTCTGATATGAAAGCCCAAGTGTTACAACAGCGCCTCCTGCTTCTCAATCATTCGTCCAAGTGCACCATAGCTGAAGATCAAGTCTGTCCCGTAAGCAGGCATTGCGGTCAATTTAAAGTTCTATGGCAGCACATACTGGTTTGCAAAGACAATGCATGTAAAGTCATTCATTGCCTCTCCTCAAGGTATGTTTTGTCCCATTACGCAAAATGTGCTGATGGAGACTGCTTGATATGTCCACGAGTGCGAGAGTCTGCCAAAAGAGAATCGTCTGATTCATCCAGCTCGCCTAACTCTTCGTGCAAGAAACCTCGTTCTTCGTACTGGTGGGCGTCGGAAACCTTTGTGCAGTTTACAAAAGCCGTGACCGTCAGCACGAGTGATTTCGTCAGTCCGTCTCCCGCCAAGCACCGCTCGCAGAGCCATTCATCCTTTGGGTCGTCTTCCCACTCACCATATTCCACCGCCCAACCATTGTCGGTGGAGAAGTTGAACCACAATATGCACCAAATGTCTATAGGGGGCCCACCGCCACGACGGCCGGAAGTCCCAGCATTCCCAAGATCCACACACAGTCCCCTTCCGCCACACACCACACATACGATCTATGCCAGTCAAGGGAACCGAAAGTCTAATAATTCGTTGGATATGCTGACGTCAGGGGCGGCTGGCAGTACCGGTAGCCACAGCAACATCAGCAGTTGCAGTGTTGACAAACCCGCGGCTCGACCGCGGTCCAACTCTGGTACTTCCACGGTCACCGCTACTTCCTCGCACTCCACGCAGTCTTTCTATTCGTATTCGGACTATTCTACCTCTGCGACCACCTCGGTCGCTCCCTCGGTCGCCACCACGGCCACGGGGACTGGCACGGTCAACACTGCGATTTTCCCGATGCGGTCAAGTAGCTCCAGCTCGGCACTGTTTGCAAACCTGCAGCCGGCGCCGTTTGCCACCACCTCACAGCCCCTGCATCTACATACAACTCTTGTAGGCAGTGGGAGTGCCGTGCAGGGCGAGGAGGGCCATCCCCAGGGACTGTCGAGCTTTAGTAGTGTATGTAGTTATCACGGCAGTGCGCCGGCAAGTCCGTACATGTCGCCGCGACACAGCCCAGTGAACATGCACAAGGACGAAAAGTTTAAATTTTGACACACTACTGTTTAGCAGGACAAAGTGTGTGGTGGTAGATTTGAGTAGTATTGTGCGTGAAAGTGAAACGTGGTAATTTGTATCTGGAGCGGGTTGCGTCAAACTGTGATTTATGTATAGAAGTCTTGGTGCTTGTGTAGGTATGCTGTGTTTGTGCAACGACTGTGCTTTCGAAAGGAGAATAACTGTAGAATATACCAGAAGAGTGATATGCGATGCTGCATGCTTCTTAATGTCTAGTTTTTCCTGCTGTCTGGGGTTTGTATTGATTTTCAAATGTTAAGGTATGTTGTGCTACTGCTATTAAGGTTCTGTTGTGATTTAGTTTAGACAAAATTTCTGCATCTCCGTTTCTAAGTAATTAATAGTATTCCTCACTCCAATAAATGGTACATTCGTTTCGTGCAGCGCCTTTCGTGCACAGCTTACAGTGGTTGAAATCGTGATGGAGGTCACGATTATATATCACGATTCAATTCAAATTAACCTGATGATGTAAGTATAGTTGTCGTCTGCCAGTTGTTTTGTTTGTCATCAAGTGTTGATGGGCAAATATGATGGGTCCAAAATGTATGGTTTTATATCTGATTTTGGAGCACATATAGCCGTTCTTTCCGCCTGCTTCTTACGTTTGACTTCTCGCACCAGCAGCAGATCTATAGATTGTCACAGCTCAGCACTGATAGGTCAAACATGTCGCCAAATGCAGTATTCAGCAACCGTGTGACCAAGCTGTTCAACATCAAATACCCTATCATTCAAGCCGGAATGGTCTGGACCAGTGGGTGGCGCCTTGCCAGTGCCGTCAGGTTCGTTACAGGCATATATATACTCTTCTTCCCACCAAAGTTTTCTGACGATGCATTTGTTTCCACTCATTCAGCAATGCTGGTGGTCTTGGTATTCTTGGTGCTGGTAGTATGTACCCAGACGTCCTGAGAGATCACATCAGAAAGTGCAAGGCAGCGACTGACCGACCATTCGCGGTGAACGTGCCTCAGGCCATGGCCAAGGTGCGGGCCCATGTCGAGGAGAGCTTCGACAACGTCGGCGACGCCTTCGCCTCAGAAGCGCGCGCCATCCACGAGGGCCGCTCCGAAGAACGCGGCATCTACGGCCAGGCCACGCCGGCCGAGGTGAAGGCCCTCGTCGAAGACGGCGTCCCTGTCGCCCCGCTGCCGCCCGCCCCGCCGAAGCCGACGGAACTCAACTAGCGCTGCGTGGGAGGCGCAGGGGACGTGTTATCGTGTCCCCGATTGAGCGGCTCGGGCGTGTGCAGGGACACGATAACACGTCCCCGATCTCTGCCGACCGAGCGGCTCTGCAGCCCTTGTGTGGCCGATGTGCCACACTACATCCTGGCCAAGCCAGGTTGCGCTTGATCAAGGCGACCTCGGCCAATCCGCCTATCGAGGGGAAGCCATGAACATTGACCTGTATTCGGACCGCGCCAAGCAGGCGATCCAGTCCGCCCAGAGCCTGGCGCTCGCGCGCCGCCACCAGCAGCTCGGCCCCGAGCACATCCTCAAGGTCTTGCTGGAAGAGAAGGACGGCCTCTCGCGCGCGCTGATCCAGAGCGCCGGCGGGCGGCCCGACGCCGCCGACACCGCTGTCGAGGCCTTGCTGGGCAAGCTGCCCAAGGTCGAGGGCGGCTCGGGCCAGCTGTACATGAAGCCGGACACCGCCCGGGTGTTCGTAAAAGCCGAGGAAGACGCCAAGAAGTCCGGCGACGCCTTCGTCACCACCGAGCGGCTGCTGATCGCCATCGCCCAAGAGGGCGGCGACGCGGCCAATGTGCTGAAAGACGCCGGCGCGACGCCCAAGGCGCTGGAAGAGGCCGCCCATGCGGTCCGCAAGGGCCGCACCGCCGATTCAGCCTCCGCGGAGGAGGGCTACGATGCGCTCAAGCGCTACGCCCGCGACCTGACCCAGGCCGCGCGCGACCAGAAGCTCGACCCGGTGATCGGCCGCGACGAGGAGATCCGCCGCACCATCCAGGTGCTGTCGCGCCGGACCAAGAACAACCCGGTGCTGATCGGCGAGCCCGGCGTCGGCAAGACCGCCATCGTCGAGGGCCTGGCGCTGCGCATCGTCAACGGCGACGTGCCCGAGAGCCTCAAGGACAAGAAGCTGCTCGCGCTAGACATGGGCGCGCTGATCGCGGGGGCGAAGTACCGCGGCGAGTTCGAGGAGCGGCTAAAGGCCGTGCTCAACGAGGTCACCGCCGCCGAAGGCTCGATCATCCTGTTCATCGACGAGATGCACACCCTGGTGGGGGCCGGGAAGACCGAGGGGGCGATGGACGCCTCCAACCTGCTCAAGCCGGCGTTGGCCCGCGGTGAGCTGCACTGCGTGGGCGCAACGACGCTCGACGAGTACCGCAAGCACGTCGAGAAGGACGCCGCTCTGGCCCGCCGATTCCAGCCGGTGTTCGTCAGCGAGCCGACGGTCGAGGACACCGTCTCGATCCTGCGCGGCCTGAAAGAGAAGTACGAGGTGCACCACGGCGTGCGCATCGCCGACGCGGCGATCGTCGCGGCGGCCACCCTCTCCAACCGCTACATCGCCGACCGCTTCCTGCCGGACAAGGCGATCGACCTGATCGACGAGGCCGGCAGCCGCGTGCGCATGGCGATCGACTCCAAGCCGGAAGAGCTCGATGAGATCGACCGCCGGGCCGTGCAGCTCAAGATCGAACGTGAGGCGCTGGCCAAGGAGACCGACGCCGCGTCCCGCCAACGGCTCGAGAAGCTCGAAGAAGAGCTCGAGGACCTGGAAGCCCAGTCGGCCGAGATGACCGCCCGCTGGCGCTCGGAGAAGGACAAGGTCTCCTCCGCCGCGCAGGGCACGCTGATTGCCGCCGAGACCCGTGCCGACCCCAAGAACGCCGCGCAGTTCACCGCCGAAATGGTCGATGCGCTGCTGCACGACATTGCCCGCGTGGAATACGGCGCGCTGGTGCTGTTCACCTCGCGCGAGCAGATGCGCCAGGCCGTGGACGCACTGCCCACCGCCATGCGCAGCGTGGTGCTGGTGCAAAACGCACTGCCGCGCACGCAGCTGCTGCGCCGCCACCGCGAGCGGGTGGACAACGGCGAGCCCTCGGTCATCTTCGGCATGCAGTCGTTTGGCGAGGGGCTGGACCTGCCCGGGCGCCTGTGCGAATCGGTCTTCATCACCAAGCTGCCCTTTGCCCCGCCCGACGACCCCGTGGGCGAGGCCCGCGCCGAATGGCTGCGCGCCGTGGGCCGCGACCCCTTCAGCGAGCTGGTGGTGCCCGCCACCGCCATCCGCCTGGCGCAATGGGTGGGCCGCGCCATCCGCACCGAAGAAGACATGGCGCATGTCTATTGCTACGACAAGCGC
>LNAP01001900.1_pt1 | contig 24671 bp, 20 predicted proteins | sample 602601 | NCBI WGS metagenome assembly LNAP01 (sample SAMN02440304, study PRJNA202911) | soil metagenome | biome: Subtropical and temperate rainforests or woodlands; isolation source: soil samples (1 kg each in a 20% v/v slurry with milli Q water) were... ...
CTGTGGTATCGACTTCGGCACGTCCAACTCCACCGTCGGCTGGCTGCGCCCCGGCATGGAAACGCTGATCGCGCTGGAGGACGACAAGATCACCCTGCCGTCGGTGGTGTTCTTCAACATGGAAGAACGCCGCCCGGTGTACGGTCGGCTGGCGCTGCACGAGTACCTGGAAGGCTACGAAGGCCGGCTGATGCGCTCGCTCAAGAGCCTGCTGGGCTCCAAGCTGATCAAGCACGACACCAGCGTCCTCGGCACGGCGATGCCGTTCAAGGACCTGCTCGGGCTGTTTATCGGCCAGTTGAAGAAGCGCGCCGAGACGGCCGCCGGTCGGGAATTCGAGGAAGTGGTGCTGGGCCGCCCGGTGTTCTTCGTCGATGACGACGAAATGGCCGACCAGGAAGCCGAGAACACCCTGGTGGACGTGGCGCGCGCCATCGGCTTCAAGGATGTGTCGTTCCAGTACGAACCGATTGCGGCGGCATTCGACTACGAGTCGACCATCGAAAAGGAAGAGCTGGTGCTGATCGTCGACATCGGCGGTGGTACCTCCGACTTCTCGCTGGTGCGCCTGTCCCCGGAGCGCCGCACCCACGACAACCGTCACGACGACATCCTCGCCACCGGCGGCGTGCACATCGGCGGGACCGACTTCGACAAGCAGTTGAGCCTGCAAGGCCTGATGCCGTTGTTCGGCTACGGCAGCCGCATGAAGAGCGGCGCCTACATGCCCACCAGCCACCACATGAACCTGGCGACCTGGCACACCATCAACTCGGTGTACTCGCAGAAGTCGACCCTGGCCCTGGGCAGCATGCGCTACGACATCGAAGACACCGGCGGTATCGATCGCCTGTTCAAGCTGATCGACCAGCGCGCCGGACACTGGCTGGCCATGGAAGTGGAAGAAACCAAGATCCAGCTGACCCACGCCGACAGCCGCCATGTGCCGCTGGACCGCATCGAGCCGGGCTTGAGCGTTGAGCTGAGTCGCGCACTGTTCGAGTCGGCCATCGACAACCTGCTGGAGCGCGTGCGCAACAGCGTGACCCAACTGCTGAACGACGCCAACGTGCGGGTCGATCAGGTCGACACGGTGTTCTTCACGGGCGGTTCGAGCGGCATTCCGGCGCTGCGCCACAGCGTGTCGGCGATGTTGCCGAATGCGCGGCATGTGGAAGGGAACATCTTCGGCAGCATCGGCAGCGGGTTGGCGATCGAGGCGATGAAGCGTTACGGCACGATGGACTGATTCGCAACCCGAGGAAGTGATCGTTCCCACGCTCTGGTCTGGGAACGATCATGGGGTGGTTACACCATCCCCACCTGCTTCAACTCGCTCTTCAGGTACGCGTAATAAATCGGCCCCGCCACCACCCCCGGCAGGCCGAACGCGGCCTCGAACACCAGCATTGCCAGCAGCAACTCCCACGACTTGGCCGACAATGCGCGCGTTGAGGAAGTATTCGAGCTTGTGGATAAAAATCAGATAACCCAGCGCCGCCATGGCGACCCAGATCGACAGCGACAAGCCGACGATGGTGATCAGCGTGTTCGACATCAGGTTGCCGATCACCGGTAACAGACCGAGCAGGAAGGTCAGCACGATCAGGGTTTTGGTCAGCGGCAGCTGGACGCCGAACATCGGCAGGATCACCGCCAGGAAGATCCCGGTAAAGAAGGTGTTGAGCAGGGAAATCTTGATCTGGGCGAAGACGATATTGCGAAACGCCTGGACCAGCAGGTGCAGGCGGTCGAACAACGCGGCAGCCAGCGGCTTGCGCTTGGTCACGTCCGGTATGCGCTGCAAGGCGATGATCGCCCCGAGCACCATGCCGATCAGCAGCGTCACAAACATGTGCGCCGCGTCCTTGCCGACCAGTTGCAAGTCGCTCAGGTGCTTGCTCATCCACTCGCCGATGGCCACGCGAAATTCCGCGGCACTGGCCGGAAGATAGGCGTCGATGAACGGCGGCAGCTGCCCGCGCGCGCGGTCAACCACGTGCATGAATTTGTCGAGCGATGCGCCCGGGTTTTCCGCCTCGTGCAGCAAAAAGCTGATGGCGCCGGCAAAAATCAGGGTCAACACGCTGACCACTAACGTCCCCAGCAACGCCACCGCCAGCCAGCGCGCGCGTCGACCTTCGATCAGCCGCTGCAACTGCGGGGTGAGCATGTTGACCAGTTCGAACACCAGCAACCCGGCCAGCAGGCTAGGCAGCAGTCGCAGCGGGATCACCAGCAGCAAACCACCAAAGATGATGACCCAACTGATCAGCAGCAAAACGTGGCGTTGAGAAAACGTTGGCATACAGCCTCAAAACGAACGACGTAAAAGGATTGGCAGTCTGCCAGCGTTCGCAGGCCAGCACTAGGGATTGTGTAGGGCGACCTTAGTGGGGCGTGGGCGATTTTTTATAGCGGCCATGCTGGCCCCTTCGCGAGCAGGCTCGCTCCCACATCAGTCCTGCGAACACAGTTCCATTGTGGGAGCGGGCTTGCTCGCAAAGGGGCCCTCACAGCCACCACAATCTGCCGCCCGTTATGACTCAGTTATTTATTTTTTCTTCAGGCAATCACTCATGAATGCTTTGCGCTCATCACCCTTAAGCGCTTTGGTCGCCGCATCGGCGTTGCAGGTTTTCATTTTCTCTTGCTGAGGGGTCAAGGTCTTGGCGTCATTGGCGGCCGGTGCCGCCTTGAGGCAGGTGCTCATGAAGGCTTTGCGCTCGTCGCCCTTGAGGCCTTTCGCGGTAGCGTCAGCGTTGCAGGTGGTCATCTTGTTCTGTTGCTCAGTGGCGGCGAAGCCCTGGGCACTAAGCAGCAAACCGATCATCAACAAAGGGACACGCAACATCATCATGGAGTTTTCTCCTTGTTGCCGCACCGAGGGGTGCGGCCTCAATCTGGAGTGTAGACAACCCCTGTTACACATTCATCCACCGACGCAACCGATGGCCCTCAATCAGCCTCCGATTCCAGAAGATCTTTAAAGGCTTCCCGGTATCGCTGATAAGCATCAACCCGGTTATCAATGACCGACGCGGGCATCCGCTCGAACAAGACCGGCGTGCCCCCCTCGACCGCATAAGTCTGTCCAAGCTCACGCAACGACGTCCATTGGGCATATGCCGCACCCTCCTCATAGAGCTTGTTGATTTTTATCTGCCGGAACGTGTTCGCCTCGGAAACCGCAGGCAATACCGCCGGCCCTGGCGCGGCTTCATTGATAAAGGCGTACTCGGCCACGGCCGGCCCGGGGGTCAGTGTGGTCACCGGCGGCATTTCGAAATTGAAGTGTGCATTGCTGGCCAAGTGCGCTGCGGGAAATTCCGGCCACGAGTCAGCGACGACCAGAGCATCGAGATTGCTCAGATCATCTCCTATCACTACATATTGATGATCAAAACGGGTGGCCCTGACAATGTGAATGCTGGACGTCCGGGGCTGGCTGGCGAGAATCGAAAACGTGACCTTCGAGTTCTCCGAACAATTCCCGCCCTTGATATCAATGGCTTTGCGAGCGGCCTCCGCGGTGGTCAGTTTTGCGGAGAACCCGCCCTCCTCAAGGTCCATCCCTCGCAGGCCTTTGATTTTGGCAATCGCCGAACCGCCGTTTTCCCACATGCTTGGCAACTGATTCCCCGATAACGGCAGGAGCTCCTTGGCTCGATAGATCGCGTCCTGCGCCATTTTCAAGTTGGCCATGGTTTGAGGCGATACCTGAACCGGCCCTTCGGTCTCGACCACGGCCTGGGAAAACCACTCCCCATAGCTGCTTAAATCAGCCAGCTCCGGACTTGGCGTTACACCGTTCTCCCGGACTGAATGTAGCAGCGCCTGGTAGGCATTGGCCCGCCCGGTCTGTTCCAGATTGCGCGCATTCAACCCCAGGTTTCGTTCCAGTTCCGTGAGCGGCACCAGGCCCTCTTTGGTAAACAGGCGCCCGGTCAACGCGTTGAACTGCTCTGGCAGCATCAGCTTCTGCAGATCAGGCAACGCCTCGATACTTTGGACGATCCGCAGGCCTGGCCCGGCCTCTCCGGTCGCATTGGCTGCGTTCAGCGCCTCGAAAAGGTCGAAAAGATAATCCTGTGGAAGGCTGTCGTGAATCAGTTTCAGGCCGCGCAGATAATCGAATCGCTTGAATGCCGAAACAGAAGGATGGAACGCTACCGTGACCAGGTCGCTGTATTGGCCGCCGATGTCTTCCAGGACTGCACGTTCGCCGCCCGCGCCCGGCGAGCCACCACGCAGGCGCATCAATTGAGGATCGTAAGTGAGCGGGTCAAGAACCGGCAGACCGTCCAGCACCTTCAGCAACTGATAGGGCTGCAATGCGTTGTCGCGCAGGGCCAGCTTCAGTTTGGCCCCCTGGCCGATATAGATGTTCAGCGCGTTACGCTCGGCGTCCGGCAACGCCTGCAAAATAGCGGAAAACAGATCCATGCCCGAATGCAGGGCATTTGCGTCTTCGTCATAAGCGACGAATGTCGAGTCATGAAGCTCGACGAGCGTACGGCGAATCCCTGCGTCGTCCTGGCCGATACTGTCGAGCAGGGTTCCGTCGTACTCGAACCGTCGGACCTCAATGCGCACATCGGGATTCCAGCCGCGAAGATGCTCAAGGGAGTGCAGCGCCAGCCGGTCCATGTCGGGACTGTCGACCGAGTCGAGGTAAAAACCTTCATAAGCACGGCTCATGCGCACGTCTCGCAGCGCCCAACGCGCGAGGTTTTCCAGCCTTGCGGGCAACTGCCCGCGCTCAATCGCCTGGACTTCGGAGGGCGTGGCGATGGACAGCAACTCCCGGGCGACAGTGCCAGGCAGGCCCGGCACTTGGGCCTGGATCGTTTTTGCGCTGTCACTCGTGGCAGCTTCGACACGACGATAACGTGCATCGAACAGCGACGTGCGCTTGCTCCTGGCCCGTTTCGCCAACTCGGCCCGCAGATTTTTGGCGTTCAGTTCCAGCGTGCTGGGCGTGATATGAAACTCGACGTCCAACAAGGTGTTCAGTTGTGCTTCATCCAGGTGCGATAACAGCGTCTTGAGCAGATCGACGTCAGCCAGACGATTGCTGTTTATCTGGACACCCGGCCCGCCCGCGCGACCGATGACCCGAAGCACTTCGCCCCTGGCGTCTACCAGCTCAATCGCATTGCCGGGCCACAGACCATCGAGCAGCTGAAATTGCATCTCGGGATCGGCGCTTGAGTAATCTTGCGCACGCTCGCTGCCCATCTGCTCGATGAAGGTCTGAATGTCACGGTCGATACGAAACCGGGTCACGGTATCGCTGAGCAACGGCGATGGCCGCTCATTGTCGGCATACATTTGGCGGATCGCACTGGCATCGGTCTGGCTGACCGTGCGGATGTCGCCGTAGGCATCGGCCAGTTCACCCATGTCCGGGCCGAGTCGCGCCATCAAGGTCGTGTGATCCCACGTGAGAGGCTGCTCGCCTTCAATCACGAAGGCACCTTCGCCGTTGCTCTCCACCACGGGTTGATAGGCGTCGGAGCGGGTCGGATGTTTAACCCTGTGTTTGCCGTTCTGTGGATCTTTCGTCAGTTCGAAGTGCCGGGTGTCCAGCTTGAGAATCGGCTTGCCCTCATGCCGGTGCAGCCAGGTTTCATCAGGCTTTGAATCCGCAGTCAGGGTCAGGTTTTGTTTTTGATAGGGCTCAAGGTCGCGGCTCCACAGGCGTTTGGCGCCGTTGGCGAGCGTGACCGGTGTTGTCGACTCGATGAACGATGACAACTTGGGCAGTACCACCTCACTGCCGATTTTCATGCCGCCGGCGAAGGCCACCAACTGGACCAGGCTTTCGACAAACCCAATGATGTGCTCGGCCCCTTCCAGATAGAGACCTTCAGCCAGATCCACAATGCCTTCGACGACCTCGCTGACCAACTGATAAACCATGTAACCCATCATTACCTCGCCCACAAAGGGTATGAAAGGCCCCACCACCATTAACGCGGCATTGAAGACGTCGGAAAGCATTTTTTCCAGGTTGTCGAACCACGCCCAGCGCTCCATACGATCGGCATCTTGCGTCGAGATGACCATCTCCCGGGCATCGTTCAGGATTTTGTTTTGCTGTTGCTGGTAGAGATAAAGCCAAGGGTCGCCCGTAAAAAAGGTATGGATGTCGTTCTCGAACCGAACGTGCTCAAAGTGCAGGCGCGGATTCTCGATGGGCGTTTCGCGCCATACCGGCTGATCGACGCCCGGAATTTTGTCGTGTTGGGTTATTTCCACCAGCGCGGCATTGAGTGCCGAGAAGAAGCGCCCCCGTTGTTGATGGTCGACAAAACGGCTGAAGAACTGCTGATAACTGTTTGTGGAATTCCTTGGGGCATCCCGCAATTGGCGAGTGAGCTCACGGGCGAACTCGGCCTTCGAGGCGTACTCTTTCAGTGGATGCTCCGGGTCATGTGGCACATAGACAATGACTCGCCGGGCGGCGCTGTCGTGGATATGCAGATCAGGGGCGATCAGCACGATGCCTCTCAACTGGACATCGAGAATTTTCAGCTGATAGTAATGAACGGGAAGGCCATCCATCTTCCACGCTTTAATATCCTTGAGCAGGCTTTGTACGGCCAGGTAGCCACTGGCCGAGATGTCATTTTTAAGGCTGGCCAGATACAGGGCTGCTTTTAACGCAGCCTTTTGGCTTTTTATGACTGTTTGCTGCACCACACTACGCGCCAGCCCGTCGACAGGGCGCACATAGCCTTCAAGATGGGCTTTATAGTGAGCGCCGATATCCAGAGTGCGGCAAAGTGTCTTGAATTGGTCGACACTCATGTTGTTACGAACACCGGTTATATCGAATCGATTCGATTTGTCCGGCCGGGTAATAAACTGCGAATCAGAGGTTAATACTTCTTTATCCGAAAAATTATGTAATGCCGCATCCAGCAACGAAACAATGCGCGATTCCACGCCGTTATTGAAATTGTTGGCCCAAGGGGATAAATGGGGCGGAGAAAACAACTGCAAGAAAGTTTCCTTTACATCGACGTCTACACCGTATTGATCTTTCAGCGCCTGACGAAGCAGCGGTTCAGCAAAGGCGTAGACATCTTGCGCCTCGCTCAGCATCTGGTCGACATCGTTTTGTGCCCGCCAGCTTTCCTCCGAGGCGCGCTGCAGGGCTGCGAGCTGCATCGGTGAAGCGGTGCTAATCCATTCCGGAAGTGGGGCTATCACGGTTTTTAACGCGCTGATTCTGTGGGGTGAAGTTTGGCGCATCCATTCCGGGATAGCATTTTTTATAAGTTCGTGATGTATGCTTTTTTGTTGTATTGCGGTTGCTGATATTTCATCGATCCGGATTGAAGTGGTCACATTGATACTCTGCATAAGTTTGCTGAACAGAAACGGCTTATGCAACTAGCGTACAACGTTAATCACTCAATCAAATGAAGTTCAATTCCGATTAGCCTGTAAGAAACTTCACCACTTAAAACTTCTAACACCCACTGACTTATTTATCTCAGATAATTCGTTGCCGACGATATTGCTCAGGCGTACACCCGGCCTGGCGTTGAAACATCGCAATAAATGCCGAACCGGTGCTGTAACCCATGTCGAAGGCAATGTTTTGAATGCTGCGTTGACTGTCCAGCGCTTCGATCGCCGCGAGGAAACGCAAGCGTTGCCGCCACTCGCCGAAACTCATGCCCAGCTCACGGACAAACTGCCGCGCCAAGGTGCGTTCGCTGACATGGATCTGCGCGGCCCAGTGCGCCAATGGCCGATTGTCCCCGGGCTCGGCTTGCAGGGCTTCAAGTATTACGAGCAATCCCGAGCTGCTGGCGTAAGGCAAATAACACTCCTGGATGGGTGCCAGTTGCAACTGGTCCACCAACACCTGCGCCAGACGTTTGTCCGCATCGTGGTCGGGAATTTTCACGTCGCGGGCGGCGAAGTCCTTGAGGATCGCCTTGAGAATGTCGCTGATTGCCAGCGTGCACGCTTGTTGTGGCAACGCGGTGCACAACACCGGCGCCAGGCAGACCGCGCGATAGTTGATCGGTTGATTGCTGTAGAAACTGTGCTCGGTCTGTGGCGGCACCCACACCGCGTATTGCGGCGGCGACATGAAGCGGCTGCTGCCAATTTCCATGTGCAACACACCGTTGGCCGAATACTCGAGGGTGCCCCACGGGTGACGGTGGGTCGAGGCATATTCATGGGTGTCGAAGTCGGCATAACGGAAATAGACCGGGGACGGCAATTCTGCGAAATCGAGCAGGTCGATGTGTTTACTGGTCATGCTGTCCGTCATCAAGGGCAGGTTGTCTGGATTGAAGTATAGGCTTGCATCCAGACAGGCGGATAATCGCTCCTCACTAACGTTGATGGTTTTTCTGATGCAATACGCTTATCCCCTGCTGGCCATTTTCATTTGGGCCGGCAACACCGTGATCAACAAACTGGCGGTCGGCGCGATCTTCCCCGCAGAAATCGGCTTCTATCGCTGGCTGCTGGCCGGGATTCTGTTCACGCCGTTCATGCTCAAACCGGTGATCGCGCATTGGCCGCAGATTCGCCCGAACCTGGGCAAGATTTTCATCCTTGGCGTGCTCGGCATGGCCGTCTATCAGAGCCTGGCGTACTTCGCCGCAACGCTGACTACAGCCACCAACATGGGGATCATCTTGTCGCTGATGCCCTTGATGTCGCTGGCCATGGCAATCGCCAGCCTCGGTCAGCGCCTGACTGCGGGCGCATTGGCCGGCGCGGTGTTGTCGTTCGCCGGCGTATTGGTGGTGGTGTCGTCCGGCAGCCTCGGCGCACTGCTTGAGCACGGCGTGAACCTGGGCGACGCGATGATGCTGATCGCCACGCTGGCCTACGCGATCTACAGCACACTGCTGAAAAAATGGCAGCTGCGCTTGCCGCCACTGGTGTTGTTGTATTTGCAGGTGCTGGTGGCGGTGGTGGTGCTGTTTCCGCTGTTTGTCGCTTCACCGAAGGTCGGACCGACCTTGCAGAATATTCCGCTGGTGCTTTATGCCTGTTTGCTGGCTTCGATGCTGGCGCCATTGGCGTGGATGCAGGCCGTGGTGCGCCTGGGACCGAGCCGGACCACGCTGTTTTTCAATTTGCTGCCGTTGATTACGGCGTTGATTGCGGCGGTGGTACTGAATGAACAGTTGGCGATGTATCACCTGGTGGGTGGGGTGTTGACGCTGGGTGGGGTGGTGCTTTCGGAGCGCTGGACTACCGTGTTGGGCCGTAAGGTCAGCGTTGCCTGACCCGACTTGCCCGCGAAGAACGATAACGCGGTCCAACTGACGTTTACACGCCAGCCGCTTTCAATCGGGCCGCATGCTCGACAAACAACCGCACCGGATCCGCCCCTTTCCCCACCAGCCCCAGCGACTGATTGACGATGTCGAAGTGATCCATCGGATACTCATCGCCAATCACCGTCCCCAAGTGCGAGCTGTAACGCCCGACCATCCCGTCGCAATGCCCGGTTTCGCGCACAAAGGTTCTGGCAAACAGCCGGCAACTGCGGTTCGTGCCGTCGAACCGGTTACCGCCGCGGTCCGTCTTGCCCGGTTGCAACGTCCCGGACCAGGAGTAATAGCGCACGCCGTTGACCTCTTCCGGCCCGTGCCCGCCCCAGGTTTCAGGCAGGCCCTGTGGATAACGCTGATTGAACAGCGCCACGCCTTGAGTGGTCAGCGAATGGTGTGAAGCCGGGATATCCACAGGCAACTTCGGCCCGCGATAGCCGGTTTCCAGCAGGCTCATCAACGCGCCGATCCAGCGCAACAACACGCTGAGAACCCGTCCTTTGAACGTGTCGGCCGGGTAATGCTTTTCCAGATAATCCGCCAGCTCCGAGCCATGATTCGGCCCTGCGACCGACGTGACGGACGCCACGCGATCCGGACGTTTGGCGGCCGCGTAACGGGCTGTGAGCGAGCCTTGGCTGTGGCCGATCAGGTTGACCTTCTCGGCCCCGGTTTCCCGCAGAATCTCCTCGATCCGCGCCAGCAACTGCTCGCCGCGCACCTCGCTGGAATTGAGCGGCGAGACCTGCACCGCAAACACCGTCGCCCCACCCCGGCGCAACGCCGAAATGATCCCGTACCAGTACGGATACAGCACCAGACGGATAAACCCGAGCATTCCCGGGACCAGCACCAACGGATAACGCGTGGCAGAACCTTGCGACATGGACGGACATCCTTGTGATCGGTGAGATGAAGCAAGGCGCGATGCAAGACGTCAGCCAAGCATCGTCACCCAAGATGACAACTCGACGACCAGTCTATGACATCCACCCTACTTCAGCCCCACCACGCCTGCCACGATCAGCCCCACCGACACCAGTTTGATCGCCGTCAGGCTTTCACCCAGCAGCGCAAAGCCGAGAAACACCGTGCCCAGTGAACCGATGGCGGTCCAGATCGGGTAGGCGATGCTCACCGGCAATTCGCGCATGGCCAGCGTCAGAAAGTAAATCCCGCCCACCGCCGCCACCACCGTAATCACCGAGGGCCAGAGCCGGGTGAAGCCTTCGGCGTACTTCATGCCCATGGCGAAGGTGACTTCGAACCCGGCGGCGATCAGCAAGAACAACCAGGCCATCTAGAACGCCCTGGCCAGCGCCAGCAAACGCTGCTCGGCCTCGGCCACGGACACCTGGAAGGTGCGCTCGGCGGACTCTTCGCCTTCGGCGGCAACAACGGTGACGTCGGTGATGCCGATGAACCCCAACGCGGTGCGCAAAAACGGGTCGGCATGGTTCATCGCCTCAAGTTCACCACCTGGCCCGAAGCCGAACCCGCCGCGACTGGTGACGATCAACGCCTTTTTGCCCTGCACCAGCGGTTCGTACTGCGCGATGCCGTTGTCCAGGGTGTGATTGAACGTCAGCCCGAGCCGCACGATCTGATCGACCCAGGCCTTGAGCCCGCTGGGCACGCTGAAGTTGTACATCGGGGTGGAAATCACCAACACATCATGGCCGAGCAACTCCCCCACCAATTCATCGCTCAGTGCCAGGTCGGCCTGCATCGACAGCGGTCGCGCTTCAGGTTCCGGGTGAAAAGCGGCTGCCACAAACGCTTCGTTGACGGCCGGAATCAACGCCCGACCGACTTCACGGCGGGTCAATTGCGACTGTGGGTTGCGGACCTGCCAGGCCGAAAGAAACACCTCGGCCAGACGCCGCGAATGTGAACGTTCGCCACGGGGGCTGGCGTGAATGGCAAGAATTCTGCTCATCTGAATCTCCTTGAAGGGTTAAACTGAAACGGCTTGTGGTTGCAGCTTGAAGCGCGTGACCGTCTATCTTCAAATGAACAAAAATCAGTCTGGATGAATCCATTTCATCCATGGAGTTTTAAGATGTTTGCCTCGTTGCCGCTGACCGCCCTGCGTGCCTTCGAATCCGCCTCGCGCCTGTTGAGCTTCAAGGCCGCCGCCGAAGAGCTCTCCGTGACGCCGACGGCGGTTTCCCATCAGATCCGCTCCCTGGAAAACTGGCTTGGCGTGCCGTTGTTCGAACGACTGCCACGGCAGGTGCGCCTCACCGAGTGCGGCGAACGGCTGTTTCGCAGCCTGCACGGCGCCCTGCTGGAAGTGGCGCAAAGCGTCGATACCTTGCGCCCGCAACGCAGCGGCACGAACCTGACGATTTCCACCACAGCCGCGTTCGCCGCCCTCTGGCTGGTGCCAAGGCTGGGCCGGTTTTACGCCCGCCATCCAAACATCAGCCTGCGCCTGGACACTCACTGCGAAGTGATCGATTTGCATCAGGACGCCAGCGTCGATCTGGTGGTGCGTTACAGCCTCGACGATTACCCGAACCTGTATGGTTTGTGCCTGTTCGACGAATCCTTCGGGGTCTATGGCTCGCCTGAACAAGTGGCCCTGGCGCCCAGTCGGGTACCGACCCTGATCAGCGTGCACTGGCACAACTCCAAGCTGTACGCCCATGGCTGGGAGGCTTGGTGTGCACGATCCGGCGAAACCTGGCTGACCGAACAACCGGCGGTGCGTGAGTACGACGAAGAGCATTACGCCCTGCAAGCTGCCATCGCCGGACAAGGCCTGGTGCTGGCGAGCAACATTCTGGTGTCGGAAAGTGTGGCCAGCGGTTTGCTGCTGCCTTATCGAGGGGATATTCAGGTCGACGGGGCCGGATACAGCGCACTGTGCGTACCGGGCCGCGAACGGCATCCGCCGGTGCGGGCATTTTTTGCGTGGCTGCAGGAGGAAGCCAGGTTGTCTGGTCTGTTGCCAAGATCGCAGCCTGAGGCAGCGTCTGCCAGAGCGCTTTCGCGAGCAAGCCCGCTCCCACATTAGACCGCGTTGCCTGTCTGAACGCGGTCTAATGTGGGAGCGGGCTTGCTCGCGAAGGCGTCATCGCAGACACCCAATTACTGGGTGGGCTTGACCGTCACCGGCGCCTTGCCCGCCTTCATCTGCTCCAGCAACGGCGCACACTGATTTGGCTCACCACCGCTGGGCGCTATCAGCGCCAGCAAGCCCGCCGCCGGCGCGGCAATCACACCCAGCGCAACCATTCCGGCCCCACGCAGCATTAACGGCACCGGTTTCACGCCCGCATCCGGCTTGATGAACTTGCCCCGCACATACAGCGGCGAACGCAGCGAAATCAAACGCCAGCCCTTGGATTCCGGGGAGATAGTCAGGTCCAGTTGCTCGGTCGCCATGTTCGCCGTGCCGTCGACATAGACGATTGCATTCTCGGTATCGAAGACGAACAGCCGCGTGGTCGCCAGACCGGCCTTGATCTCGAAATCGGCCGCCGCGCAGTTGATCTTCACTTCCTTGTCGCCAAAGATTTTGCCCACTACATAGTTGCCGACGTTGAGCCCCGCCAGCTCCATCAACTCACGACTGATCGCGCCGTCATTGATCAGCATCTTCAAATTGCCGTCGGCAGTGCCCAGCAGTTTGGCTACCGAGCTGCCCCGACCGACAAGATCGGCGTCGCCATTAAGCTCACCGAAACTGGTTTTCATCCGCTCCAGGGTGGGGAACAGCTGCTTGAGCTTGAACTTGCGCGCGGTCAGTTTGGCCCGGCCTTCCAAAGGCTCGGTGCGCCCGTCCAGACGAATCTGCGCATCCAGATTGCCGCCAGCCACGCCGAAACGCAGGGGCTCGAGGCTGAGCACACCATCGGTCAGGACCACATGGGTATAGAGATCGTTGAACGGCAGTCTTGCGCTGTGGACGATGCGTTTGCCGGTGAATTCCACATCAGCGTCCATGTCGCGCCAACGTTCAGTCCTGAACTCCTCAACCGGTAGCAGCTTGTCCGCCGGCTGCTTGCTTTCACCGCCGCGGGCCTCTTGCCTGGCGTTGGAATCGGCACCGATCAATGGGGCCAGGTCGGTAAACAGCAGTTGATTGGACTCCAGCGCCCCGCTGAGTTTGGGCCTCGGCTGGCTCGCCACGTAGGTCAGGTTGCCATGGATGTCACTCTCGCCGATCTTGCCGTTGAACGCCTCATAGCGGTACACCGCCCCGCCCGGCTCTTGCAGCTTGGCAATCAAGTGTCCGTCGGTGGCGTAAGGCGGAGTATCCGGCAGGGTCACGCCGATCAGCGGATAGAGATTACCCAGGCTGGCACCGGCCAGTTTCAGGCGCAGATCCAGGGCACCGAGGTGCAATGGATCGGTGAGCGTACCGGCCAGCTCGACGCTGGTGTCGGCGACCTTCATTTGCGCCTGAAGCGGAAACGGCTTGGAGGCGTCCTGTAAAGCCAGCAAACCGCCGGTCTTGCCCTCGCCCGCGAGATTCTGACCGTGGTATTGGCCTTTGACCTTCAATGCGAAGGCGTAATCCTGCGGCGAACCACCCTTTTCAAGCGCTTTTTTTGCCGCCTTGTCTCCGACTATGTCGCTGAATGGAATCGGCTTGCCCAACGGATCGACAAGCAGATCAAGCTGAGTCTTCAGCTTCTGGTCGTCGAGCGTGACGTGGCCCTTGTCGAAGCCGATGGCCCCAATGTCCAGCACCCAGTTCGAAGGCTCGGCGTTTGGGTCTTTGGGGTCGAACTTGAACGTCCAGTTGGCGCGACCGTCGGGCAGACGCTGCAGGTCGGCATTGGGTTCGCTCAGGTCGATACGCGGGATCACCACCCGCTGCACCAACAAGGCCAGCGGCGAAATGCGCAGCTCAACGCGTTTGAGGGTGGCCATCTGCGGTTGTTTCGACCAGTCCGGATTGCCCAGGGTCAGGTCCTCAGCCACCACATGCGGCCACGGCACCCAGGCCCGCCAGCCGCCCTCGTCAGTCTGGCGCTGCCAGATCACCGCAAGATTGCCATTGATGGCGAACGGACGATGCAGTTCTTCGGACACTTTGGCGTTCAGGGGCGGCTTGATCCGGTTCCAATCGAAGAACGCAATGATCAATACCAGGACGGCCAGCAGGACAACAAGACTGGCGAAAGTCCAGGCGAGAATTTTACGAGTGCGCGTCATTGCACAGGGCTCCTGAATACGACTGAGCGTCCCGACAGCGACGCACTGATGAAACGTTAGGCCAGAACCGGCCTGCCATGAAATCTAGGACTGGGAAATGGCGCGCAGGTTTAACCGAATAGGCACTTAACACTCAAATAATCGGCCGGGGACATCCTGCCCCCTCATCCGGCGTTACCGCACCCGCACTTTTGCGAAGCGAGAGTGGGTCGAAAACACCCACCTCAGTGCAAAAAAGCTCGCCGGAAACAACCGTTCTAGAGCGCTGCGGTCGAACAATCAATTCTGTTGATTATTACCATTGCGGTTATGAACTTTTATATCGATTTCTCGAGAGTAGCATTGTCCTCGTACCCACTTTATCGCCCTCCCAAGGAGCAACCCATCATGAAACGCGAATTACTGCTTAGCCTGACCCTCTCGATGTTAGCCAGCACTGCTTTTGCTTTGCCGGCCGCTGATCAGGCCACTCCACAAGTCAAAGACAGCCACTCGGTGTTCAGCCAGACCGTTGCCGCTGATGGTTCCGACCGCACACCACAAGGTCAGACCCTGGCCGAAGGTGGTAATGATCGCCTGAAAGAAAAAGGCCTGATCACCGAAGGCGGTTATGACAAGACTCCACAAGGTCAAACCTTGGCTGCTGACGGTTCCGATCGCACTCCACAGGGTCAAACCCTGGCTGCTGACGGTTCCGATCGCACTCCACAGGGTCAAACTCTGGCCGCTGACGGTTCTGATCGCACCCCACAGGGTCAAACCCTGGCCGCTGACGGTTCTGATCGCACCCCACAGGGTCAAACCCTGGCTGCTGACGGTTCCGATCGCACTCCACAAGGTCAAACCCTGGCTGAAGGTGGTGGTGACCGTGTGATTGAACGCAACAGCGCTGTGAGCTAAGCCCATGGCGGCCCCGAAAAAAAGCCCAATCCCCGGATTGGGCTTTTGACTTTATAAACGCTGCATTTCCCCGCGTGATCTCCCGATAGTCGTTCGACGCCAGCGAAGCCGATTTGCTAGAGTGCGCCGCTGTCCTGTCCAGAAAACACCCTTGCGATGCTGCCCCGCGCCGAACAGAAACAACAGACCCGCAACGCCCTGATGGACGCTGCCCGCCACTTGATGGAAAGCGGCCGAGGATTCGGCAGCCTGAGCCTGCGCGAAGTGACCAGAACCGCCGGGATCGTACCCACCGGCTTCTACCGGCATTTCGCCGACATGGATGAACTGGGTCTGGTGCTGGTGAGCGAAGTCGGTCAGACCTTCCGTGAAACCATCCGCCTGGTGCGCCATAACGAGTTCGTCATGGGCGGCATCATCGATGCCTCGGTACGGATCTTTCTCGACGTGGTCACGGCCAATCGCTCGCAGTTCCTGTTTCTTGCCCGCGAGCAGTATGGCGGCTCATTGCCGGTGCGCCAGGCCATTGGCCGCTTGCGCGAAGACATCAGCTCGGACCTGGCGGCGGACTTGTCGCTGATGCCGAAACTGCAGCATCTGGACCTCGCAGGCTTGAGTGTCATGGCTGATCTGATCGTCAAAAGCGTGTTCGCCACCTTGCCGGACATCATCGATCCACCGGCTCAGGCGTTGCCGGAGCATCTGACGCCTCAGGCGAAAATCACTCAGCAGCTGCGGTTTATCTTTATTGGCCTCAAGCACTGGCAGGGATTGGGCAGCACCGAGTAATCCCTGTGGGAGCGGGCTTGCTCGCGAAAGCGTCGGTACATCCAGCATCTATGTGACTGGAAGACTGCCTTCGCGAGCAAGCCCGCTCCCACATGGACCCTCTACTTCGCTGCAATTTGGTGCGCTCAACAATAATTCGCACCAAGTTAATCCAGCTTCCCGCCCTCCCACTCCGCCCCGACAGGCATTTCCTACGCTTCACCCGATTGGCAAGCCCCTTGCTCTATCCCTGAGCATTGTCCATTGCTGGAAGCCTTCCGATGCTGGTGATTCATCGCAGAATCGACCCTCAACCCGTCTGGGCCGCCGAGTTGCACCTGACCTTCGAAGCCCGGAGCAAAAGCCGCTTGCGCTGTTTCAGTGCCGAGAATGAAGACGTCGGGTTGTTTTTGGAGCGCGGTCAGCCACCGCTGTATGACGGCGAATGCCTACAGGCTGAAGACGGGCGCGTGGTTCGCGTCTTCGCTCGCCCCGAACAACTGCTGCACGTCACCTGCGCCAACGCTTTCGAACTGACCCGCGCCGCCTATCACCTGGGCAACCGCCATGTGGCCCTGCAAGTCGGCGATGGCTGGCTGCGCCTGCTCGACGATTACGTACTCAAGGCCATGCTTGAGCAACTGGGCGCCAATGCCGAGAACATTGAAGCGCCGTTCCAGCCGGAACATGGTGCCTACGGCGGCGGCCATCACCATTCGCGGCACGGTGACGAGGATTTCAACTACCCGCCGAAACTGCACCAGTTCGGCGTGCGCTTATGAACCCGGCCTGGGCGCTGCTGCGTCTGGCCAGCCCGCAGCTGCCGATTGGCGGCTACAGCTATTCCCAGGGTTTGGAGATGGCTGTGGATAACGGCCGAGTGGACGATCCCGACAGCGCGCAGCGCTGGATCAGCGATCAGTTGCTGCTGAACCTGGCGCGTTTCGAAGCACCGTTGCTGCTCGCCCATTGCATCGCCGCGGCAGAGGAAAACTGGGGTGAGTTGCTGCAACGCTGCGAAGAACATCGCGCCAGCCGGGAAACCCGTGAGCTGCATCAGGAAAGCCGGCAGATGGGCTATTCGTTGAAGCAACTGCTCAACGGTTTACCGGAACTGGATGCGCCGGCCCGGGCCTTTCTCGACCAATGCCCTGAACCACACCTGGCCCTTGGCTGGGCGCTGGCGGCCCGCGCCTGGCAGATCAGCCCGCACGACGCGCTGGCCGCCTGGCTCTGGAGCTGGCTGGAAAACCAATTGGCGGTGTTGATGAAAACCCTGCCCCTTGGCCAGCAAGCCGCGCAGCGCCTGACCAGCCAATTGCTGCCGTTGCTGCAACAGGCGCAGCAAGACGCCACCCGAATCAACCCCGAACACTCTGGCAGCGCCGCTTTCGGCCTGTCCCTGGCGTGCATGGCCCATGAGCGCCAGTACAGCCGTCTGTTCCGTTCCTAGGGCCTGTTATTTTGGGCCTTTTATTTTGGAGAACCACATGAACACACAACCTCTGCGCGTCGGCATCGGCGGCCCGGTCGGTTCCGGCAAAACCGCCCTGACCCTGGCCCTGTGCCTGGCCCTGCGCGACCGCTACAACCTGGCCGTCGTGACCAACGACATCTACACCCGCGAAGACGCCGACTTCCTGGTGCGCAACGAAGCCCTGGCGCCCGAGCGGATCATCGGTGTGGAGACCGGCGGCTGCCCGCATACCGCGATCCGCGAAGACGCCTCGATTAACCTCGAAGCCGTGGATCAACTGAACCGGCGCTTCCCGGGGCTGGACCTGATTCTGGTGGAGTCCGGCGGTGACAACCTTTCGGCGACCTTCAGCCCGGAATTGTCGGACCTGACTATCTACGTGATCGACGTTTCGGCCGGCGACAAACTGCCGCGCAAGGGCGGGCCGGGGATCTGCAAATCCGATTTGCTGGTGATCAACAAGATCGACCTCGCGCCGCTGGTAGGCGCCTCGCTAGAGATGATGGACAGCGACACCCAACGCATGCGCAACGGCAAACCATTCGTCTTCAGTAACCAGAAAACCGGCCAGGGTCTGGAAGCAATCATCGCTTTCATCGAACGCCAGGGCTTGCTGACTGCGGCCTGATCACATTTATCAACAAGGAAGCTTATCCATGACACTGAAACGCATTCTGGGCGCCATGGCCCTGCTGCTGACCCCGGCCATCGCCTTTGCACATCCGGGCCACGGCGATAATGGCTTGATGGCCGGCATCAGCCACCCGATGGGTGGTCTCGATCATTTGTTGGCGATGGTTGCCGTAGGGTTGTGGGCTGCGCAGCAGAAAGGTGCCGCGCGCTGGGCGCTGCCCTGCACATTCGTGGGCACTATGCTGATCGGCGGGCTGCTGGGCTTTGAAGGGTTGAACCTGCCGGCGCTGGAGGGCGGGATTGCGGCATCGGTATTGGCGTTGGGCCTGGCGGTCGCTTTGGCGGTGCGTCCGCCGTTGAGCCTGGCGGTGGTTGCGACTGCCTTGTTCGCGCTGTTCCATGGTGTGGCGCATGGGCTGGAATTGCCGGACATGTCCAGTCCTTGGGCGTATGCCGCAGGGTTTGTGGCGGCGACGGCGGCGTTGCATGGGTTGGGTTATGCGGTGGTTCGCGTCTTGCCTCAGGCCGCCGCACCACTGGTTCGGTTGGCGGGTGCGGCTTCGGCGGCGACTGGGGGCTGGTTGTTGGCAGGCTGACCTTTTTATCGTCTGTTCCGGCCTCTTCGCGAGCAAGCCCGCTCCCACACTCGTCCTGCGTACACAGATCGAGTGTGGGAGCGGGCTTGCTCGCGAAGGCGGCCTGACAGACACCGCGTCTCTCGGACCTGCCTCTCTGCTACCATGTCGCGCAATCGCCCCTGCCGTGACGACGCCAGCCAATGCCGCATGTTTCCCGCTCCGCTTCCCAGCCTGAATTGACCGCCCTGTTCGCCTCGGTGCAACAGCACTTCCAGGACGTGATCGTGCCGCTCTGGCAAGGCCCCGGCTGGAACGCCGACATGGCATTGCCTTATGAAGCGCTGGATGCCGAGCATCAGCCGCTGCCACCGCAGCGCTATCGGGCCATGGCTTGCGCGCGGCAGCTGTACCTGTTTTCCAGCCTGATCGGCCAAGTGCCTCAGGCCGAAGAACGGGCGGCGGCGCTGTTCCGCTCCTTGCAACAGCATTTCCACGATGCCGAGCATGGCGGCTGGTTCTACAGCATCGACCCGCAAGGTGCGCCGCTGGATCAGCGTAAAGACCTCTACACCCACGCCTTCATCCTGTTCGCCTGCGCCCATTACTGGGACAAGGTCCGCGAGCCGCTGGTGGAGTCGGTACTCAACGCCACGCTGGAAGTGTTGGCGCAGCGCTTCGCCACAGGCGACGGCCTGTACGAAGCCAGCCTGGACCGTGATTGGTCCTCGCTCAACGCCGGGCCGCTGCAAAATCCATTGATGCATTTGGCCGAAGCCTTCCTTGCCATCCTTTCGGTGCGTGAGGACGTTACTGTGCAGGGCGCGCTTGTCGAGTTATGCACAGCCATGCAACAGCGTTTCATCGACCCGCAACACGCGGTGTTGATGGAAAAGCCGCTTGGGGCTGTGGATAACTGGTTCGAGCCGGGCCATCAGTTCGAATGGTACTTCCTGCTGGAGTCCTCACCCTTGCTGCGCGGCTCCAAATTGCATGCCTCGCTGGATCGCGCCTTTACGTTCACCGAGCAATTGGGTGTGGATCAGCAGACCGGTGCGGTGCGCGCGATGCTGGAACTGGACGACCATCCTCGTGATGCGACCCAACGCATCTGGGCCCAGGCCGAATACCTGCGCGCCCTGACCTTGCGCCCGGGCAGCGAAGCCTCTGTGCAGCGCCAATTGCAGGCGCTGCAACAGCGCTTTTTGCATGCGGGCGGCTGGTATGAGTGTCGCGATGAGCAGGGCGAAGTGAGCCGCAAGGACATGCCTTCGACTACGCCTTATCACTTGGCGACCTGCTATCGCGGGCTGGCCGAGTATTTGCGCTGACTGAGAGATTGCTTTCGCGAGCAAGCCTTCAATGCCAGTCAGTTAAGCGCAATCCATGTGGGAGCGGGCTTGCTCGCGAAGGCGTCGGTTCAGCCAACATCAATGTTGAATGACACACCGCTTTCGCGAGCAAGCCCGCTCCCACAGGTTTCGCTCCTTAACTGACAGGCTTGCCCGCGAACAGCCGTTACTTGGCCTTACGCCTTACGCTCAATCGCAAACCCGCTCCAGGTCTGGCTCACCGGCATCAGCTCAAGGCTGTTGATGTTGATGTGGGCCGGTGCGTTGAGCACCCAGAAAATGGTCTCGGCGATGTCTTGCGGCTGGATCGGCTCGGCACCCGCATAAGTGGCGTTATAACGCTCCTGATCACCGGCGAAACGCACCAGCGAGAATTCACTCTCGCACAAGCCCGGCTCGATGTTGCTGACCCGCACGCCAGTCCCTTGCAGGTCGCAACGCAGGTTCAGGGAGAACTGTTTGACGAACGCCTTGCTCGCGCCATACACGTGGCTGCCCGGGTACGGGTAGTTGCCGGCGATGGAACCGAGGTTGACGATGCTGGCGCCACGACCGTGAGCGATCAAACGCGGCAACAACAGGCGAGTGCTGTACATCAGGCCTTTGATATTGGTGTCGACCATGGTGTCCCAATCATCAAGATCGCACTTGGGGGCCGGGTCCACGCCCAAGGCCAGGCCGGCGTTGTTGATCAGCCCGCGCAGCTTGGCGAAGGACGGCGGCAGGTTGGCAATCGCTTGCTCCATGGCCTTGCGATCCCGCACGTCGAGCACCAGGCCATGAACCTCGGTCTGCTTCGACAACTCGGCGCACAGGGCATTGAGGCGCTCTTCACGACGACCTGTCAGCACCAGTTTCCAGCCGGCTTCGGCAAAACGACGGGCGCAGGCTTCACCAAAACCGGAAGTCGCGCCGGTAATAAACAGGGTGTTGGACATCGTGTTCTCCTTGCTTCGGCTGATCGACAGCCCTTGGAATAGAAAATCAGTTGCCAGCATGCCCGGCCTTGTCCACAGCGGCAACCATCGCAAAAACCGTACAAAAAACAATCAACGCCGGCAACGCCATATGGGCTGTGGCTTGCAGCCATGTACACGCACCTTATCCACAGGCCGGTCCACAGTTTCCGGGGGCAAGTGCTAAAGCTGCAAGCCGCTGCCTATAAGGCTTTGCGGGCAGATTAGAAAGTTTTTTGCTTGACCCTCGGGTGCTTGCTGTGTACCCCCGGGCAATTTGCACGACCGGGCGGTCAAATGGACGATGGCTCCAAGCCAGTAATTACGGCCCTCAGCCGACTCTTTCCAGAGTTTAACCACAGACTTATCCACAGGCTTGTCCACCTCGATTCATACCGTTTCTGCTTCTAACAAAAAGGTTGACAAAGCCGGCTCGAGGTCCAGCAAAAACACCTGATCAAAAAACAATCACATCGCTGCGAGCCACGGATTCAAAGGCTTGCAGCCAGCTACTCCCACGTTATTCACAGCCAGCTCCACAGCAAACGGGGACAAGTCAAAACCGTGATAAAACAGCAATTTGCAGCGGCTTTATGTCGCGCTTTGAGAGGTCGTGAATATTGTTTTCCACAATTTCCAAAAAAAAACCCACCCTCCTTGTGGGAGCGGGCTTGCTCGCGAAAGCGGTGGTACATTCAGCATCAAAGTGACTGGAACGCCGCCTTCGCGAGCAAGCCCGCTCCCACAGGGTTTGTGGTGTTTTATGGATAGAAAAAAGCCCCGGCGATTGCTCGTCGGGGCTCGTTGTTGCAACGCAGAACTCAGTGCCCGCCAAGGTAGGCGTTACGCACCTCATCGTTCACCAGCAGCTCCTTGCCGGTGCCGCTGAGGCGGATCTCGCCGTTGACCATCACGTAGGCCCGGTCCGACAACTTGAGGGCGTGGTTGGCGTTCTGCTCCACCAGGAAGATGGTCATACCGGTACTGGCCAGTTCCCGCAGGGTCGCGAAGATCTGTTTCACCACAATCGGCGCCAGACCCAGGCTGGGCTCATCGAGCAGCAACAGCTTCGGCCGACTCATGAGCGCCCGGGCGATGGCGAGCATTTGCTGCTCGCCGCCGGACATGGTCATGGCGCGTTGGGTACGCCGCTCTTCGAGCCGTGGAAACAACTCGAACATGCGCTGCATGTCTTCCTTGGCGTACTTGTCACCGATTGGAATCGTACCCATCAACAGGTTTTCCTCGACGGTCATGTCAGGGAACACCCGCCGACCTTCCGGCGATTGAGCGATACCGTTGGACGCGATGTAGTGGGACGACTTATGGGTGATATCCACACCCTGATAGACGATTTGCCCGTCAGCCGCCCGTGGCTGGCCGAAGATCGACATCAGCAGGGTCGATTTGCCGGCGCCGTTGGAGCCGATCAGGCTGACGGTTTCACCTTCATTGATGTGCAACGAGACTTTCTTCAGGGCCTGAATCGGCCCGTAGAACACGTCCAGATCCTTGAGCTCGAGGATGGGTTTACTCATACCACTTCCTCTTCTTCGGCGCCCAGGTAGGCGGCAATCACTTTCGGATCGTGTCGAATCGCTTCAGGCCCGCCCTCGGCAATGACAACGCCGTGGTCCAGTACAACGATGTGGTCGGAAATACTCATTACCATGCCCATGTCGTGTTCGATCAGCACCACGGTCAGATCGTGCTCGTCGCGCAGCAGCCGGATCATCGCGCTCAGCGCTTCGGTTTCCTGACGGTTCGTCGAGGCAGATGATCTGCGGCCGGGTACACATGGCCCGGGCGATCTCCAGACGGCGTTGCTGACCGTAGGACAGCTCACCGGCCAGGCGGTTGGCGCAGTCCACCAGATCCACCACTTCCAGCCAGTAGAACGCATGGTCCAGCGCATCGCTTTCGGCCTTGCGGTAACCCTTGGTGTTGAGGATGCCGGCCAGCATGCCGCGGTTGACCCACATATGCTGGGCCACCAGCAGGTTTTCCAGCACCGACATTTCCCTGAACAGGCGAATGTTCTGGAAAGTCCGCGCCAGACCGGCACGGTTGATCAGGTGCGTGCCGCCGAACATCTTGTAGCGGAGTCGGTTGATAAAGCTTTTGGGTGAAACGAAATCGACGGCCTTGAACGGCTCCCCGAGCATTTTGATGACGTCGGTTTTCACACCGCGGGTGTTGAGTTCGATATGCCCGCCGGACGCTTTGTAGAATCCGGTCAAGCAGTTGAACACGGTGGTCTTGCCGGCGCCGTTGGGGCCGATCAGGGCGAAGATCGAGTTGCGCTTGACCTTCAGGCTGACATCGCTCAGAGCCTTGATGCCGCCAAAGTGCATCATCAGTTTGTCTACCGAGAGTACGACTTCGCTCATGGCGCTACTCCTTTACGCGGGGTCACACCGGTACGGCTGATCCGAATCAGGCCGCGCGGTCGCCAGATCATCATCAGGATGCCGAACAGCAGCACGCGATACTCAGCGAAGCCGCGCAGCAGTTCCGGGGCTACCGTCAGCACGAACGCGGCAATTACCACGCCGATGGTCGAGCCCATGCCGCCGAGCACCACAATGGCGAGGATCAGTGCCGACTCGAAGAAGGTGAATGAGGTCGGGTTGACGAACCCCTGATAAGTAGCGAAGAACACACCCGCCAGGCCGGCAGTCGATGCGCCGATAGTGAACGCCGAGAGCTTGACCAGTACATGGTTCAGGCCCATGGAACGGCAGGCGATTTCGTCTTCACGCAACGCTTCCCACGCTCGGCCGACCGGCATCCGGGTCAAGCGGTGCTTGATATGCAGCACGGCCAGTACCACCAGGAACAACACCGCGTAGATGAAGTAATACTTCACGTCCGGGTTATAGGCGATGCCGAAAAACTCATGGAACGGCACCCCACCCTCTTTCGCCCTTTTGCCGAACTCAAGGCCAAAGAACGTTGGCAACGGAGCCGCCATACCGTTCGGGCCGCCGGTCAGGGACAGCCAGTTATTGAGGATCAACCGGATGATTTCACCGAACCCCAGCGTCACGATCGCCAGATAGTCACCGTGCAGGCGCAGTACTGGAAAACCCAGGATGCAACCGGCTAACCCGGCAGTGATTGCCGCCAGCGGCAGCACCGTCCAGAAACCCAGCCCCAGGTATTGATAACCGAGCGCCAAGCCGTAGGCTCCAATGGCGTAGAACGCCACGTAACCGAGGTCGAGCAGGCCGGCCAGGCCGACCACGATGTTCAGCCCCAGGCCCAGCAGCACATAGATCAGCCCGAGGATGACCACGCCCAGCAGGTAGGAGTTGGAGAAAAACGGGAACACCACGGCGATGACGATCATCACCGGGATGATCCAGCGCAAGCGGGATTTGTAATCAGGCGGCAGTACATGAACCCCGGAGCCAGTGCTTTCAAAGCCTTCGAGAATTCTCAGGCCCTTGGGGGTTTGCAGGAACAGGCTCAAGGCAAAGCGGCCGGCCATGACGATGGCGACAATCCATGCC
>LNAP01001494.1_pt1 | contig 24670 bp, 35 predicted proteins | sample 602601 | NCBI WGS metagenome assembly LNAP01 (sample SAMN02440304, study PRJNA202911) | soil metagenome | biome: Subtropical and temperate rainforests or woodlands; isolation source: soil samples (1 kg each in a 20% v/v slurry with milli Q water) were... ...
GGCGCTGCCGGCGCGCGCGCGGCGCCGGCCTGCACCTGCTGGTATTCCTCCCAGGGCAGTGCCATCAGAGTTCCTCCCAGCTGCTGCGATCCGAAGGGTTGCCGCCGACGTACCGATATCCACCGCGCGTGCTGCCGATGGCCGGGGCTTGGCCGGTGGTGGGCCGGACCTCAGCCGGTCGGGACTGCCCGGCGGCGTTCTGCTGCTGGCCGGCGCCGCGCATCAGCGCTCGGTAGACCAGGTCTGCATTCACGCCCGCCGGTTTGGCCGCGCTGAAGACCGACCGCTCTGCTGCCTTGAAATCGGCGTCCGTCACCGGGCCGGTGGGGTTGTTGATGCGAGCCTGGCGCCCTGCAGCGGAGCTGGTGTAAGCGTCCAGGTCGGCGTTGGCCAGCGCGCTCATGCCCGGGATGCGGCCAATGACCGGCCCCGCGGTGAGGCGGCCGCCCTGCTTGATCTGCTTCCGGATCTCGTCCGCGCTCATCTGCCGGACCGCCTCGGGTGTCTTCCCCAAGAAGGCTGCGGCGAAGTCGTAGGCATCCTCAGCCATCTGCTTGCCGGCAAACGCCTGCTTCAGCTCGTCGCCGGTCGCCTTCGCGCCGCCGGCATTGCCATTGTCCGCAGGGCCGCCGGGAATCGCCTCGAGCCGGCCATCGCTGGTCCAGCGGTAGCCACTCGGGGCCTTCATGGCGCCGCGGGCGCCGCCGCCACCCATCGTGTCGGCACGATCGAGCGACATAGCCTGCCGGGTGCGCGCGGCGGATGCGTTCGAGCTGTTGGCGCTGGCGTAGCTGGACGCTGCGCGCGCGGCATCAGCAGCGATGCCGGCTCGGCCCTGTTCGGTGGTGGTGATGCCGCCGCCACCCTCCAGCAGCCGGTTGTTGATGAGGTTCTGGCCCTGCACCGAGGCGAGCTCGACCGGGCCGTTGGCCACGCCCATCAGGTTCGCGTTGGCAGCACCGAAGTCGCCGGCCAGTGCGCGCGCGACCGCATCGCCACGGAACCCCTGCTCCTGGGTCGCACCCAGATAGCCACTGACCTTCGTGGGGTCGTAACCGGCCATGAGCGCGTTCGAGAGCAGGCCAGCCTGACCCTCGGAAATGCCAGCAGCGATCGCGGCCGGCGCGAAACCTCCGCGGCCCTTGCGCGCGTCCTCGGCCTCCATCGCCTTCTCGCGGCTGAAGCGCGCGGTCTGCACCAGCTGGTCCAACTGCGCGGCCTTGGCCATGCCGCGGTTGTAGGCGTCCTCGCGCCCCGCCCCGCCCAAGCCCGCCAGCGCCTGGCCAACCGATGCCCAGCCCTGCGGGGGCTGGCTGTTTGCCTGCAGCACGCTCATCAGGTCTGCCATGTCAGTAGCCCCACGCCTTCTGCGAATTGTTGAAGATCTGCGCGTTGTTGGCCGCCGTGATGCCGTTGGCCTGGTTCGACAGGCCGGTGGAGCTCGATGCACCACCACCGCCGCCGCCGGCTGCGCCTGCGTAGGCCCCGGCGATCTGGGAGAACGCGTCCAGCCCGGCGTTGCGGCGGATGCCCTGCAGGCGCAGCTGCGAGAGGAAGTCGTCGCTGCCAGAGCGGTTGCCGATCAGGTTCAACGCGGTGCTGAGCTGCGCGTTCTGCTGCGCTTCCCCCTGCCGCTGGCGCATCGGCGCGTCGATGCGGCTCATCAGGCTGGCGGTGTTGCCCGCGTAGTCGCTGATGCCGAGCGCTGCATCGTTGGCCGACTGGCGGTAGGCATCGGAGACGCCGCCCACCTGCCGCAGCCCCGACGTGGCCGAGCCCTGCGCTGCACGCACCTGGTTCATGTACTGGTCCAGCATCGAGGACCGCGCAGCTTCGCCGTTGTTCCCCGCGCGCTCGGCGAGGGTGTCCATGACCTCCTTGTCGGCTTCCTGCTGCCGCAGGGAGCGCTGCTGGATCTGCCGGCCGAGCTCGTTGTCCTGCCGCTTCTTGGTCTGCTCCCCGTTGTGGTACGAGACGCCGGCGCCAATGATGGCAATGGCTGTTGCGACCCAGGTCATTTCGTTTCCCCTTCGATTTCCAGAGCCGCGTCGTCCGGCATGATCACATAGGCCTCGATCTTGTCGAGGTCGGTTTCGTCGGTCAGGTGCGTGGTGATCAGCACGCTGTCTGCGTGGGCGTAGATGGCCCGCTTCATGCCGGGCAGCGAGTCGATGATGTGCGTGCCCTGCAACTCGACCATGCCGGCCTCGGTGCGCACGGTGACGTGCCCGGTGACGATGAGCAGGTGGCGGTGGCGGTGGCGTTTGCCCACCACCAGCGAGCCGGCCGGCATCCGCAGCGTGCGCACGTACTGCCCGGGCAGGAAGTTGTGCTCCACCGGCAGGTCGGCCTGTGGCTGCGCCTGCATGGCGGCCTGCAGCTGGCAGATATCGGCCAGCTCGGGATGGCTGACCGCCGCCATCATCGCGTCCAGCACGGCAATGGGCGTGGCCAGACTCATCGGCCACCCGCCGCGCCAGCGCCGAAGCCGGGCTGATACAGCAGGCCATAGGCGCGGTTGCCGCGGCGTTCCTCAGCCATGTTTTTGCTGGTGGTGTAGACGTTGGCCAGGCCGCCGAACACGTCGCCCAGGGCGTCAGCCTTCATGGCCCCACGGCTGCCCTGCAGGTTGGCCTGCATGGCCTGTGCGGCCTGCTGCGCGCCGCTGGTGAGGCCCATGCCGGTGCTGGCCTGGGAGATCAGGTTCATGCGCGAGTTGTCGTCGGCGGTGCGCAGGTCAGCAGCTGCCTGCTGCGCCAAGCGGTCGGCGCTGAGGATGCCGGACTGGTAGTTCTCGCCCAGCGTCCGGTTCGCGTCGATCGAGGCGGTGCCGCCGGTCAGGCCGTTGCGCGCCATGGCGAACTTCAGGCTGCGGTCGGCGACGCCCTTCTGCTTCTCCAGCTCGTTCGTGTAGAACGACCGCGACGCCCCGAGGAAGTCGTTGATGTCCGCCTGTCGAGATGCGCCGCCATAGATCTGGTTGATCTGGTTGACGGCCTGGTCGATGTTGTTCTGGCGCCAGGATTCCTCCTGCGCCGCCTTCGTGGCCGAGCCATTGCTTCCGCCGCCCATCATTCACCCCGCATTCTTGAAAAGTGGGCGATGTCCTCGCCCTTGAGTCCGTAGCCGCGCGAGACGCCCTCGGGCCGCATGCCCAGCGAGCGTTCGAACCACTCGATGGCCTTCTCTCTGTTGGTGGTGGCGCTGGTCTGCACGCGGTGAGCCTGCGTCTCCAGCAGCCGGTCGATCAGCCAGCGGGTGGCCTTGGTCATCGCGCGCCACTGCTCGGCCCAGCCCTGCTCCGATCCAACCATCCAGGACTGCCAGACGCCCGGGGAAACTGGGTGGAACCCGCCAGCAGCGGCGGGCATGCCATCCCTGCCGACGACCGTGAGCGCGAAAGGCGCCGACTGGGCCCAGGTGTTGATCAGCCAGTGCGCCGCGGTGTCCGGGCTGTAGGCCGGCGTGCCCATGACGGCCAGCAGCTGCGCCTGCTCGGTCTCGCGCATGCACTCGGCCAGCGCGACCAGGTGCACCGGCCGGCACGGGATGACGTTGGAGGGCAATCGGGCGGTCTGCATGTGCAGATTCTTCACGCTCGGCCATGTCGTTCAACGGAATCACGCCATCCCCCGCAGATCCTGCAGGTACAGGGAAAACGCGTTCCATTGCCACTGCTCGGTGCCGCTGTAGCGCAGTCGGACCGAGAAGGAAGGCGCCGAAATGGGCATCGGGATCACCATCCCCGGCACGGTGTCGGCTGGGACGGTGTAGCCCTCGGTGAAAGCGCCGCCGTTGGACTGGTCGTAGCCAAATTCGACCGCAACGTCGCCGATTCCGACCATATCGAAGCCGTAAAGGCTCTTTGTGACCCCAGGCTGGCCGAAATCGAGCCATGGCCACTGGATGAGGCCCTGAAACTCGCCAACAATGCCTGGGCCGGTCTCGTCGCCGACTTCTTCTTCGTCAAATACGTGGATGTAGTCGCCAGATCGCAGGTATAGGTCGTCTCCTGCGATGCACCACTCATCAACGTTCAACGCGATGGTGTAGAGCGACCACGCGCCAACCTGACCGGTTGAGCTCATTGAGTACACCAGGATGGTCGAGGACTTCATTTAGCTATCCCACGCAGAAAAGCCGGTGGGCGGGGCGAACTGGAACGGGCCAGCAAAGTTCGCGGTGACCTTGGAGCCTGCTGAGTTCGTGATGGCGGGATACACGAAGTCCTGCACGTTGTTGAACGCAGCTCCAGTGCCTGCGGCAGGGTTCCCGGCCGCAAACCAAGCCCCGTTCTTGCCCCACCAGATCAGGTCTGCATCCAAGTCCAGCGCAACCATGAGAATGTCATTGGCAGCAAGCGCAGACCCGTACGCAGTAGAGGTTCCGGCTGCGTACTTGTTCCCGGAGCTTGCGAGCAATCCCCAATCAGAGTTTCGGTTCGTGGATGGCGCGGGCCCTTGGCCTACTTGGGCAGAACTCGAGTTTGATTGGCAAACTCCAACCGTTGGCGTTCCCGCTCCGGCAATCACATCCATCCGGACTTCGAAATAGCGCTTTCCAGCAGAATGGGCGCGGCTGGCAACAACCAGGTTCCCGATCCCAGCCAATGTCGCCGTATGGGTCAGCCCAGAATTGCTGATCACGCCACCCATCGAGCTGTTGTAGATATTCCTGTCCCACACGCACCGGCTTGATAGCAATGCAAGCGCCTGCATAAGCGTTGCTTTGCAGGTCACGTCTCCCTGGACCAAAACCAGCAGTTCAGCGCCCGTCAGTGCGCCGGATTGAGGAAGCATAGAAATCGGGGAATCGGCCATCGTTATGCCTCCAAGTGGATGTAGTCGAACGACTCCTGGAGGATCGGATCACCGTTCTCCTGCAGAAGCAGATTGGAAGGACGGGCATTACCCGTGCCCCTGAAAATCAACATGTACTGGCCTGCTGCGGGGTGATACAGCCCCTTTGGGCTCGTCCCCTGGGGCCCTACCTCCTTCATGAGCGAATCGACAAGCGGGTCGATTGGCATGCCAACATCACCAGTCTGGTAGTTGGTGGAGCTGGCTGCGATTCCGATGGACCGAACGCCTTGGGAAGCGAGGAACAGCAGATCATTGGACACTGGCGCGATCGACCGATGCTGGGTGCTGCCCAGCGGGAGTGCGTCAATCAGAGACATGCTTGCGGGGTCTTCATCAACCTGCCACAGCTGGAATCCCTCAGCGTTGAACACGACCAAATTTCCGCGGTAAAGGCCCATGGCTGCTACTGGGTTAGATCCGTAGTTCTGCAGCCCGGTCGGCAGGTACCCAGCGTCGTCCGCTGTGGTCCAGTCCAGAGGGTTGACGGTGGCGCTGTAACGCACGATGTCGTCGTCACCGGCAAAAACCTTGCTCGCCGCGATCACCACAGTCTTTGAGTCCGGGCAGTTGGGGTCCTCAACCCGGCGAGACACCGTCTTCCAATCGATCGTTCCGTCTCGAACGAAACCACCAATGTCCGTGGGCCATACCGGCTCGACCGCGCCACTCACATATAGCGGCGACGCCTCCCAGGTGACGCGCGTGGAGGCGACTGCCTCCCAGATCACGTCGTTGTCGATGACCTGCTGGCCAAGTAGCGGCGGCCATGCAGGCTCATCGCTGTCCGAGAAACCGGATTCCGGCTGCACAGCCTTGTAAACCAGCCCGTCGGGAAGACCCGCGAACGTGCCCGACACCGCGAGGTTGTCGCCCCAGATGGGGTGGCTGTGATCAGCTACAGAGAACAGGCCGATGCCGGCGCGCGCGTAGGCGGCTCCGGCCGGCCGCGTGGCAGTTACCTTGGACTGGTGCCATGCGCCGCCGCTGCCGTCGTCTACGACGTTGCCGCGCTCAGCCCCGATCTGTGCATCATCGATGTCGAACCACCGGACCTCGACCCAGCCGCGCGTGGCGCCCCGGATCGACGCGCCCTGGTTGATCATCGCGCTGGCTTCGAAGGTGCTGCCGGTGCTGGGGACCACCAGCTTTGTGCGGTTGAGCGCAATGCCGTCCGCGACGTTTCCGGGCATGCGGACGCAGTTGCCGTTGCCGGAATATCCGCCGCTGGTGGCGAACGCCGCGCCACCGATGAAATCCCAGTTCACGTTGCCAGCTGCGAAGTCGCCGTTCTCGACCTGCGCGGCCGTCGGCGGCGGAGCGGTGATCGGCTGGACGATGTCGCCGGGCTGGTAGAGGGTGCCAGGCTGCCAGGTTGGGACGGCCATCAGCTCCTCCCCGGACCGTAGCGGTCCTTCACGTTGGGCGGTACGGCTGGTGTGGTGGTGGTGTTCGAGCCAAGTGCGTCGGGGATGTTGGCGTCCTCATAGACTGTCTCGCCGGCGTTGGTTGGCCACGCCGGTTCGGTCGTGCCGGAGCGGGCAGACGCGCCAGTGGTGTCGGTGACGGTGTACTTGAAGCCGTTGTCGATGGTAGGCACCACAACATCGCCGACGGCGCGCGCGACGTTCGGAGCCCATGGCAGGTACTTGGAGATATCGCCCTCCAGCCGATAGGCCAGGCCGTTCCCTGTGGTCGGCCTGACCAGCGCGCCCGGGAAGTAGGTTTTGTTCGGCTGCCAGACCTCGCCCTTCTCCAGCCAGAAGTGGACGTAAGTCGGGTCAGAGGCACCTTCGAACTCCGCTACCACGTAGAGGTAGCCGAGGAAGGGCATGGAGAAGTGGATTTCCTTGATCGGGGCGCCGGGCACGGTCGGGTGCCGCAAAACCTCAATCTCGACCTGTGGCGAGGGCGATGCCGTCACCTGATTTGCGAACACGACGAACTTGCCCTGGAAAAACACCAGTCCTTTCGTGCCGGCCGGCAGCACGTGAGCAATCCTGGTCCCAGGCCGCGACTTGATGGTCCGCGCCGCCGTGACATAGCCGTTGACCAGGTCATACACCGAGTCCTGCGACGCGCCACCCTTGTCGCGCAGCCGGGTGATTCCGGCCTTTACCGTGGAGAGAGACTGCTGCCTCATGGCGTGTCCTCCGGCCAGCCGCCGACCGGTACCGGACGGACAGCGTTTCGCGGGTCCGACGTGCCAGGGATGTAGCGGCGCGTCAGGTGGTCGCCGCGGATCAGGTCGCGCACGTAGGTCGACAGCTGCGATGCGTAGTTGCCGGCATCAGGCTGGCCGTAGTGGGCCTTGGCGTTGGCCAGGGCCAGCAGGAACAGCGCCTCCGGGTCGACGGTGGTGAAGTCGCTGTCGGCTACCAGCGGCATCAGGCCGAACTGCCCCTTGATGCGCAGCTTCCAGGTAGCGTCCGCCGGTGCCGGCCACAGCTCGATGCACTGCCGGACCTCGTAGTGGCTGGGAATGCCGGGCCCGCGCGCCGTGTACATCACCGGGTCGATGCCGCTGTACAGGGGGCGCCAGTTGCCGTCTCCCTGCGACAGTCCGGCCCAGGTGATCATGCGCGGGTCCAGCTGCTTTGTGCACTCGTCGGCGTTGGCGTCGAGGTCGTAGAAGCGCGTGCCGGCCACCAGATCCCAGGTGTAGAAGCGCTCGCGCCGCATCACCGAGTAGCGCCGGAACAGCAGCTCCTGCGCGCTGGTGATGAAGTCGTTGAGCAGGTCGGCCATGCCCGGCGGCGGGTTGTTGGCCTGCGCGGCGAACCCCAGACGACGCAGCAGACGCTTGCGCATCTCCAGCAGCGTGGTCCGGGGATAGTCGTCGTCGCACTCGCAGTTGTAGCTGATGGGGTCTGCCATTGTGGTTCCCGATATAAAGACGGCCGACCAGGTCACCCCGGCCGGCCGCCACCCTCGCCGCCAGCGGGGGATTACTGGTTGCCGGTGCGCTTCTCGCGCTCGGCTTCGATCGCAGCGTGGACGCCGGCGCGGTCCTTGCCGGCCGCTTCGTCTTCCGCCAGCTGATCCAGCTCTTCGTCGGACAGGTCAGCCAGCGCCGCGGTGATCTGCGCGATGGTGCCGGCGGCCAGGCTGTCGTCACCGCCGTCGTCATCCTTGCTGGCCACCTTCACGCCCAAGGCCTTCAGGCGCTTTTCCAGGTCACGCAGCTTCGGGTAGATCAGCTTGCGGGCATGGTCGCCCTCGGCCGTGGCCTGGTACTTCGACATCAGGCCGTCGAAGGCCTTCTGCACGTCGAAGTCCTCGACCTCGATGTCCTTGGCCTGGCCCTCGACTTCGTGGACCAGATCTTCCCCGTAGATCTCTTCCAGGATGGTCTGTTCGTACTCCGGCACCATGACCGGGATTTTCGTGCTGGCGTCGCGATCGATCAGCAGCAGCACGTGCGGGATCTTGGTCTTGGCCATTACTGGACTCCTTCGAGCGTCAGCTCGGTGGCCGCCGCCGGCGCGGTGGTTACGTTGGCGCGGATGAAGTTGGGCAGGTCGGGGATTTCCACCGGGAAGGTGGTCGCCGAGTTGAGGGTCATCAGCGTGGCGTAGGTGCCAGCCACGCCGGCGGCCGTCTTCGGCGCGCCCTGCAGCTGCACCACACCGGTGCCGAGGCCGCCGGCCGGGCCATACAGCAGGCCCTCACGGCCTTCGCCGCCCAGCAGCGGGGTGACGTCCAGGGCAACGGCAGCGCCTGCGCTGACAGTGGCCGGGACCGCGATCTTCTTGATGTTGGGCATTTCAGGTCTCCCGCCGGCGAGGGGCTGCCCCGCCGGCTGATAGGGGTCAGGCGATCGAGAAGACCGCGTTGCTGTTGCGCTTCTTCGTGGTCAGGCCGTAATCGGCCGTCTGCCCGAAGTAGTGCGTGTAGCGGTCGTACACCCGCGGCGGGGTGCGCTTCACCATCCAGCGGCCCTGGACCGGACGCAGGGTCAGGGTCTTGCTGTTGAGGAAGTAGCCGCGCTTGGTCCACGGGTAGGTGATCGCACCCAAGCGGGCGTCGATGACCTCGAAGGACGGATCCCACACGACCGGCACGCCCTTGAACGACAGCGCTTTGGTGGACGGGTCCAGGGTGATACCGCCGGTGGCGTTGGCACCGATGGTGATCTGGCGCGACATCACCTTCAGGGCGTCAGCCTGGATGGCGTCGTACATCAACGCACCCACGAAGATGGCGTTGGGCTGGCCCATCTTTCCGTAGGTGATGGTCTGGCGCCACAGGGTTTCCATGTGGCTGATCAGGTTGCCGGCGGTGCCCGTGGCAATGCCCATGTCGGCGAAGTTGCGCCAGTACGGCGAGGTGGCCGCATCGATGCCGCCGATCACGCCCACGTTCGGGGTGGTGCTGACCAGCGCGTCCAGGCCCGGAACGGCCTTCGGGTTGGTCGAGCCGTCAAGGTGGACCTCGATGTCCCAGTTTTCCTGGAAGCCATCCTTCAGCGCCGACCAGTTTTCATCCAGCAGGTTGACGATCTGGATCTTCTCGGCATCGCTCATGACCGCGTTCTTGTCGTCGGTCAGGATGATGCCGTTGTTGGCCAGCTCGGTCTCGTTCAGCGTGAAGCCGTCGTGCGCTTCGTAGTGCTGGAACGGCGCCTTCCGGACGGTGTCCTTCCGGTTGTAGGTGACCTGGTCGTCACCGGTGTAGTTCTGGTAGTTGGAGTCGTTACCGATCCGCACCTTCTCGTTGAAGATGCCGTTGCCGAAGGTCGATTCCTTCTTGTTGGCGATCAGCCAGGAGGCGAACGGGCGCTCGGTGGAGAACTGGTCGATGGGGTCGTTGGTTGCGTACGACTCCATCTGACGGTTGGCACCGGCCAGCATCTGGGCAGTGGTCAAGGGCATGGTTGTAGCCTCGAAGGGAAAGAAGGAGGCCCGTTGGGCCTTGGGTCTTTCCGCGTTCGAGGAGCGCGAATCCCTCAGTACAGCGCTACCGGTGGCGAACCCGGCTTACGTCACACGCGGTGTCGGCATCTGCCGATGGGGGCGACTATGCGCGAGGGGTCGGGACTGTCAACGGACATGAAAAACCCCGCCGGAGCGGGGTCGTTGGGGTCAGGCTGCGGTCGGATGGTCGGGCCGTGGCGTGCCGGCGAGGTCAGCCTCGGCATCGGCGTCGGTCAGCACCACATCGGACAGCACATACCAGTCGTCAGCGAGGCAGTCGTTAACGCTCGGCACCCAGGTGCTGACGGTGTCGTTGACGTTCTTGATGGCGAAGTAGGCGTTGTAGGGAACCATGGACCTCCTTCGCCAGCTGGTCGCGCAACCGGAAGCCCAGCAGCGGCCAAATCTTCTGGACGGCGTTCTGACGGGCGATCTTGCGGCCGATCTCGGCGTCGAAGTTCTCCGGGCTGGCGCAGGCCGACTCGCCGGTGACGGTGAAGCCGTTGCGCAGCACCAGCACGCAGAAAGTCAGCAGGTCGAGCGACTCCGGCGTTTCAATGACGCCACCCTCTTCGACCGTCAACGCGGCCCTGCCGGCATAGCCGTCGCCAGCAGTGAAGAAGTGTTCGCCTGCAATCTCGGCTTCGATGTCAGCGGGCGTGACGCGCGGTGCGGTAAGGCCCTTGGACTGGATTTCCTGCTCGATGGTCTTGTCGTTCATTACTGGCGGCTCCGTTGGTGGGTGTTGCGGAAAGAGCGGCCAGAATCCCAGCCTCCCTCCCATGTGCAACGGACACAAAAAAGCCCCGGCCGTGCCGGGGCTTGATGTGGTGACCGGTGCTGATCTCCGGCATGGCAGGTTTACCCACAATTGACTGCCGAGTTCCCCAACCATTTCTGGTCCTGGCATCGTTTAAGGGGGTGACGCCCGCGCATCAGCCTGCGCATCCACCACGCCGACACGTTACCACCTCAGCCCCACATGCCGTAGTGGACGATCAGGATGGCGTGGATCTGCCCGGCCAGCTTCGACGGAACCGGCCAGCTCATCGGCCCTGCGCCTGTGCTTCCGCCACGCCGAAGGAGAAGGCGTCGGACGGGTTCTTCGGGGTGGCCGGCACTGCCGGTGCGGCGCTGGCGCGCGCTGGGTTGTTCGGGCGCGCGGCCACCGCCGGTGCTGCAGCAGGGATCGGCGGCAGGCGCTGGTAGGCCTGCTGGATGGCAGCGGCCCACTGCGCCGGCGGCATGGTGGTCTGGATGATCTCGACCGTCGGCGCGAGGTAGGCGAACTTCTGCTGGAACTGCGGATCGCTGGTTCGCAGCTGGTTACCCAGCTCGGCCACCGCCTGCAGCCCCTGCTGGGCGGCCTGCTCCGACTGGGATGCGCGCTGCTGGTTCTGGTGCTGCTCCTGCTGCAGCACGCCGCGCTGGCGGTGCTGGACCAGCTCGACGGCAGCCGCGCGATCCAGGTCGCCGGTCTTCACCTTCTCGGCCAGGTCGGGATGCGCGGTCAGCGGGTCGAAGCCCGGCGCTTCACGGCCCAGCTTCTCGCCTAGGAACTGCAGCTCGGCCTGCATGGTCTCGTAGGCGCGGTTCATGCGCACCGGGTCGCCCGAGTTGATGTCGGTCAGGTACAGCAGCGTGGCGCCGAACTGCTGCGGGTTGGTGCCGGTGGACTGGATGGTCTGCTCCCAGTCGCTCACCTTCTCGGCACGGCCGCGGAGCGAGTCGGCCTCGCTGGCGCGTTCGGACAGCTCGCGGAAGCGCTTCTGCGTGCGCTCGTTCGTGATGCCGAGGTCCTTGATCTCCTCGTCCACGGTCTTGCCGTGCGCAGGCTGGGCAGCGGCTGCAGCGGCGTCTGGGGCGGCAGCAGCGGGATCGGTACCGGCGGCCGGCGCAGCGGCTGCAGCAGGTTCACCACCCTCGCCTTCCACCGGTGCAGCACCAGCAGCGGCAGGATTGCCGGCAGCGGCATCATCCAGCGGCGCAGCAGCCGGGGTGACCTCGGCCGTCTCAGCGGCGCGGGCTTCCTCCACGCCAGCGGCGAAGGCGTCCAGCTTGTCGGTGGACGGGGTCTCGACCTGATCGGGCACGGTCTGGTCGGTGTCGGGCGCAGGCGCAGCGGCCTGCTGGGTTTCGGCGTTCGGGTCCATGGTGGTCCTCGTTTAGGCGGCGGGGAGTTGGGGCGGCAGCATTTCAGGCGGCAGCTGCAGGCCGGGGTCTTGCATCGCCAGAGCGGCGGGATCGTTCGCCGCGGGGAGCGGCAGGCCATCAGGGCCGGGGGCGCCAGGTGCACCGGGCATGCCGGGCACGACAGGCATCGGCGGCGGCGGCGCCTGCGGAATGATCGAGTAGGGGTCGATGCCCGTGTCGCCGGTGCGCTTGATGGTTTCCACCACCAGCTGTTCCAGGCTGTCGGCAATGTCCTGCCGGCTGGAGCCGCGCATCTCGCCGATCTGCACCACCGCCTGCTGCAGCTGCGGCAGAAGTACGGACCACTGCTGCTGCTTCATGGCCGTGGCCGGCTTGCCCGACGATCCGGCGCGGATGTCCACGGCCACCAGGGAGTCCATCAGGCCCAGCTCTTCGGTGTTGACCCAGAAGGCCTCGGGACCGGCGATGGCCACCACGTCCTCGTGCGTCAGCCCGTTGGGCGACATGGACACCTCGGCGGTGTAGGTCGAAAGCTCGCTGAGCATCTCGTCCAGGGTGTCGCGGGCGTACCCGATGCGCGACTCGGTGCCCTGCTGCTGGATGTCGGCCTCGGTGGCGGTCTTGGCCACGGTGATCGTGGACGACAGCGCCTCCTGGATGCCCCAGATCAGCTCCAGCTCGGAGCGAATGGTCGACGTGTCGTAGAGCGCCGGGTCGATCTGGTTGTACTGGATCGGGAACACCACCGTGTTCGGTGACGCGCCGTTGAGGTTCAGCGGCACCATCTCACCGGTGGCGCCAGCCTTCATCTTGTCGGCCTCGCTCGCCTCCACTGCACCGGCATCGAACCCCATCTTCGGGATCGCGCGGCGGCGATGCTCGCGGTAATTGGTCCTGGTGCGGTTGTACTCGTCCAGCAGGGAGCGCGAACGGTCCACCAGCGACTGCGGGTGCCGGCGGCCATCGACCCACAGCGGCGCCCACTGGAAGAACGGGTAGTACCGGGTCGACTTCTGGTCAGGGGTGAAGGGCGCGCGCAGGTAGCGCTTGAGGCCGACGGCCAGCGTCAGGACCTGGCCGGTCTCCCGGTTCCACAGCTCCCAGATGCAGAGGTTGGCGCCGCTGCTCTCGTTGGCCGTGCGCGGGCTGCCACTGCTGGAGTAGGCGTCCGCGTCCACGTCCGAGACGCTGCCGGAGCGCTTGTCGGCGTCCGACGGGCGCACGTTGTAGAACAGGGTGGCGCTGCTCAGGCGATCAGCCACCTCGGGATAGTCGGCCTTCGCCTTGTCCAGCGGGCGGAAGATGCGCTGCGCGATCCACGGGCTGCCGGTGTAATCCTTCAGGCACGGGGTGGAGATGGCCACCTGCATGTCTTCGCCGCGCACGAAGTCGATGCACAGGCCGCTGTAGATGACCTGCTCGACGCTCGCCTCCAGGCCGGCCAGCTGCTGCTCGTAGCGCGCGCGCAGCTCGTCGGGGTTCGGTGCGTCGCCCTCGGCCAGCTGTCGCTCGGTGGCCTGCAGCTGGGCGATCTGCCCGCGCACGGTGGTGATCTGCTTCTCGGTGGCCGGGTCGCGCTCGGTCTCGCGATGCCATGCCGCCTTGATCCAGCCGATGCCGATGGTCAGGCCCGATCGCACCATCTGGTCGGCCGATGCCTTGAGCTTGCCCTTCTTCCACAGGTTGGCGATCACGATCTCGAGCGTGCGCGACAGCATCTTCGCGTCTTCGATGCGGCTGGGACCGGCGCTCTCGGCCGGCTGCACGCTGGTCTCGGGGTCGCGGGCATAGAGGAAGCCGGTCAGGATGTTCACGTAGGTGCCGGCGATAGGCACCGACACGTCGTAGACCTCCGGATCGACCTTGTCCTCGCAGTACCGGCGGTCGATGGCGTAGCCCTTGCGCGCGGCCTTGTCGAACTCCCGGGCCTCCTCGATGCGCTTGAGCCAGGCGGTTGCGTCCGCCTCTTCCTCCAGGATCCGGTTGGCCTCGGCCGCCCGCTCCTGCTCGGCCATCGCGTCAGCGTCCAGCGCGTCCACGAAGGCGAAATCGTTGGTCTCGGGCGTCACAGGTTGTTTCTCCTACGGGCAGCGACGTCGTTGTCGTCATCGGGCCGGGATTCCAGCCATCTGCGGGTATGGGGCACGAGGTTGTCCCGGCGTTCAACGGACGGTTTGTGCGCATCCCGCATGTGATCGAGCGCCCGACCGATCAGGCCGCACACGTCCACGCCGTCATCCTGGTTGCCCGGCAGGCCGTTGAAAGCCACCAGCTGATCGACCAGGCGGTTGGCCCAGGCCTTCCCGCGCGGTAGGTGGACCGTCCGAGCATGGGCCCTGGCACGGAAGCCGGCCACCCTGGAAACCTTGTCGCTGACGCTGGGCAGCCACTCGCGCATCACCCTGACCTGCAGCTCACGAGTCAGGCGCGCGCGCAGCGGGCCTATGGCCTTCTCGATCACCCCGGATTCGCCGTAGGTCATCACCGGGCGCCAGCGCTTGGCCAGCTGCAGCTCGGCGGTGATGGTCACGTCGGACTCGTCCTGCCCATACCACCAGTCGCGGATCCAGATGTCGCCCTTCTGGTCCACGCCGAAGATGCCGTGTTCGGTGTAGTCGGGGTCGTTAGTGAGCGACTTCTTGGTGACCGCGTAATCGCTGGCGCCGTAGATGCGCAGCTGCTTGGGCACCTCGTCCTCGTCGTACCACTCGAACCAGGTGTTCTCGAACTGGTTGCCCTCGTCCGGGCGCGGCCGCTGCTGGTACAGGCTGCTCCAGGTGCGCGGCTTCTGCTCGTACTGCCGCCAATGCTCCGGCGGGAACCACTCTGGCCACAGGTACTCGCCCACTGCCCGGCCCAGCGGGTCGTCGGCACGCTCGGCGCGCGCGGGCAGGCACAGCACGTCCCACACCTGGCCATCGCGGCACATGATCGGCCCGCTCTGGCCGCTGTAGTCCTCCGGCAGGATGGAGCCGGCCAGGTCCTCGGGGTGCCAGCGCGTCTGGATCAGGATGACGCTGGCGCCGGGCTTCAGGCGGGTCAGCAGGTCATCGTCGTAGGCCTCGCGGGTCTTCTTCCGGATCGTCTCGGAGTTGGCTTCCTCGCGGCCGGCCACCGGGTCATCGATGATCAGCAGGTCGGCGCGCGCGGAGGTGACGGCGCCCAGGATGCCGGCGGCCAGCAGCCCGGAATCGTTGGTCAGCTCCCACTCGTTCACTGCGGAGCTGCCGGGCTTCAGCATCACCCGGTCGGGCCAGATGGACGCGTATTCCTCGCTGTTGACGATGGCGCGGCACCGGCGGGACTGCCGCTCGGCCGGCGTCGACGCGTAGCTGCACAGGATGACCTTGTAGCCCTCTCGCTGGGCCAGTGCCCACGGCGGGGTCACCACGCTGGCGTAGGTGGACTTCGCCGAGCCGGGCGGCAGGAACAGCATGAGGCGGCCCATCGGCGCGCGGATGCAGCGCTCGACAGCCGTGAGGATCAGGCGGTGGTGGGCGGCCAGGCCAGACTCCACCGGCTTGAACAGCCACTCGGTGCGGTCATCGGCCACCGGCGCGCCAGGGATGCTGATCGCCTGGGCGAAGCCAATCAGGGATTCACGGGCCTTCCGCCGGCGCAGCAGCTCGGCTGCCGCGTCAGCCTGCCGAATCTCACTCAGCGCCACGGAGGCCCCCTGCGGCAATCGCCAGCAGGTCGGCATCGCTCAGCTGGCGCGGGCTTCGAATCTCGACCGGATTGTCCTTGTCGCCCTTCAAGGTCACGGCCTCGCCATAGCGCTTGGCGTTCTCCTTGCCGGCCTGCCACTTGATGGCGTCCATCATCACCCGGGCCGCTGCAGGGTCCAGCTTCTTGGCCTCGACCATGGCCATGATCTCGTCCAGCCGCTCGAACCGGGCATCGGCTCGAATCTCGCGTGCGCGCACGTATTGCTGTCGGAACGCCTCGAAGCCCAGCGTCCCATCTGTGTCTTCTGTGGCCAGCCAGCGGAAGATGGTCCGGGCATCGGGCATGCCATCTGCCTCAGCTGCCTTCGCTACGCTGTCCCCTTGGGCGATCAGCATGCACAGGCGCTCTGCCACTTCCGGGTTGAAGCTGGACGGGCGGCCGGTGGTCTTGGGCTTCTTACCGGCCATGGGGAGAGACCACTACGCGAACAGGGATGCCGAACGCCATGTAGCCGAACTCGGCCCCTGAATTGAACACGACGTAGGACGTGCCGGGCGTAACCTCAGCGAGAAGCTGGGTGAACTCTTCTGGCGTGAGGGTGAACTCGGTCGGCAGCTTGCCAGTCCTCCCGTACACCTCCCTGCGGCGTTCCCACAGCATGTCCAGCATGCTCTGATCAACCACGGGCAAATCGGCAGTTCCCAGGGTGCAAAGGTCGGCGCCATCCGAAACGCCCGCCGCGACGCGGCAACCCTGTGCTGCCTGCACGCTGTTATCGACACCTGCGTGCTGGTCGCCCCGGTACTCTTTGACGCCCCGGGTGGCGCCTCCTGCGTGGTTCTGCCAGCCAGGGATCGGCCGGGTATCGATTCCTCCGACGCTCCCACCGGCCCCAACGATCGAGGCGTGCGGGTCGGTCAGGGCATGCAGTCGTGATTCGGGCGTCTGGCGGTCGCTCATGGGCCTATTACGCGCCAGCGGTCAGTTGGATCAACGGAGCCAGGCCGCTGCCATGTACTGCCGGCGGCTGCGATGCACCCGGGCCAGCTGGCACAGCGCCTCGGCGAAAGCCCCTTGGAAGCCCCACAGGTCCAGCTGCTCGGGCACGTCGCGCAGCACCCGGCCCATGGCCTCGAAGTGGAACACCAGATCCTCGGCGATGTCCTCCCGGCTGGGGCAGCCCGCGCTGGCGCCGCTGGACAGCCGCCCGGCGTACTCGCAGACGAACCACTCCGGGTGCTTGCTGGCCATGGTGTCCGCGCTCACCGACTCGCTGCGCAGGGCGTAGACCCTGCCGTCTGGATCAGCGAACACCGCCGTGCCGCAGCCGCGCGCGCGCCGGACCTCCTTCACCCGGGCCAGGGTCCGCTCGGAGACCTGGTGGATGTCGGCGCGCACGGAAACCGAGCCGAGCGGCAGCGTCGGCCGGTTGAACTGCCGGTGCGGCTGCTTGGTGGCTGGCTGCGGGGTGGCCATGGCGGTCGTCGGGATCAGGCCGATTGCCCAGTGCGGGCAATCCAGTTGTTCCAGACCCCGCGCGACCACGCCACGGTGTAGAAGCAGCACAGCACCACGATCCCCCATTGCTCGGCGGCGATGGACGCGGCGAACCAGAAGGGCTGACCGGCCAAGCCGAACAGGCAGGCGAAGCGGCGCATGCGCTCGCTCTTCGACTGCGTCAGCCAAATGGCGGTGACGCCGGTGCAGGCAATGGCGAGCTGGACGATCATCACGGCACCTCCGGGCGAGCGGCGATCAGCGCAGACCATAGGTCCTGCATATCCGCGTCTCTCATATCCGCTTCGGCGCTCCACAGGACGTCCAGCATGGGCTCGGGCAGCACCACCGGCATCAGCACGTAGCCCTGGGGCGGCGCGATCGCGGCGACGATGGCGGCAAGAGCCATCTGGTTCGGCCAGCTGGATCGACCAGCCAATATCTCGGAGGCTGCGGCGCTAGCGCCTCCATTCCGATACTGCTCGGCCAGCAGCTCCCGCGCCCTATTCTCGATGTCGCTCATGCCGCCTGCTCCTCGGGCTGCTCGCCCATCACGTCGCTGCCGAGCTGGGTGTTCTCGTGCCACAGGGCGATAAGCAGCGCGTCGGCGCGGCCGTTGTCCTTCTTCCGGCTCAGGATCTTCTGCGCGCTGGGGAAGCGGGCGATGGCCAGGAGGCGCGCGGCGTCCTTGTCCTGCTTGAGCAGGAGGAAGGCGCGCTTCCACTGCGCCGGCACCACGCGGGTGGCGGGGATGCCCAGCACCTCCAGGATCGCCTGCAGCTTCCCGGCGGTCTGCCCGAACCGGAATGCGCTGGTGCCGCCGTCGCCCGGGCGCGCGCCGACCTTCTCGATGCAGGCCGACACGTAGGCGCCGGGATGCGCGGCCCGCAGTTCGCGGATGAAGACCACCACCGCGCGGGCATCCACCTCTCCCCACCCATCCACCTCGACGGTGGGCATGTCCAGCACCGGCCCGGGCTCGCCGTCGATCAGCGTGGCCACCGCGCCGGTGAGGCCGGGGTCTACCCCGAACGTGAGTCGCATGGTCATCGGATTCCCCTTGTGCTCATCAGGAGCAGTACGTTGCGGATGGTTTCGTTCAGGGCGCCGACCTCATCGATCTTGTAGATGCGCCACATGGTCTTCCGGCCGTGCCAGCCGTTCTCGCTGCCGCGGTGGCAGTCCTGGCACAGGGCCACGGTGGTGAAGTGGTCGCCCTGCACGATGTGGTGGGCTTCGCTGGGTCCGGCTCGGCCGCAGACGCTGCACGGGCAGAGCTTCACCAGCTCGATGTGCGCGCTCTCGGCCTTGGTGAAGGCCCTGGAATTCTTCGTCCTCAAAGGACACCCCCGCGCACGTCGCGGATCATCTGGTCGATCTTCGATGCGATCCGGGAGCCCTGCCCGGCTGCCTTGCGCTGTGCCTGTGCCGCCATGATCAGCAGCTGCTCGGCATTGAGCCCGTGCAGGACGCTGGGGTTGCACTTCTGCAGGCAGCGACCCTGGGTGAAGCACTCGCCGCTGGCGACCATGCACTGAGCGTGCGGAATGAATCCCGGGCGGCTCATCGGCGCACCTGCCAACGGTAGCGCGGTTTGAAGTAGCGCTGGACCTCAGCCGGGTCTGTAACGGGCCGGCCGTATAGGTAGGCAATGGGTGCGCACGCCGTGGAACCCATGCGGATATCCCAGCCGGCCAGCGGATCGCGCCACCGCTTCACCCACTTCCCGTCGTTGCAGGCCTCGCGGTCCTGCTTGGAAATCGCCTTCAAACGCTCCTTAGCAGTCTCGGCGGAGGTTAGATAGCGAGGTGCGACACAGAGCATCCCTGCGTAGTACCGACGCCTCGCTGCAGCATCTTCCTCGGCCGTGTAGTTGGCCATCACCGGGTATTGCCGGCGGAGCGTGTCTGTGAAGATTCCAATGTGCCAGGGCGTCATGCTGCAGCCCTCCCCTCTTCGGCCAGCCGCTGATCGCGCAGCGGTGCCACGTCCCGCAGCTTCACGTCGTTGTCGGTGGCCCACCACTGGGCGAAGGTGATCAAGTCGGCCATGTCGGCCACGGTCATGCGCCGGGTCTGCATGGACAGGTTCACGATGCTGGCGCCGTCCAGCGAGGGCACCACGTCGCCCTGCCGGCGGTCGCTCTCGCGGGCCCAGGCGTCCACCAGCAGCCGCTTCCAGCCCTCGGCATCGATGCGGCGGCCGGCCCACTGCTTCTGCTGGGCGATCTCGCCGCAGATGGCGTGGAGCATCGCGTTCTGCTCCAGGCTGCGGGTCGGCTTGTACTGCTTCACGGTGACGTGCACGTCCTGGCCGATCTCCAGGAAGCTGCAGGCGAACTGCCAGGCCGCAGCCATTCGGGCGCGCGCATCGCCGGCGCGGAGGATGAAGGTTCCGAGCATGGTCAGTCTCCCACTGGGGCATTGAGGGCCGCGGCCAGGCCGCGGCGAACGGGTGCTTTGCCGGCCGGCGGTGCGCTGGCGCTGGTGTCCTTGGGTCGCCACCACTCGGGCAGGTTCGAGAACCGGAAGTAACCCGGCTCGTACTGCACGCGGGCCATGCCGGGTGCGCCGTCACGCTGGATCGCCACGATCAGCTCGGCGGTGCCTTCGTAGCGGCTGTCCTTGTTGTAGATCTCGTCGCGGTAGATGAAGATCACCGCGTCCGCGTCCTGCTCGATCGAGCCGGAGTCGCGCAGGTCCGATACCAGCGGGCGCTTGTCACCGGTGCGCTCCTCGACCTTGCGGTTCAGCTGGCTCAGCAGCAGCACCGCCACATCCAGCTCGCTGGCCATCAGTTTCAGGGCGCGGGTGATATCGCCGATGCCGGCCGCGCGGTTGTCGCCGGACACGTGCATCAGCTGCAGGTAGTCGATCACCACCAGCATCAGGTCCGGGTCCTGGACCTTCATCCGGCGCACCTGCGCGCACACGTGCTGCACCTTGGCGATGCGCGGTCGGCTGATGCGCAGGCGGGCGTCGCCGATCTTCCGTGTCCAGTGGGTGACGTTCTGCCAGTCGGCCTCGTCCAGGTCGCCGCTGCGCAGCTTGTTGCCGCTGATGCCGGCGAGGTTGGCCAGCATCCGCTTGCCCAGCTCTTCAGGCTTCATCTCGAAGCTGAAGAACGCCACCGACCTGCCAGCGCGCAGCGCCACCTGCTCGGCGATGTTCTGCGCCAGGGTGGTCTTGCCCATCTTGGGCCGGGCCGCCAGCACGTACAGTCGGCCGCCCAGCAGGCCGTCCAGCAGCTGGTCAAGATCCCCCAGGCTGGTGGCCAGCCCGCTGATGCCCGCAGTGCTGGTGGAGGCCTGCGCCAGCTGCTCGAACACCCGGGCCATAACCGGCGCCACCGGCTCCAGGTCGCACGGCTCGTTGTCCAGCAGACCGCCGATGCGGCTCTGTGCGGTCCCCACCAGGTCGAGGGCGCTGCGGCCGTCGGGGTTGTAGGCGTCATCGATCAAGGTCTGCCCGGCCTCGATCAGGTCGCGCAGCATCGCCTTCTCGGCCACGATCTCGGCGTAGGCGCGGATGTTCGCCGCCGATGGTACGGTGCTGGCCAGCTCGATCAGGTAGCCGCCGTCGCGCACCATCTCCAAGCTGCCCTGCGACTCGAACCACTCGCCAAGCGTGACCGTGTCGATGGGCTGGCGCTTCTCGCCCAGTTCCATGATCGCGCGCCAGATCAGCTGGTGGTCGCGGCGGTAGAACGAACGCTCCGACAGCAGGTCGGTCACGTCCTGCGCCGCGCGGTTCAGCAGCATCACCCCGCCCAGTACGGACTGCTCCGCATCGATGCTGTGCGGGGGCACGCGCAGGCCGTGCTGATCGCCGTACAGCGTAGCCAGGTGGTCGACTTCCTGCCGGCGCGAGCTCACTGGGCCACCTCAGACAGCGCCTTGTCGGCCAGCTTCGCGATGGTCGTCTCGCGCAGCAGCAGCGCGAAGTCAGGCACGTAGTTCTCGTGGCCCTGCCCGCCCTTCACCCGGCCGGCGTAGAAGTCGTCATCGGCCGCCGTCTCGAAGTACAGCTGCCAGAACTGCGGGGTCACCCGCTCGCTGCCGAACAGCTGCAGGCAGATCTGGCGCACGGTCGGCAGCGCCTTCTCCACGGCCTTGATCCGAGGGCCGTTCAGCACGGTGCACTTCGCCAGCAGCCCGACCGGCTTGGCCAGCGTGGCGTTGAACGCAGCCTGGGCGTCTCCGGCGATCTGGCGGATTCGCTCTGCCCTGGACGGCTTGTGGTCAGCAGGGGCCGGCGTGGTGCCCGTCAGCGCCAGCTGCGGGGACGAATCTGAGCGAAGCGAAGATGTTCTTTCCTGCTCTTGCTCCTGTTCCTGTTCCTGTTCTTGGCTTGAAAGGGGCTTCGCAACCCCTTCCCCGCCGCGTCGATTGCGCAGGTGGAAATCGGCCTGATACCGGTCGAAGAAGTCGCCCAGGAACGGGTTGTCCGGAAGCCCGTTGTAGTCCTTCTGGATACCCACGCAGCGGTTGTCGTTGGCCTTCAAACCCTCGCCAATCTGGAACGCTGCCATCTCGGGCACCCATACGAACTCGGTGACCTCGTCGTACTGGCAGAAACCCGCTTCGATGCAGTAGCGAAGCCCCTCTGATGCCCCTCCGATGCCCAGGCCGGTCTCGTGTGCCATGTAGAGGACGGGCTGGTAGTACAGACCCAACATGTTCGAAGTCGGCGAGGACATCAGGTACAGGGCGACAACCACCCCTTCAGCCCCCCTCTTGCGGATTGCCTTGCCGGTGTCGCCGGTCCAGAACGTCGGGACGATCTTCGCGTAATCACGCATGGCGGCCTCCCAGCAGCTGCAGGCACGCCGCGGTGAACCACAGCACGCGGACGGCGAGCATGGCCTTCTCGGTCGCGTTCATGGCGTCTTCCCGGCTTCTGCCATCAGGCGATTGAGCTGGTCAACCAGTGACGGGAGCTGCGCCAGGGCGGCCTGTTGCCGAGTCGTGGCGCACTGGAGGTGCTTCGCGGCCCAGTACATGGCCGGCGTGGTGTCGCCGAACTCTGCCATGTACTTCTCGACCAGCGTGCTGTCCAGGTTGCGGTCCCCGGCAAGCATCGCGGAGAGGTTGGACGGAGCTACGTCGATGGCGGCGGCCACCCGCCCCAAGCCCTTGGAATAGACGCAGGAGGCGAAGCACTCGCGCATGTCGCGGTAGCGCCGATCCAGCCCGACCTCAAAGGAAATATTGAGCTGCTGCATTAGCGGGTCCTCGCGTATTCGCCGAAGCCCACTCGCGAGGCACCCTTGTAGGCAGCCACGGCCTCTTCCAGGGTTTCGTAGTCGCCCAGGTGGATGATCCGCCGCTGCACGGTGATCTTCGCGCGGAAGATGCCCCCAAAAAGCCGCACACCTTTGAATCCGGAGGTGTTCGTCTTCTTGATCTTGGCGTTCGCGCTGTTCTGACTGCGATCAGCCAATCGCAGATTCGCCCATTCGTTGTTGTCGCGAACACAGTCGATGTGGTCGATGAACATCGGGGGCATTTCCCCCGTCATGTAGAGCCACGCCAGCCGATGAGCGTAAATGCCACCGTGGCCGGGGATGCTGATCTTGATGTAGCCGTGATGCTTGTGGCCGGAAACCTGCCCGGCACGAGTTCCGCTGCGGTAGCGAAACAGGCCTGTATCAGGCTCATACACGAGGAATTCCCTTACTTTCTGCTGAGTTATCTGCGTCATTGATAAGGTCCGAGCTGATCTGTTATCAGCGGTTATCAGTGGTGGTTCTGAAAATGGCCGCACCCCAACGGAGTGCAGCCGGTGTCGAAAAGTGATCAGTCAGCCGAGGCCAACGTCCTCACGCTCGTGCGGTGTGGCGGTAGGTGCTTCGTCCTGAAGCGGGTGGGACGGAAGGTGTCGGTGCGGCCTGTGGCCCAGCGGCGCCGCAGCGTGGTGATCGGCAGCGGCACCGTGGTGCCCTTCCCCACCGGCGGCCGGTGAGGTGCGCATGTCAGGCAACAGCGTCTGTGGCGTTTTCGGGCCAGATGTCCGGACGGAGTTCGGTAAGCGAAACCTGGCCGTCGCTCTCGACGTGCAGCAGACGCACCAGGCCGCCATCGAAGCGCTGCCCTTTGCTCAGGGCTTTCCGCAGATAGCCGATGGAGGTACCGGCCCGAACGGCGTACGCCGCCTGCTCTGCCGGGGTGAGGGTCGAGAGGTACGTGCGAAGGGTGTCCATGCCAAGGAAATTACCATATGGTAAAGACAAGTCAATACCGTTTGGTAAATTACCCTTCGGTAACTGAGAATCGGGAGATGAAGACCGACACTCCCGCCGTGGCCCTCCGCCGCAGACGACTGAAACAGTGGATAGACGACAGGCACGACGGCAGTCAGGCGTCTTTTGTTCTGGCCACTGGTGTCAATCAAGGAGAGCTTTCGTCACTGCTCCGCGATAAATCGTTTGGCGAGAAGCGAGCCGCCGCGCTGGAAAAGGCAGCGGGGATGCCAGACGGCTACCTGTCTTCCGATGCGCCACAAGAGGTCTTATCGGCTGAGACGGCGCCCGGCTATGTTCGCTTCGACTTGTTCGAAGGGGGTGCGGGAATGGGACAGGGGTTGGTTAACCAGGACTATCCGGAAGTCGTCAAGACAATCGCGGTGGCGGAGTGGGAGGTCCGCCGGAAGCTCGGATTTCTTCCCAAGCCCGGCCGCATACAGCTGATCACCGGCCGCGGCCCGTCGATGCGTCCCAAGCTAGAAGACGGTGACATCGTATGGATCGACACCAGCTGCGACTACTTCGATGGCGACGACTTTTACCTCATCAACATCGGTGGTGAGACCCAGATCAAAATGCTCCAGAAGCGCGGCGACGGTCTCTACGTGGTGAGCGTGAACCCTGAGTTCCCCGCCTATCGGTCCGAGGCCAGCGACGTGGCGATCCTGGGCAAAGCGCTTATCCATGCCGGGCTCCGGCGTTTCTGAGAGGCTCACGGAATGAAGCTGATTTTTTCGGCAACAGCACTTCTGCTGCTCTCCGCATGCTCGGCTCAAGAAGACACACAAGCCCTCGATGTGGCGCGGGACGCAATGGCCGCAGCACAATCGGCGAGCAGCGCCGCGGAAGCTCTGGGAGATGAGGTCGAGGCGCTACAAAGCAGGGTAGACAGCCTGGAGCAAGAGAACAGGCAGCAGCAGTCCGAGATAGAGGATTTGGAAGGCAGGCTCGGGAGCGTGGAGACGAAGGCGATCGATCTGGACGGGCGCATCCCCTACTGAATCCAAACATGAACGGTCTCGCTGTCCGTTCATTTTTCTCGCGTCGTAAATTACCTTTTGGTATTGACGTGCGATTACCGTTTGGTAATCTATCCCCATCGGCCGATTGGCGCGGATGGGATACACAAAGATGCAAAGGGCAACTCTCAACGACAACTTCCGCAACGCCCAGCGCAGCTGGGACAGCCTGGAAGATCCGCGCTTTGAATCCGAACTGGCCGGGCAGCAGGCGGCCGAGCTGGCCGAGGCCATGCGCTCGGACCCGGCAGCGTGCCGCGAGGCCGAGCAGTGGGTGGCGGGCACCTTCGACGGTGACCACTACACGGACGTG
>LNAP01001557.1_pt1 | contig 24650 bp, 16 predicted proteins | sample 602601 | NCBI WGS metagenome assembly LNAP01 (sample SAMN02440304, study PRJNA202911) | soil metagenome | biome: Subtropical and temperate rainforests or woodlands; isolation source: soil samples (1 kg each in a 20% v/v slurry with milli Q water) were... ...
TGCCCAGACGGTTACTGTCCGGCGTATTTACTGGGTTTCAGGCACAAAAAAAGACGTCCGTGGACGTCTTTAGATGATGAAGTGGTGGGCCGGGGTAATTTGAATTGGCTTGGTAAGATATTGATTTATAACAGTAATATTGGTTATTATTTTTGATTGGAATACCAATTGGAATACCGTTCCGTTCGGGTATTGCGCTGATGCGCTCGGCGAAAATATAGACGATCAGAATCGATCGGACAGTGCTCTATTAGACGGTAGCGTGCTTTCAGATCATTTCAGGCAGGTGACCTTTTCGGTCCACGCCTCCTTTCCGTCGATCAGAGTTGCAGCGGCGTCAGCACGCAGTACATTTTGCTTGGATCTGTACCGAGAAACTGCCGTCCTGGTAGATCTCGATTTACTGGAGTCGCTTGTTTCGGTTGATGCCGTTGTCGGATGATCTCTGAAACGCTCCACGTGAGCTCCAGGCTCACGCGTACCGTGGCCAGCTTTTGCTCTACACTCCAGCGGCGGCACTCTTGGCCGAGGGGTTCTATATTCTTACCTTTGCTTTAGGCATAAGCACGGTCGTTTGCCTATCCCTTACGGTAAAGGGAAAGTGGCGTCCTGTCTCTAGTGGGGTATTCACATTAACCCATGTGGCGACCAAGTTCAGTAAGCCGATTTTGTGACGAATAACTCATTTGTTGATACTGCTCCTGAGGATCTCCTTGGCGTTTTCGTGTACACAGATAAAAACCATATCTCTATTAGAGCGGATAGTCCCGATTTCCAGTAGGGCACACTCCGAGATGAATACTCAAGCTCTACAGCGAATGGATTCCTCTATTCCTGTATCACATGTACCTAAGTCTCTTGAGTCTTTCCGGTATGCGGGGCTCCATCTCTGTTTCCAACTGTAATAGTAATTCCAAGACTTGAGTTCGCTTTAGATCGTTGGTTTCAGCTATCTTGTTTAGTTGGCTGATTGCTTTGTCTGAAAGTATAAAGTTGTACTGCTGCTTCCCTGTCATTTTTTCGCGGTATTTTTGCTGGCTCCATCTCCTTTTTATTTTTTCGATGTATAGGATTTTTTGATCCTGAATCAGTTTTGATTGATCGAAGAAAATTAATAGGTCTTCGTAGTTGTCAAATGGTTGGCGTAATAGTGTCTCTGGGAAAGCATTTCTACTTATCCACTCCCAAGCTAGTATGCATTTCTGTTGTTCATCTTTGAACCATTTGAAAGGGTTGTCCCCCTTTTTGTGTTCATTCCATCTTTTCTCTAGCTCATTCAGAACTAGTTTTTTCTGTGTGATATCAACATTCCATAGGTCGATTTTTGCTATTAGTAGTTCTTTTCCAAGTAAGCCTGGCGGCGGTATGAATCCACTATAGCCTATATGTTCAGGGATCTTTGTGTTTAACCATTCGGCTTGTCGTTTTCCTTCGTTTATCCATTCAAGATTTTTTTCAGGAAGAAGTTGTTCGTTTCTTCTTCGTTTGATTTGTTCGATTATTTGGGGGCTTGCAGAGATAAAATTTGCCATTTTATTTCGCATGCCTGGGTTGTTTATTTCTTCTGGCGGAAATTGAACTCCATTGCTGGTTAGGTGAAGCCACAGCCAAATGTCATGTCTGTTGTTGTATTTCGTTTCGCCAAGTACGCGTGCTAAGTGGTCGTCAAGTTGTATCGCCATAATTGCCCCCTTGTTTAGAGGTTCTCTATACCACATCTATGATCAATGCAGAAGCAATTTGTGATAATTTAAGTAGGATTTTAGAGTATCTCTAGTAGACATAATTTGTCGATTGTGCCCAGTTTTTATGGGGTTTGCTTAGCTATTCCGACAAAATATCGTACGGACAGCTTGCTCATTTGAGCTATCAAACAGCTTGGACGTGCGAGCTGGCTCTCGCTGCAACCGGCAGTCAGCTCCCCTACCAGGGGGCCACATAGAGCGTGAAGTTGTATGCGAGGAGGGTGGGGGTGATACCTATGCTTATCTCATGACTATATTGATTTGGTGAGCTAGAGCTATTGATGCTGGGTCGTTGGGTCGTTGGGTTATTTTGGTTGGAGTGGTTTAGTTGCAGGTGTTAAATGGTAGGGAGTTGCCTTGATTTCGGTTAATTTTTACCGGGCTTGCCAATCCTCTGAATGAATAAGAGGAGTCCCGTTCATGAGGATCATTCGCCTAAAAGAAGTCATTAATTCAACTGGTCTGGCTCGTTCGACCATTTATAAGTACATCTCGGAGGGGGCTTTTCCTAAGCCGATTCCATTGGGGGATCGCAGTGTTGGCTGGTTAGAGAGCGAAATTCATAATTGGATTTTGGCGAGAGTCGCAGAGCGTGACATGCAGGGGGCAGTGGTCGCTTGAAGGTTGCAGTGACTTGGTCGGCCTATGTAAAAACTGTTGCTTGATTTGATCTTGGAAAACATCATGACTGGATAGTCATGATGTTTTTTTTGCCGGAGTTAAATTACTCTGGTTTTGACGTGGGTTGAGTTGACTTTGTTGGTGTTTTAAGTGTGGAAGTGTAATATGTATTTTCGGTATTGGTAGTATGCTTTGGTAGCTATAGGTTTTAGTATCTATTGCTCGCTGTTTGTAGTGTCTAGTCATGGTTGTCTTGTGGTATGCCTTAGCAAGAGAGCTTATTCTAAGAATGTGGCTAGCATCACGCTATAGTTTGGTTGTTGTTTGCTGGTGCAAGCAGTCACTGATACATGCTTGGTGGGTATATCCGTACAGAGTGTCAAGCGGCCTCTAAGGTGCCTGATGTCGGTGTGGCTGTCATGGTGTTCCGTTAAAAAGTACTTGGTGTGCTGAGTATATGTAACTAAACCATGGAGCTGTAACATGAGTCGTCATCCTGATAACACCAATCTGACCCTTCACAATGACAGTACTTTCCAAGGCTGGCCTATACAGATGGATAAAGGCCCTTTCATTCAGCAGTACCTGAATCGTCTCCAGCAGACGATTCAATGTGCGCTTACACAACACCCTCGTGTATTTGCATTCAGGTTTGATCTACGACTGCCGGTGGGAATTCAACTACCTGATGATGCTTACACGAACGAGGTCATTGGGCGCTTCATCGATTCGTTTAAGGCCAAGATTGCGCATAATCGCAGTCAAGCTCGCCAATTGAATCCTTATGCCCATGACAGCAAGGTCCGCTATGTCTGGGCGCGGGAGCAGGGGCAACATGGTAAGCCTCACTATCACCTAGCAATCCTGCTCAACCGAGATGCCTTCACTGCTTTGGGTAAGTTCGAGACCGGCAGGGATAACATGTTCAATCGACTTGAGGGAGCGTGGGCCAGTGCCTTGGGGTTACCTGTAGAGGCTGTCAAAGGCTTGGTCGAGATTCCCCAAAACCCGTCCTATTTCCTGAATGTTGGTGAGCTGGAAGGTCAGGCTGCGTTCTTTCACAGAACGAGCTATCTCTGTAAGGCTGCAACGAAAGTCTTTGGGGATGGCAGTCATGGGTTTGGGGCCAGTCGGACCTGAACGTACTCGCTTAGTGACGTAGTCCATGCATAGGTGCCCGACGAATGTGCTCGCTCACTTGTCATGCTGGCAAAAAGCACAGGGCATGGCTTTACCCATGCCCTGGCAGTGGATAAGGTGACGGGCATCGCATCATGGCAGGCTGTGGTGTCCCAGGGATGACTGAATTGCAGCGTTTGTTGTGAGCACGAGTACTGCCGCTCCAGCCCTCGAACTCCGTCACCTGTACCTACATGAATTTGTGCTTCGCGCAGCTACGATGCGCTGGGCAACGGCTTTTCGCTCATCCGTAACCATCAGGTAGATGGTTACGGTGTTAAGGGGTAAAGAATGACCGCATCAGCGGAAGACAGCAGCTACCGCAACATTCCAGAACCTGGCCAGCTTGTTGAAGTTAGGCGCCGGCAGTGGGTGGTGGCCGAAGTGGATGCTTCCACGCTGGGCAGCGTGCAGCAGCATGCTGTCACGCTGGCTTCGATCGACGAAGATGCCTTGGGTGAAGAACTTCAGGTGATTTGGGAGATCGAGCCGGGGGCGCACGTCATTGAGCGCGCTGGCTTGCCGGCGATCACTGGGCAGGATGACTCCGACACGCTTGAGGCCTTCCTTGATGCCGTGCGCTGGGGCGCAGCCACTAATGCTGATCGTGGGTTTCTACAGGCGCCCTTTCGTAGTGGTGTGACGTTGGAAGACTTTCAGCTGGATCCGCTCGTACGCGCCATCGATATGGCGCGGGTGAATCTGCTGATCGCTGATGATGTTGGTTTGGGCAAGACCATTGAGGCCGGCTTGGTCATCCAGGAAATGTTGCTACGCCATCGAGCACGCACCGTGCTGATCGTTTGCCCTGCCTCGCTACAAGAGAAGTGGCGCCTTGAGATGGCGGAGAAGTTCGGGCTCGAATTCCGTATCGTCGATAGCACGTACATCAAAGAGATGCGTCGCGAGCGTGGTATTCACGCAAATCCGTGGAACTCGTTCCCACGCCTGATCACCTCAATGGACTGGGCCAAAGCTGGTGAAGGATTGCGGGCATTTCGCGATATTTTGCCGGCACATGCTAATTATCCGCGTAAGTTCGACCTATTGGTTGTGGATGAGGCTCACAACGTGGCGCCGGCTGCCGGCGCCCAATATGCGCTTGAGAGTCAGCGAACCCGCTTGATTCGCACCATCGCGCCGCACTTTCAGCATCATCTTTTCCTGACAGCGACGCCGCACAACGGCTACACCGAGTCTTTCACCTCGCTACTGGAGCTGCTTGATGATCAGCGATTCGCCCGCAACATCCTGCCGGATGAGAAACAGCTCGCTCAGGTGATGATTCGCCGCCTAAAAAGTGAAATCACCGACAAGGATGGGCAGCTGATCTACGCCCCTCGCAAGCTTGAGGCGTTGGGTGTCGAATACACCGCAAAAGAGCGCGAAATCCACCACAAGCTGCAAGCTTTCTGTGCCAGTCGAGAAGTTGCAGACGCTGAACTAGGTAGCGTAACGGGCGTGTCCTTTATCAATCAGCTGCTGAAAAAACGCCTGTTTTCGTCGCCTGCCGCATTCGCTTCAACCTTGGCAAAACATATCGCCACATTAGAAAGCGGCGCAGTTCGCAAGGATCGCGGAGGATTGTCTGATCGCATCTTGCTCAAGGCCATTCAGCGTGCCGTAGAGGATTACGCCAACGACGCTGATGTCGAGACGGCGCAGCAGGAGGCTGTCGAGGAAGCGACCCGTCATTCTCGGCCCTTAAATGACGTAGAACGTGTTTTGTTGGACGAGTTACGTCAGTGGTCGCAGCAGGCTATGCACCAGACCGATTCTAAGGCTAAAGCCGTTCTCGCCTGGATCGACAGCTATCTAAAAACCAAAGGTGACTGGAACGGTAAGCGTGTAATTCTCTTCACCGAATACCGCACGACGCTAGATTGGTTGCAGCGAGTTCTGGCAACCCACGATTTGGGTGGCGACCGCCTAATGACGTTGCATGGCGGCATGGATCACGACGACCGAGAGATGGTCAAAGCGGCTTTCCAGGCAGCTCCGGATGTTTCGCCAGTGCGCATCTTGCTGGCGACCGATGCGGCTTCTGAAGGTATTGACCTGCAGAACCACTGTAACTATCTCATCCATCTAGAAATCCCCTACAACCCCAACGTCATGGAGCAACGCAACGGTCGTATTGATCGTCACGGTCAGCGGGCAAAAGAGGTGCTTATCTGGCACCCGGTTGATGTCAAAGAAGATGGCGAAGCTGTCGGTGGGCATAAGGACGACATTCTGCGTGCACTGCGCAAGCTCGACTCGATGCGTGCAGATATGGGCAGTGTTAACCCGGTCATTGCCCCGCAAATGTCGGGGCTGATTGAAGGCTCTTTGCGTGACCTCGACACTCGCATGGCGGAGGCAAAGATTGAGCGGGCCCGTCGCTTTGTTCGTACGGATAAAGAAATTAACTCTCGAGTGGCCAAGCTGCATGAGCGCCTAATTGAGACAAAAGAAGGCTTACACCTGTCGCCAGAACACATCCTGATGGCGGTCAAGACTGCTTTGGCGTTGGCCGAAAAACCCGCGCTGCAACCGTTGCATTTGGCCGGCTTCGAGTCAGGTGCCGTATTCGAGTTACCACCGCTGGGTGGCGCTTGGGAGCGTTGTCGAGAGGGGCTAGAACACCCATTCACCGGGAAGATTCGGCCCGTGACCTTCGATCACGAAGTCGCTAAGGGCCGCGACGATCTGGTACTGGTTCACCTCAATCATCGCTTGGTACAGATGTGTCTGCGTTTGTTACGTGCTGAGGTCTGGGCGCAGGAAGACAACAAAAAACTCAATCGAGTAACCGTTCGCGTGCTGCCTGACGATCGCCTTGATACGCCTGCCGTAGTGGTTGTGTCGCGATTGGTCATTACTGGTGGTAACCACCATCGCCTGCATGAAGAGCTAACGGTGGCCGGTGGCTACATTCGTGAGCAAGGTTTCAAGCGAGAGGAGGGTGTAACCCGTGTACAAGCTTGGCTGGATGAGGGGCAACCGTTCAGATTGGAAACCGTTGCGTTCGACACCCTGCGAGCACGTTTCGGTGCTGCCGAAGAGTCTATTCAGCAAACGCTTAAAACGCGCTCGCGCAACCGCCTCGAATCTCTGGGCAACACCCTAGAAACCCGCAAGAACTCAGAGCTGAAAGACATTAGCGCCGTATTGAGTGAGTTAGAACGAGCGATTGGTGTGGAGCTAGGCAAGGCAGAGCAACCCGAGCAACTGGCTCTATTCAGTGAAGATGAGCGTTCCCAGCTGCGTCGTGACAACTCAGCGTTGGAGGCGCGCCTAGCACGCATTCCAGTTGAGCGAGAGCAAGAAATCAGCGCTATTGAAGCGCGCTATGCCGCGCCGCAGGATCGCACCTTTCCCGTCGCTGTCATCTTTATCGTTCCTGCATCGTTCGCACAGGGAGACCGTGTATGAGCCAGGACAACAACCACGACGAATGGCTGTCGCTGATCGAGATTTCCGGCCCTTTCCTCGCGGTACCTGTATTAAAGAAAGCCTTTCCACAAGGTCTGGAGGCTGTCGATGGCCGCGTACGCAAGTACCTGCGTCAAGCCTATGATGAATGGTGCGAGGCGCGTGACCATGACGACCCCCAGCTCGAAGAGCTGCACCGCGCCTGGATTCGCGAAGTGCTGGCACGCGGCCTTGAATACGATGAGAAAGATTCGGGCGAGTTGCTCAAGCGAGGTGAGGCTATACCGGCAACCTTGCACATTGCGCTGCCAGAACATTGTGTCACGCTAAGCCCGGATTACGCGCTGGTCAATGGTCAGAAAGCACTGCTGCTGATCCAAGCCTACCCTGCGGACACGGACTTGGATGCAGCCATCAGCCAGCAAGGTTGGGTGGCCGCGCCTACCGACCGGATGGTGCAACTCTGTCGTACTACGGGTTGTCGTTTGGGTTTGGTCACCAACGGTGAGCGTTGGCTGCTGATTGATGCGCCTGTCGGTTCGGTCGTAACCTACGCCAGTTGGTATGCGCGTTTGTGGGGGCAAGAGCCCTTATCCCTGCAGGCCTTCCTCACGCTGTTAGGTATTCGCCGTTTTTTCGTGGATGCCAGTGAGCAGCTGCCTGCGCTCTTCGATGAATCTCTGCAACACCAGGAAGAGGTCACCGATGCATTGGGTGAGCAGGTACGTCGTGCTGTCGAAGTGCTTATTCAGTCGCTTGATAAAGAAGACCTGAATAGCGGCCGGACGTTGCTGCAGGATGTGGCGCCTACCCAGCTTTACGAAGCCGGCCTGACCATCATGATGCGGTTGGTCTTCTTGTTGTCGGCTGAAGAGCGCGGGTTGTTGCTGATGGGTGAGGCAGCTTATGAGGCTAACTACGCCATCTCCACCTTACGAATGCAGCTACGCAAAGAGTCGGACGAGGTGCTGGAGCGTCGGCATGACGCTTGGTCGCGTTTGCTGGCGACCTTCCGTGCTGTGTATGGCGGCATTGAACATGAGGCTCTACGTTTACCGGCATTGGGCGGCTCGCTATTCGACCCCGATCGTTTCCCCTTTCTCGAAGGCCGTCCAGCGGGTTCGAGCTGGCGCACGGACGATGCCCGTCCCTTGCCGATCGACAATCGCACTGTGCTGCTGTTGCTGGAGGCAATTCAGCAATACCAGGGACGCACCCTGTCTTACCGTGCGCTCGACGTAGAGCAAATCGGCTACGTCTATGAAGGCTTGCTCGAACGTACGGTTAAACGCACAGATGCGGTGACGGTAGAGCTGGTCGGCGGCAAGGCCGCAAAAAAAACCATTTATGCCATGGCTGACTTGGAGGCTTGGCGGGCGCGCGGCGAAGATGCATTTGTTAGCCAGCTGGCTAGTTCGGATGCGCTGAAGCGAAGTGAAAGTGCCATCCGTAAAGATTTGGCGCAAGTTGTAGATGCTGCGCTGAGCAATCATCTACTCACGGCATGTCATGGCGACGAGAAGTTGCGTGATCGTCTGTTACCCATCGCAAATCTGTTGCGCACCGATCCATGGGGTTACCCGCTGGTTTATGCAAAAGGTGCCTTTATCGTCACCACCGGTTCCGATCGGCGTGAAACCGGCAGCCACTACACTCCGAAGTCGCTGACTGAAGCGATCGTCGCCGAGACCCTGACGCCGGTGGCCTATGTCGGTCCTGCCGAAGGCACGCCGCGCGAGCAATGGGCACTGAAATCCCCCGCGGAACTGCTAGATCTCAAGATTTGCGACCCTGCCATGGGCTCGGGTGCCTTCCTGGTGCAGGCTTGTCGTTGGCTCTCAGATCGCCTAGTCGAGGCATGGTCACAGGCCGAGGCCTTGGGCAAAACCGTGAGTGTGGATGGTGAAGTACTGGATGCAGGTTCGACCAAGGAACCTCTGCCCCGCGACAGCGAAGCGCGCACGGTGATCGCACGCCGCCTAATCGCCGAGCGTTGCTTGTACGGAGTCGATTTGAACCCTCTGGCAGTCGAACTGGCCAAGTTGTCTATTTGGTTGGTGACATTGGCTAGGGGCCGCCCGTTTGGATTCCTTGACCACAACTTGCGCTGTGGCGACAGCCTGTTGGGCATTCATCGATTGGATCAGCTCACCGAACTGAGTATGACGCCTAGTGGCAAAGGGCAGCGGCACTTGTTCGGACAGAACATTGAGCTCGCGGTGCACGAAGCGATTGAGTTGCGACAGCGGCTACGAGATATGCCGATCCGCGACATTCATGATGTCGAGTCCATGGCGAGATTGGATATCGATGCTCGCAGAAGGATTGAAGTACCCGAACGCATCGCTGATGCATTTATAGGAGAGGTGCTCGCCACAGCTGGAAATGAAAATGCATTGGATGGCAGTGTCGCGTCTCTTGCAATTCTAGCAGGTCAGGCAGTCGCTGGCAGCGCAGAAGCGCTTAGTGCGATTATTGTTCGAGCCAATACTAGACTTTCCGTCGATCTGCCAAAGGAGAAAGTAGGCCGTCATCCATTCCATTGGCCGCTGGATTTTCCTGAGGTGTTTGCCAGAGCAATGCCGGGCTTCGATGCCCTCGTAGGTAACCCTCCATTCTTGGGTGGTAAGCGCATAACAGGGGCGTTAGGCACTGTTTTTCGAGATTGGCTTGTTAGCCAAATCGCAGAAGGCCGGGTGGGAAGTGCTGATTTGGCGGCATATTTTTTCCTGCGCACATATGCGCTCTTGCGCCAGGGGGGGCATTTTGGTCTTTTGGCAGTCAATACGATTGCCGAGGGTGACACGCGACAGGTTGGTATTGAGGCGATGCTCAAGGACCAGGCAGTTATCCACTCAGCCTTTCCCAATGAGACCTGGCCCGGCGCAGCTGCAGTTGTTACGAGTCGGGTGCATGTACGAAAAGGGAAATGGGTTGGGGCTCGGAACTTACTCGGAAAACCGGTGCAGCACATTTCAGCGTTCCTATCCGAACAGGATGGCTGGAGTCTACAGCGGCTTAAATCAAACGAGGGAATCACCTTCATAGGATCAGTCGTCAATGGCATGGGTTTTATTCTCTCGGCAGCTGAGGCGCAGTGCATGCTGGATGAAGACCCAAAGAATTCGGAGGTCATTTTCCCCTACCTTAATGGTAGCGACTTGAATTCAGCCCCGGAGCAACGTCCGAGTCGTTATGTCATTAATTTTTGGGATTGGCCTGAAGAGCGCGCAAAAGCCTACAGGCAGCCATATGCGCGAATCGTTGAACTCGTTAAGCCATTACGTGAAAAACTCAATCGCGCAAAATACAGAGATCGATGGTGGCATTACTCTGAAGCAGTACCAAATCTTTATCACAAGATTGGTTATGGGAAAAATTTCGAAAAGCATCCTGCGGAATGGGATCCGGAAACTAAGCCTTTTGAACGCGTTCTAGTCGTTACAAGGGTAAGTAAGACTCTTGCATTTTCATTTGTCGCTGCTGACATAGTTTTTTCTGACGCGACAGTTGTTTTCTACTTGAAAAGATATCGTGATTTTGCGCTGCTTCAATCAAACTTTCATGCTGTTTTTGCATGGCAACACGCTTCACGGTTGAAGCATGACTTGCGATATAGCCCTACCGATGCACTTGAGCCGTTTCCTTTGCCTGATCTGGAAAGTTCAGAGGATATAGAGGTACTTGGAGATCGGTACCACCATGCACGTAGTGCATTTATGAAAAATGAGGGAGTTGGGCTGACTAAACTGTACAACCAATTTCATAATCCAGCGGAGTGTGATTCTCGCGTTATTGAATTACGCGAGCTGCACAGTGAAATCGATACTTCCGTGGCCGCAGCTTATGGCTGGGACGATATCGACCTCGGGCATGGATTTCATGAAGTGCCATATTTACCAGAAGGCGGCCGCTTACGTTTTACGATCTCAGAGGTAGCTCGCGTTGAGATTCTAAATCGACTTGCAGTTCTCAATCGTAGTAGGTACGAGGATGAGGTCGCCCAAGGCTTTCACAGCGGGCAGTCTCCAAAATTAAAACCACCTGTTACCCGAAAAAAGAAGGCAGCTATCCCCGAGCAGCCGAGTTTTGATTTTGGAGTTTCAGTTAATTCGTCAGAGATTATTCAGTCGGCCAAGAAAGTTACTAATCATTGGGGGGCAACCGCTTCTGATCAGATTCTTGCGTGGCTTGAGGCCCATGAGGGATGGTTCCCTAAAGCAGTTATTTTGAGTGGAAGTGGTGCAGATCCTGATGCTTGGGGTGCAGCACTTGCAGAGCTGGCTGACGACGATTTCATTGAGTTCCGTGGCGAAGGTGACTCGACCAGATGCCGAGCCAAGGGGTAAACGATGAATGAGATAACCAACAATACTAGTAAGGAAGTGGCCGAGGGCGGCCAAGCCAACGACAAGTACAGAATGACCGTCGACCTGAACGTTCTCGACCACCTCGGGATCAATCTTTACAGCAATATCGCAGCCGTTCTGACTGAGGCCGTTGCGAACGCATGGGATGCCGATGCCGAGACCGTAGACATCAAGATCGATCCGGACGGCAACTGGGTAGAGATCGTCGACGATGGCATCGGTATGTCGGTCGACGACATGAACGGCAAGTACCTGCGCGTCGGTTATCGGCGGCGAGATGCAGATGTCGAGAATGGTAAGACGACTGCGAAGGGCAGGCCGGTGATGGGTCGAAAAGGGCTCGGAAAGCTGTCGCTATTCTCGATCGCGAACGTCATTGAGGTCGAGTCAGCCAAGGATGGCGCCGCTCATGGCCTCCGCATGACCGTGGCTGGAATCAGCGAGTCGGTTAAAAAGAAAGAACCGTTCTATAGCCCCGAGCCTCTTCCTGCTGAACAAATCACCGTCTCTAAGGGCACCCGAATCGTCCTGCGAGACATCAAACGACAGCGCCTCGAAGCTATTCATGGCTTTCAGTCGATCATTGATGAGGAAGCGCAAGAGCGTGTGCTCCAGCAGTATCTCTTCAATCATCTCTGGCTTCTCGATCCGGCCTGGGAGCGTGCAACAGATAGTTTGGTCATGGAGTCGAGACTTGCTGAGTCAGGTGTTCTTACAGAGGACATGACCGAGAAGGAGCGGCTCGGTCGTGTGGACATTGCCTATCGCACCAATGCTGGCAAGCACATCATCGTCGAGCTGAAGAAGGTCGAACGGAAGATTAAGTTGCTGGAATTACAGGAGCAAGGCCAAACCTACGTCGACAAACTCAAGAAGATTTTGCTAAAGCAAGGTGATGCGACACCTAATATTGAGGTGGTCTTCGTCCTTGGGAAGCCAGTTGATGAAGAATCCACTAACCCAGAACGTTTGAAGTCTTCGATGACCGCCATTGCGCCAGGTAGCCGCATCGTCCATTACGACACCCTGATTCGGGGCGCCCAAGAAGCCTATTCGGCATACATCGAAAGGAGCAAGTCACTCGATAAACTCGAAAAGATCGTGGACAGGATTTGAACGGTGTCAATATGACGAGGGCGATACCATTCAATGAAGTTTCGATCGCGGATTTGATTGTCGATGCTATTTATGAAAGTAGTTCCGACGGACAGCTTTCAGGCGAGCCCATTTCAAAATTGCTTCCAGGCTCGGGCAACATGGGAGGTTTCCGTGTGTCTGGCCGAGGCGAACGAAAGAATTGGGTGGTTTTATTTACGACGGGGGAAGATCGGGACTGGCCTGACACGCTTGATCTGAGCACCGGCCAATTTGTCTACTACGGTGACAACAAAACACCAGGTCATGAACTGCATGACACTCGTTCAGGTGGAAATAAGGTGTTGCGTCACGCGTTCTCACGGCTCCATGCCGATCACGAGCCGCGGTGCGATATTGCCCCGTTCTTGATTTTTAAAAAACTACCGACTGCTAATGCGGCTCGATCCGTTCAGTTCAAGGGCCTTGCCGTCCCTGGGTTTCAGGGGCTGTCGGCGACCGAAGACTTAGTCGCCGTCTGGAAGTCATCCGATGGGCAGCGATTTCAGAATTACCGTTCGACTTTTACGATCCTCGACGTTCCGGTCGTCAAGCGTGCATGGATCAATGATCTTGCTGCAGGTAATTCTAGGACCGCGAATGCGCCAAAAGCCTGGATCGATTGGCTAGAGTCGGGAAGGTATTGCCCACTGGCAGCAGAGGCGACAACGATCATTCGCTCTGTCGAGCAGCAATCACCCGATACTGCCTTGAAACGCCGCATCTTGGCCTGTGTATGGCAGTACTTCAAAGATGTACCTATCGCATTTGAGGCGTTTGCTGCACGCATTTACCAGATGACCGACTCGCGGGTCATCGTTGATGAAATCACTCGCGGCACTATTGATGGCGGACGTGATGCCGTAGGGCGTTATTTGCTTGGGCTTGGCGACGACCCTGTTTATGCCGAGTTCTCGCTTGAAGCCAAGTGCTATCGACCAACACTTGGTGGAGATACGCCGAATACGGTGGGCGTAAAAGAGGTGTCTCGACTGATTTCTCGGATACGGCATAGACAATTTGGCGTGTTGGTTACGACCTCGATAGTTGCTCGTCAAGCCTATCAAGAAGTGCGAGAGGATCGTCATCCGATCATTTTTATATCGGGGCGAGACATTGCTGAAATTCTGATCAAGAACGGCTTCAACACGGAAGGCAGAGTCGAAGCCTTGCTAAATAACGAATTCAAAATTTAGAGGTGCTCATGGAGCAAAGCGCGGTGAAACAAACTGCTAATGCATGGATCGCTATCGATCATGGCCTTGCCACTGATCCAGCGCTTGCACCTTACACACTGGTCCTGAAGGGGGAGCGAGCGCTCTATCAATCCATCGCTGCAGATGACTGGATTCTGATCCTGAGCACCACTGGCGACATCACTCGTGTGGGGCGTGTGATGCGCCTTCGTTCCAACAGCGAGGCCACTTCGATTTTCTTCGACAAAGTATTGGCTGTTGAATCAGCAGTGCCGTTTGCTAAAACGGGGCTCGTTCCGCCTACTGGTCTTATTACTCGTGTGAAGTGGACCGAGTTCGCTGAGGCGCTTCCCAAGTCGCTTGATCTGACGGTTGCCGACGTTTCTTTGATCAAGAATGAGGCTTACGTACGCGAGTTGCTGCAGCTCGCCATCATGGATGATCTGTTAGGGCCTGCCGGTGGCCCTGAAGAGTTCATCGTCGATATGGGCGTGCGAGATCGTTATCTGGTAGGCAAGCTGGCGCCGATGGACAACGCTGAGCGTGGCGAAGACTGGGTGCCTGCCGAAAAAGGTGATGAAGATGAGCCTTCCGACCTAGAGCCAAAAGCGCAAGGTAAGAAAATTGACTCGCCCTTGATCTCTGGTAGTGGTGACTCCGATGCAGATGAAGAGGTGGATGCCGCGTCGAATCAATCGCTCGCACCCTCTAGTTTGGGCTTCACCTTTTGTGTCGATGGCAACATTGAAAGTCTTGAGGTAGTGGTGAGTTGGGGGCGATATGAACGTGTAGCCAGCGACGATCACGACCATACCAAGCTTATAAAGGACAAGCTCGTTAAGGCTAAGGTTTGGAAACGAGCTCCTTCTGGTGGAGTGTTTTCGCTTGCGATGACACCGGGGGTTGTTTCACCTATCGCGCCAGATGCTAGCAGCCCCGAGGTGCGCATCCAGGGCACTGTCAGATCGCCCAACGACAAGGGCGATCGCTTGGTCACTCTGTTTCTGGTTAATGGGCAAGTGGAGCCAGATGAGAATCGCGATGCCGCGTGGGTGTTTCAGCCTGAAATCGTTGTGCGAGCGAAAGCTGGCAGCGAAGTAACCGATATTTTCCGTCGCCGTCCGGCACTGGATGCAGATGCTGGCGCTGAAGACGATGACGACCTGCGAGAGCGCTTGGCGCTGGAGATGATTTACCGCGATCGCGTCGAGTTTGCCGTGGGCCATGGTGTTGCGGTGCATGCAACAACAGGCAGCGTTCCAGTTAGGGCACTTGAGCTGCGTACGGTGGTCATGCCGCAATACGAAGTCGCTGTCACTGAAACGCCAGGCTTAGATCCGCAAGATCGGCCCGCGATGCGCAAAATGACCGCCGATGGCTTGCTGGACATGCAGACGCTGGCAGACCTTGATAAAGATGCGCTCATCGCGGCACTCGGTGTGTTGACGCAAGACTATGCCGCGTGGATTGAGGATCAGCGTGGCCGGGTCGGTAGCGATGTAATTGGTTACGACCAGCAGGCCAAAGAAGCGCTGGAGCGCTGCGAATTGATTCAAGCGCGGCTGCTTGCTGGCGTCGAATTGTTGGCTGTCGATGACAAAGCGCTGGCTGCGTTTCGCTTCGCTAACCGCGCGATGGCCATTCAACGTGTGCGTAGCGCCTATGCGCTAGCGCGGCGGCGTAAGCAGGAAGTTGAGGTGGCTGACTTCGCAGTGACGAAGAACCGTACTTGGCGACCCTTCCAGCTTGCCTTCCTGTTGTTGTCCGTTCCGGCGCTGGCCAATCCTGCTCATACGGACCGTACCCAACCATTGCAGGCTTATGCCGATCTGATTTGGTTTCCTACCGGTGGTGGTAAAACTGAGGCGTACTTGGGTGTTGCGGCGTTCACCATGGCGATTCGTCGCTCACAAGGAAATTTGGGCGATTACGACTCATCACGCGGTCTAGCCGTCATCATGCGCTACACCTTGCGCCTGCTGACATTGCAGCAGTTTCAACGGGCCACCGCATTGATCTGCGCAATGGAGCATATCCGTCGCGAGGCGCTGGCTGCGGGAGACAAGTCCCTGGGTGAGAATGCCTTCACCATTGGCCTGTGGGTCGGTAACACCGTGACACCGGGTAAAACCGAGGATAGTCACAAGTTTATTGAAGCTGTTCGTACCCCTGGGAAGAATACAGCTGGTATGGCGTCACCTGCGCAGCTGACAGGCTGTCCCTGGTGCGGCTCAGAAATTCTTCCCGGCCAAGATATTGTCGTCGACAAAGTTGCAGGGCGTACGTCGATCTACTGTGGCGACAAGAAGAGTGAGTGCGATTTCTCGCGTGGCCGCTCAAGTAAACAAGATCATCCTGGCCTACCAGTGATGGTGGTGGATGAGGAGATGTATCACCGGCCACCAACGATGATGATCGCCACCGTCGACAAATTCGCGATGATGGCCTGGCGCGGACAAGTGCGAAATTTGTTTGGTAACGTTTCTCAGGAATGCACCCGTCATGGTCTCCTTTGGCCTGGCTCTGAATGTAATACCGGGCATAGGGCAGCTGCTGGCAAATCTGCCGCGACCGTCAAGGCAATTCGTCCAATTCGACCGCCAGATCTAATCATTCAGGACGAATTCCACCTGATCAGTGGCCCACTGGGAACCATGGTGGGTCTCTATGAAAGCGCCGTCGATGAGCTGTGTAGTTGGCGTTTGGGTGAACACTCAATTCGCCCAAAGGTAATTGCATCCACGGCTACCGTGCGTAAGGCGCAGCAGCAGGTCAACAACGTGTTTATGCGCCAGGTAGCAGTGTTCCCGCCGCACGGTCTGGATGTTGAGGACAACTTCTTCTCGGTACAGCGGCCGATTGAGCAAAAACCTGGGCGACGTTATTTGGGCATTTGCTCACCTGGCAGTTCGCGTCCGGCGATGCTGATTCGGGTCTACACCGCGGCGTTGACGGGGGCGCAGGCGTTATTCGACTGCTTCGGTAAGGTCGCTGATCCGTACATGACCATGGTGGGGTACTTCAACTCGCTACGTGAGCTGGGGGGCATGAAGCGTTTGGCTGAGGACGATGTGCAGACTCGTGCTTATCGCGTGCAAATGAGCATGGTTCAGCGCCCTGGGTTGGCTCAGCGCAGTGTCATGAATATTCGTGAGTTGACCTCGCGAGTGTCCAACCAAGACATACCTAAGTACCTAGATCAGCTTGAGGTAATGTTCAAGTCCGAATGGGACCCTGAAAAGCTCAAGCACGTGACTCGCTGGGTTGATGGAGACTCTCGGGCAATCGACGTTGTGTTGGCGACCAATATGTTGTCGGTCGGGGTCGATGTGAGTCGTCTAGGAATCATGGCTGTCAATGGTCAGCCTAAAGGGACCGCGGAATACATTCAGGCGACTAGCCGGGTAGGGCGCCAGTCGCCAGGTCTGGTCTGCACCGTTCTGACTTGGGCAAGGCCTCGCGACCTCTCGCATTACGAGACCTTTGAGCATTATCACGCCACTTTTTACAAACATGTCGAGGCTCAGTCGGTCACGCCATTTTCACCGCGGGCGATGGATCGAGGGCTGACTGGCGCGATGCTGTCATTACTGCGGGCAAAACATGCGGACTTTGCTGCGAACACTGGGGCGGAGAATCTCAAGCAGCCGAACCAGCCTGAGATGTTGGATGCCATGAAGGTGCTCGAAGCTCGAGCCGATAACGTTGCGGAAGAGCCGGCGCAGAAGCTCGCTGGAAGCATGCTCAAGCAGCGTGCGGATGAGTGGGTGAAGGAAGTGATGCAGGGTAACCGTCTCTTGGCTTACGAGAAACGAGGACCGGATAAGGACAGAACCGCTGCATTGATTAATGCGCCTGGTCCGCAAACTTGGAACAACTGGACAGTGCCAATGTCGATGCGAGAGGTCGAGCCGGGTGTGCGTTTAGTGATGAACTCAGCGCGTATAAATGACGATATTCAATGGAAGCCTCGCCCTGCAGCGGCTGATAAGGACGAATGAAAATGGCTAACGAAAAAACTCCCGTTGGTTCAGTCCGGCCGAGCCAGCTGCTCTGGACCTATGGTCCTGGTGCGCTGATTGATTTGCCAAACCTGTCGGTCGTGACGCTAGGGATAAACTTTTGGGAGAAGGATCGCTGTCGGCCGGTGGTAGAAAGTCGCCTGCTGGCTGCCGTGCAAAAAGTACTCGGGCCGCAGGTTGAATCGCTACGTATGCCTCCATTCACGACTAGCGACGCGGTTGATCCGTACTCGGCTGAAGCTTATGTAGGGGTTCCTGTGCGGCCCTTTCCTCGCTGGTTGCGTTGCGTTAAGTGCGGAATGCTTTCGCCTTATGACAGTGGGCTGTTCGATCTGAAGGAAAATCGTTATCGGCCGGAGGCGACTTGCTTCGTTCATAAGGGCTGCACGGGGTCAAAAGGAGATCAGCCTGCGAAGGATGCCGATGCTGTGCCTGCGCGTTTCTTGCTGGCTTGCAAGAATGGGCATCTGGATGACTTTCCGTGGAACTGGTACGTCCACAGTGGTCTTGGTGGTTGCAAGGGTACGCTGCGATTCTTTGAAAGCGGCGCGTCTCTGCAAACCGAGAACCTTTGGGTGAAGTGTGACTCCTGTGGTGTGGCCCGTAATATGGCTCATGCTTTCGGGCAGCTAGGTAAAGAAAACCTTCCGGGGTGCCGCGGTCGGCACCCTCATCTGGATCACTTCGAGCCTGATTGTGATGCGGAGCCGCGCGTGGTTCTGCTGGGGGCGACAAATAGTTGGTTTCCTATCTCTATTTCTGCGTTGGCCATTCCACAGGCTAAAGATTCGCTGGGTCAACTTATCGACGATGGGTGGGATTTCTTCCACGATCTTGATGGCGTAGAAGAGGTGCCGTTGACGGTAAAAATGTTAAAAAAAACCGGTGCGTTACCGGGGATTGACGAATATTCCGCCGAGCTGATCTGGGCTGCAATTGAGCAACGTCGCAGTGGTGGTGATGCGAATGTCACTGAGTCGGACATCAAGGGGCCTGAGTGGCGCGTGCTGATTGATCCGTCACCAGTGAATGACTATCCACATTTCACCTCAGAAATAGTCAATGTTCCTGGGCGCTTCAAGAGCAAGATCTCGAGGGTGCTGTTATTGAAGCGCTTGCGTGAGGTTAATGCGCTGCTCGGCTTTACACGAGTGGAAGCTCCTGACGATTCAGCTGACCTGGCAACCGGTCCTACTAAGGCTCCGCTGTCACGGGGTAAACCCGATTGGGTTCCTGCGAATCAGGTGCATGGCGAAGGCATTTTCATCCAATTCGATGAGCAGGCTATCGCTGAGTGGGAGCAACTTGAAGACGTCCAAAGCGTTGATGAGCGCTTACGTGGCGGTCATAAGGGCTGGCGAAACTCTCGGCATTTAAGCCCTCCGGAAGAAGGCTATCCAGGCGCTCGCTATGTGCTGCTTCATACCTTGGCGCATATGTTAATTCGTGAGCTGGCGTTGGAGTGCGGGTACAACGCGGCCAGCATCCGCGAGCGTATTTATGCGGACGTGAATGCAGAGGGCTGCCAAGCGGGCTTTATTATTTACACGGCGGCTGCCGACTCCGATGGGACCCTGGGTGGTTTGGTCGAGCTAGGTAAGCCAGAGAACCTTGAGCGTTTGCTTGTGCAGGCTTTGCGGCGTTCTCGCATATGCTCGTCTGATCCGCTTTGCGCCGAGCATGACCCGCAGAAGGATCGAAGTCTGCATGCGGCCGCTTGCCATGCATGTTCATTCGTCGCTGAGACCTCTTGCGAGCGCGGTAACCGCTATCTCGATCGTGCGATGGTGGTTCCGACGTTTGAGAACGACAAGGCCGCATTCTTCAAGGACGTTTGAGATGAAAGCTCTGCTGGAGGCAGTGTCGGCATTGGTGGCTATTGTTTCTCCTGACCGTACCGCCGCTTTGGCGGCAGCGGTCAGGTTCATTGGTGCTGAGAGTGTGGGGAAATTGAATAATGCTTCCGTGTTGTCTGCCAAAGCTGGTGACTCATTCAAGGCTATGGTCGCGGCATGGAAGTCTAATCCTGTCACCGGTGAAACCTTAGCAGCCATGCTGCTGGCCGCTGACCATGCTTATCGTCAGGCAGAGGCAAAGCAGGTAGTCGATTTGGTGTGGACCGGCCCCACTACGGACATTGTTCCGGCTCGTCGAACCGAGCAAGCTCTGATTCAGGTAATTGATGCTGCAAAGCAGAGGTTATTCATAACGAGTTACGTTGCTTACGACATTGAGTCGATCACCAAGGCTTTGAGGTCAGCGGCGGAGCGCGGTGTGGCGATCAACTTCCTGATGGAGCTTTCGACAGCCAGCGGTGGCAAGGTCAGCATCGACCCCATCAATAACCTGCGCAAAGTCGTTCCTACTGCGCGGTTCTACATCTGGAAGGACAAGGGTGCGATCTTCTCGAATGGCAGTGTGCATGCGAAGGTCGCTGTGGCCGATGGCTCGCACTGTTTCATAACTAGTGCCAACCTCACCGGGTACGCAATGGACCAGAACATGGAGGCCGGAGTCTTGATCTCCGGAGCTCCATTGCCCGAGCAGCTTCATCGGCACCTGGAGGCGTTGGCGGTAACTGGGGTGATCGTGCCTGTTGGGTGATGTTCTTCTGAGGGGGGGTGAATGTCGCGAAGTGACATCATGCGAGCGGTGAAGCGCGCTAATACAGCACCAGAAATCATCGTTCGCCAAGTGCTGCATGCTTTGGGGCTTCGGTTTCGTCTGCATCGCCGGGATCTTCCAGGATCACCGGACGTCGTCTTGCCTAGATTCCGGACGGTGATATTCGTGCATGGGTGTTTCTGGCACCGACATCCTGATTGCCGCTACACGACCACTCCCAAAACGAGACAGGAGTATTGGCTGCCCAAGTTCGCGGCGAACATTGAGCGTGATCTCAGAAAGGAGGCCCAGCTACAGGCGCTGGGCTGGCGGGTGCTGCTAGTCTGGGAATGTGAAACAAAACAGCGGGAGGAATTGACGCTGCGGCTTAGGCGCGAACTCAAACTTTCTGAAGCTGCTCAAGATGGCGCTTCAAGCTGATGCCGATCACCTCACCCAGCCGTACTGGTACCGCATTGCCGATCATTCGGCCGACCGACTTGAAGTTGATCTTATCGACTGGCATGAATTCGTAGTCGATAGGAAACGACTGCAGAGTTGCTGCTTCGCGCAACGAGATGGCACGATTCTGTTCGGGATGGCCAAAACGGCCGTTGCCGAATCCGTAGCAGAGTGTGGTCATCGTCGGGCCTGGCTCCTCCCAGCGCATACGTCCGTAGACACTAGGGTAAGTCTTGCCGCTATCTTTCTGATGGCATAGGGCACGTAGGTCTGTTGGCCAGTCCTTCCATGTGCCACCTGGGCGGGAGTAGATGATTCGCTTGAGATTGACCGGCGTCAGCGAAGCTGACCTGTGGAGCGGGTCTTTCGGGTCGCACTCTCCAGCGGCTAGTCGAGGAAAATGGCCGATAGCATCCTCAACTGTGACTGGTTTACCTTCATGTGTTTTAGTAATCAGCGATATTGGCCCTAACTTCGATGCTAGCAGCACATGACGGCGGCGATGCTGAGGCAATCCGTATTCAATGCAGGGAACTCGGTCGGCCCAGACGAAGTAACCTTGGCGCTCCAGCGCGGCGACGAAGTCATGGTAAACCTCGTGCTTGGTCACATCTGGAACGTTTTCCATGGTGACCAGCTCAGGCTGAACGCCTTCTATGAGTCTTTTGAAAGCGTAGAGCAGAGGCCATTTGCGATCGTTACGAGTATCGCGGCCTTGGTTATAGCTTGAGAACGGTTGGCACGGTGCGCAGCCTGCCAGCAGCTTGATGCGTCCGGGGCGATACCAATCTGCTACCTCTTTTACTGAAACATCCTCGACGCTTTTAGCCACGAAAGCTGCATGGTTGTTCTGCTCGTAGGCGTACCTGCAGTTTTGATCAATGTCATAACCTGCATGAACGTGAACACCTGACTGGCGCAGGCCAGCGGTCAAACCGCCAGCGCCACAAAAAAGGTCGACAGCATCAATCATAGGGGTAGGGTCTCCGAGTGCTGAATATTCTAACCTCTGTCAGCATTAAGATCGAGCACTACCACTCTCTATTTCAGTTTGAGGACAGGTAGTCGGTTGCTGCACTCGGCTTTTTCGCCTGCCTTGCAATGAGTGCAGCAAAAAATAAAGAGCGCATTGCCATGATCATTTCCTCGAAAAGAGCTATCAGGGGGGATGCACTTAGAGGCGACTCATACCGATGACCACCCTGGCATCAGCCAAGGCAGTCTATCGGACGGGATGAGTAAGCCAACCTGTAGGGATTACAGATAACCTCGTTCAGCCAACGACACACAACCTTCATGGCCCACGACGACATGATCCAATATTCGGGTGCCGACCATGTTCAGGGCGTTCTTGAGCGTTGTGGTCAGGGTAAGATCGGCTTGGCTGGGCTCCGGGTCGCCGGAGGGATGGTTGTGAACCATAATTACGGCCGCGGCGTTTAGCTCTAGAGCGATCTTGACCACTTCCCGTGGGTACACGCTGGCACCATCCAGGGTACCTCGGAATAGCTCCCTGAATCCTATTACCCGGTGCTTGGTGTCGAGCAGTAGCAAAGCAAAGACTTCGTGCTCGTGGTATTGCAGCAATGTTTGCAGGTGGCTGAAGACCTGCTTGGGCTCAGTCAGTGCCCGGCCTTTAGATAGACGACTCATAGCGAGTTGTTGAGCCATCTGCAAGATATCGGCCTCTGTGACCGGAGATTCCATGACGTAGGTGCCAGTCATTTCACCGGCTTGGAGTTTGTGATATTTCATGTGGGTATTCCTGTACGAAGGCGTGAGAACGGAGGGGTTTTGAGAAGCCCGGTTACTGACCGGTGGGCTTGCCGTTGTGCCGCGAGGCTTGCGACTCCAGCTTTTGGGCGAGTGAGGGTTTGGCAGACGCTGCCAGTTGGGCTTGGGGCTCTATAGGGCTGGGCTGACTTCAACTGCAGGGAAGAACTCCTCGAAGATGGCACCGGAGTCCTCCGCGCTGTCTTTGGCTTTCTTCCACGTGATGCAGCCAGTTGCGAAGGTCGCCCGACTGGCCTCGGCCATGTCCTGTTGCAACGTTTGCTTGAGCTGAGCCTCCTGTTTTTCCTGCAGAGCAATCGACCCGCGCACGCTCTGCAGTTCGATAAAGGTCGTACAGAGTCGAGTGACCTGGCTGACGTCCAGGCTTTGCCCACTGTCCTGTGGGTACAAAACAGCGCAATGCCTGCTCCGCTGTTCCAGAGATTGTGTGCCCATGATGGTTTCCTGTGCGGCATAAAAACGCCCGGCCAGCAGAAGCTGACCAGGCGCTTTAATGGTTGAGTGAGTGGAGCTAGCGTCGCATCAACAGGCAGCGATGCCTGTTCACAACGATTTAGCGGTTGACGCTGAAGTTGTAACCGCACTCCAGGCACTGATAGTTATCCAGCACCCTTTCATCAATCTTTTCACCCAGCGTGGCACCTGCGATGCCGCCAGCTGCCCCTCCAAAAAGTCCCCCGAAAATGGCTCCTGCGATACTGCCCACAGCGATCCCTACGGGCCCACCGACAATGCCTAGTACAGCGCCGGCCTCTGCTCCCGACAGTGCTCCCGCTACACCGCTAGCAGCGCCGCCTGCGGCGCCAATCAATCCACCCGTTTGCTTACCGATATTTTTTGTTACTACGCGTCCTGAGTCGCAGCTTGGGCAAGGGGTATACATACGCAGATCCTCTCGAATGAAGAGCGTGCTTAGCGAATTGCTGGCGCGCTTTATCCCTACCGCAGTCAATGCGGTGGGCGTTCATGGAGGTGATATAGGTCTGAATTTATTTTGAATGGGATTTCAAACAGCAATAATTTTATCAATGCTGCAATAACCAGCGGGGTCAGCCAAATAATACGCGTGGTTTACGCGCGGCGTGTGGCATTGAGCTAGGAGTAAGTAAGTCGCACCCGGCCTGTTGAAACTATATAAAATTCAATATGTTGCAATCCTTGTGTGCTCTACTTACCGCTTTGTCACAGCTCAGGAGTCATCAGTCATTGGGGTGGTTTTTGTTGGCTTTAACGCATCATTTCTATTTTCACGGCACTGGTCTACCGAGTGGCTGAAACTGACAAGCTTCAAGTGGCGGCTTGTTGAGTGTATTTCAGTGTTTGGAATCAGTCATTCATGAGCCAGGGGCGCAGGTCCTTGAGGTTGGTTACCACGATCTGCTGTGCCTCGGGGTTAGTGGCCTGGTTTCTCGGGTCGATCTGATACCGCTGCAATACGTACTTCACCAGCGCCCTGCGACTGGGCACCACGAGCTGGCCATCAATCATGCCGAAGTCGGTTTCGATGATTGACTTCTGCGCCGCGTTCCAAATATCACCGGTATTTCGGTGTTCCAGTCTTCATCCAGCTCACGAGTGTTTGGCGATTCGTCGAGCAAATCCGGCTGGCCCCGTAGACGGCTGAGCACAAAGTCGCGGTACTGGCCGTTCTTCTCGCAGTAAGCCCGCACATGCCAGCGCATACCGGTGTAGACCAGCGTGTGAGGGGCTATGAGGCGAATCTCCACGTTCGGAGTATTGAGCGACACGTACTCGGTTTCCAGACGCAGGCCGTCGCGACAGGCCTTGAGCAATGGGCGCAGGACTTCCGGCCGAATTGGACGATCCGGGACTTCCAGCACCTTGGTGTGGGCGTAGGCTAGGGCGAGTCCATCGATGTGCGGGGCGCGTTCGTTGTTCTGATAGAGCAGGTGCAAATAGGCGCTGGCGCTGTTGTCGATGAACAGCGGCGTGAACGTCTTGCTGGGCACGTAACCTTTTATTTTTTTGTCATATGTAAGATTTTTAGGCGCATGTTCTGTGATGTAGGTGTTGATGTCCTTGGACGCCTGCTGACGGCTGATGCCGAAGCTCTGCATCAAGTGTCCCGTGGTCAACCGGCCCTCC
>LNAP01007682.1_pt1 | contig 24640 bp, 19 predicted proteins | sample 602601 | NCBI WGS metagenome assembly LNAP01 (sample SAMN02440304, study PRJNA202911) | soil metagenome | biome: Subtropical and temperate rainforests or woodlands; isolation source: soil samples (1 kg each in a 20% v/v slurry with milli Q water) were... ...
CGACATTCTAATCCCCAAGGCATGCTTTGTCTTGGCAAGGCTGAAGGTAAGATGGGCAACCATCGGGACGTTTTGACGCAGCAGAGGTCAAGATGCCTCAGGATCGCCCCCATAAAGCAGGAGTCATTTGATGGCCCATATTAGTGTTGAACGTGCCCATGGCCTGGGTAAGGAAGCGGCCCGCGAGAAGGCCGACAAGCTGGCGCAGAAACTTTCCGATCAGTATGGCCTGGAACCGCAGTGGTCTGGCGACACCTTGAACCTCAAGCGCTCCGGTGTGAAAGGTGCGGTGCATGTCACTGAAGACTCGATCAAGGTCGATGTGGAGTTGGGCCTGATGATGTCGGCCATGAGCGGCATGATCAAAGCGGAAATCGAAAAGGCGCTCGATAAAGCGTTGGTCTGATTTCTGGTTGGAATGAGATCCCCTGTGGGAGCGAGCCTGCTCGCGAAAGCCATGTGTCATTCGATATGTATATTGACTGGCCTGACGCCTTCGCGAGCAGGCTCGCTCCCACAGTTTGATTTGCGGTGCGTCCAAGCATGTATGTCAGTTGTTAGGGTGCCGTTTCTAATTTTTCTCCCTACTTTGTGCCGGAGCCCGACACTTTCGCGGGCAATTCCTCAAACCTTCTGCGCGTGAGGTGGACCATGGCCAAAGTTATTTTGAAGAAAAAAATCGACGCATCGACGACCGCTCTGCATGACGTCAAATCGTATGCCCGCAGGATCTGGCTGGCAGGCCTGGGTGCCTACACCAAGGTCGGCCAAGAGGGTAGCGAGTACTTTCAAGAGCTGATCAAGGCTGGGCAAGCAGTTGAAACCAAAGGCAAAAAAGCAGTTGCCCAGAAGCTTGAAGCAGCCAATGCCGAGATCGACGAAGCCAAGAGTGAAGTGAGCACTTTCAAAGGCAAGGTCGAAGTTCAGCTCGACAAAGTCGAGAGAGCGTTCGACACGCGTGTCGCAAGTACCTTGAATCGCATCGGCATTCCGTCTAAACATGACGTTGAGACACTCTCTGCCAAGCTCGATGAGCTGACGGCACTGCTCGAACGCGTCGCGCGTAAATCTTAAGGAGAACGGGATGGCTGGTAAAAAGAACACCGAAAAAGAAAGCAGCTCGTGGATCGGAAAAGTCGAAGACTACTCCCGCAAAATCTGGCTGGCTGGTTTAGGCGTGTACTCGAAGATCGACACTGACGGCAGCAAACTCTTCGACTCGCTGGTAAAGGACGGCGAGAAAGCCGAGAAGCTGACCAAGAGCGCTGTTGGCAAGACTGTCGACGCCGCCAAGGACTCCGCATCGTCGGCCAAGTCGCGCATCAGCGGCGTAAAAGATCGTGCACTGGGCAAGTGGGATGAGCTGGAAGGGGCTTTCGACAAGCGCCTGAACAGCGCCATTTCGCGCCTGGGCGTGCCGAGCCGCAATGAAGTCAAGGCTCTGCACAGCAAGGTCGATACCCTGACCAAGCAAATCGAAAAACTTACCGGTGCCAAGGTTGCGCCTGTTGCGGCGAAAACCGCGGCAGCCAAACCAGCCGCTAAACCGGCTGCCAAAACCGCAGCCAAGCCATTGGCCAAAGCGGCGGCCAAACCGGCTGCAAAAACTGCTGCCGCCAAGCCAGCCGCCGCCAAGCCAGCTGCAAAATCAGCGGCCAAACCGGCAGCTGCTAAAACCGCCGCCAAGCCTGCAGCGAAAACCGCTGCCGCTAAACCGGCAGCCAAGCCAGCGGCAAAACCTGCTGCAGCGAAGAAACCAGCAGTGAAAAAACCGGCGGCTCCGAAAGCTGCCGCAGCCAAACCAGCAGAGGCTACCGCCAAACCGGCAACTCCGGTGACTTCGGCAGCTGTGGCAAGCACTTCGAACTCCGCTTCCGCGCCGACCCCTGCTGTAACCCAGACTGCCGCGTCAGCTCCATCGACGCCAACCAGTCAGTCCTGATAGTTCAGGGCTCAAAAAAACGCCCGGCCTGCCAAGGTCGGGCGTTTTTGTTTGAGGCTTGAATAGATCGCAGCCTGCGGCAGCTCCTACAGGTCAATGCGATCCAATGTAGGAGCTGCCGCAGGCTGCGATCTTTTGATCTTAATGCTCCTCCAGGTACTGCATCGCCATCTGCTCAGTCGCCGCCTTGATCGAGGGCAACAGATGCGGCGCCACCAGCATCATGATCTGGTAGACCACCAACCGAACTTCGCCTTCACGGCCCAGAATCCGCTGATAGTCCAGTGAGAACAGCAGCGTCAGGGTGATCTGCTCCACCAATTGCCCCAGCGCCTGGGTGTCGCTGACCAATTGCCCCAAGGCCTTCAGTCGAGCCAGCAGCGACGCCAGTGTGCGCTTGAGCGCATTGAGCAAGTTGCGAATACCCTTGGCCAGTTTCGGCAGGCGCCCGGCCAGATTCGACAGGTCCTGGAACAGGAAGCGATAGTGTGACAGGCGCTCGACGATCAGGTGCAGGAACAGCCAGTAATCCTCAGGAGCCAGTTCGACGTCGGCCGGAGGATCGAGCAACGGGGACAGTTCGGCCTGGAAACGTTCGAACAGGCCGAGAATCAGCGGCTCCTTGCCGTGGAAGTGGTAATACAGATTGCCCGGGCTGATGCCCATTTCGTTGGCGACTTCCATGGTGGAAACATTCGGTTCGCCCTTCTCATTGAACAACTGCAGGGCACATTCGAGTATCCGTTCGCGGGTTTTCATCCAGTCTTCTTATGATCGGGTCATGCCACGGCCGTTAAAGGCCGCGGTCGTTGAACATCAGCGCACGCGCACGTAAGTCCCGGGCGCCGCCTCCATCGGTGGATAATTCTGATTGCCGAGGGCCATGTGGGTTTCTTTTTGCGCGCCCGAGCGCTCCTGAATCCAGCCCAGCCATTGCGTCCACCAGCTACCGTCGACGGGCTTGGCGTCGTAGTACCAGGCCCTGGGGTCGCTGCTTAGTTTTGCACCTTCGAGGTAGTTGGCTTTCGGATTGTTCGGCGGGTTGAGAATGCTCTGCACATGACCGCTGTTGGCCAGGACAAAGCGACGCTCGCCACCGAGCAACAGGGTTGAGCGATACACCGCGTCCCACGGCGTGATGTGATCGTTGATGCCGGCCACGCTGAAACTGTCGACGGTGACCTTTTGCAAGTCGATCGGGGTGCCGCACACTTCCAGGCCACCCGGATGGCTCAGCGGGTTGTGCTTGAAGAAGTCCAGCAAGTCACCATGCAGGGCGGCCGGCAGGCGTGTGTTGTCATTGTTCCAGTAGAGAATGTCGAACGCCGGCGGCTCCTTGCCCATCAGGTAATTGTTGACGAAGTAGCTCCAGATCAAATCGTTGGGGCGCATCCAGGCGAAAACCTTGGCCATGTCGCGGCCTTCCAGCACACCTTTCTGGTAGGAGCGGCGCTTGGCCGCCTCCAGGGTCTGTTCGTCGGCGAAGAGTGTGGCCGGGCTGTCCAGTTGGCTGTCGAGCAGGCTCACCAGGTACGTCGCGCTGGAGACGCGGCGCAACTGTCGCTTGGCTTGCAAGTGGCCCTGCAGGGCAGCAATGGTCAGCCCGCCAGCGCAGGCGCCCATCAGGTTGACCTCGCGCGCGCCGGTGATTGCCCGGCAGACATTCATGGCTTCTTCCACCGCTTCGACGTAGGTCGACAGGCCCCATTCGCGGTGACGTACATCCGGATTGCGCCAGCTGATGACGAAGGTTTGCAGGCCGTTCTTGAGCGCGAACTGGACGAAGCTGTTATGGGGGCTGAGGTCAAAAATGTAGTACTTGTTGATCTGTGGCGGCACCACCAGCAGCGGTTTGGAATACTGCTTTTCGCTCATCGGCTTGTATTGGATCAGCTCCAGCAGCTCGTTGCGAAACACCACGGCGCCGGTGGTGGTGGCGACGGTCTTGCCAACCTCGAATGCATGCCTGGTGACTTGCCGGGGCAAGCCATCGTTGTGCAAGAGGTCATCGACCAGATGGCCGATCCCGCGCACCAGGCTGTTGCCGCCGGAGTTGAAGATTTCCTTGATCGCCAGCGGATTGAGCAGGCTGTTGGACGGCGACACGGCATCGTTGAGCAGGGCGAACGCGAAGTGCGCACGGGCGCGGTCATCCGGGCTCATGTTGCTTTCGTCGATCCAGCTCTTGACCTGCTTCTGCCAGCTCAGGTACGCCTGCAGGCTGCGACGATAAAAGGGATTGAGACTCCACGCCGGATCGTCGAAGCGACGGTCTTGCGGGTTGGTGGGATGCAGGGTGTCGCCCAGCAACACGCGTCCCAGTTGACCACCCAGTTTCAAGGCGTGTCGCGCGGTGTGCACGGGGTGGCGCAGGCCATGGGCGGCGACACTGCGCAAAGTCGAAACCAGATCCCGGCCACGCAGGCCGGTAATCGCACTTTGTGCGTTGATGAACTTGGCGGGGGTGGGTAGTGACTCCCTCGCAGGTTTATCGCGCATGTCTCAACACTCCTTCGTCTTCAGGCTAAATACAAAACACCGAACCAGAACACCATAGACGCTGTAGCAGGTTGTTGCGCGGTGCGATGTTCTGCCACCTCCTCTTTGCCATACAAGAAATGAGCCGCTCAGCCACCCAGTGGCGCCGGATGCGGGTGCATCACCGCACGCTGGCGCTCCTCTTCAAGGAACTTCATGATGATCGGTGCCACCGCTTCGGCCCGGGTGATCAAGAACAGATGGCCGTCGTCGATGATGTGCAGTTGGGCATTGGGGATCCGCCAGGCCAGCAAGCGCATGTTGACCAACGGAATCAAGGGGTCGTCGTCGCCGGCCAGGACCAGGGTCGGCTGATTGATCTTGTGCAGCCAGTGGATGCTGGTCCAGCCGAAGCCGGCGAACAGTTGCCAGTAGTAACCGAGCTTGCCCGCCGAACGGACCTTTGCCGCATGGCTTGCAGCCAGCGTCGGGTCGCGACGGAACGAGCCGCCGTAGATCATCGGCGCAATGCGGATCACGTGGGATGGCTGGATGTACCGTCGTGGGCTGGCCATCATCCACAAGACTTTCGGCTTGCCCGGCACCATCACCGTACCCGCGGCTGTCGCTGCCAGGACCAGCTTCTTGCACCGCTCTGGATAGTCATAGGCGAACTGTTGCGCAAGGGCGCCACCCCATGACACGCCGATCACGTTGACTCGCCCGTAATCGAGGTAGTCGAGCATGCGTGCCGTGAGCTTTGCCAGGCCTGGGAAACGATATGGACGATTGGGCGTCGATGAACCGCCAACACCGGGTACGTCGAAGGCGATGACTTCGAGGTCCGGGTCCAGCGCTGCGACGAACGGAAACACCAGCTCCAGGTTGGCGCCGATGCCGTTGAAAATCAGCAAGGGCGTCAAGTGAGGCTTGCCGGGGCGGAGGGTCTGGCCATCCAGGTCGACGGTGCGGAATATGAACGGTTGCGGCATGCTTCTAGCCCTGTTTATGAATTCATCCCCGAACCCCTGTAGGAGCGAGCCTGCTCGCGAAGGACGTTAACGATAACGCGTGCTGTCTGAGTTAACGCGTTGTCCTCACGTTTTTCGCGAGCAGGCTCGCTCCTACAGGTGAAGGCGGGGTGTGTCAGTTACCGTTCGTGCACGTACGTGCCTGGCGCCGCTTCACCTGCCGGATACGCCTTGCTGCCCAGTTTTGTCGGGGACTTTTTCAGCTCGCCCGAGCGTTGGGCCTGCCAGGCCTGCCAGTGCAGCCACCAGGAATCGGTATGCTTGGTGGCATTCGCTTGCCATTCATCGGCATTTTCCGCCACTTCGGTGCTGGTCATGTAGCGCGATTTCGGATTGCCCGGCGGGTTCAGGATGCTCTGGATATGCCCGCTGCTCGACAGCACGAATTCAACGTTGCCGCCAAACAGTTGCGCCGACTTGTAGCAGGACTTCCACGGGGTGATGTGGTCGTTGGTGCCGGCCAGGGAAAAGATGTCGGCCGTCACCTGCTTGAGGTCGATGGGGGTGCCGCACACTTCCAGTGCATTCGGGCGAATCAGTGGGTTATTTTTGAACAGTTCGATCAGGTCGCCGTGGAACGCCGCGGGCAACCGTGTGGTGTCGTTGTTCCAGAACAGGATGTCGAACACCGGCGGTTCGTTGCCTAGCAGGTAATTGTTGACCCAGTAGTTCCAGATCAGATCGTTGGGGCGCATCCAGGCGAAGACCTTCGCCATGTCGCGGCCTTCCAGTACGCCGGCCTGGTACGAGTGGCGCTTGGCGGCTTCAAGGGTCTGTTCATTGACGAACAGGGCAACATCGCTGTCGAGGGTGGTATCAAGCACGCTCACCAGCAAGGTCAGGGCGTTGACCTTGTTTTCGCCAATCGCCGCGTAATGGCCCAGCAGCGCGGTGCAAGTGATGCCGCCGGAGCAGGCCCCGAGCATGTTCACGTCTTTGCTGCCGGTGATCGCGGTAACGACGTCAACCGCTTCCTTGAGGGCTTCGATGTAGGTCGACAGGCCCCACTCTCGCTGTTCCTTGGTGGGATTTCGCCAGCTGACGATGAACGTTTGCACGTTGTTGCGCAGGCAGAACCGCGCCAGGCTCTTGTCCGGGCTCAGGTCGAAAACGTAGAACTTGTTGATCTGCGGCGGCACCACCAGCAGCGGGCGTTCGTATACCTGCTCGGTGGTCGGCTTGTACTGGATCAGTTCCAGCACATCGTTGCGAAACACCACCGCGCCTTCGGTCACGCCCAGGCTCTTGCCGACCTCGAATGCACCCATGTTGACCTGGCTCGGCATGCCGCCGTTGTGTACCAGATCCTTGGCCAGGTGCGAGAGGCCGTCGAGCAGGCTTTTGCCACCGGTTTCGAAAAAGCGTTTGACTGCCGCCGGGTTGGCCGCGGTGTTGGTCGGCGCCATGGCTTCGGTCATGAGGTTGATCACGAAGTGCCCCCTTGGGGGCGAGGTTACTTTCATCGATCCAGTCGTGGAGTTCCTTGCGCCACGCCAGGTAGGTTTGCAAATAACGTTTATAGAGCGGGTTCTGGCTCCAGGCCGGATCGGCGAAGCGACGGTCATCGCTGGTCGGTTGCAGCCCGGATTTACCCAGCAGTACGTTCTTGAGTTCAAGACCAAAGTGCGCGACATGTTTGACGCTGTGCACCGGTTGCTTGATGGCCTGCCTAAGCACCATTCGAGCAGAAGCCAGTAGATCCTTTCCACGCAGCCCAACGACAGGATTAAGCCCCAAGGTGTTTTCAGAGGCTTGATACTTCAACTCATCGTTACTCTTGTTACTCATCTACGACGCTCCATTGCCCTGAGACGAGTACCTTGGTCCAGCTGTGTAGTCACACAGCAATTGCCAGGTACTACTGCTCGGGTGACCTTTGATTCTGCATCACTGCTTTTTTAATTCAGAGAGCACTGCAGGGACCTTGCCAGTCCATTGGTTACCCGAGTTTAATTTTTTTCGCAAGCGGGCCAGGCGTCGACCCTGAAGCCGAGCATTCAAACAGATGGAATTAGAAAATGCCCTCTAAAGAGCAAGAGGCGCAGGCTAGAGCATCAGCTTGACGACAGATTCGTTCGGGTCGCGGGTTTTTCCTGCGGCTTTTAGCTCGGCAAGATAATCGTCCCAAAGCGCGTCATGACGTCGCCCCAGTTCGTAGAGGTATTCCCAGGTGAACAGGCCGCTGTCGTGGCCATCGTCAAAGGTCAGTTTCAGTGCGTACTGACCGGCGGGTTCTATCTTGCTCAGTCCTACGTTGATCTTGCCAAATTGCAGGATGGGTTTGCCGTGGCCCTGGACCTCGGCGGAAGGAGAGTGCACGCGCAGGAACTCGGCGGGCAGGGTGTATTCCTCGCCGGACGCGTATTTGAGCGTCAGGGTTTTCGAGGCTTTGTGCAGCTTGATGTCGGTGGGGAGTTGGGTCATGACCGGATGTCCGTTTGTATGTGTGGCCTGACCCTTGTAGGAGCCGGCTTGCTGGCGATGGCGATCTCAGGTACGCCATCGCCAGCAAGCCGGCTCCTACAAGGAATCACATGACCTACAGGATATAACGGGACAGGTCTTCGTTCTGCGCCAATTCGCCCAGGTGGCTGTTGACGTAGTCGGCGTCGATCTGGATTACCTTGTCGTCATGGACGCTGGCCAGGTCGCCGGCACTGAAAGACACTTCTTCCAGCAGGCGTTCAAGCAAGGTGTGCAGGCGACGCGCACCGATGTTTTCGGTTTTTTCGTTGACCTGCCAGGCGATCTCGGCAATGCGCTTGATCCCGCTCGGCAGGAATTCGATACCCAGGCCTTCGGTTTTCAGTAGCGCGCAATATTGCTCGGTGAGCGAGGCGTGGGGCTCGCTGAGGATGCGTTCGAAATCTTCCGGGCTCAGGGCCTTGAGTTCGACACGGATCGGCAGTCGACCTTGCAGCTCCGGCACCAGGTCGCTTGGCTTGCTCAGGTGGAAGGCGCCGGAGGCGATGAACAGGATGTGGTCGGTCTTGACCATGCCCAGCTTGGTGTTGACGGTGCAGCCTTCGATCAGCGGCAGCAAGTCGCGCTGCACGCCTTCGCGGGATACATCGACACCGCCGGAGTTGCCGCGCTTGGCGACCTTGTCGATTTCGTCGATGAACACGATGCCGTGCTGTTCGACTGCTTCCAGGGCCTTGGCTTTCAACTCGTCATCGTTGACCAGGCGGCTGGCTTCTTCGTCGCGCACCATCTTCAGCGCTTCTTTGACCTTGAGCTTGCGGGCTTTCTTCTTGCCCTTGCCCATGTTGGCGAACAGGCTCTGCAGCTGGTTGGTCATTTCTTCCATGCCCGGTGGCGCGGAGATGTCGACGCCGGCCATTTCGGCGACTTCGATTTCGATCTCCTTGTCGTCCAGCTGGCCTTCGCGCAGGCGCTTGCGGAACAGTTGGCGGGTATTGGAGTCCTGGGTCGGGGCGTCGTCGCTGCTGAAGCCCATGCGTGCAGGAGGCAGCAGGGCGTCAAGGATGCGCTCTTCGGCAGCGTCTTCGGCGCGGTGGCGCACTTTGACGATTTCCTGTTCGCGCAGCAGCTTGATCGCGGCATCGGCCAGGTCACGAATGATCGATTCGACATCACGGCCGACGTAGCCGACTTCGGTGAACTTGGTGGCTTCGACCTTGATGAAAGGCGCGTTGGCCAGTTTCGCCAGGCGACGTGCGATCTCGGTCTTGCCGACACCGGTCGGGCCGATCATCAGGATATTCTTGGGTGTGACTTCAACTCGCAGTTCTTCAGGCAACTGCATGCGGCGCCAGCGATTGCGCAGGGCAATGGCGACGGCGCGCTTGGCATCGTCCTGGCCGATGATATGGCGATTGAGTTCGTGGACGATTTCACGGGGAGTCATGGACATAATATTTAATGGACCTCAAGCAAGAATGAGCCGTGGCGCGGGGCCAAATCAGGCTTACTCGGCGCAGTCCTGCTCCTCAATGGTCTGGGTGTGGTTGGTGAATACACAGATGTCGCCGGCAATGCCGAGAGCGGTCTCGACGATCTCCCGGGCCGACAGGTCGGTTTTCTTCAGCAGTGCGCTGGCGGCGGCCTGGGCGTAACCGCCGCCGGAACCCATGGCGATCAGGCCTTCTTCGGGTTCGACCACGTCGCCGTTACCGGTGATGATCAGGGAGGCGTCTTTGTTGGCAACCGCGAGCATGGCTTCGAGGCGGCTCAGGGAACGATCGGTACGCCATTCCTTTGCGAGCTCGACAGCGGCGCGTACCAGGTGACCCTGATGCTTTTCAAGTTGGCCTTCGAAGCGTTCGAAGAGGGTAAAGGCGTCAGCGGTGGCACCGGCAAAACCGGCAATGACCTGGCCGTGGTACAGGCGACGAACTTTTTTCGCGTTGCCTTTCATCACGGTATTGCCAAGGGAAACCTGGCCGTCGCCGCCCATGACGACTTTGCCGTGGCGGCGAACTGAAACGATGGTGGTCAAGGGAAGAGTCTCCACGCTGCGGGGCGAAAATGCCGTATGCCCATTCATATGGGGGTGGTGGAGTGGATTTCAACTGTGGGTGTTGGCAGGAGACGAGTGGTGTTGCGCAGCGGTGATCGTTCCCACGCTCCGCGTGGGAACGCCTCAAGGGACGCTCCGCGTCCAGTGACGCGGAGCGTCACGGGCTGCATTCCCACGCGGAGCATGGGAACGATCAGCGGCCTTGGTGGAATCAGCGATTCTGGCGTTGTTGTAACAACAAATTGCTGAAGCCGGCGCCGGCCAGTTGTTTCTGTGCCGTGGTCAGTTGCTCACGGTTACTGAACGGACCCACTAATACCCGATACCAGGTCTCGTCCTTCACCGTACCCGATTCAACCGCCACCGCCTGGCCAAGCAGGATGATTTGCGCCCGCACCTTATCCGCGTCAGCCTCCTTGCGGAACGATCCGGCCTGCAGGAAGAACTTGGTCACCGGTGCGGCCTTGGCCACCGGTGGCGCTGGCGGCGGCGTAATGCCCGCCAGCGCTGCCTGGGCACGGGCGGTATCGATCTTCGCCGCTTCCGCCGGTGTAACCGGCGTTGTCGGAATGGCCGGTACCTGCGGCGTCGGCAGGGTTTTTTCCGGCACGGCATCCGGTGGCACGATCACTTCCGATTCCGGCAACAGGGTGTAGAAGTCGTATTTCGGCTTCACCGGTTGCGTCGGACTCGGCGGGGTCTTGTTGGCCTCGGCGATCTTGGTGGCTTTCTGTTGCTGCTCGACTTTCTCGCGCTTGACCGTGTCGCTGCCCTTGCCGGGCTCCAGCTTCATCAGGAATACGATGAAAGCACCGACCGTCAGGCCGATGGCCATCCACAGCCATCCCGGGATCGGTTGCTTCGCTGGAGCTTGGTAACGGCTGGCGCCACGCTTGGGTGCAGGTTTTTTCTTGGCAGCCAACTTACATACGCTCCAGAGTTTCCAGGCCCAAGAGTTCCAGGCCTTGCGTCCGGTCAGCGCGGCGAGGCGCAGACGGCTCTGCATTTGTTCCGGGGTATCGGCGGCGAGGATCGGGCAGTTCTCGTAGAAGCTGGAGAACAGGCCGGCGACGTCATACAGGTAGGTGCAGAGGATGTGCGGGGTGCCTTTCTCGGAAACGTTGTTCAGCACCTCGCCAAACTGCGCGAGTTTTGCCGCCAGTTCAAGTTCGTGCGGGGCTTCGAGAACGATCTGGCCTTCGACTTCGCTGAAGTCCTTGCCGAGTTTGCGGAACACGCCAGCCACGCGGGTGTAGGCGTACAGCAGGTACGGGGCGGTGTTGCCCTCGAAGTTCAGCATCAGGTCGAAGTTGAAGCTGTAGTCGCTGGTGCGGTGCTTGGACAGGTCGGCATATTTCACCGCACCGATACCCACCACCTTGGCGATGTTGCGCAGCTCGGCTTCGGCCAGCTCCGGGTTCTTGTCCTTCACCAGTGTGTAGGCGCGCTCCTGGGCTTCTGTCAGCAGGTCGATCAGCTTCACGGTGCCGCCGTCACGGGTCTTGAACGGGCGACCGTCAGCGCCGTTCATGGTACCGAAGCCCATGTGTTCCATTTCCATCGGGTGCGTCACGAAGCCCGCTTTACGGGCGACTGCGAACACTTGCTGGAAGTGCAGGGCTTGACGCTGGTCGACGAAGTACAGGGCGCGATCGGCCTTGAGCGTGCCGCTGCGGTAGCGCACGGCGGCCAGGTCGGTGGTGGCGTACAGGTAGCCTCCGTCGGCCTTGACGATGATCACGGGCAGCGGGTCGCCGTCGGCGTTCTTGAACTCGTCGAGGAACACGCACTGGGCGCCGTTGCTCTCGACCAGCATGCCGGCGGCCTTCAGGTCGTTGACCACATTGATCAGGTCGTCGTTGTAGGCGCTTTCGCCCATCACGTCGGCCATGGTCAGCTTGACGTTCAGCAGCTCGTAGATTTTCTGGCAGTGGGACAGCGAGATGTCCTTGAACTTGGTCCACAGTGCCAGGCAATCGGGATCGCCAGCCTGCAGCTTGACCACCAGGCCACGGGCGCGGTCGGCGAACTCTTCGGATTCGTCAAAGCGCCCTTTGGCGGCGCGATAGAAGTTTTCCAAGTCCGACAGTTCGTCGCTGGTGATCGGGTTTTCCTGCAGGTAAGCCATCAGCATGCCGAACTGGGTGCCCCAGTCGCCGACATGGTTCTGCCGGATCACTTCGTCACCGAGGAATTCCAATACGCGGGCTACGCCGTCGCCAATGATGGTCGAGCGCAAGTGGCCGACGTGCATCTCTTTGGCCAGGTTCGGTGCCGACAGGTCGACCACGGTGCGCTGTACCGGGCCAGCCTTGCGTACGCCGATGTGTTCATCGGCCAGGGCGGCGTCCAGGCGAGTGGCCAAGGCCTGGGTGTTCTGGAAGAAGTTCAGGAAGCCAGGGCCGGCGATTTCGGCCTTCGAGACGTTCTCGTCAGCCGGCAGGGCCGCGATGATTTTTTCCGCCAGGTCGCGCGGTTTCATGCCCGCAGGCTTGGCCAGCATCATGGCGATGTTACTGGCGAAGTCGCCGTTTTTCTTGTCGCGAGAGTTTTCAACCTGGATCGCCGGCGACAGGCCTTCAGGCAACACACCTTCGTTGACGAGTTGGGTGATGGCTTGTTGGATCAGCTGGCGAATGGTGTCTTTCATGGTCTTCTCTTTCGACCGCGCATCAATGCGCTGGTGGAAAAACTGGGCATTATCCGTTGCCGAGGCGACCTTGCCAACCATAGCTGGCAGGTTATGGATATGCGGTGACAAATCGGGCCCCTTCGCGAGCAGGCTCGCTCCCACAGTAGATCAAGGGTGTGCATAAACTCTGCATTCACCTTAACCCCTGTGGGAGCGAGCCTGCTCGCGAAGGCGACTTGCGATCAATACAAATCGACGGGATCGACATCCAGCGACCAGCGCACCGCCCGCCCGCTTGGCATCTGCTCCAGCACCAACAGCCAGCTGGCAAGCAACCGGTGCAGCGGTGCCCGGGCCGTAGCCTGTAACAACAACTGGGCACGATAACGCCCGGCGCGTCGCTCCATCGGTGCAGGTACCGGCCCGAGCAGTTCGATTGCGCTCAGATTCTGTTCGGCGAGCAAGCGCTCGGCCTCGCTGCAGGCCTCATCGAGGAACCCTTCGGCCTGTCCGGGCTTGTGGGCCTCGGCGCGCAGCAATGCCAAATGCGCAAACGGCGGCAAGCCGGCTGCGCGACGTTCACTCAAGGCCTGCTCGGCAAAGGCGAAGTAACCCTGTTCGGTCAACTGCACCAGCAGCGGGTGGTCGGCCAGGTGTGTCTGGATGATCACCTTGCCCGGCTCTTCCGCCCGGCCTGCTCGACCGGCGACCTGGACAATCAGTTGCGCCATGCGCTCACTGGCGCGGAAGTCGCCGGAGAACAGCCCGCCGTCCGCATCCAGGATCGACACCAGGGTGACCCGTGGGAAGTGGTGGCCCTTGGCAAGCATCTGCGTGCCGACCAGGATGCACGGCTGCCCTTTGTGGATGGTGGCGAACAACTGGTTCATCGCGTCCTTGCGCGACGTGCTGTCGCGGTCGACCCGCAAGACCGGATAGTCCGGGAACAGGATTCCCAGGCGTTCCTCGGCCCGTTCGGTGCCGGCCCCCACGGGGCGCAGGTCGACCTTGTTGCACTTGGGGCACTGGCGCGGTACGCGTTCGACGTAGCCGCAATGATGGCAACGCAGTTCGCCGTAGCGCTGGTGCACCGTCATGCGCGCATCGCAGCGTTGGCACTCGGACATCCAGCCGCAGTCATGACACAGCAGGGTTGGGGCAAAGCCGCGGCGGTTGAGGAACACCAGCACCTGCTGGCCGGCAGCGAGGGTCTGGCCGATGGCTTGTTGCATGGGCCCGGAAATGCCGCTGTCCAGTGGACGGCTTTTCACGTCCAGGCGTAGGAAGCGCGGTTGTTTGGCGCCGCCGGCACGCTCGTTCAGCCGCAGCAGGCCATACCGGCCGGTGTAGGCGTTGTGCAGGCTTTCCAGTGAGGGCGTGGCAGAGCCCAGGACAATCGGAATGTTTTCCTGGCGTGCCCTGACCAGCGCCAGGTCGCGGGCGTGATAGCGCAAGCCTTCCTGCTGTTTATAGGAACCATCGTGTTCTTCGTCGATGATGATCAGCCCCGGGTTTTTCATCGGCGTGAACAGCGCCGAGCGGGTGCCGATAATGATGTCGGCTTCACCATCGCGGGCGGCGAGCCAGGCCTCGAGACGTTCGCGATCATTGACCGCCGAGTGAATCAGCGCGATACGCGCGTTGAAACGTTGCTCGAAGCGCGCCAGGGTCTGCGGGCCGAGGTTGATTTCCGGGATCAGTACCAGTGCTTGCTTGCCGGCCTCCAGGGTTTCGCGAATCAGCTGCAGATAGACTTCGGTCTTGCCGCTGCCGGTGACACCGGCCAACAGAAACGCATGATAACTGTCGAACCCTGAGCGAATCGCTTCATAGGCGGCGCGTTGCTCCGGGTTGAGCGGCAGCTCCGGTTGGGCCAGCCAGTGATCATGCCGGGCTCCGGGGGCGTGCCTGCGAATGTCGACCTGGACCAGTTCCTTGGCCAGCAACAGGTCGAGGCTGTCCTTGCTCAGCATCAGCTTGCTCAATAGCTGATGGGCAACGCCGTGGGGGTGCTGGGCCAGCGTTGCCAGGGCTTCGCGCTGGCGCGGGGCGCGGGCGATGCGCGGGTCATCGAGGCTGGCGCCCGGCGCAGCGGACCAGAAGCGCTCCTGGCGCGCCTCAGCCAGTTCGCCCTGGCGCAGCAATACCGGCAGTGCCCAGCTCAAGGTGTCGCCGAGGCTATGCTGGTAATACTGCGAGGTCCACAGGCAAAGCTTGAACAGCGCGGGCGGCAAGGGCGAAGTTGCGTCAAGCAGTGCGAGGGCGGGTTTGAGTTTTTCCGCCGGCACTTCGCTGGTGTCGGCGACCTCCACCAGAATCCCGATCATCTCCCGCCGGCCGAACGGCACCCGCAAGCGCATACCGGGGTGCAACTGCGCACGCAGAACGCCAGCCGGCGCCCGGTAGTCAAACAGGCGGCGCAGGGGCGAAGGCAGGGCGAGGCGCAAAATGGCGTCGGGCACGCGGGGGGATCTCGATAGACGGTACAAAGGATGACTCAGGGCCGGGAGCCTAGCAGACGACCGGTTTGAGGGACAGCTTGCGTGATTGGCATTGTCTGGTAGAATCCGCGGCCTAATTACGTGCGGTATTCAACAATAGTGTTGGGTGGCGGCACGCTAGCCCGAGGAAGACACCATGAAAGCTGATATCCATCCAGAATACCCAGCAGTTGCTGTTACCTGCAGCTGCGGCAACAAGTTCGAAACTCGTTCGACCTTCGGCAAAGCCCTGGCGATCGACGTTTGCAACGAATGCCACCCGTTCTACACCGGTAAGCAGAAGACTCTGGACACTGGCGGCCGCGTTCAGCGCTTCGCAGACCGTTTCGGTGCTTTCGGTGCGAAAAAGGCCTAAGGCCGATCATCATGGGAAAACGCTGCAGTTTTCCCATGCTGATGAAAAAGGCGTCCCTCGGGACGCCTTTTTTGTGTCTGTGATTTGGCTGCAATGGCCATTTTCAAATAATTGTAGACATTTTTTACTTGGATTGTGAACAGTCTATCCCTTGTGTTCCGCGGCTCTTGGCCCAAAGTCGTAGGGCCGGGCGCTTGACAGGGGTGACCGGTCAGTCTTGTGGGGATTTTGCCAGGCGCGTATCCTCGCTGACCAGTCTGTCCAACAGTAAAAGCGGAATGCCAAAATGTCTGATCTGAAAACTGCCGCTCTCGAATATCACGCCAATCCTCGTCCAGGGAAGCTGAGTGTCGAGCTCACCAAGGCCAGACCTGTCGCTGGCGTACAGCCCCGGCGTAGCTGAACCAGTACGCGAGATCGCCCGCGATCCTGAGCTGGCCTACAAATACACCGGCAAAGGCAACCTGGTTGCAGTCATTTCCGATGGCACCGCGATTCTGGGCCTGGGTAACCTCGGCCCATTGGCCTCCAAACCAGTGATGGAAGGTAAAGGCGTGCTGTTCAAGCGCTTCGCCGGCATCGACGTTTTCGACATCGAAGTCGATTCTGAAAGCCCGCAGGCCTTCATCGACACCGTCAAGCGGATCTCCATCACTTTCGGTGGCATCAACCTGGAAGACATCAAGGCGCCTGAGTGCTTTGAAATTGAACGCGCCCTGATCGAGCAGTGTGACATCCCGGTATTCCACGACGACCAGCACGGTACCGCGATCGTGACCGCAGCCGGCATGATCAACGCCCTGGAAATCGCTGGCAAAACCCTGCCGCAAGCCAAGATCGTGTGCCTGGGTGCCGGTGCTGCCGCCATCTCCTGCATGAAATTGCTGGTGAGCATGGGTGCCAACATCGAAAACATCTACATGGTTGACCGTACCGGTGTGATCCACTCCGGCCGTGACGACCTGAACCAGTACAAGGCCGTCTTCGCTCACGCGACTGACAAACGCACCCTGGCAGACGCCCTGCAAGGTGCAGACGTGTTCGTCGGCCTGTCCGGCCCGAACCTGCTGAGCGCTGAAGGCCTGCTGTCCATGGCGCCTAACCCGATCGTGTTCGCGTGCTCCAACCCTGATCCGGAAATCTCCCCGGAGCTGGCACACGCTACCCGTAGCGACGTGATCATGGCCACCGGCCGTTCGGACTACCCGAACCAGGTCAACAACGTGCTGGGCTTCCCGTTCATCTTCCGTGGTGCCCTTGACGTTCGCGCCAAGCGCATCAACGAAGAAATGAAAGTGGCTGCGGCCAACGCCTTGCGTGAACTGGCCAAGCTGCCAGTGCCTCAGGAAGTGTGCGATGCCTACGGTGGCATCAAGCTGGAATTCGGTCGTGAGTACATCATTCCGAAACCAATGGATGCTCGCTTGATCACCCTGATCTCTGACGCTGTGGCCAAGGCTGCGATCGAGACCGGCGTGGCGACCCTGCCGTACCCGAAGAACTACCCGCTCAAAAGCGTGGATGACGTGTTCAACGGCTAAGTCGTGGTAGCGCTTCAACCGAAAGCCCCGGCTCGTTTTGAGCCGGGGCTTTTTTACATCCGTGAGTTTTGCGTCGATTGTGCAGGCCTTTTCGCGGGCAAGCCCGCTCCCGCAGGGTTTATGCGATTCCTGTGGGAGCGGGCTTGCCCGCGAAGGCGGCAGTTAAATAAATGCAAATCTGGCAGGCAATAAAAAGCCCTGCACTTCTCACGAGGGCAGGGCTCTTTGATGTGGCTTGCGATCAGAACAAATCGATCGGCGCGCCCTCATCCGCCGGTAGCGGGCTGCCTGGAGCGTTGCCGTTGCCCAGCTCATTGCCCGTCGGCGGCGTATCTTCGACCTTGAACAGCTCGAAGTAGGCCCCAGGCGTGCCTGGAGTGGCTGCACGGCCGCTGATTGGATCTACCCGCAGGCTCAGGATGCCTTCCGGCTCTGGCTGGGTGTGAGGCGGCAGGTCTTTGAGCGCGGCACCCATGAAGTTCATCCAGATGGGTAGGGCGACGGTGCCACCAAACTCCTTGCGACCCAGGCTTTCGGGCTGGTCGAAGCCTGTCCAGACGGTGGTGACGTAATCGGCGTTGTAGCCGGAGAACCAGGCGTCCTTGGACTCGTTGGTGGTGCCGGTCTTGCCGGCAATGTCGCTGCGGCCCAGGGCCAGCGCGCGACGACCGGTACCGAGCTTGATCACGTCCTCCAGCATGCTGTTGAGGATGTAGGTGGTTCGTCCATCGACAATGCGTTCAGCCACGGCAGGTGTTTGTGGTGCTGGTTGCTCGCCCGGTGCCTGGCCAGGTGTTGCATTGACCGTAAAGGCTTCGGCGGCGGGTGCGGCGATACCGTCGGTCGCGACAGCGCCTTTTGGCACGCTGGGTGGGTTCGCAACGAACAGTGTATCGCCATTGCGGCTTTCGATCTTTTCGATGATGTACGGGGTGATCTTGTAGCCACCGTTGGCAAAGGTACTCCAGCCCGTGGCAATTTCCATTGGTGTCAGGGTTGCGGTACCCAGGGCCAGGGAAAGGTTGGGTGGCAGATCCTGCTTGTTAAAGCCAAAGCGGGAGATGTAGTCGATGGTCTTGCCAACGCCCATCGCTTGCAACAGGCGAATCGAAACCAGGTTACGTGACTTGTAGAGCGCTTCACGCAGGCGGATCGGGCCGAGGAAGGTATTGGTGTCGTTTTTCGGGCGCCAGACTTTGTCCAGGTATTCGTCGACAAACACGATCGGTGCGTCGTTCACCAGGCTGGACGCGGTGTAGCCGTTATCCAGTGCGGCACTGTAGACGAAAGGCTTGAAGCTCGAACCCGGCTGGCGCTTGGCTTGAAGGGCGCGGTTGTAGTTACTTTGCTCAAAGGCGAAACCGCCGACCAGCGCGCGGATGGCGCCGTTTTGCGGATCAAGGGAGACCAATGCGCCCTGAGCCTGCGGGATCTGGCTGAATTTCAGCGAATTGTCCGCCTGGCGTTGCACGCGAATCAGATCGCCGACCTGGGCCACATCCGAAGGCTGCTTGGGGTTTGGACCCATGCTGTTGGTGTTCAGGAATGGGCGAGCCCATTTCATGGTGTCCCAGCTAACGTGTTCGCTGCCGGTGCGGGTCAGCACCTGCAGGCCGCTCTTGTCGACCTGGGTGACGATGGCTGGTTCAAGGCTGCTGATGGTGCGTTGCTTGGTCAGTTCGGTCGCCCACGCCTCGCGCGTCTTGCCCGGCAGACGAGACTCGGGGCCCCGATAGCCGTGACGCTGGTCATAGGTCATCAAGCCTTCGTGGAGGGCGGTGTTGGCCATTTCCTGAAGGTTGCTCGGCACCGTGGTGGTGACGCGGAAACCTTCGGTGTACGCATCGCTGCCATAGCGGCCAACCATTTCGGCGCGGGCCATCTCGGCGATGTAGGGCGCGTTCACTTCTGGAGTCGGTACGTGATAGCTGGCGTTCAGCGGCTCGTTGACGGCAGTGGTGTAGTCGGCTTCGCTGATTTTGCCCAGCTTGTACATGCGCCCCAGGATCCAGTCGCGACGCTCCTTGCTACGGGCCGGGTTGGCCAGCGGGTTGAATCGCGAAGGCGCTTTGGGCAAGCCGGCGATCATCGCCATCTGCGCCAGGCTGATGTCGCGAATCGACTTGCCGTAATACACCTGCGCCGCTGCCTCGATGCCGTAGGCGCGGTTGCCCAGATAGATCTTGTTGACGTACAGCTCAAGGATTTCATCCTTGGTCAGCTGCCGTTCGATCTGCAGGGCCAAGAGGATTTCGGTGGTTTTACGCGAGAAGCTGCGTTCGCTGGTCAGGAAGAAGTTTTTTGCCACCTGCATGGTGATGGTGCTGCCGCCGGACTGGATATGGCCACTTTTGACCAGTTGAGTGGCAGCGCGCATCAGGCTGCTGGGATCGACGCCGTAGTGATTGGCGAAGTTATCGTCTTCAGCACTTAGTAACGCATTAATGAAGTTGGGGGGAATGTCGGCGAAACGGATCGGTGTACGGCGCATTTCGCCAAATTCTGCGATCAACTTGTTGTCGCTGCTGTAGACCCGCAGGGGAATCTGCAACTGGATGCTTCTCAGTGCCTCAACGGAGGGCAATCCAGGACTAAGGTAAAGAAACGCCCCACTCAGACCCAGAAGCAGTCCGCAGAATACGGCGACGATGGACCAACCGAAAAATTTCAGCAGACGAATCAAGGCTTTTGGACATCCAGGGCAAAAAATGAATTTGGCATCAGGGTTCAGGCTAAAGGAGAACGACCCGCGCTTGAGAAAAACCGGAAAAAAACGCTGGGCATTATAAGCATTTTTCCGTCCAAGGCGTTATTTGCGCTAGCTGTCAAGACGGGTGGATTGAACGCAACACCCGTTATGGAGTCCGTAACTCACGGAAAGTCATAGGGAATTGGTAGTGCTAAGACTCTTCAATAAAAAAGCCAGGTCGCTCCTGGGAATCGATATCAGCTCCACTTCGGTGAAGTTGCTGGAACTGAGCCGCCAGGGCAATGGCTATCGGGTCGAAGCCTACGCAGTCGAGCCGTTGCCCGCCAAGGCGGTCATCGAGAAAAATATCGCCGAGCTCGATGGGGTGGGCCAGGCGCTGGCGCGCGTGCTGGTCAAGGCCAGGACCGACCTCAAGTACGTAGCGGTGGCCGTGGCCGGTTCTGCAGTGATCACCAAGACCATTGAAATGGATGCCGGCCTTACCGATGACGAGATGGAAGACCAGTTGAAGATCGAGGCCGACCAGTACATCCCTTATCCGCTGGACGATGTCGCCATCGATTTCGAAGTCCAGGGCGCTTCCACGCGCAATCCTGAGCGGGTCAACGTGTTACTTGCCGCCTGTCGCAAGGAAAATGTCGAGGTCCGTGAGGCCGCACTGGCCCTGGCGGGCTTGACTGCGCGCGTGGTCGACGTGGAGGCCTATGCCCTGGAGCGTTCGTTCGGTTTGCTCAAGATCCAGCAGGGAGGCGCTCAAGGGCGCTTGGTGGCAGTAGTCGATGTCGGAGCAACCATGACCACCCTGAGCGTGCTGCTTGAGGGGCGGATTATCTATACCCGAGAGCAATTGTTCGGCGGCCGTCAGCTCACCGAGGCAATTCAGCGCCGATATGGCCTGACCGTTGAGCAGGCCGGCTTGGCGAAGAGACAAGGCGGCTTGCCGGATGATTATGTCGGCGAAGTGCTGCAGCCGTTTCGCGAAGCGCTGGTACAGCAAGTATCGCGCTCATTGCAGTTCTTCTTCGCTTCGGGCCAGTACAGCGCGGTCGACCAGATTCTGCTGGCCGGCGGTACTGCGTCAATCCCCGGTCTGGAGCGGTTGATCGAGCAGCAATTGGGAACGCCAACGCTGGTGGCCAACCCGTTTTGCGACATGACGTTGGGCAGCAAGGTCAATGCCGTGGCCCTGGCCAGCGATGCGCCGGCGCTGATGATTGCCTGCGGGTTGGCCCTCAGGAGTTTCGACTGATGGCGCGGATCAATCTATTACCCTGGCGCGAAGAGCGACGGGAAGAGCGGCGCAAGCGCTTCCTCGTGGTGCTGGCAGCTGTAGTGCTGGGTTCGGCAGGCGCCTTGCTCGTGCTCAACCAGGTCATCGGCGGAGCTATCGAGCGGCAGATTGCACGTAACGACTACATCGGCAGACAGATCGCCATGGTCGACGAGCGGATCAAGCAGATCAGCGATCTCAAGGCTCGTCGCCAACAATTGGTCGAGCGCATGAGCATCATCCAGGACTTGCAAGGTAATCGCCCGATCAGCGGGCGAATATTTGATCAACTGGCGCGGACCTTGCCCGATGGGGTGTATTTCACCGAAGTCAAAATGACGGGCAAGACCTTGTCCATCACTGGGGCGGCGCAATCGAACAACCGTGTTTCAGACCTGATGCGAAACCTGGAGGCGTCCGACTGGTTCGATGCGCCCAGCCTGACTGAAGTCAAGGCGACGACCTCGGGCCAACTGGACCAGGCCAATGTTTTTCAGTTGACCGTTCGTCAAACCCGGACCGCGGCCGTGGAGGATGGCGAATGAGTCCGTCCGAATGGCTCGACGGGTTGCGCAGGATCGATATCAACGATCTGGATACTCACAACATGGGGGCCTGGCCACCCGCGATTAAAGTCCTGATGGGCATTGTGGTCGCGGTCCTGGTGCTGTCGATCGGCTACAACTTTTCCACGAGCGAGCTTGAAAACCAGCTTGAGCTCAAGCGAGAGGAGGAGTCGACCCTCAAGGAGCAATTTGCCAGCAAATCCCAAATGGCGGCGAATCTGGAACTTTACTCCCAGCAGATGAAGGAGATGGAGAATGCCTTCGGTGTTCTGCTACGGCAACTCCCCAGCGACACTGAAGTCCCAGGCCTGCTGGAAGATATCACTCGAACAGGGCTGGGCAGCGGCCTGGAGTTCGAAGAGATCAAGCTGTTGCCGGAGGTCACCCAGCCGTTCTACATCGAACTGCCGATCAAGATCACGGTCACCGGTGCCTATCACGACCTGGCCACTTTTGTCAGTGGCGTGGCCGGGTTGCCGCGTATCGTCACCCTGCATGATTTCGACCTCGCGCCGGTCAATCCAGACGACGGACCGAAATTGCGCATGAGCATCCTGGCCAGGACTTACCGCTACAACGACAAGGGACTGAATTGATGAGCCCGCTACGTGGTTGTTCGATAGTGGTTTTGGTCGCCTTATTGGCTGGCTGTGACGGCGGCGATGATTTCAGCGACCTGGACGCCTACATGAACGAAATGCGCCTTCGGGCGCCGGGCAAAATTGAACCAACGCCGACATTTCGGTCTTACCCGACGTTCACCTACAACGCCGCCAACTTGCGTAGCCCGTTTTCACGGCAGGTCAAGGTCGATCTGGCACACCAACAAGGTGCGCGCAACGTCAAGCCTGACCCCAGCCGGGTCAAGCAGTACCTCGAGGGTTTCAATATCGAGCAGTTTGAAATGGTCGGCACGATTTCCAATGCGGCAGGCTCCTTTGCACTGCTGCGCGGCGCTGGTGGGGTGCATCGGCTGAAAGTCGGTGATTACCTGGGGCGTAACGACGGCCGGATTGTCGCCATCAGTGGCTCGCAAGTCGAAGTGGTAGAAATCGTTCCTGACGGCGAAGGTGCCTGGCTGGAGCGGCCGCGGATCCTTCCTTTGAAAGAGCACTCATAGTGGAACTCGTACAATGAACAGGATTTTCTCCACCCTCGGAGTATCGCTATGGATAGCGTTGCTGTCACCGATGGTACAAGCGGCCAACCTCAAGGCGCTGGATGTCGCCGCATTGCCGGGAGATCGCGTCGAGTTGAAGCTGGTGTTCGACCAACCGCCTCCGACGCCCCGTGGTTATACAACGGACTCTCCTGCCCGGATTGCCCTGGATCTGCCCGGTGTCGTCAGTCAGCTGGCGAGCAAAACTCGCGACCTGGGCAGTGGCAATGCCCGCAGCGCGACCGTGGTGGAGGCCAAGGATCGTGCGCGGCTGATCATCAACCTGACCCAGTTGAGCCCCTACGACATGCGGGTCGAAGGCAATAACCTGTTTGTGGTCGTCGGGCAGGGAGGTAAAAGCCGTGCGCCAAGAGCGGCCGCTGCTGCTGTACCGGTCCCGGTTCCGGCGCGCGCGGTTGCACCGACAGGCAAAGCGATTCGTGCGGTGGATTTCCAGCGGGGTACCGAGGGCGAAGGCAATGTCGTGATCGACTTGTCGGATCCGTCCATTGCACCCGATATCCAGGAGCGCGAAGGCAAGATCGTTCTCGGCTTCAACAAGACCCGATTGCCCGAGCCGTTGCGTGTGCGCCTGGATGTGAAGGATTTCGCCACACCGGTACAATTCGTCAATGCCAGTGCCACGGGGGACAAGGCGACCATCACCATAGAACCCAGCGGTGCCTTTGACTATTCGACCTACCAGACCGACAACAAGCTGACCGTCAGCATTCGTCCGATGACGGTCGACGACCTGCAAAAGCGCAACGCCGATCGCAATGCCTACAGCGGTGAAAAGCTTTCGCTGAATTTCCAGGACATCGACGTGCGCTCGGTACTGCAACTGATCGCCGATTTCACCAACCTCAATCTCGTCGCCAGTGACACGGTCCAGGGGGGAATTACCCTGCGCCTGCAAAACGTACCCTGGGACCAGGCGCTGGACCTGGTACTGAAAACCAAGGGCCTGGACAAGCGCAAGCTGGGTAATGTGTTGCTCGTCGCTCCGGCCGACGAAATTGCCGCCCGTGAACGCCAGGAGCTGGAGTCGCAAAAGCAGATTGCCGACCTGGCACCACTGCGTCGGGAGCTGTTGCAGGTCAATTACGCCAAGGCGGCCGATATCGCCAAACTGTTCCAGTCGGTGACCAACGCCGAGGCGAAAGCCGACGAACGGGGATCGATCACGGTCGATGAACGCACCAACAACATCATTGCCTACCAGACCCAGGACCGGCTCGACGAACTGCGGCGCATCGTTGCGCAGCTGGATATTCCGGTACGTCAGGTGATGATCGAGGCGCGTATCGTTGAAGCCAACGTTGACTACGACAAGAGCCTTGGCGTGCGTTGGGGAGGCTCAATACAGAACAAAGGCAACTGGAATGCCTCGGGAGTCGGTAACGGCACCAGCGACGGCGGTAGCACCAGCTCGCCGTTCGTCGACCTGGGGGTCGCCAACAACACATCGGGCATCGGCATCGCCTTCATCACCGACAACGTCTTGCTGGACCTTGAATTGACGGCCATGGAAAAGACCGGCAATGGCGAAATCGTCTCGCAACCCAAGGTCGTCACTTCCGACAAGGAAACCGCAAAGATCCTCAAGGGCACCGAGATTCCCTACCAGGAAGCCAGCTCCAGCGGCGCTACTTCGGTCTCGTTCAAAGAGGCTTCGCTATCGCTGGAGGTGACGCCGCAGATCACGCCGGACAACCGGATCATCATGGAGGTCAAGGTCACCAAGGATGAGCCGGATTACCTGAACAAGGTCCAGGATGTGCCGCCGATCAAGAAAAACGAAGTCAATGCCAAGGTCCTGGTCAACGATGGCGAGACCATCGTCATTGGTGGTGTTTTCTCAAATACTCAAAGCAAGGTTGTAGATAAGGTGCCATTTCTTGGCGATGTGCCGTATCTTGGCCGCCTTTTCCGGCGTGACGTGGTTTCGGAGAAAAAATCCGAGCTGTTG
>LNAP01004859.1_pt2 | contig 24628 bp, 22 predicted proteins | sample 602601 | NCBI WGS metagenome assembly LNAP01 (sample SAMN02440304, study PRJNA202911) | soil metagenome | biome: Subtropical and temperate rainforests or woodlands; isolation source: soil samples (1 kg each in a 20% v/v slurry with milli Q water) were... ...
AACCCGTCGTCGTTTCCTGCCGAACCTGCAGCATCACCGCTTCTGGGTTGAAGAAGAGAAACGTTTCGTGCGTCTGCGCGTATCTGCCAAAGGCATGCGCATCATCGACAAGCGTGGCATCACTGTCGTGCTGGCCGAAATCCGCGCCGCTGGCAAGATCTAAGGGAGCTAATCATGCGTGAATTGATTCGTTTGATTTCGAGCGCCGGTACTGGTCATTTCTACACTACCGACAAGAACAAGCGTACTACTCCGGACAAAATCGAGATCAAGAAATTTGATCCGGTTGTTCGCAAGCACGTGATCTACAAGGAAGGCAAAATCAAGTAATTGATTTTTCCTGACTTACGAAAAAGGCCCGTATCGCGAGATACGGGCCTTTTTTGCTGCCTGCAAAAAAATCAGGCTTTCTGTTCAAACGCCACATAGATCTTGCGGCACGGCTCCAGCACTTCCCAGGTGCCACGGAAGCCTGCCGGGATCACGAAGCGATCGCCCGCGCGTACGGTTTTGCTGTTGCCGTCGTTGTCACGCAACACAGAAACACCCTGAACGATTTCGCAGTATTCGTGCTCGGTGAAATTCACCAGCCACTGGCCGACCGCGCCTTCCCACACACCGGCATTCAACTGTCCGCAAGGGCTGTTGTAGTGGTTGTACACGGCTTGCTCGGGATCGCCTTTGAGAACTTTCGCCGGGTCTGGGCGATAGCGTTCGACGGCAGTGGTGGCCTGGCTGAAGTCTACGATGTTCTGGATGCTCATTATTGTATTCCCCCGTCTTTGCGGTGCGAGTGGCTGGTAATGTTTAAGTCTATGTTTATTAAAATGAACATCGCAAGGCCGTTTGCCGGTGTTATGTCAAATATATTGAAACTTCACCTGCCGCTGGTTTAGGGTGGTGGTTGCCTTGGGCCGCAAGCTGGCTGGCCGGGCAGAATTCCTGACAGCGCCCGCGAAGAACGCGGGTGTCGTATTCAATAAGAGGAGGACACTCGCATGACCACCCTGACTCGTGCCGACTGGGAGCAACGCGCTCGCGATCTGAAGATCGAAGGCCGCGCCTACATCAATGGTGAATACACCGATGCCGTCTCCGCCGAGACCTTCGAGTGCATCAGCCCGGTCGATGGCCGCCTGCTGGGCAAGATCGCCAGCTGTGACGCCGCCGATGCCCAGCGCGCTGTTGAAAACGCCCGCGCCACCTTCAACTCTGGTGTCTGGTCGCGCCTGGCGCCGACCAAGCGCAAAGCCACCATGATTCGTTTCGCCGGCCTGCTGAAACAGCACGCCGAAGAGCTGGCCCTGCTTGAAACCCTGGACATGGGCAAGCCGATCAGCGACTCCCTGTACATCGACGTTCCTGGCGCGGCGCAAGCACTGAGCTGGAGCGGCGAAGCCATCGACAAGATCTACGACGAAGTGGCGGCAACCCCGCACGATCAGCTGGGTCTGGTCACTCGCGAGCCAGTCGGTGTTGTCGGTGCCATCGTGCCGTGGAACTTCCCGTTGATGATGGCCTGCTGGAAACTCGGCCCGGCGCTGTCCACCGGTAACTCGGTGATCCTCAAGCCGTCGGAAAAATCCCCGCTGACTGCCATCCGCATCGCTGCCCTGGCCGTCGAAGCCGGTATTCCGAAAGGCGTGCTCAACGTGCTGCCGGGTTACGGTCACACCGTCGGCAAGGCCTTGGCCCTGCACAACGATGTCGACACCCTGGTATTCACCGGTTCGACCAAGATCGCCAAGCAACTGCTGATCTACTCCGGCGAGTCGAACATGAAGCGCGTCTGGCTCGAAGCCGGTGGCAAGAGCCCCAACATCGTGTTCGCCGATGCACCGAACCTGCAAGAAGCCGCCGAAGCCGCTGCGGGCGCCATCGCGTTCAACCAGGGCGAAGTCTGCACCGCTGGTTCGCGCCTGCTGGTGGAACGCTCCATCAAGGATAAATTCCTGCCGCTGGTGATCGAAGCCTTGAAGACCTGGAAGCCTGGCAACCCGCTGGATCCGGCGACCAATGTCGGCGCGCTGGTCGATACCCAGCAGATGAACACTGTGCTGTCATACATCGAGTCTGGCCATGCCGACGGCGCCAAACTGGTGGCCGGTGGCAAGCGTACGCTTCAGGAATCGGGGGGCACCTACGTTGAGCCGACCATTTTCGACGGCGTAAGCAACGCGATGAAAATCGCCCAGGAAGAAATCTTCGGGCCAGTGTTGTCGGTCATCACCTTCGACAGCGCCGAAGAAGCCGTCGCCATCGCCAACGACACGCCTTACGGCCTGGCCGCCGCGGTGTGGACTGCCGACATCTCCAAGGCTCACCTGACCGCCCGCGCACTGCGTGCCGGTAGCGTCTGGGTCAACCAGTATGATGGTGGCGACATGACGGCGCCGTTCGGTGGCTTCAAGCAGTCCGGCAACGGTCGCGACAAGTCGCTGCATGCGTTCGACAAGTACACCGAGCTGAAGGCGACCTGGATCAAGTTGTAATGTGACGCGAGCCCTGGCTATGCCGGGGCTCAACGCAGATCCCCTGTGGGAGCGAGCCTTTGTGGTGAGGGGATTTATCCCCGTTCGGCTGCGAAGCAGTCGCAAAGCCAGTGCAAGCGGTGTATCGATACTCCGCTGTTGCAGGTTTTGGGGCCGCTTCGCGACCCAACGGGGATAAATCCCCTCGCCACAAAGGCCCGCTCCCACATTGCTTTGTGCCGCCTGTAAAAATAACAATCCACAGGAGCGTGGAACATGCGTTGGGCGACGTATTTCGCCGTATTGGCGTCTGTCTTGAGTGTCGGCCTGGCCCTGGGTGTCAGCATGCCGCTGGTGTCGTTTCGCCTGGAAAGCTGGGGATACGGCTCGTTTGCCATCGGCGTAATGGCCGCGATGCCGGCCATTGGTGTTTTATTAGGCGCGAAGATTTCCAGTCACCTGGCAGCGCGTCTCGGCACGGCCAATCTGATGCGCCTGTGTTTGTGGGGTGGGGCTGTGTCCATCGGCCTGCTGGCATTGTTGCCCAGCTATCCGATCTGGCTGGTGCTGCGCTTGTTGATCGGCGTGGTTCTGACCCTGGTCTTCATCCTCGGTGAAAGCTGGATCAACCAACTGGTGGTCGAGGAGTGGCGCGGGAGGCTGGTGGCGCTGTACGGCAGTAGTTATGCGTTGAGCCAATTGGCTGGGCCGATATTGCTGGGCGTCCTCGGCACCCAGCACGATTATGGCTTCTGGGTTGGCGTCGGATTGCTGGTGGCGGCACCGTTGCTGTTGTTGGGCCGCAGTGGTGCGCCCAGTAGCGAGGCGTGCAGCGTGACCTTCGGTGATTTGCTGACTTTCTGCCGTGGCCTGCCGGCGATTGCCTGGGCGGTGTCGCTGTTCGCGGCGTTCGAAGCGATGATCTTGACGTTACTGCCGGTGTATTGCCTGCGCCAGGGCTTCACCACGGAAATCGCCCTGGCGATGGTCAGCACGGTGGTGGTGGGGGATGCGTTGCTGCAATTGCCAATCGGCGCGCTGGCGGACCGGATGTCGCGCCGAGCATTGTTCACCTGGTGCGCGATGGTCCTGCTGGTGTCGAGCCTGGCGATCCCGCTGCTGATCGACACTCTGATGATCTGGCCGCTGTGGGTGCTGTTCGGCGCCAGTGCTGGCGGGCTGTTTACCTTGTCGCTGATCCTGATTGGCGAGCGTTATCGCGACGATGCGCTGGTCCGAGCCAATGCCCACATCGCACAGTTGTGGGGCATCGGTTGCCTGCTCGGGCCGTTGATCGCCGGTGCTGGCAGCCAGTGGATCAGCGGGCACGCGTTGCCATTGCTAATGGCGGCGGGAGCGTTTGGCCTGGTGATTCTGCTGTCGCGCCAAGGGGCATTTGGCGCCGTACAGCCAGCATAAGATCAAAAGATCGCAATCTTCGGCAGCGCCTGCAGGCGATCGCATTTCAGTGGCAGGACTGCCGAACGCTCGGGTCTTTTAAAGCATGCGCTCCAGTCCCACTGTAGTGCTGAGCCAGGCATTGAAACGTCGCCACCAACTGGCCGGCTCTTCGGTCAGGGTGTGCATCTTGCCGTCGTCTTCGGTCACCCATACCACTTGGCCATTCTCCAGCCGCGCCTGATAACTCAGGGCTGGCGCCATGCCTTCCAATGCCAGTTCGCGCACGCGGGCCGCGAGTTCCGGGCTGTCCACCAGCACGCCGACTTCGGTGTTCCACAGTACCGAGCGCGGATCGAAGTTGAATGAGCCGATGAAGGATTTCTGTTGGTCGAAGATGATCGCCTTGCTGTGCAGGCTGGAGTCGGACTCGCCATAGGACCTGCGGGAAAACAGGCGCGGTCCGCTGCCGCTTTCATCGCCGGGCTGGCGGCGCAGTTCGAAGAGTTGTACGCCATGCTCCAGCAACGCCTTGCGATACGGGGCGTAGCCGCCATGCACCGCCGGTACGTCCGTGGCCTCCAATGAATTGGTCAGCAACCTCACCGACACGCCGGCATCGGCGCGGCCGGTCAGATACACCAGGCCCGGCTGACCGGGCACGAAATAAGCGGAAATCATCACCAGTTCTTTACTGACGCCATCGAGTTCGGGTGCTAATTGGGTGGTCAGCAGCAGGTGCGGGTCTGGCTCGCCGTCCGCAAGCACTTTGCTCGGTGCATCCCACAACGCCTGGTTCCAGGCCCAGATCAGCTCTTTGCGCCAGGTATCCAGGCGCGGGTCCGTGGCAAACTTCCTCAACTGCTGAAAGAGCGCATGGTTCTGTTTGCGTGATTGTTCCAGGGATTCTTCCAGTCGGGCCCGGGTATTTTTCAGGTCCTGTGCGGTCGGTTTGCTCGACAGAAACTGTTCGACCGGTTTGCTCAGGGCGCTATTCCAGTATTGGTCGAAACTGTGCCCGAGCTGCTCCGCGACCGGGCCGACGCCGAGGATGTCGATGTCGGTAAAATTCAGATTGGGTTCGGCATCGAAATACTCGTCACCCAGATTACGCCCGCCGACGATGGCCATGCTGTTGTCCGCCAGCCACAGCTTGTTGTGCATGCGCCGATGTTGTTGTGACAAGTTGAACAAGCGACCCATGGTACGCGTTACGCCGGTGCTGCGCCCCAGGTGCAAAGGGTTGAACACTCGAATCTGGATCTGCGGATGCGCTGCAAGCGTGGCGATGGTGACGTCCTGGCCGTCACTGGTGGTGTCGTCGAGCAGGATGCGCACACGCACCCCGCGGTCGGCGGCCTTGAGCAATTCCTCCACCAGCATCCGCGTGCTGACGCCGTCATGCACGATGTAGTACTGCAAATCGAGACTACCTTGGGCGTTGCGGATTAGTTCGGCGCGGGCGGTGAAGGCTTCGGTGCTGTCCGATAGCAGGCGAAAGCCGGATTTCCCTTCATGGGGTGCCGCCTGCGCCTGGACCGAACGGCCAAATGCCGAAGCGCTCGCCGGCAGCGCCTGGCTTTGTTCGCGCTGCACGTCGAGGCTGGCGCAGCCGCCAAGGAACGAAGCAAGTAACACCAGAGCTAGCAGGGGCTGTCTGATTCTCACGTGGGACCGTTCCGATTGGCGGCAGATGTTGGTATATGGACGCTAATTTGCGCAGAAAGGTCAGTCAGTCAGCCCGTTGGTTTGCGCCAGCAGTTGGATGGCAGCGGCGCCGACCTTGCGCACAGCTTCTTCAACCTGTGCTGTTGGTTTGGCAGCGTAGTTCATGCGCAGGCAATTGCGGTACTTGCCCGAGGCAGAAAAGATGCTGCCGACGGCAATCTGTACGCCCTGATCGTGCAAGGCGCGATTGAGTTTCAGGGTGTCGAAGCCTTCCGGCAACTCGACCCACAGCATGAAACTGCCTTGCGGGCGGCTGGCGCGGGTGCCTGCGGGGAAATACCGCGTGACCCAATCGATCATCGCGTCGCGATTGCGCTGGTATTGCGTGCGCATGCGCCGCAAATGCGGTTCGAAATGACCGGCCTTGAGAAACTCGGCGATGGCAATCTGTGGCTGCGGCGCGGTCGAGCCGGTGCTGATGTATTTCATGTGCAGCACGCGCTCCAGATAGCGTCCCGGCGCCACCCAGCCAATGCGCAGGCCGGGAGCGAGGGTTTTGGAAAACGAACTGCACAGCAGGACACGACCGTCTTCGTCGAAAGATTTGATGGTGCGCGGGCGAGGATAGCTGTAGGCCAGCTCGCCATACACATCGTCTTCGATGATCGCCACGTCAAAGCGCTGTGCAAGCGTCAACAGTGAGCGTTTGCGCGACTCCGGCATGATATAGCCCAGCGGGTTGTTGCAGTTTGGGGTCAACTGTATGGCCTTGATCGGCCACTGTTCCAATGCCAGTTCCAGTGCATCCAGGCTGATCCCGGTGAGCGGGTCGGTGGGGATTTCCAGGGCTTTCATCCCCAGGCCCTTGAGGGTTTGCATGGCGCCATGAAAGCTTGGCGAATCCACAGCCACAATATCGCCTGGCTCGCAGATCGAACGAATGCTGGTGGACAGCGCCTCGTGGCAGCCAGTCGTTACCACCAGGTCGCCGGGGGCCAGTTGGCAGCCGGAATCGAGCATCAGCCGGGCGATCTGCTCGCGCAGTTCCAGATTGCCGTGGATGTTGTCGTAATACAGGCCGGGCATGTCTTGTCGGCGGCTGAGCTGCGCCAGGCCGCGCAGCAGCGGCTTGAGGGTCGGCGTTGTGATGTCTGGCATGCCGCGACCCAGTTGCACCACATCCTTGCGCGGCACCGCACGGATCAGCTCCAGCACCTGGTCCCATTGGGAAATGTCTACCGGCCGCTGAGCCGGGCGACCCACCGCTGGAAGTTCGGGCAGATCGCGGCTGACCGGCACGAAATATCCGGATTTAGGCCTTGGCGTGGCCAGTCCGCTGTCTTCCAGCACGCGATAAGCCTGCTGCACCGTGCTCAGACTGACGCCGTGTTCAACACTCAGCGCGCGCACCGACGGCAATCGGTCACCGGGGCGATAGAAGCCTTGTTCGATTCGCGTGCCGAGCAGTTCGGCGAGGTTGACGTAGAGAGTCATGGTGCAGTCTCGTCTGAGGTCGTGGGATTGACCAGTACAGATGGAGCAAAAAATCAGGATTCAGTACCTACAGCGTTAAATCTGTATGGAGATAATACACTTTGGTTGAATCTGTAATGCTTTTCGCCGTCCACGCATCATGAAAGCTCTGGCTACCCAAGTAAACAGGAGCAATCAAAATGAACGGCTTGAGCGATGTGCGGAGTCAGGAGCTGACGGCAGGGCAGGATCACGGTGCGCGCGAGGCGGACATGCGCGGCGCGCCGTCAGACCTGAAGCGCTGGGATCGGTTCTGGCGTCGTCTGCACACGCGCAAGGCATTGCTGGAATTGACACCCGCTCAGCTCAAGGATGTCGGGCTGACGCGTGAGCAGGCGCGGGAGGAGGGGCTTAAGCCATTTTGGCGGATTTGAGTCCTGTAGCGTTTTTGCGGACCTCATCGCGGGCAAGCCCGCTCCCACAATGACCCCGCCGGTCACAAATGCTGTGTACGACGAGAACCCTGTGGGAGCGGGCTTGCCCGCGATGGGGCCGCAAAGACCACAGCCAAATATCAGACCAACTCTTTGAGCCGATGCCACAACATCCCCAACGCCAACAACGGCGAGCGCAAATGCTTACCGCCGGGGAAAGTAATGTGCGGCACCTGGGCGAACAGATCGAAGCCACCGCTGTGCTGCCCGCTAATGGCCTCGGCCAGCAACTTGCCCGCCAGGTGCGTGGCGTTCACCCCGTGACCGGAATATGCCTGGGCGTAAATCTTTAAGTCGTCCGATCTGCGGTAGACGGTTGGCGCCGATTCCGATCATCCCGCCCCACTGATAATCGATCCTCACGTCGGCCAATTGCGGGAAGACGTCCAGCATTTTTGGCCGCATATAGGCGGCGATATCTTTCGGGTCCCGCCCCGAGTAATGGCAGGCACCGCCGAACAGCAGGCGGCGATCCGCCGAGAGTCGATAGTAATCCAGCGCCACCCGCTGATCGCAGACCGCCATGTTCTGCGGCAACAGTGCGTGGGCCAGTTCTTCGCTCAAGGGTTCGGTCGCGATGATATAGCTGCCGGCGGGCAACACCTTGCCGCTGAGTTCGGGATTGAGCTCATTGAGGTAGGCGTTGCAGCCCAGTACCAGCGTCTTTGCCCGGACCGAGCCTGTGGCTGTGTGCACCTTGACCTCGGGGCCGTAGTCGATGCGCGTGACGGCCGACTGTTCGAACAGTTTCACGCCCAGTTGCCGGGCGGCGGCGGCTTCGCCCAGCGCCAGGTTCAGTGGGTGCAGATGCCCGGAACCCATGTCGATCAAACCGCCGACGTAGCGGTCGGAGCCCACTACGGTGTGCATTTCATGGGGTTGCAGCAGACGGGTTTCGTAGCGGTAGCCGAGGCTGCGCAATTCTTCGGCGTCTTCGGCGAAACCTTCGAGATCACGGGGCTTGTTGGCCAGGTCGCAGTAACCCCACGTCAGGTCGCAGGGGATTTGAAAACGCTCGACCCGCTGTCGGACGATTTCAACTGCTTCCAGGCCCATGAGCTTCATCTGACGTACACCGTCGGCGCCTATCACGTTGGCAAACTGATCAAGGCCATGGCCAACCCCGCGAATCAGTTGCCCGCCATTGCGGCCGCTGGCGCCCCAGCCGATTTTATGGGCTTCCAGCAGCACCACGCTCAGGCCGCGTTCCGCCAGTTCCAGCGCTGTGTTCAACCCGGAGAAACCGCCCCCGACCACGCAGACGTCAGCCATCTGTTCGCCGGACAGCACCGGATAGTCAGGCTGAGGCAGGCTGCTGGCGGCGTAATAGGAGGCGGTGTGCCGGTGATTCGGGACAGGCTGCTGGGCACGGCCATTCATGTGCGTGATCCTGATGGGTGTGTCTAGAAAATTCGACGGAGCATAAGCCGGACCTCGAAGGCGGGCAACACTGGTCGCTCGGTGCTGTCTGGTTGGGGATTTTTACGTCAGAATCTGCCTCTGTTTCGAGATCGGTAATAGTTTGGATGAGCTGCAACAGTCAGAAAATTCGCACGTTGCGCCAGCAGATTCCCTCGTTCGAGTGCGTCCCCGGCTGCCATGACTGCTGTGGTCCGGTAACAACCTCGCCGGAGGAAATGTCCCGCCTGCCACGCAAGAGCCGCGCCGAGCAGGATGCGGCGATGGATGAACTCAACTGCGTCCATCTGGGGCCGAACGGCTGCACGGTGTATGACGAACGGCCGCTGATCTGTCGGCTGTTTGGCACTACACAAACACTGCCATGCCCCAATGGGCGGCGGCCGGTAGAGCTGATTCACCCTCGGGTCGAGAAGCAGATCCATGAATACATGGCCAGCACCCGGCAGGTTCTTGTTTGATCGTTCCCACGCTCCGCCTGGGAACGATCCATGTCGAGTCAATCCGGAATCGGCAGGCTCAAGCTCTCTTTCACCTCTTCCATCACGATATAACTCTTGGATTCGCGCACATGCGGCAGCTTGAGCAGGATGTCGCCCAGCAGTTTGCGGTACGAGGCCATCTCCGATATCCGCGCCTTTACCAGGTAGTCGAAGTCGCCTGATACCAAGTGGCACTCCAGGACGTGGGGCAGTTTCAGCACGGCGCGTCGGAATTCTTCGAAGGTATCACCGGACTTGTAGTCGAGGCTGATCTCGACGAATACCAGCAGGCTTCCCTTGAGGTGCTGCGGATTGAGCCGGGCGTTGTAGCCCATGATGATCCCTTCGCGCTCCAGGCGCCGCACCCGCTCGGTACAGGGCGTGGTCGAGAGCCCGACCTTTTCCCCAAGTTCCGTAAAAGATATGCGCCCATCCGCTTGCAGGATCCGCAGGATATTGCGGTCGATCTTGTCCAGCTCACGTTTGGTTTGAGTGTTGGTACGCATAGGGGATGCGCCTCCGTGAAAAGGGTTTTTGCCGAGAATTGTCGCCAAATATAGGCGCTTATATAGTGAAAAGCACTGGCAAATCTTTTTTACACTGCGCACATCCGAAGCTTTGAACAACAAACGTCAGCGGTTAGCCGCGATGAGGGAAATGAAAATGCGCGTTATGGTCTTGGGTAGCGGCGTCATCGGTACCACCAGTGCTTATTATCTGGCACGCGCCGGGTTTGAAGTGGTGGTAGTGGACCGGCAGCCGGCTGCTGCCATGGAGACCAGTTTCGCCAACGCCGGGCAGGTCTCGCCGGGCTATGCCTCGCCGTGGGCCGCGCCGGGTGTGCCGCTCAAGGCTATCAAATGGCTGTTGCAGCGCCATGCGCCCCTGGCGATCAAGGCCACTGCCGACATCGATCAGTACCTGTGGATGGCACAGATGCTGCGCAACTGCACCGCCAGCCGCTACGCGGTGAACAAGGAGCGCATGGTCCGCCTGTCCGAGTACAGCCGTGACTGCCTTGACGAACTGCGCGCCGAAACCGGTATTGCCTACGAAGGCCGCAGCCTGGGTACTACTCAATTGTTCCGCACCCAGGCTCAGCTCGATGGCGCTGCAAAAGACATCGCCGTGCTGAAAGAGTCCGGCGTGCCGTTCGAACTGCTTGACCGCGAAGGCATTGCCCGCGTCGAGCCGGCCCTGGCCAATGTGACCGACATCCTCGCCGGTGCCCTGCGCCTGCCGAACGACCAGACTGGCGACTGCCAGATGTTCACTACCAAGTTGGCAGAGATGGCCACTAACCTTGGCGTGCAATTCCGCTTTGGCCAGGACATCCAGAGCCTCGACTTCGCCGGTGACCGCATCAACGGTGTGTGGATCGATGGCAAACTGGAAACCGCTGACCGCTACGTGCTGGCGCTCGGCAGCTACTCGCCGCAATTGCTCAAGCCGCTGGGCATCAAGGCGCCGGTGTATCCGCTCAAGGGTTACTCCCTGACCGTGCCGATCACCAACCCGGCGATGGCCCCGACTTCGACCATTCTCGACGAGACCTACAAAGTCGCGATCACCCGTTTCGACAACCGTATCCGCGTTGGCGGCATGGCGGAAATCGCCGGTTTTGACCTGTCGCTGAACCCGCGTCGGCGCGAAACCCTGGAGATGATCGTCAACGACCTTTATCCTCAGGGCGGCAATCTGGCCGAGGCCAGTTTCTGGACCGGCCTGCGTCCGACCACGCCGGACGGCACGCCGATTGTCGGCGCTACCCCGTTCAAGAACCTGTTCCTGAACACCGGTCATGGCACCCTCGGTTGGACCATGGCGTGTGGCTCTGGCCGCTTGCTGGCCGACCTGATGGCCAAGAAAAAGCCGCAGATCAGTGCCGAAGGGCTGGATATCTCCCGGTATGGCAGCAACCGTCAGGAGCCTGCAAAACATGTCAATCCAGCGCCGGCTCACCAGTGAGCCCACGCTAGGCGCGCTGCGAAAGCGATAATGCGAGATCCCTCTCCCGGTGCTACTGGCGGTTATCGCCGCCCGCAGCGCCGGTTTTTTATTAACCGACCGACCAGAAGTCTGCCGCCATGCGTCCTGCCCGTGCCCTGATCGACCTCCAAGCCCTGCGTCACAATTACCAGATCGCCCGTGAAGTCACGGGTGCCCGTGCTCTTGCGGTGATCAAGGCCGATGCCTACGGCCATGGCGCGGTGCGTTGCGCCCAGGCGCTGGAAGCCGAGGCGGACGGGTTTGCCGTGGCCTGCATCGAAGAGGCCCTGGAGTTGCGAGCGGCGGGCATTCGTGCGCCCGTCCTGCTGCTGGAAGGTTTTTTCGAAGCCAATGAGCTGCCGCTGATCGTCGAGCATGATTTCTGGTGCGTGGTGCATTCGCTGTGGCAACTCGAAGCGATCGAGAAAGCTGCATTGAGCAAGCCGATCACGGTCTGGCTCAAGCTCGACTCGGGCATGCATCGGGTCGGCCTTCATCCGAAGGACTATCAGGCAGCCTATCAACGGCTGCTGGCCAGCGGCAAAGTTGCGAAGATTGTGCTGATGAGCCATTTCGCCCGTGCTGACGAATTGAACTGCCAGGCCAGTGCCGAGCAGGTCGCGGTCTTCGAAGCGGCGCGTCAGGGCTTGTCGGCCGAAGTCAGCCTGCGAAACTCCCCGGCGGTGCTGGGTTGGCCGCAGATTCCCAGCGACTGGGTTCGCCCGGGGATCATGCTGTACGGCGCCACGCCGTTCGAGGAAGCCAACGCCGTGGCCTCGCGCCTGCAACCGGTGATGACCCTTGAATCGAAGGTGATCAGCGTCCGTGAATTGCCTGCTGGAGAGCCGATCGGCTACGGCGCCAAATTCATTACCCAGAAGCCGATGCGCGTTGGCGTGGTGGCCATGGGTTATGCCGATGGCTATCCGCGGCTGGCGCCGACCGGGACGCCAGTATTGGTCGCCGGGCAACGCAGCCAGTTGATCGGCCGGGTGTCGATGGACATGCTGTGCGTCGATCTGACTGACATTCCACAAGCAGGCCTGGGCTCGACCGTCGAGTTATGGGGCAAAAACATCCTCGCCAGCGACGTGGCCATCGCCGCCGGCACGATTCCGTACCAGATCTTCTGCAACCTGCGCCGGGTGCCAATGCTCTATTCCGGGAGCTAGGGCAAAGCCGCCCAGACCGGAAGTCGCCTCGCCGAACAGGATTCAGGTCAAGGTGTTGTAAATACTGAACGCTGTCGCCATGATAACGCTCAATATTCCAACAACCTGAATCCTTGGAGGCGCAAGCTTGGACGTCGGTGAACGACTGCAATCAATCCGCAAGCTCAAAGGTCTTTCCCAGCGTGAGCTCGCCAAACGCGCGGGCGTCACCAACAGCACGATTTCGATGATCGAGAAGAACAGCGTCAGCCCCTCGATCAGTTCGCTGAGGAAGGTGTTGGGCGGGATTCCCATGTCCATGGTCGAGTTCTTTTCCGAAGAAATCCTGCAGGAAATACCGACTCAGATCGTCTACAAAGCCAACGAGCTGATCGATATTTCCGATGGTGCAGTGACCATGAAACTGGTCGGCCGGGCTCACCCGAGCCGCGCTATCGCATTCCTCAATGAAATCTACCCGCCAGGCGCCGATACCGGTGAGGAGATGCTCACCCATGAGGGCGAGGAAACCGGGATTTTGCTGGAAGGGCGACTGGAACTGGTGGTCGGGCTTGAAACTTTTGTGCTCGAAGCTGGCGATAGCTACTACTTTGAAAGTACCAAGCCGCATCGTTTCCGTAATCCATTCGATGCGCCGGCGCGACTAATCAGCGCAGCAACACCCGCGAACTTTTAAGGAAAGAGGCGTCCTGCCAGCACGGCAGAGGCACTTGAGCCGTTTGACCGTTGCGCAACAAGACCCCTTCGACTTTGGGGTTGTTTCAGTGTCGCGGGCTTACCGCTATACTTGCGCCCGCCTGCGAACCGTGGCCGTAGGCGTGACTAGCCACCATTGAGGGTGAACGCGTGAATCTAATTATGAAAATGCCCGTATTGGCCCTCTGGGCTGCCAGCGCTCAAGCTGCGACCAATGACGAAATCGCCAAGCGCCTTGAGCCAGTCGGCCAGGTCTGTGTCCAGGGCAAAGAGTGCAAGGGCATGGAAGTCGCCGCTGCTGCTGGCGGTGGAGGTGGTGCCAAGGCACCTAAAGACGTTATTGCCAAGCATTGCAATGCTTGCCATGGCACCGGCCTGCTGGGCGCGCCGAAAATCGGTGACAAAGCCGCGTGGAAAGAACGCGCCGATCACCAAGGCGGCCTCGATGGCATCCTGGCCAAAGCCATTACCGGTATCAACGCGATGCCGCCAAAAGGCACCTGCGCCGACTGCACCGACGACGACCTCAAGGGCGCCATCAAAGAGATGTCCGGCCTGTAAAGAGTTCGCCTCATTCGCGAAAAAGCCGCTTGCGAGCGGCTTTTTTGTGTCTGAAGTTTCATTAAATGCCGCTGCCCCCTGTAGGAGCGAGCATGCTCGCGAAAAACCTGAAAACGCCGCGGGGCATCAGGCTTCCAGCGTCATCGTTGACGACCATCGCGAGCATGCTCGCTCCTACAATGTTTTTTTGTGGCGGCCGAAGCAAAGACCCGGCAAGCTCGGTCCAACCTCACTCATGGAATGTACGGGAGGATCGGATGGTACAGCTGTGTTCTATCGAGCAAGCGGTCGATGAAGTGTTGGCGAGGTTGCCGGCGCATATTCACATGGGCTTGCCCTTAGGATTGGGTAAGCCCAATCACTTCGTCAACGCGCTGTATCAACGAATTGCTCAGTTGCCTGAGCGACGGCTGACGATTTACACCGCGTTGTGCCTGGGACTCCCGCCCTTGGGCGATGGCTTGCAAAAGCGCTTCCTTGAACCCTTTATCGAACGGGTTTTCGGCGATTATCCGGAGCTGGAGTTCCTCGCCGACCTGCGTCGCGATGATCTACCGGGCAACATTCACATCCAGCAATTCTTCATGCAGCCCGGCAGTCTGCTCAACAGTGCCACGGCGCAACAGGATTACGTCAGCAGCAACTACAGCCATGCCGCCCGGGACATTAACGCTGCCGGTTTGAACTTGATTGCTCAATTGGTGGCCAGTCATCCCGAACATCCCGATCGCTTGAGCTTGAGTTGCAACCCGGACATCACCCTCGACCTACTGCCGATGATTGCCAGGCGCCGTGCAGAAGGGGAGACGATCCTGATGGTCGGGCAGGTGCACGACGATTTGCCCTACATGCCCGGTGACGCTGAAGTCGGCATCGACACCTTCGACCTGTTGATCGACGAGAAAGACAGCACCACGCTGTTTTCCACGCCGAACATGCCGGTGGGTTTCCAGGATCATTTCATTGGCCTGCACGCCAGCTCACTGGTGCGTGATGGCGGTACCCTGCAGATCGGCATCGGTTCCATGGGCGATGCGCTGACCGCTGCGTTGCTGGCGCGTCAGGCTGACAACGACGCCTATAAGGCTTTACTGAGCGACCTGAATCTCGACCCGTGGGCGCAACTGATTGAGCGCGAAGGTGGCATCGAACCATTCGCCAAAGGCTTGTACGGTTGCAGCGAAATGTTCGTCAACGGCCTTCTGGTGCTGGCTGACGCCGGGATCGTGCGGCGCAAGGTTTACCCGGACGTGCCGACCCAACGGCAGGCCAATGCCGGCACCCTCGACGAAGCGGCGCAAACCGACGGTATTTCGGTGCACGGCGGCTTCTTCCTCGGCCCACGCAGTTTCTATCAGCGGCTGCGCGAATTGCCGCAGAGCAAGCGTCTCGAATTCAACATGACCCGCATCAGCTACATCAACGAACTGTACGGGCAGGAAGAGCTCAAACGCCTGCAGCGGCTCGATGCACGATTTATCAACACCGCGTTTACCGTAACCCTGCTAGGCGCCGGTGTGGCGGATCAGCTTGAAGATGGGCGCGTGGTCAGCGGGGTGGGTGGACAATACAACTTCGTTGTCCAGGGCCATGCGCTGGAAGGTGCGCGTTCGGTGTTGCTGCTGCGTAGTTGGCGTGAGTCGGCGGGTGACGTCAGTTCCAATATTGTCTGGGAGTACGGTCATTGCACCATCCCCAGGCACCTGCGGGACATCGTGGTCACCGAGTACGGCATTGCCGATCTGCGCGGCAAGACGGATGCGGCGGTGATCGAAGCCCTGTTGAACATCAGCGACTCGCGTTTTCAGCCGGGCTTGATCGAGCAGGCACGGAAGGTCGGCAAGTTACCGAAGGATTTCCATCTGGATCCGCGTTTCACCGACAACACACCACAGCGTTTGCAGGCGATTGAAGCGCGTCATTCGCGGTTGTTTCCGGAGTATCCGCTGGGTTGCGATTTCACCGACGTGGAGCGTGACCTGTTGCGGGCGCTGAACTGGCTCAAGAGCAAATTCAAACTCAGCGAAGTGCTGGAGTTGGGCAAGGCTGCGCTGGATGCGCCGCAGGCGGCAGCATTCCCGGAACATCTGGAACGCATGCAGCTGGCCAATCCGGAGGGGATGAAGGAGGATTTGTATCAGCGGTTGCTGCTCACGGGCCTCAAGGCCACTACACCGATCTGATCGTTCCCACGCGCAGCAAAGGAATGCCTCTTCGGACGCTCTGCGTTCGGCTCTGGATGGGACGCAGAGCGTCCCGGGCTGCATTCCCACGCAGAGCGTGGGAACGATCAATGCGGTGGGCGGCTTTACTCGATGAAGGTCACGACGCCGCCAGCCAGCGACTGCACGCGCGCCAGCGACTCAACGCGATAACCTTGGGCATCCAGCTCCGCACGACCGCCCTGGAACGATTTCTCGATCACGATCCCCAAGCCGGCCACGGTGGCACCGGCTTGCTTGATGATCGAGATCAGCGCCTGGGACGCCTTACCGTTGGCCAGGAAGTCATCGATGATCAGCACGCGGTCGCTGCTGGTCAGGTGGCGCGGAGAAATCGCCACGGTGCTTTCGGTCTGCTTGGTGAACGAGTAGACGGTCGCCGACAGCAGGTTTTCAGTCAGGGTCAGGGACTGATGCTTGCGCGCAAAAATTACCGGCACACCGAGGTTCAGGCCGGTCATGATTGCCGGCGCAATGCCCGAGGCTTCGATGGTGACGATCTTGGTGATGCCCGAATCCTTGAACAGCGTGGCGAACTCATCGCCGATCAGCTTCATCAGGGCCGGGTCGATCTGGTGGTTCAGAAAGGCGTCGACTTTCAGGACCTGATCGGAAAGCACGATGCCTTCTTCGCGAATTTTCTTGTGCAGTGCTTCCATGAAGCTGTCCTCGTTTGGCGCCTTTTGCGCCGAAGGTCTAAATAAATGTGGTCAATTCTAGCGCTTTAACATCGCGCGTATATCCGCCAATGCGCTATTGCCACGCACGGCTTTGACTTCGGTCGGTGTGTCGTCGTTGCCTTCCCAGGCCAGGTCGTCCGGCGGCAGTTCATCAAGGAAGCGGCTTGGTGCGCAGTCGATGATCTCGCCGTATTGCTTGCGCTTGGCGGCAAAGGTGAAGGCCAAGGTCTGGCGCGCGCGGGTAATGCCCACGTAGGCCAGGCGCCGCTCCTCCTCGATGGTGTCGGCTTCGATACTGGAACGGTGCGGAAGGATTTCCTCTTCCATGCCCATGATGAACACGTAGGGGAATTCCAGGCCCTTGGAGGCGTGCAAGGTCATCATCTGCACGCCTTCGGCACCGTCTTCCTCCTCCTGCTGGCGCTCGAGCATATCGCGCAGCACCAGCTTGCCAATCGCGTCTTCGACGGTCATTTCGCCTTCTTCGTCCTTCTCGAGCGTGTTTTTCAACGCTTCGATGAGGAACCACACGTTGCCCATGCGGTAGTCGGCGGCCTTGTCGCTGGAGCTGTTGGTGCGCAGCCAGTTCTCGTAGTCGATGTCCATGACCATGCTGCGCAGGGCCGAGATCGGGTCTTCGCCGGCGCATTGCTCGCGGACCTTGTCCATGAAGCGCTTGAAGCGCGACAGACGATCGGTGAAGCGGCTGTCCAGATGCTCGCCCAGGCCGATTTCGTCGGTGGCGGCATACATCGAGATTTTTCGCTCGGTGGCGTAGTTGCCCAGTTTCTCCAACGTAGTCGAGCCGATCTCGCGGCGCGGCACGTTGATCACGCGCAGGAAGGCATTGTCGTCGTCCGGGTTCACGATCAGGCGGAAGTAGGCCATCAGGTCTTTCACTTCCTGGCGCCCGAAGAAGCTGTTGCCGCCGGACAAGCGATAGGGAACCTGGTGATGCTGCAACTTCAGTTCGATCAACTTGGCCTGATAGTTACCCCGGTACAGGATCGCGAAATCGCTGTAAGGCCGGTCGGTGCGCAAGTGCAGGCTGAGGATTTCCACGGCCACGCGCTCGGCTTCGGCGTCTTCGTTGCGGCAGCGGATCACGCGGATCTCGTCACCGTGACCCATTTCACTCCACAGCTGCTTTTCGAATTCGTGGGGGTTATTCGAAATCAGTACGTTTGCGCAGCGCAGGATGCGGCTGGTGGAGCGGTAGTTCTGCTCCAGCATCACCACTTTCAGGGAAGGGTAGTCTTCCTTGAGCAGCATCAGGTTTTCCGGGCGGGCGCCGCGCCAGGCGTAGATCGACTGGTCGTCGTCACCTACCACGGTGAACTGATTGCGCTTGCCGATCAGCATTTTCACCAGCAGGTACTGGCTGGCGTTGGTGTCCTGGTATTCGTCCACCAACAGGTAACGCACCTTGTTCTGCCACTTTTCCAGGATGTCGGCGTGCTCTTCGAACAGCTTTACCGGCAGCAGGATCAGGTCGTCGAAGTCCACCGCGTTAAACGCCTTGAGCGTACGCTGGTAGTGGGTGTAGACAATGGCGGCGGTCTGTTCCTTGGGATTGCGCGCGTTCTCCAGGGCCTGGGCCGGCAGGATCAGGTCGTTTTTCCAGGCGCCGATCATGTTCTTGATCTCGTCGACGCCGTCGTCGCCCGAGTATTCCTTTTGCATGATGTCGGTCATCAGGGACTTGACATCGGTCTCGTCGAAAATCGAGAAACCGGGCTTGTAGCCCAACCGCGCGTGTTCCTTGCGGATGATGTTCAGGCCCAGGTTGTGGAACGTGCAGACCGTCAGGCCGCGGCCTTCACCGGCGCGCAGCAGGGTGCCGACCCGCTCCTTCATCTCGCGCGCGGCTTTGTTGGTGAATGTCATGGCGACGATGTACTGGGCGCGGATGCCGCAGTTCTGGACCAAGTGGGCAATCTTTCGGGTGATTACGCTGGTCTTGCCGGAGCCTGCACCGGCGAGCACCAAAAGAGGGCCGCCGACATAGCTCACGGCTTCTTGCTGCCGGGGATTGAGTCGGGACATAGGTAAATTCAGGAGTCAGTCACGAAATGGGCCGGCATTTTAACAGGCTCAGAGAATTGTGCTGCTCTCTCCGACTTGTGACGTACAGCGCGATCTGTATTTGCCGGTTTTGTTACTTTCACGCAGGATGCACGACGAATTCGCGTCTAATGTTCGTAATTCCGGATACAAAGGCCTCGGATGTCCATTGGTCATCAGGGATCGGCGCGGCATAATGCCGTCGCCTACATCTTTGCAGAGTCTAGGGAGCTAGCTTGTCTACGCCTGTCGAACCCTTGCGTTTGCTGCTATTGGCCGAAGAGCCAGCGTGGGCAGCGTTGTTGCGCGAGTGTCTGGCTCCGATGGGGAGCTTGGCCGTGCTCATCAGTGCGCCGAGCTGGGAGTCGGTCAGCAGTCTGTTCGATGACAACCGCAGCGCGGTGTTGTTGACGATCCCGGCTCTCCAGCCGGCGCCGGGCCGTTGCTGCCTGCCGACGGTGTTGCTGCTCGAGCATGAACCCGTGACCGCGCCCGACGGTGTAAGCGACTGGCTGGTGCGTGACCATCTTGACCCGGGCATGTTGCGCCGTTGCCTGCGCCATGTGCGTGAGCGCGGCTTACTGGAAAACACCCTGCAACGCCTGGCCGAGCAGGATCCGCTGACCGGCATCGCCAACCGCCAGGGTTTCCAGACCCTCTTGACGGCGCGGCTGGCGGAAAACGATGGTCGTGGCCTGGCCCTCGGCCATCTTGACCTCGACAACTTTCGTTACGCCAATGATGCCCTCGGCCACCAGGCCGGTGACCGCCTGATCCTGCAAGTGGTCGCGCGGCTCAAAGGCCAGCTTGAGGCCGGCGATCAACTGGCGCGATTGGGCAGCGATGAGTTCGCCTTGCTGATCGACACCCGCCGCGCTCCTGAGCGCGCCGAATGGATGGCCGAGCGCATTACCGAAGCGTTGGCCGAGCCTTATTGGGTCGACGGCGAAAGCCTGCTGATCGGCTCCAGCCTGGGCATTGCCCATGCACGAGCGCAGGCGGGCGCCGACCCGTTGATGTGGCACGCGCATATCGCCATGCAGCAAGCGAAAAGCACCCAGGGCTGCACATTTCATATTTTCAACGAACGCATCAACCGCAATGCCCGCAGTATCGCCGACCTCGAAACCGAGCTGCGCCGGGCCTTGCGCCGCGATGAGCTGGAACTGCATTACCAGCCGCGAATGAACCTTGAAGACGGGCAAATCGTCGGCCTCGAAGCCTTGGTGCGCTGGCGTCATGCCGAGCGCGGCTTGCTGCCACCGAGCGAGTTCGTGCCCCTGGCCGAGCAGAGCGGTTTGATCGTGCCGCTGGGTTACTGGGTCATTTCCCGGGCATTGCGCGATATGCAGGCGTTGCTTGAGCTAGGTTTGCCGCCGTTGCACATGGCGATCAACCTGTCGTTCCGGCAATTTCAGGACAGCCAGTTGCTCTCGACCCTGAGCCGGCTGATCAGCGAGCGCGGAGTCGAAGCGCAGTGGCTGGAATTCGAACTGACCGAAACCGCGGTCATGCGCCGCAGCGACCTGGTCAAGCAGACCATGGACGCCCTTGGGCGCCTGGGCGTGCGCTTCTCCCTCGATGACTTCGGTACCGGCTTTTCATCCTTTGTGCACCTCAACAGCCTGCCGATTACGTTGTTGAAGATCGACAAGAGCTTTGTCGGTGGCATGGAGCAGCGCGAAGAAAACCGTCAACTGGTGCACGCGATGATCAACCTGGCGCACAACCTCAATCTGGAAGTGGTTGCCGAGGGCGTGGAGACGCCGGAGCAACTGGATCTGTTGCGCGGGTTCGATTGCGATCAGGTGCAGGGGTATCTGATCAGCAAGCCGTTGCCGTTGGCGGAGCTGGTGGAGTACCTGATGTTTGACGGCAATCAGCAGGCGCCGCTGGAAATCGTGGTCTGAACACAAAACCTGTAGGAGCTGGCAAGCCAGCTCCTACAGAGTTTTCATTCGGCCTGGATGGCGTCGAAATGTCCTGGCACCGGCTCCCGCCGAATCATCCGCTTCATCTTCCATTCAAACGCCAGCGTCAGGGCCACCGCTGCACAGGCCAGTCCCAGTGCCAAGCCCCACCAGACGCCCGTTGGCCCCCAATTCAAGTGGAACGCCATCCACCAGGCTGCCGGGGCGCCAATCAGCCAGTAACAGCCCAGGCCCACCAGGAAGGTGGTCTTGGCGTCCTTGAGCCCACGAATACAGCCCATGGCGATGGTTTGCGTGCCGTCGAACAGCTCGAACCATGCCGCCACTGCCAGCAGGCTCACCGCCAGGTTGATGACATCGCGAAACGCGGGGTCGTTGTGATCGAGAAACAGCCCGACCAACTGATTTGGCAACAGCCAGAAGACCATCGCAAAGCACAGCATCGCCACCGCGCCAAAAGCCAGCCCCACCCTTCCGGCTAGCCGTGCGTCCAGTAACTGCCCGGCGCCGTAGTGCTGACCGATGCGCATGGTGATCGCGTAGGAAATCCCCGCGGGCACCATGAATGCCACCGAGACAATTTGCAGGGCGATCTGGTGCGCCCCCAGCTGCGTGCTGCCCATGGTGCCCATGCACAAAGCGGCGAAGGCAAACAGCCCAACCTCCACGGCGTAGGTGCCCCCAATCGGCAGCCCCAGGCGCCACAGCTCCTTCAGGTACTGTCGGTTGAGCCGCAACAGACCCCGGCGCAGGGGATAGGCGTCGTAGGCCGGGTGCCGGCGAATGTGCCACGCCAGCGCCAGCGCCATCAGGTTGGCGACAATTGCCGTGACCAGGCCAATGCCCATCAGCCCCAGTTTCGGCAAACCGAACATCCCGGTGATCAACGCGTAGTTCAGCAGGAAGTTGGCGACGGTGCCCCCCAGGCTGATGACCATGACCGGCGTTGCCCGGCCGATCGCGCTGGTGAAGCCACGCAGGGCCATGAAGCTCAGGTAGCCGGGCAGGGCGAACGGCAGGAAGATCAGGAATTGACCGGCCGACTGGACGTTGCTTTCGGTCTGGCCGAACAGCAGCAGTACCGGCTTGAGGTTCCACAGCAGCAAGCCCGCCACCAGCGCCATCAGCCAGGCCAGCCATAACCCGGCCTGGGTCAGCCGGGTCGCGCCGAGGATGTCACCCGCACCCTGGCGGATCGCCACCAGGGTGCCAACCGCCGCGATCACGCCGATGCAGAAAATCGACACGAACGAGTAAGTCGCCGCACCGAGCCCGCCGCCCGCCAGGGCCTCGGGGCTCAGTCGCGCCATCATCAAGGTGTCGGTGAGGACCATCAACATGTGCGCCAACTGCGAGGCGATCAGCGGCCCCGCCAGCCGCAGGATGGCCCAGAGTTCAATACGCGCTGGATGCTGCATGGTCATCACGCTCGATTATCAAAGGAGACAGGAAAGCGTCGATTCTCGGCGCTCTACGGGGATTGCACAAAGGGATAAAAAGGATGGGTAGCATGATTCAAACTCATGCTGGAGATTTTCTGCTAGGGTATTCAAAACCGCTGTAGGAGCTTTCCTGATGTCGCGTCGTCTTCCTCCTTTATATGCTCTGCGCGCATTTGAAGCAGCGGCGCGTCACACATCGTTTACCCGGGCTGCGGAAGAGCTGTCGATTACCCAAAGCGCGGTCAGTCGGCATATTCGTACGCTCGAAGAGCATTTTGCCTGTCGGTTGTTTCACCGCAGCGGGCGAAACCTGCAACTCACTGAGTCGGCGCGGTTGATCCTGCCGGGCATTCGCGACGGTTTCTCTGCCCTGGAGCGCGCTTGCAATACCTTGCGCGCCGAAGACGACATCCTGCGTATGAAAGCCCCGTCGACCTTGACCATGCGCTGGTTGCTGGCGCGGCTCAGCCGTTTTCGGCACCTTCAACCGGGCAATGAAGTACAGCTGACCAGCGCGTGGATGGACATCGACTCGGTGGACTTCAATCAGGAACCGTTCGATTGCGCCGTGATCCTCAGCAACGGGCATTTCCCGCCGGACTGGGAGGCTACTTTGTTATTTCCAGAGGAACTGATTCCGGTGGGCGCGCCCAATCTTCTGAACGATCAGCCGTGGGACGTCGCACGGCTGGCCAGCACCGAACTGCTTCACCCAACACCCGACCGTCGCGACTGGCGCAGCTGGCTGGAGCGCATGGGCCTGACTGACCAGGTCTCACTCAAGGGCGGCCAGGTGTTCGACACGCTGGAGTTGGGGATGATCGCCGCCGCCCGAGGCTATGGCGTGTCCATGGGCGATTTGTTGATGGTGGCTGAAGATGTTGCGCAGGGTCGCCTGAGTTTGCCGTGGCCGACGGCGGTCGCCAGCGGTGAGAATTATTACCTGGTCTGGCCGAAAACCCGCCCCGGAGGTGAGCGTTTACGCCGCCTCAGCGTTTTTTTGTTGGGCGAGGTTCGGGCCATGGAGTTACCGGCGGTCGAGCACTTGAGCTGAATCATCGCCGGCAAGCCTCAATGGCGGATCCGTCGCCAAGCTAATCACACTTGGCATTGCTGGATACTTCCTTGCTCGCCTGTTTCAACAGGTTACCCAACTCAGCTGCGTTGGTGCTGTTGTAAATCCGACCTCCGGTATTTTCAGCGATACAGCGTGACGGGCCGCCCGCACCGATTTTCACCACGTTGACTCGCAGGCGTGGTTGCTCCCTGGCGATTCGACGGGATACCGCGCAAACATCCTGTCCGCAACCGTCTTCGCCGTCGACGAACATCACGATCACGGCATCGTTATTGCGCCCGTCGACCGTGCTCGCCGCGTGGGCCAGGCTGTCGGCCAGCGGTGTGCCTTCGTCGGGAACCAGGCCTCGAATCCCGTTGATCAACCGCGGGCGGTCGCCGAACTTGAACAAACCCCGGTCCGGCGTTCTTTCGCAGCCGGCAAAGGTGATCAGGCGTGTATCAATCTTCGGGTCCAGCCCGTTGATCATGCCGGCCAGCGACTCCTTGGCGACGTCCATGCGGCTGGGCTTGGCGGTAAGCCGCATCGTGCGGTTCGGGTCCAGCAGCTTGTTGATGTCAGGACCGTAGAACCAGTCCTCGTCGGCTCTCACTGCCTTGATGTTCAAATCCATCGAACCCGAGGTGTCGAGCACCACCACGAACTGCGGGACCTCTGACTTCGGTGCTGTTTTGCGGCATGCGAAGTTGTCCAGCGTCGGGGCTGGGGGCGGGGCTGGTGGCGGGGCAGCCACTACCGGTTTTGGTGGTGGAACCGGTTTGGGTGGCGGGGCCGGCTTGGGTTCCGGTACGGGGGCCGGTGCCGGTTTTGGTGGTGGGACCGGCTTGGGCTCCGGCACCGGTTCTGGCGTGGGTTCGGGTGCCGGAACAGGTTTCGGTTCCGGTTCCACGACAGGCGCGGGGGCGGGTTCAACCGGTTTCTCAAGCGGTTTCTCAGCCGGCGTAACCACCGGCGCCACAGGCGCTACAGGCGGAGCCACGACCACCGGCTCACGGTGCAGGAACCACCAGAGCCAGAGCGCCAGAAGCAGCAACAGCAGCGCGAGCAAGGCCGCCGCGATCCACCAGCCACGCCGCGACGGCGGTACGATCGGTGCCACCGGAATCACTGGCGGCACAATCGGTTTGGGCGGACGCTGGTTCCAGCGCACCACCAAAGGCTCACCGTTGAGGCTGTAGAGTTTGTCCAGCTCAGGCGTGCCGAGCAGGCTGCGCAGGTCTTGCGCTTCCGTCGGTTGACCGCGTTTTTGCAGTTCATCCGCCAGCTGTGCGAGGGACGTTTGGCGCACCTCATAGGTTTCCAGCAAACGTCGTTGCGCGTCCTCGTTGAGATCGGCATAAGGCGTGGGTTGGCCACCCAGTTCGGTCCACCATTCCAGCACGTCGCCG
>LNAP01007696.1_pt1 | contig 24596 bp, 25 predicted proteins | sample 602601 | NCBI WGS metagenome assembly LNAP01 (sample SAMN02440304, study PRJNA202911) | soil metagenome | biome: Subtropical and temperate rainforests or woodlands; isolation source: soil samples (1 kg each in a 20% v/v slurry with milli Q water) were... ...
CCCTGCGCCAGATAGACATCAGGCAACGGACGACATGATCATCAACCCGTTACCCATGTCTCCCGACAGGTGTTACCCATGTGTCCCGGCTGAACACTGGGCGCACCAGCTTTTGCTTTTGGTGTGGTGGTTTTCTTCGTTATCGCGTGTGCTGAACGTTTGGTTCGCGCCTTACGCGCGACTCGCCGTAGGGTGTGCTGTGCGCACCGGCTTTTGCTTTTTTATGTATGCCGGCCTTCGTTACCGCGAGCGCTGAACGTTTTGTTTCGCGCCTTACGCGCGAGGCACTTTTGGCATTGCCCCAAAAGTACCCAAAAACGCTAGCCCCTACCTTGGCCCTCCGCTGCGCTGCGGGTTCCCTCTCTGCGTCGTTGCTCCAGGGGCACGGCACAACGGGCCTTCCATGGCCCGATGTGCCTCTCGCGGCGTCCCTGCCGCTCAACCCCTTGTACAACGACTCCGCTCGGCCTGCGATAAACGGGGCGGGCAGATCAAGGGCAGATCAAGGGCAGATCAAGAGCATCTGACGCTCTCCTGTGCGCGGGGGAGAGGGGGGGCGCCCAGGTTCATTTTTAGCAGCTAGGTGCGGCCTTTCGATTGCTTGCGAACCCTGCAACCCCCGCGCCTATTTGTTCTCCATTCACGTCGACAAAATTTTCACACCGCTGCGTTTACGGTGCACGCCCTAACGATCTGGTGCGGTGTGTGTTGGTTTTTGCCCCGCCCAGGATTTGTGGTTATTGGTGGAGCAAGCGGTATGCAAGTGCGAAGTGAGAAGAACTGGGGCGTTGATTGGGCTGGCTTAGGCTGGCTATTCCTGTTTTTTTGGTATTTCTCCTGCGCTCCGCAACTTCTTATTCAGATCACGGGCACATCGGGTTTTACCGGGTTTCGCCAAGCCTTTCTGATGAGCGCGCTGTGGTTGGTGCCGGTGCTGCTGTTTCCAGCGAAAACCCGCGCCATTGCGGGCGTTATCGGCGCGGTGTTGTGGTTGGGTTCGTTGGTCAGCCTTGGCTATTTCTTTATTTATGGCCAGGAGTTTTCCCAGAGCGTGATTTTCATCATGTTCGAGTCGAACATGGCGGAAAGCAGTGAGTATCTGACTCAGTATTTCGCCTGGTGGATGATTGCCGGTTTTGCCTTGCACACGGTGTTGGCCTATCTGCTCTGGCGTCGGGTGCGCCCTTTGCAAATGACGGGGCGCCCGGCCTATGCAATGGCGGTGGTGATGTTGCTGTCGTCGGTGGGTTACCCGCTGATTAGCCAAACCCTGCAAGAAAAAACCTTCGCCGCTGCCATGCTCAAGGTTGAGGCGCGTGTAGAGCCGGCGGTGCCGTGGCAGTTGGTGTTGGGTTATCGCCAGTACCGCGAGCAGTTGAACAATATGCAGGGCATGCTCACTGATGCGGCCAAGGTGCCGCCGTTGAAAAATCTGAAAAGCAGTCAGGGCGAGCAACCGACGACCCTGGTGCTGGTGATTGGCGAGTCGACTAACCGCCAGCGCATGAGCCTGTATGGCTACCCGCGCAATACCACGCCAAACCTCGACAAGCTGCGCAACGACTTGCTGGTGTTTGATGACGTGGTTACCCCGCGTCCCTACACCATTGAAGCCTTGCAGCAGGTGCTGACATTTGCCGACGAAGAGAACCCTGATCTCTATCTGAAAACGCCGTCGATTGTCAGCATGATGAAACAGGCCGGGTTCAAGACCTACTGGATCACCAACCAGCAGACCATGACCAAGCGCAACACCATGCTCACCACGTTTTCCGAGCAGGCCGATGAGCAGGTGTACCTGAACAACAACCGCAACCAGAACGCCCGTCAATACGACGGTGATGTGCTGGCGCCGTTTGCCAAGGTGTTACAGGAAGACGCGCCGAAGAAATTTATCGTCGTGCACCTGTTGGGCACGCACATGAGCTATCAGTACCGCTATCCGCCAGAGTTCGAGAAATTCACCGACCGTACGGGCGCGCCGGCCAGGCTGCGTGATGACCAAGTGGCCACTTACAACAGCTACGACAATGCCGTGCTGTACAACGACTTCGTGGTGTCCAGCCTGATTGGCGAATACGCCAAGAAAGACGACAACGGCTTTTTGCTCTACCTCTCCGACCACGGTGAAGATGTGTTCGACTCCGAGTCGGGCAATGTCTTGGGGCGCAACGAGGGCAAACCGACCGCGCCGATGTACACCATTCCGTTTATGGTCTGGGCCTCGCCCAAGTGGCGCCAAGGGCATGAGTGGAACCTGACGGCCGACACCAGTCGCCCGTACAGCAGCTCGCAGTTGATTCATACCTGGGCTGATCTGGCTGGGCTCAGCTTTGATGAGTACGACGCCAGTAAAAGCATTGTCAGCGCCAGCTTTAAAGAGCGTCCGCGCATGATCGGTGATCCTTACGCCGGTAAGAAGTCGTTGATTGACTTCAGCTTGATCAAGCCCAAAGCAGTGAAGAAAGAACTGGAAACGGCGCAGCAGTGACGCTGTTCGCCATGCCTACAACGCCCCGTCAGGGGCGTTGTTGTATCTGCCGGTAAGTTCGTTGATGAAGATAGTGGCGACAAGCTATGCAAGTTCTTAGCGCTGACCTACTCTTTTGCTTGGGCAGGCGTATAAGTAGGAAAAGTCTTACTCGTGATGTCGTCTGTATTCGGGGTATGGGGTGCTATGCGGCTGTCTCTTTCCTGCTTGTTGGGTGCATTCGTTCTGGGTGCATCGACCCTGGCGCTGGCCGCGCCAGCGGTTACCTGCACCCGTACATTCAGTCTGGCCTTGCATGACCACGGCCTGCTGTATTCCGCCGATACCGACGCCGGCATCGACAAAGATTTCGCCGAAGAACTGATCAAACGCAGCGGCTGCAAAGTCACGGTTACCTTGCTACCGCGCGCGCGGATTTGGCAGTTGATCGAGCAAGGCGCGCTGGACTTCAGCTTGTCCGGCATTGCCGATGAGGCGCGCAACCGTTACGCCAGCTTCGCTTGGTACTTTTCCGATCAGTTCTACCTGCTGGTGCGAGAAGACGCGCAGGTTAAATCGTTGGCCGAGTTTGCCGCTAACCCGGCGCTGCAACTGGGGGTTATCCGCAGTTTTCGCTACAGCCCGCGGGCTAACGAGTTGGTCGACGAGCTCAGCAGCCAACGCCGGGTGCGCAATGCCAGTCGCCTGGAGCCGCTCTATGAAGTGCTGATGAGCAATCAGATCCAAGGCATGATCATTGAGCCCTTTGATTACCCGCAGGTGCACAGCGAAGCCATTCGCCAACACACGCGCGTGGTAGAAACCGGCGATGCGCCTACGCCCCATGGCTTGATCATGTCCAATAAGTCGTTGCTGATTGAGGAGCGAGCGCAGTGGCGTGCGCTGGTAGACGAGATGCGCGCCGATGGCACGGTAGAGCGTATCTTCGCTAAGTACTTGCCGGCTGACCTGGCCCATACGCTGGTTGATTTCTGATCATGACCTCGCTCGGGCTGCGCTATAAGTTGCTCGCGCCGTTGATACTGCTGGTTTCTCTTGGCGTGACCTACTGGCTCTGGCACCACGAGCAACGCAATGCCCTGATCGACCGCCTGGAAACCGCCGACTACAACCTGCGCGAAGCCACCGGCAGCATTGACCAGCGTATCGCCACGTATGAGCAAGTGCTGCGCGGCGTGCAGGGCTTGTTTGCCGCCTCCGATCAAGTGCGCCGTGAGGAATTCAAAACCTATCTGGACTCGCTGCAACTGGGCGCCGACTACGCCGGGCTGGAAGGCATCGGCTTTGTGCAATGGACGCCGCGTGCCGATTTGCCCGCACTGATAGCCGAACAGCGCCGCAGCGGCATTGCCGACTACCAAGTACGTCCAGAGGGCGAGCGCGATTTTTATGCGCCCGTGGTGCAGATTGAGTTGCTCTCCGGAAACAGTCACTTGGTGTTGGGCATCGACCCCTACGCCGATGAGCAACGGCGCTTGGCCATGGAGCGTGCGCGTGACTCGGGTGATGCCAAGATCACCGGCAAAGTTGAGTTGGTGATCCCCGGCGCAACCGATGCGCAATCCAAAGCCGGTTTGCTAATGTTTTTGCCGGTCTACGCCAAGGGCCAAGCCCATGAGACCCAAGCAGAACGTCGGGCGGCACTGATTGGCTGGGTGGTGGCGCCGCTGCGTATCAACAAGCTGATGGCCAGCCTCTATGGCACACGTTCCAGCGATATGCCGATCAGGATTTACGAAGGGGTAAAACAGGCCAAGCAATCCTTGTTGTATGACTCCAGCCAAGGCACAGCGCGCAGCGCGAGCGTGCGCAGCGATGCCGTGGAATACCTGGAGGTGGCCGGACGAACGTGGACGCTGGAGATCCTCGGCGATCAACTGCGCGAGCGGCCGATCAGCAAAGACAACTCCGGGTTGATTGCTGGTGCAGGGCTGGCCCTGAGCCTGCTGCTTACCGTTCTTACCTGGGTGTTGACCACCGGCCATTCCCGGGCCCAGGCCCTAGCGCGGGAGATGACCCGCGAACTGCGCGACAGCGAAACCCGCCTGCGTCACCAGGCCGAACACGACGCCTTGACCGGTCTACCCAACCGCGCCCTGTTTAGCGACCACTTGAGCCACGCCCTGGCGCAAGCGCGGCGTAATCGCTCGCGGCTGGCGCTGATGTTTATCGACCTCGACCGCTTCAAACCGATTAACGACACCCTTGGCCACCATGTCGGCGATGCGTTGCTGCAGGTGGTCGCTGAGCGTTTACAGAACTGCGTGCGTGAGTCCGACATTGTTGGGCGCATGGGGGGCGATGAATTTGTCGTGCTGCTGCCGGTGATCGACGGCGACGAGGACGCGCTGTTGGTCGCCGAGAAAATCCGTGAGGCGCTGAATGAACCCTTTGACTTGGGCTGTGGCCGGCCGTTGAGTCTGTCCTCAAGTACCGGGATTGCCCTGTTTCCCGAGCATGGGCAGGACGAGGTGCAACTGACAAAGAACGCCGATGCAGCGATGTATTTGGCCAAGGACAACGGGCGCAATCAGGTGCAACTGTATCGGGCAGCGATGAATGTGCCGAGTTAGGTGCAAGGGGCGCACCGGCAAAATTAACCACCTGGCCGGAGGGTGTGCTGTGCGCACCAGCTGTTTTGTTTTTCTGTCGTAACGCGCTCCGCCAGCAGATCGCTTGGTGCGCGCCGCACACCCTACGAAACAATGCCGTGTATGCCTGGCGTTAGTGCAGTTCTGGCGTGGCCCGCAATTGCCGTAGCCGCTCACTGAGCAGCAAGCGCTGCGCGGTGTCGTCGCACAGCAATAATGCCCGCTCAACGTCATAGCGTTCGCCTTGCGGGCATTCGAGGTGGCGATAGATATCTGCCCGCGCCAAGTGATCGACCAGGTTCGGCTGCCCCAGCAGCAATACTCGTTCGGCATCCTTTAGTGCCGCCAGCGGCTGCTGCGCGTGGGTGTGCAAACTGCGCAGGTTGCGCGACAGGCGCTGCAACATCTGCCGTGGGCTGCAGCTTTGCAGGTGGCTGGCGTGCAACTCCGCCTTAGGCCCGAGGGTGCGTAGAAGCAGTTCGCGGCAGTCGCGGGTGTAGAGCCGACGGCCGCTGCTGGGGTCGAGCAGGTGGTCGGCGCCGGGAACGCGCAGCAGGAAATGGCCGGGGAAATTGACCCCTTGCAGAGGGATTTCCAGACGCCGCGCCAGCTCCAGAGCGATCAGCGCCAGCGACAGGGGTTGGCCTCGGCGACGCAGTAGCACCTGGTCAAGCAGCGCGCTACGGGGCAGCAGGGGGCTGCTGTCGTCTTCGTGAAAGTCCAGCTCGCCCATGCGTCGCAGCAACGCTTGGGCCAGTTCGTTGGGGGGAAGGTTGGGCAGCCCGCTGCTGACTTGTTGGGTCAGCCCGCTTAAATCGCGTAGTACCTGCAGCGGCACCAGGCTTTCATCATGTTCGGCGCCAACCCATAGCGCGGCTTCAAACAGCGCGGGTGGTTCACGGTCGATAGCGGCAAGGCAGGCTTGGCGTGGGGTCATCGGTTTCTCCGGGTCGCCCTAGGTTTGTAGCGGTTCGCCGGGGCTTCGTCCAGCGCTGCGTTATGCCCGCGATCATCAACAACAGCGGCGCTTATGCTTGCCTGGTCGGTTGGGTCGATAACGGCCAACTACACTGCTGGGAATCACAAAAACAAGGAGTCATCACATGTTCGCTTTAATGGAAGCGGCGCGTGTCGAGGCCCTGCATTGTTTCAACGATTCTGCCACCGGGCTGCGGGCCGTTATCGTTATCCACAACAGCCGTTTAGGCCCGGCCCTGGGCGGCTGTCGTTACCTCAGTTACCCCGACGAAAAAGCTGCCATCGACGATGCCGTGCGTCTGGCCCAAGGCATGAGCTACAAAGCCGCGCTGGCGGGCTTAGCTCAAGGCGGCGGCAAGGCGGTGATATTGCGCCCGCCTGGCGTGGATAACCGCGCGGCCTTGTTTGAAGCCTTTGGCCGGGCCATTGATAGCCTCGGCGGGCGGTACGTGACCGCCATCGACAGTGGCACCCTGAGCGGGGACATGGATTGCGTGGCCCAGTACACCGACCATGTCACCAGTACCACCAGCGCTGGCGACCCCTCACCGCACACCGCCATGGGCGTATTTGCCGGCATCCGCGCTACCGCCCAGGCGCGCCTTGGCAGTGATGATCTGGAAGGGCTGCGGGTGGCGATTCAAGGCTTGGGGAATGTCGGCTTCGCCCTCGCCGAGCAACTGCATGCAGCCGGCGCCGAGCTGTTTGTCAGCGACCTCGATCCCGGCCGTGTGCAATTGGCCGTGGAGCAACTGAATGCGCGGCCAGTGGCTAACGAAGCGCTGCTCTGCACGCCGTGCGACATCCTCGCACCCTGCGGCCTGGGCGGCGTGCTCAATGCCCAGAGCGTGGCCAAGCTGCGCTGCTCGGCGGTGGCGGGAGCGGCCAATAACCAATTGCTTAGCCCCAGTGCGGCAGATGATCTGGAAGCGCGCGGTATCCTGTATGCGCCGGACTACGTGATCAATTCCGGTGGCTTGATCTACGTGGCGCTTAAACACCGCGGCGAAGAATTGCCCGCCATTACCGCGCATCTCACCCAGATCGACCGGCGCCTGACCGAAATCTACGGCCATGCCCAGGCCGACAAACGCTCGCCGGCACGGGTAGCCGATGCCTTGGCCGAGCGGATCCTGTACGGCAACCGCTAGCCGGTAAGCTGCCGTTGTCGTCGACCCATTGAGCGCAATTCGACAGCAACGGCGGACCCGTCGCACACCACTGTCAGTAGCGTGGCGCTGATTTGATTGGCCCCTCCTGTTTAGCCTGTTCGTGTCTGTTTTCTCCCTCACCCCGTTGGAGAGCATCCATGAACAAACCGACAGTGTTCTTTCTGTTTGCCATGGCGCCGCTGCTAGCCACAGCAGCCACACCCTGGACGACGTGGTCCGGCGGTTATGTGCGCATTGAGGACGACGGCAACCTTGCCTGTGCGCGCTATGGGCAAAGCCGTCATTGCAACTGGGCTGCCACGGTGCGGCCCACCGATACGGCCGGGTCCTTGGCCTGCGGCGAGCAAATCCAAACCCTCTGGGGCTTTACCGGCTATGACCAGCCCGAGCATTGGTGCAATCAGGCCTACGCGGATTTGTACGCGAATTGGAAGCTGGGTAACTATTTCGGCTTCAACGTCTATCTGGCCGAAAATCCGGCGGGCGACTTGCTCTGTGAATCGCGCGATGCGCTGCATTGTCGCTGGAATCAGCCATTGACTGCGCCGCCCCCGCAAAGGCCGATCGACCCCTTGGTGTGCGGCAAGGCCATGGCTGCCCAATGGGTGGCGGATACCCAGGCACCTGAGCATTGGTGCAATCAGGCGCGGGTGGTGGTGGATGAGCGCGACTACGCCAACCCGCGTTGGGCCAAGGAAAGTTTTTCCTATGAGTCGGGATGGGCCGGGAAGGGCTTCGGCCTTTCCGGGTCGCAGCGCGGTGCTCCGGAGTCGATCCGAATTACCACCAAGGACGGGCACACTGGCCTGGCCATCAAGTCGCTACCGCGTGACGCCCATTGGCTGCAGCAGCACCCGAGCGGTCCGTATTCGACTGCCGACAGTGAGCTGCAGGACGACTTGTTCTTCTATGCCAAGCGCTCGTGGCAGGCTGCTGACGAGCCGGTTCTGGTGATGCATGTGTACCGGCCGACAGGCACCACCACCTCGCTCAGGATGCCGGTTATTTACCACCGCGCGGGTGTAGAGGAACGCGCCTGGCCAGGTATCTGGCTGCGCCCCGGAGGCATTCGCCTGCGCACTGTCAGGGGTGATTACTACGTGCAGGATGAAGCGCTGGATCGTGGTGCCGGGCGCTGGTGGACCTTGGGCCTGAAGGTCACCAATAGCGGCGATGTGGAGTTTTATGCGGCGTCGGACTGGCGTGCGTCACCCTTCGAGCCGGGGTTATTGCGGGGTAAGCAAAGCCTGCTGCTGCGCAGTACGGCCTATAACCTCATTCGCCAGGCCGATGCCACCGCGATGATTTCCAACGTGCTGGCAAAGCAAGCCGAGGTCGTGATCGGCGACATTCGTTATGGCATGAAAACCAGAGGGCAAAAGCAGCAACAGCCTTAGCGGCACAGGGCGACCAACCACAGCAGGTTGATCGCCCTGCCAAGGGCAAATCAGATGTCCAGCTCGCCGTCGCGCTTGTGCTTCCAGCTGTCGTTACCCGGCAGCAGCAAGTTCAGCGCGATAGCGACGATGGCGCACAGGGCGATGCCTTTCAGGCCAACGTCATCCGGCCCAGTGCCGGTACCCACCAACACGCCGCCGATGCCAAATACCAAAGTCACCGAAACGATCACCAGGTTGCGCGCCTCGCTGAGGTCGACCTTGTGGCGGATCAGGGTGTTCATGCCCACCGCCGCAATCGAGCCAAACAGCAGGGCCCATTACCGGCACCGGAATGCTTTGCAGCAGGGCGCCAAACTTGCCGATAAAGGCCAGGACGATGGCGAAGATCGCCGCCCAAGTCATGATTTTCGGGTTGTAGTTTTTCGTCAGCATTACCGCGCCAGTGACTTCGGCATAGGTAGTGTTAGGCGGGCCACCAAACAGGCCGGCCACTGACGTGGCGATGCCGTCACCCAGCAGGGTGCGGTGCAGGCCTGGCTTTTTCAGGTAATCGCGACCGGTCACGCTGCCCACGGCAATCACCCCGCCGATATGTTCAATCGCCGGGGCCAAGGCCACCGGTACGATAAACAGAATGGCTTGCCAGTTAAATTCTGGCGCGGTGAATTTCGGCAGTTCCAGCCACGGCGCGGCGGCGATTTTCGCGGTGTCGACTACGCCGAAATAGAACGCTGCGGCAAAGCCCACCAGTACGCCAGAGATGATCGGCACCAGGCGGAAAATGCCTTTGCCAAATACGGCCACGATCAGGGTGGTTAGTAGCGCCGGCATGGAAATCAGCATGGCGATTTTGTACGGGATCAGCTCAGTGCCGTCGCCCGCTTTACCCATGGCCATATTGGCGGCGATAGGCGCCATAGCCAGGCCGATGGAAATCACCACCGGGCCGATCACCACAGGTGGCAGCAAACGGTCGATAAAACCGGTGCCTTTGATCTTCACTGCCAAGCCGAGAAAGGTGTAAACAAAGCCGGCCGCGACAATACCGCCCATGGTCGCGGCCAGGCCGAATTGGCCCTTGGCGAGAATGATCGGGGTAATAAAGGCAAAGCTCGAAGCCAGGAATACCGGCACCTGCCGGCCCGTAACCACTTGGAAAAGAATGGTACCCAAACCGGCGGTAAACAGCGCCACGTTAGGATCCAGCCCGGTAATCAGTGGCATCAGCACCAGCGCGCCAAAGGCCACGAACAGCATCTGTGCACCCGAGAGCACCGTGCGCCAGAGTGGATCGTTAAATTCGTCCTGCATGGGTTACGCGTCCTTTTGCTTGGTGCCGAAGATCTTGTCGCCGGCATCACCCAGGCCCGGAATGATGTAGCCGTGTTCGTTGAGTTTTTCATCGATCGAGGCGGTGAAAATCATCACCTCAGGGTGCGCGTCCTGTACGGCTTTGATGCCCTCGGGCGCGGCAACCAAGACCATGGCGCGAATGTCTTTGCAGCCGGCTTTTTTCAGCAGGTCAATGGTGGCGACCATGGAGCCACCGGTGGCCAGCATCGGGTCGATGATCAGCGCCAGGCGCTCATCAATTTCTGGCACCAGCTTTTCCAGGTAGGTGTGGGCTTGCAGGGTTTCTTCATTACGGGCCACGCCCACAGCGCTGACCTTGGCGCCTGGGATCAGGCTGAGCACGCCTTCAAGCATGCCAATGCCGGCACGCAGAATCGGCACGATGGTGATTTTTTTCCCGGCGATTTTTTCCACGTTGACGCTGCCACACCAGCCTTCAATCGCGTAACTTTCCAGAGGTAGGTCCTGGGTCGCTTCGTAGGTGAGCAGCGCGCCCACCTCCTGCGCCAGTTCACGGAAGTTTTTTGTGCTGATATCGGCGCGACGCATCAGACCAAGCTTGTGGCGGATCAGTGGGTGGCGGATTTCGCGGATAGGCATGGAGGGCTCCGAAACAGGGCGGTAAAAAATTGTGACAAGAGTAAAGCATTCGATATGCCAAGTGGCGTGGTGACCGGGCGGTCTGCAATATTTCCTGTGCTTGCGGACAGGAAATGTCGCCAACAGATACGCCGCGCACTATTGCCGACACGTGACCGATGGGGCTTGCCCCAAGGCAGGGGGATGCGTACCTTTGCCGACTTTTATTTTGACGCCTTGATCAGGTTTTGATCGGCGCACCTAAACCCCGTGAGGAATAGCCCATGTCCGTCGATCTAGCCCACATCCGCCAAGTGATGGCCGAAGCCGATTGCCTGTACAGCAACGCCGAGGTCGAAGTGGCCATCGACACCATGGCCGCCGCCATCAACAGCGAAATGGGCGAGAGCAACCCGGTGGTGTTTTGCGTCATGAACGGCGGGCTGATCTTCTCCGGCAAATTGCTGCCCAAACTCGACTTTCCCCTGGAACTCTCCTATCTGCACGCCACCCGCTACCGCAACGAAACCAGCGGCGGCGAACTGTTCTGGAAAGCCAAACCGGAAATCTCCTTTATTGACCGCGACGTGTTGATCATCGACGACATCCTCGACGAGGGGCACACCCTTGGCGCGATCATCGACTTCTGCCGTCATGCAGGCGCTAAAAATGTGCGCATTGCCGTACTGGTCGACAAAACCCACGACCGCAAAGCCCGCCCGGACCTCAAGGCTGACTACGTCGGTATGCCGTGCGTGGACCGTTATGTATTTGGTTATGGCATGGACTACAAAGGCTACTGGCGCAATGCGCCAGGCATCTACGCGGTTAAAGGCCTGTAACCGACTTTGCTGCGCGGTGCACCTGCTTGGCGATAGCCGCTGATTCGCCGGGTGCACACCATGGCGCGCACCGACAGCGTTCGAAAGAGTGATTGGCGGCTCGACTGACGAGCTCGTCAATCCACCCAAAGAGCGAATTTTGCGGGGAAAAACTCCTCCGACCGTTCAGGTCATTCGCCAACTCTCCCACTCTCCATTCGCTAGGCTGATAACGGCCAAATTCACTGCTTGATAGGGCTACTCTGCGAGCACTTTCAACGGCCGCGCGTTGCATTGGCAGCGCCGAAGGAGACCATGGTGCATAACAACAATAATGCCGGTTATCCCTCCAGCCTCCGCGCTTGGGGCACTGTCACCATCTTGATGGTGGCGTACGTTCTTTCATTTATTGACCGGCAGATTCTTAACCTGCTGGTCGGGCCTATCCGCCGCGATCTGGAAATCAGCGACACGCAAATGAGCCTGTTGATGGGCCTTTCGTTTGCGCTGTTCTACACGGTTTGCGGCATTCCCCTCGGGCGTTTGGCCGATACTAAAAGCCGTCGTGGCCTGATCGCCATTGGCGTGCTGTTCTGGAGTGCAATGACCGCGGCCTGCGGCATGGCAAGGCTGTATTGGCAATTTCTGCTGTGCCGCATTGGCGTGGGTGTGGGCGAGGCGGCGTTGTCGCCAGCGGCCTACTCGCTGATTGCCGACAGCTTCCCCAGCGATCGCCGCGCCACTGCTATCAGTGTGTATTCCATGGGCGTGTACCTAGGCTCGGGACTGGCGTTTTTGCTTGGCGGTTTGGTGATTAAGTTCGCTTCGGCCCAAGGCGATGTGGTGCTGCCGGTACTGGGTGAAGTGCGGCCGTGGCAGTTGATCTTTCTGCTACTGGGTGCCGCCGGTGTGCTGTTTACCTTGCTGATGCTCGCCGTGCGTGAGCCGACCCGGCGTGGTGTGGGGGCTGGGGTGGCGGTGCCGTTGAGTGAAGTGGGGCGCTATATCCGCGCCAACCGCAGCACTGTGTTGTGCCACAACTTCGGCTTTGCCGGCCTGGCGTTTGCCGGTTACGGCAGCGCGGCGTGGATTCCAACCTTCTACATCCGCACCTACGGCTGGGACGCCGGCCATGTCGGCGTGGTGTACGGCAGCATCGTCGCCGTGTTCGGTTGCTTGGGCATCGTCTTTGGCGGGCGCTTGGCTGACTGGATGAACAAGCGCGGGCGCACCGACGGCAATATGCGTGTCGGCCTTATCGCGGCATTGGGAGCGTTGCCTTGCGTGCTGGCCTTTCCCCTGGCCAGCACCGGCAATATGGCCTCGGTATTGATGGCGCCAGCGGTGTTCTTTCTAAGCATGCCCTTTGGTGTGGCGCCAGCGGCCATTCAAGACATCATGCCCAACTCCATGCGCGGGCAGGCTTCAGCGATTTACCTGTTTGTCATCACCCTGATTGGCTTGGGCATTGGTCCCACCGCTGTCGCCTTGGTCACCGACTATGGGTTTGGCGATGACAACGCCGTTAAGTACTCGCTGCTGATCGTCACCACCGTGGCTGTGCTGTTCTCAGTGGTACTGCTGGCCAAAGGCTTGAAGCCTTATCGGGCCAGTGTTGAGCGGCTGAAAGGCTGGAGCGCGGAATCCGCTTTTGAAGTGGTGGGCGTGCCAGCCAAGGCTTGAAGTAGGTTGGGTCGTTCCGCGTTCGGTGAGCCGAAGGCGAAGCCCAGCGGGTCGGTCCAACCTACACCCAGGTATTCAATTCCAACGCCAGCTTCGAGGTCAGGCGCAGGTACTGCTCACTGGCCTTGGTCAAGAACGTCTGACCGTCCATGGTCAGTTCCCGGCTCTGTTTGCCCGCTGTCTCGTAGCGATACAGGGTGTGTTCATCCTGCTGGCGCAGGCATTGGTAGCGCTGGCTGCGCGGTTGCACGGTAAAACTGAGCATATCGACGTAGGCCACCTGCACATCCTGGCTCTGCCCAATTTCCAAGGCGCTGCGTTGCAGGATTGGCGTATGGGTAAACGGCGTGGCCGAGAGCATTACGTGTTGGCAGTCGCCTAGGTCGTCGCGCGGTTGGCCATTGAGTAGCCAGCGCCCGCGAATATCGCGTTCCAGGGTCAGGCTGCGCTGGCCTAAGTTGTCGACCTTTAGCCACAGGCGGCGAAAGCGCCAGCGCGGGTCGCAGTTGAGCACATAGGTGGCGGCGATGCTGTTGCCGCGCACGCTTTGAATCAAATGGCTGCTGGCATGAATGCCGCTGTCGTCCTGGCGCAGGCGCAGGTTTTCCACACCCGGGTTAAACCAGGGTTTCCACACAAGGGTTTGTTGCTGCATCAAGGTCTGCTGCATCCGTGCAACTCCAGAGAGCGGACGGTGGGGCGCATTCTTGCAGCCGCAGGGCACCGTCCATGGTGTACACCGGCGGGCAGAATAAGCGGTGGTAGGATTTTGGCTACAAAGAAAACTTTCTTTGCTTAGCCCTCAAGCCTTGCGCTTGAGCGGTTGCTGCTCGAATTTCACGCCGTTCAAACCGGTTTCCATCAGCTCGCGGATATTGCCGTGGTCAGTGCCGGTAGGTGTGGCCAAGACGCTGCGGTAATGCTCACCAAACGCGCGCAAGGTTTCTTCCAGACTCAAGCCTTCAAGCAGGGCCAAACCGAGGGTCTTGCACGAACCTTCGTTCTGCCCGCTGGCGTTGTTCTGGTTGCCGTTTACAAAGGCGCTGGGCTGGTACTCATAGTGCTCGGCAATAAACGCCAGGGTGCTGGCGAACAGATGGCCGTCGCTGTGCAGCGCGGCGCGGAAATCGGAGAGTGCAGTCATTACTTGTGGCCCTTGTTGAACGCCGCCTGCTGATCGCTGCTAGCTTCTTTCTGGTGTTTGCTCTTCCACTCGCTGTACGGCATGCCGTAGATCTCTTCGCGGGCCTGGTCAATGGTCACAGGCAGGCCGATATCGTCGGCCGCGGCCTTGTACCACTTGGACAGGCAATTGCGGCAGAAACCCGCGAGGTTCATCAGCTCGATGTTCTGCACGTCGGTGCGGTCGCGCAGGTGTTGCACCAGCTGGCGAAAGGCGGCGGCTTCGAGTTCGATCTGTTCTTGCTCGGTCATGGCGCGGTACTCCGAGAACGTGCGGGGGAAGAATGGCTGGAATGGGCGCGATGATAAAAGCGCCAGGCCCGCACGGCAATGCGGGCAAGCAGCTCAGCGGTGGCCGGCGAGGGTGATCGACACCGACTCGGCAAAGCGCAGGGCGTGCAGCTTATCCACTTCCACTTCGGCATAACGTACGGCTGGGTGCGCCATCAGCTCCTGGGTCAGGCGCTCCAGCAGGGCGAAGCGGTTGTTTTCCACGTGGGCAATGATCGCCTTGGTGATGGTGCGGTAGTTCAGCGCGTGTTCAATGTCATTGACCTGCACGGCATCGACAGCGGGGTAGAGGATGGTCAGGTTGATCAGCACGTCCTGCTTGTTATCGATCTCTTCCTGCTTGATTCCGATGTAGGTGCGCAGGCGCAGGTCTTTGACCCGAATGCGCGCCATTCCAGGCTCCAGTCTCGGCATAGCGGTGTACTCCATAACTTCGATTAACGAGGGCCGTGGCCCGTGTTTATTTCAAGTGCCGGCCGCCATTGACGCTTAGCGTGGTGCCGGTGACATAGGTGTTATCCAGCAAGTAGCGCAGGCTCTGGTAGACCACCTGGGCGCCAGGCTCGATACCCAGCGCCGACTTGGCCAACGCTTTGCGGCGGTACTCAGCGTCATCGCCCTCGTTGAAGAGGATCAAGGCCGGGGCGATGCCGTTCACTTTGATTGCGGGTGCGTACTTGGCGGCGAACGACAGGGTCAAGCTTTCCAATCCTGCTTTGCTGGCGCAATAAGCCAGATGTTTGGCGCTGCCCTTGTGCACCACATCGTCGCTGATATGCACGATATCCGCTGGGCTGGAGCGGCGCAGCAGGTCTGCACACTGCAGGTTGATCAGGTAGGGCGCGAGCATATGCACGCTAAACATCTGTTGGAAGATGGCGCCTTCATCGCCAGGCGTTTCAGCCAGCCACTGCGAGGCGTTATGCACAATCGCGCGCAGGCTGTCGGTATGGGTTTTCAGCTCAGCGACAAAGGCCAGAATGCTCGCCTCGTTGGAAAAGTCTGCCTGAATGGTGATCGCCCCACGCTCGCGCAAGCGGCGCACGCCATCGCGCTCTTGGCGGTAGGTGACGATCAGCCGGTGACCGTCATCGAGCAGGCGTTCGGCGCAGAACAGGCCAATACGTTGGCCGGCGCCGGTGAGCAGAATGGGGGCAGTAACAGACATGGGCGACTCGCAGGCAATAAAAAGGCCCGCCGGTAAAAGCGGGCCTCGCAACGTTACCCCAGTCTGCCGCTCGGCACAAAAAGCCGGCGTTTTACTCTGCTGCGCTGGCCAGCGTCGAGACCGACGGCTCGCGCAACGCTTTGCGCTTATGCAGCCACGGCGCCAGCAGGCGGGTGGAGAGGGGAATAAACCAGTAGGTCATCAACGGCGTCAGCGCCAGAGTACTAAGCAAAATGCGCACGGCCAGCGGTAGCTCGCTGAGCAGCCCGCCAAAAATCAGATTGAACGCCAGCGACACCGGAAAAAACGCCAGCCAGATGGCGACACTTTGCTTCCAGCGCGGCACGTTACGGCTGGCGCTGCCAAACCAGGCATCAATGCCTTGTACGCGGTGTTCTAGTGGTTGGGCAAATAGCCCTTGGCCACGTTGCAACCAGGCGCGGCGCGAGGCGGAGTGCTCCCAACTGGCGAGCAGTTCGGCGTCAGCGAAGCGGAATACAATTTGGAATTCGTCATCGTCGGCGGGTGGGGCGAGTACGCCGGAGCCGAGATAACCGGGAAAGTCGGTAGCCAGTTGTTCGCCTTCGCGCAGCCAGAGCATAAAGTCGTGGTACTGCTCACGGGGCACGCGGCGAGCCACCATCAGGGTGACGGGGGAAGCAGACATTAAACCTTGCGGCGGCTTGGGTAAAGCCTTGGCAAAAAAAGCGCCCCAGGGGTGGCGGGGCGTCTGGTGCAAAGAGTAGTGGTTTTGTGCCGGTAAATGCCAGCAAAGATGCGTACTAGAGCGGGCAGTTCGTCAGACGGTTTGCGTTGCTTCCAGCGGGTTAAGTAGGCGGTGCTGCTGATAAATGTACTGGCGCAATCGCTCGCGGTGCGCGGTTTTGCGCCCGCTCAGGCGGTACGCTACCAGGCGCTGATCGGTGCGGCGGGCGAGAATGCCTTGCAAACGAATCGGTTCACCATTGGGTTGCGGTAGCCACAGCGTGCAGCTGTTGGGCACTACGGCATGGCGTACTTCCACCAGCATGCCGGTAGTGGACAGGCTGTGCAGCCACATACAGCTGGCATGGCCATGCTCGTCCAGCAACGCGACGGGCGTGTGCAAATGCAGGCGCCAGGCTCGTTCCGGCGCGCCTTGCTCCACTACCTGTGGCACGCCGATCTCCAAGCTCAGGCTATGGAATTCATCTTCGACCAAATTCAGCGGAAAGGTCACACGCTCACCGTTGAAGTGCGCCTCAATGGTCAATTGATCGCTGGCGGCCAGACGGGTCAGCAGGGCTTTGGTTTGCGTGCCGCCGTCGACCTTCAAGCTTGGCGTTTGCGACGAGGCCGGCTGCGCGAATGGCAGGTCTTGAATGAAGTCCAGCTCTTCGCTGGTCAACAGATGTGAGTCTTGCATGGCATGCTCCGAACAGCTGGGCAAGCGATAGAGAAGTGTTGCTAGGACCGTCGTACAGCGTTTTTATTAGGCGCTTGTAGGATATTTCCGATAAACGGGGCGCAACCCTTGTGCTAGAGCCTTCAGCACCTTGAAAACTACGGGCGTCGCTGCTCAGGCATAATGCCCGGCGTTTTTTAGCCAGTTCGGGGAGTGTTTTGATGAAAATTGCGATTTTGTCCGGTTCGGTATTTGGCACCGCCGAAGAAGTTGCGCGCCACGCGGAAAAGCTGCTCAAGGCCTCTGGCCTGGACGCCTGGCATAACCCACGCGCGACCCTGGATGATGTCAAAGCGTTTGGTCCCGAAGCGTTTTTGGCCGTGACCTCGACCACTGGCATGGGCGAGCTACCAGACAACCTGCAACCGCTGTACTACGCCATTCGTGATGAGCTACCGAGCCAGTGGCGCGGATTGCCAGGTGCGGTGATCGGCCTGGGCGATGCCAGTTATGGCGATACCTTTTGCGGCGGCGGTGAGCAGTTGCGTGAATTGTTTGCCGAGCTGGGGCTGCGTGAAGTGCTGCCGATGCTGCGTTTGGATGCCAGTGAGACGGTAACGCCGGAGAGTGATGCTGAGCCGTGGTTGGCGGACTTAGTGACGGCATTCAAGGCTTGAAAAGCCCCTCTCCCCCAGCCCCTCTCCCGCAAGCGGGCGAGGGGAGTTTGTCCTCTATTGCGGCGCCACCACGGTCAGCCCCCTCTGCCCGCTCGCGGGAGAGGGCTGGGGAGAGGGTTTTAAATCCCCCGTCAGCCCTCTGACTCCCAAGGCCACTAACCTGGCTGCAATAGCGACTACCGCCTTGCACATCCCTCGCTAGACTCCAACCTCACTTAAAACAATAAAACCGAGGTGGCTACCGTGACCGTTGCACAAATCAAATCCGTGCCGAATATCCAAGACCACGGTGGCAGGCCCGTGTTGACCTCGCGGCCTGTTACCGCCTGATCGCCCTGCATGGTTGGGATGATCTGATCTTTACCCATATCTCCGCCAAGGTGCCCGGCACCGAAGACTTCCTGATCAACCCGTTCGGCTTGATGTTCCATGAGATCACCGCTTCCAGCCTGGTAAAGGTCGACCTCAACGGCGTCAAGCAAATGGACAGCCCCTACGAAATCAACCCGGCCGGCTACACCATCCACAGCGCCGTGCACGAAGTGCGGCATGACGTCGGTTGCGTGATTCATACCCATACCGCCGCAGGCATTGCGGTATCGGCGCAAAAGCAGGGCTTGCTGCCGTTGTCGCAGCAGTCGCTGTTTGTGCTGTCGAGCCTGTCCTACCACGGCTATGAGGGCGTGGCCTTGAATCACGAAGAGAAGGCCCGTCTGCAGGCGGACTTGGGCGAAAGTAATTTTATGATTCTGCCCAACCACGGCCTGATGACCTGCTCCAGCAGCATCGCCGACGCCTTTCTGATGATGTTCACCCTGCAGCGCGCCTGCGAAGTGCAGGTGATGGCGCAAAGTGGCGGCGCTGAACTTATCCACATTCCGCAGCAAATTCTCGATGGCGCCAAAGCCATGGTGCAGGGCGTGATGAAAACCGCTCAAGGTATGGGCGGCAGCCTGGCCTGGCCAGCGCTGCTGCGTAAGCTCGATCAACAGAACCCCGGCTACGCCGTCTGATGGCGCCAGCACTCGCCGGTATTCCCTTGCGTGACTGGCGCGCGCAGGGGAAGAGCCTGACCTTTCAGGGCCACAACATTGCCTACTGGAGCGCCGGCCAGGGCGAGCCGCTGCTGTTGATTCACGGCTTTCCCACCGCGAGCTGGGACTGGCATTACTTGTGGCACACCCTGGCCCAGCATTACCAGGTGATTGCCTGCGACATGCTGGGTTTTGGCGATTCGGCCAAGCCCCGTGGGCACGACTATCGCTTGCTGGAGCAAGCCGATATTCAGCAAGCACTGTTGCGCCATCTGCAGATCGACGCCCCGGTGCATGTGCTGGCCCACGACTACGGCGACAGCGTGGCCCAGGAGCTCATTGCGCGGCATCACGAAGGTCGTGTGCGCCTGGCCTCTTGCGTGTTTCTCAACGGTGGCCTGTTCCCGGAAACCCATCGTCCGGTGCTGGTGCAAAAGCTGTTGCTAAGCCCGTTAGGTCCGCTGATTGGGCGCCTGTTTAGCCGCAAGAAGTTGGCCGCCAGTTTTGCCCAGGTGTTTGGCCCTAATACGCAACCTAGCGAGCAGGAACTCGACGATTTCTGGAGCTTGATCGCCCGCGAGAATGGCCCGGCGGTGATGCACCGCTTGATCCACTACATTCCCGAGCGCCGTCAGCAGCGCGATCGCTGGGTAACGGCGATGCAAAAGGGCGGTTTGCCACTGCGGGTTATTGATGGCGCGGTCGACCCGATCTCCGGCGCGCATATGGTCGCGCGCTACCGCGAGCTGATCCCTCAGCCCGACACGGTGCTGCTCGACGGCATTGGCCATTACCCGCAAACCGAAGCGCCGGAGCAGGTGTTGCAGCATTACCTGGCTTTTCGTGCCGCGCAGGCGAGCGCTGCTGTAGCCTAGCCGCTGACTTTTTCGGTAGGAGGCAGTATGCGCAAGGTCGCGGTTCTAGCGGTGGTGCTGTTTATGGGCGGCTGCGCGAGCACTACGCCAGTGGACAACACGCCGCTGCTGTTTGAGGGTTGGTACGCCCAGCAGCCGCTGGGCAATACGCAATACGCGCCAGGGCTCTGGCCATTATTGGCCAGCCGCGCCAACTTTCCGGTACTTGATGCGCCCGACACGGCCGGGCTGGTGCAGTTGCAAATTGAGGGTGACCAACAACTCACCGTGCGCCTGCACCGTGACGGTCATTGCGTCGGGCAATTAAGCATCGCTGGCACATTGGACGGGCAGCAATACCACTTCGCTGACAGCGACTTTAACGGCATTCCGCTTCTGGCCTGGGGCCACAACAATCGCGAAGTAACCCTTAACCTCAACAACCCCGCCGAGCTGCAAGCAGCGATCCACACTAGCAGTTTCGGCATGTTCTTGATCATTGCCGGTGGCGCGCCGGACCGCGATGTCAGTTATCGCTACAGCGCCGTTGCCGCGCCTGCTGGAGCCGCTGTGCGATGCCCGGCACCGACCCCCGGTCGATAGTGCAGGCCGGCGGCGAATCATGCCCTAACCTTATTGGGCGCCATTCAGGTCTGGCCGTCTTTATTGTGGCGGCCGCTGTGCTCCCGGAAACTCGACGCAACGCATGTTCTGCCATCTGCCACAGGAGCTGTTTATGAGCGAGTCCGTTCGTTTTGAAGAAAAGGTTGTGATCGTCACCGGTGCGGGCGGTGGTATTGGCCGCGCCCATGCCCTGGCATTCGCCAAAGCCGGCGCCAAGGTGGTGGTCAACGACTTGGGCGGCAGCACCCACGGTGAAGGCGCCAACGCTTCGGCAGCAGACCGCGTGGTTGCAGAAATTCGCGAAGCCGGCGGCACCGCTGTGGCCAACCACGATTCGGTTACCGATGGCGATAAAATTGTGCAAAACGCCCTCGACGCCTTCGGCCGTATCGATGTGGTGGTCAACAACGCCGGTATCCTGCGCGACAAAACCTTCCACAAAATGGATGACGCTGACTGGGATCTGGTTTACCAGGTGCACGTCGCCGGCGCCTACAAAGTAACCCGCGCCGCCTGGCCGCATATGCGTGAGCAAAACTACGGCCGGGTGATATTCACCTCGTCGACCTCGGGCATTTACGGCAACTTCGGCCAGTCCAACTACGGCATGGCCAAGCTTGGCCTCTATGGCTTGACCCGCACCCTGGCCATCGAAGGGCGCAAAAACAATATATTCGTCAACGCCATTGCGCCCACTGGCGGCACGCGTATGACTGAAGGGTTGATCCCACAGCAAGTGTTCGAACAGCTCAAGCCTGAACTGATCAGCCCGCTGGTGGTGTACCTGGGCAGCGAAAACTGCCAGGACACCGCAGGCTTGTACGAAGTGGGTGGCGGCTGGATCGGCAAGGTTCGTTGGGAGCGCAGCAATGGCGCCGGCTTCGACCCTAAAGCCGGTTTTGATGCCGACGATGTTGCTTCCGCCTGGAAGCAGATCGGCGACTTCGACGGCGCCAGCCACCCAGAAGACAGCCTGCAAGCCTTGCAAGCGATGATGGCTAACCTGCAGAAATACGCAGGCTAAGTTCTAGTCCATAAAAAAGGCCGGCTCCCTACTCAGGGGCCGGCCTTTTTTTGCAGCGTTGCAGCGGCTTAGACGTTGAAGCGGAAGTGCATCACGTCGCCATCTTTAACCACGTATTCCTTGCCTTCCAAGCGCCATTTGCCCGCTTCTTTTGCGCCAGCTTCACCTTTGAATTGGATGAAGTCGTCGTAGGCAATCACTTCGGCGCGGATAAAGCCTTTTTCGAAGTCGGTGTGGATTACGCCAGCGGCTTGCGGCGCGGTGGCACCGACGCGGACGGTCCAGGCGCGCACTTCTTCAACGCCAGCGGTGAAGTAAGTTTGCAGGTGGAGCATTTCGTAGCCAGCGCGAATCACGCGGTTCAGGCCTGGCTCGGTAAGGCCCAGGGCTTCGAGGAACATGTCCTTTTCTTCGCCGTCGTCGAGCTCGGCAATTTCCGCTTCGATTTTGTTGCACACCGGTACAACGATCGCGCCTTCTTCTTCGGCAATGGCTTTCACCACGTCGAGCAGCGGGTTGTCTTCAAAGCCGTCTTCAGCCACGTTGGCGATGTACATCACCGGCTTAGTGGTGAGCAGGTGGAAGCCGCGGATAATCGCTTTCTCGTCGGCGCCCATGTTTTTCATCAGGCTGCGCGCAGGCTTGGCTTCGGTGAAATGGTTGATCAGTTGTTCCAGCAGGGCCTTCTGCGCCACGGCGTCTTTGTCGCCGCCTTTGGCGTTGCGGGTGACTTTCTGCAGTTGTTTTTCGCAGCTGTCGAGGTCGGCGAAGATCAGCTCAAGGTCGATGATTTCGATGTCGCGCTTGGGGGCGACGCTGTTGGAAACGTGGATCACGTTTTCATCTTCAAAGCAGCGCACTACGTGGGCGATGGCGTCGGTTTCGCGGATGTTGGCCAGGAACTTGTTACCCAGGCCTTCACCTTTCGACGCGCCCGCGACTAGGCCTGCGATGTCGACGAATTCCATGGTGGTCGGCAGGATGCGCTTGGGGTTAACGATGGCTGCCAAGGCATCCAGACGCGGGTCGGGCATCGGCACAATGCCGCTGTTCGGCTCGATGGTGCAGAACGGGAAGTTCTCCGCCGCGATACCGGATTTGGTCAGGGCGTTGAACAGGGTGGACTTGCCAACGTTAGGCGCCGCAGTTAAATCCCATGGTGTAATCCTCGCGGAAGTGAATTCGCTAAAAAGAGTGGTCAGGCCTTCTGGCTGTGCAGGAGTTTCATCGCCCGGTTCCATTCCCCGGCGTAAACCTCAGGCAGCACGCCGAGGGCAAAGTCGATGCTGGCGTCCAGTTTTTCCTGCTCGCTGCGCGGGGCGCGGCCAAGCACAAAGCCGGACACTTTACTGGCTTCACCGGGGTGGCCAATGCCAAGCCGTAGACGGTGAAAGGTGTTCTGGTTGCCGAGCTGCGCGATGATGTCGCGCAAGCCGTTATGGCCGCCGTGCCCGCCGCCTTGTTTGAATTTGGCAACGCCCGGTGGCATGTCGAGTTCGTCGTGCGCGACCAGAATGGCGTCTACCGGAATGCGGTAGAAACTGGCCATGGCCGCAACGGCCTGACCACTACGGTTCATATAGGTCGTGGGAATCAACAGACGAATATCGTGGCCTTGATGGCTAAAACGAGCCGTCAGACCGAAAAATTTGCGCTCTGCTACTAAGTTGACCCGTTGGGCCGCAGCGAGACGCTCAACAAAAAGGGCCCCTGCGTTATGCCGGGTCTGTCTGGATTACCCAGGCCGACGATCAGTTGTACGGCAGTCACGACAGGAGCCCTTCCTTAGAGCAGGCGAGAATTACTCGGCTGCGCCTTCTTCGTCTTCTTTTGGTACGCGCGAAGCGTGGATGTTGGCTACCGGCAAGTCTTTGCCGTGGGCCAAAGCAACCAGTTCAACGCCAGCTGGCAGAACCAGGTCCGACAGGTGAACGATCTGACCGATTTCAACGTTAGCCAGGTCAACGTTGATGAATTCCGGCAGGTCTTTAGCTTCGCAGGAAACTTCAACTTCAGCGGCGGTGTGGGAAACTTCGCCACCTTGCTGCTTCACGCCAACCGAAGTTTCTTGGTTGATGAAGTGCAATGGAACGAGGACGGTCAGTTTCTGGCCAGCAACAACGCGGACGAAGTCAGCGTGCAGTACGTGACCCTTGGCAGGGTGACGTTGCAGAGCTTTGATTACTACGGTTTCAGCAGCGCCACCAACGGTCAGGGTAATGACGTGGCTGTAAGCAGCTTCGTTTTCCAGCAGCTTGGCGACTTCTTTAGCCAGCAGGGTGATGGAAACAGGCGCTTTTTCACCGCCGTAAACTACGGCAGGAACTTGGGCGGCGAGACGACGCAGGCGGCGGCTCGCACCTTTCCCCAGGTCGGAACGCACTTCAGCATTCAGGGCAAAATCAGTCATGGTGAATCTCCAAAATAAACTTCACCGCCATGTTGCTTGCGACCGGCAACGGTGAGCGGTGAGGCAAAAAGCCCCGCACGAGGCGGGGCACTTTCGTTCTGCACAATGCAGCCAGGGGTTTAACCCTTAGCGGAACATCGCGCTGATCGATTCTTCGTTGCTGATGCGGCGTACCGCTTCAGCCACTACCGGCGCAATATCCAGTTGGCGGATACGTTTGCAGGCTTGAGCAGCTGCTGACAACGGAATGGTGTTGGTAACCACCAGTTCGTCGAGCATGGAATTTTCGATGTTCTCGATGGCGCGACCGGAGAGAACAGCGTGAGTTGCGTAGGCAAAAACCTTGGCAGCGCCGTGTTCCTTCAGGGCTTTGGCCGCGTGGCAGAGTGTGCCAGCGGTATCGACCATGTCATCCACGAGGATGCAGGTACGGCCCTCAACATCACCAATGATGTGCATCACTTCGGAGTGGTTGGCCTTCTCACGACGTTTGTCGATGATGGCCAGATCCACGCCCAAGGACTTAGCGACAGCGCGAGCACGCACTACACCGCCAATGTCCGGAGACACGATCATCAGATTTTCGAAGCGTTGGTCTTCAATATCGTCCACCAGCACTGGCGAACCGTAGATGTTATCTACTGGAATATCGAAGAAGCCCTGAATTTGGTCGGCGTGCAAATCAACAGTGAGAACGCGGTCGATACCGACAACGGTCAGCATGTCAGCCACCACTTTGGCGCTGATAGCAACGCGAGCAGAACGCGGACGGCGATCCTGGCGGGCGTAACCGAAGTAGGGGATCACGGCTGTGATTCGAGTAGCCGAGGAGCGGCGGAAGGCATCAGCCATTACCACCAGTTCCATCAGGTTATCGTTG
>LNAP01001498.1_pt1 | contig 24591 bp, 22 predicted proteins | sample 602601 | NCBI WGS metagenome assembly LNAP01 (sample SAMN02440304, study PRJNA202911) | soil metagenome | biome: Subtropical and temperate rainforests or woodlands; isolation source: soil samples (1 kg each in a 20% v/v slurry with milli Q water) were... ...
GCAGCGACCAGAACCTTATATGGAGAAGCTGTGACAGATGGAACACTTTGTAAAAGTTTGACAAGAACAGCGGTAGTATTGACCATCAATGCAGCGCCATCGGCACCGACTGCACCAGTAGACGTAACGGTATGTGAAACAGGCTCAGAACAAACATTAACAGCAACGGCAACAGTGCCTTCTGGAACTACAATAGTATGGTATGATGCAGTGAGTGGCGGAAACGTAGTCAATCCAGCAACATTGGTAAGTACAGTTGCAGCGACCAGAACCTTATATGGAGAAGCTGTGACAGATGGAACACTTTGTAAAAGTTTGACAAGAACAGCGGTAGTATTGACCATCAATGCAGCGCCGGATGCGCCAATCAGCGGAGGCGACCAGACAGTTTGTTCTGATGGATCAACAACACAAACGTTGACAGCGACAGCCACAGGCGGAACAGTTACCTGGTATACTTCAGCCACAGGCGGAAGCGTAGTTGCAAGTCCAACACAAACAGGCGTTGGAAGCGTAACCTATTATGCGGAGTCAAGCAACGGAACTTGTTCAAGTTTGACAAGAACGGCGGTTACTTTAACCATCAATGAAAAACCAGAAGTTACCATCAGCGGAAATTCGGTATTGACTTGTGCAAATGAAAGCATTACGTTAACAGCATCAGCAACAGTTCAAGGAGCCGCAAGCTACTTATGGAATACAGGAGCAACAACCGCAACAATTGAAGTGACTGCATCAGGTGAATATTCAGTAACGGTAACAGACGGCAATAGTGGTTGTTCAACAACAGCAGCAGTTACAGTAACAGGCGATGCTACTCCACCGGCAGCAAACATCAGCGGAAATGGAGTATTGACTTGTGCAACACAAAGTATTACGTTAACTGCTTCAGCAACTGTTCAGGGAACTGCAAGTTATTTATGGAACACAGGAGCTACCACTGCAACAATTGTGGTAACTGCAGCAGGTGAGTATTCAGTGGCAGTAACGGACAGCGACAATGGTTGTTCAGCAACAGCAACTGTGACAGTGGCACAAGATATTACGCCACCGGCAGTAAATATTAGTGGTCCTCAAGAACTGACCTGTAATGCAACAAGCATTGTTTTAAATGCAAGTGGTTCTGCAGTTCAAGGAACGGCAAGTTACTTATGGAATACAGGAGCAACAACAGCTTCTATTGAAGTAAGTCAAGCTGGAGACTATACTGTAGTGGTAACAGACAGCGACAATGGATGTTCAAATGCGTTGACCGTTACGGTAACAGAAAATTATGTAGCAGCAGAAATTACAGGTGGTTCTATAGCACTTTGTATAGAAGATGCCAGTAGTAATCTAACAACTTTACTGCCTGCTGACTTTGTTTCTGGAGGAACCTGGACAGATGATATGAACAGTGGAGGTTTGACAGGAAATATGTTTGATCCTTCAACAGTGAATCTGGGAGACTACGAGTTTACTTATACCGAACCAGGAGACTGCGGCAGAATCATTACAGTATCTGTAAATGTTAATGATGACTGTGTGGTATTGGCGTGTTCAACAGAAGATATGTTAATTTCAAAAGTTGTCACTCCAAATGATGATGGTTTCAATGATAATTTTGAAATCACCGGTCTGGAAGGATGTGATTTTACTTTTGGAGTAAAAATATTCAACCGCTGGGGTAAAATGGTTTATGAATCAAACAATTATTTGAATAACTGGAAAGGAAGACATGACGGTTCAGGAATGCAAATTGGATCAAATACAGAGTTACCTACAGGAACCTACTATTACATAGTGACCGTTTCCGGAGGTACAGGATTTAAACCAATGACAGGATACATTTATTTAGGCACTCATTAATAAAAATAAAACTATGAAACGTATAATTTCAATAATAGTATTGCTGATCGCAGGCTTTGAATATTCAAACGCCCAGCAACTACCGCAGTTTACCCAATATATGTACAACACAATAGCCATTAACCCGGCCTATGCTGGGAGCAGGGAAGCATTGAGTATCGTTGGGTTAAACAGAAATCAGTGGGCAGGATTTGACGGAGGGCCAGAAACACAAACCCTCTCCATTCATTCCCCATTGAGAAATGAAAAAATAGGTTTGGGTCTGTCCATAATAAATGACAAGGCTGGTTATGAAAACTTTACCTATGTATATGGAGATTTCTCATATACCATTCAGGCAAGTGAAGAAGTTAAGGTTAGCTTTGGTTTAAAAGGAGGGATGACCTACTACAAACTGGCGGATGAGATGTATAATGCAACCGAAGTGAACCAGGATCCTTATTTCAATGATAAGTTGAACAGATGGAACGCAAATTTTGGAGCAGGTATTTTATTTCATAGCAACAGATGGTATGTTGGTTTGTCAACGCCTAAAATCATCAATCACGATTTAAACAACGACACCGATTTTGCCGCTTTGGAAAGAGTTCATTATTATGCAATTGGAGGTTACGTTTTTGATTTGAGCGAAAGCGTAAAACTAAAACCTTCCTTTATGGTAAAGCATACAGATGGAGTGCCGTTATCAACCGATTTAACAGCTAACTTTCTGTTCAATGAAAAGTTTTGGCTGGGCGGTTCTTACAGAATGAATGGCAAACAAGAAGCCATTGGCGCCTTGGTGGACTTTCAGGTTACAGACCAGTTTAGAGTTGGCTACACCTATGAAATTCCAACAGGGGAAATTCGGCCTTATACTTCGGGATCTCATGAGATATTGTTAATGTATGAGTTTAAGTTCATGAAAAACAAACAAAAATCTCCGAGATATTTCTAACCAAATTTAAGATGAATATTATGAAAAATATAAAACTTTTATGTATAGCTTTTGTTTTGATAAGCACATCCACATTTGGTCAAACAGCAAGACAAAAGAAAGCGGAAAGACAATTTAACAGCTTTTCGTTTGTAAAGGCAATCGATACGTACGAAAAGCTGATTGATACAAGCTTTAACAAGTATTATGCGATGCGAAAATTGGGCGATGCCTACATAATGTTGCGCCAGCCGGAAAAAGCTTTGCCAATTTATGCGCAAGTGGTGCAACAGAAAAATGTGCCTTCAGAATACTTTTTGTATTATGCGCAAACTTTAAGGGCCAACGGACAGTATGAAGAATCAAAAGAATGGATGAAGAAATATAGAGACGCAGGCAACCAGGAAGATTCTCGGGTTAAAAGATTCTTTAAAAACGATGATTTGGCAAGCGGAATTTTTAATGCTACCGAGAAAAACTTTATTAAAAAGGTAAATTTTAACAGCAAATTTAATGATTTCGGAGCCGTTGCTTTAAACGAAAATATTGTTTTCACATCCTCTAGCGATGAAGGTGTTTCGGTAAAAAGGCTATATGCCTGGGACGGACAGCCATTGTTGGATTTGTACCAGGTTCCTGCTGAAGGAGCTTCTGCCTCAACAGCAAAAAAACTGGAAGGTGATGTAAATACCATCCATCATGACGGTCCGGCAACATTTAGCGCCGATGGCACTAAAATGTACTTCTCAAGAAACAATTATATTGACAATAAGAAAACGACCGATGATAAAGGCGTTATGCTTGTGGGTATCTTCAGCGCCGATTTGGTGAATGGCAAATGGACAAACGTAAAACCGTCAAACCTAAACAATGCCAATTATATTGTATACCACCCAACATTAAGCCAAGATAGCAAAAAACTGTATTTTTCTTCAGATATGCCTGGAGGTTTTGGCGGAACAGATATTTATGTGAGTGATGTGAATCCAGATGGTTCATTGGGCACGCCTAAAAATTTAGGAAATATTGTAAATACCGAAGGGAACGAATCATTTCCATTCATACATCAGGAAGAAGGAACTTTGTTTTTCTCTTCTGATGATCATGTAGGCGCAGGACTTTTGGACGTTTTTGCAGCGGTAAAAGATGAAAATGACAATATTGTGAACATCATTAATTTGGGCGAGCCAATCAATAGCGAAAAAGATGATTTCGCCTATTATTTATCACCAGACGGACTTGACGGATTTATATCTTCAAACAGAAAAGGCGGAATGGGTGGCGATGATATCTATGCCTTTACCAGAATTCCGCCGTTAACCTTAAAAGGACGTATTTTTGATGCCATAAACGGAGAGCCTGTAGCAGGAGCAAAAGTAATATTGGCACGAAAAAATGGTGAAGAAATCGCTTATTTTATGACCGAAGAAGATGGCGCTTACGAACATTTAATCGACAGGGACAGCGAATTTGTTTTGAAAGGATCAAAAGCAAAATATCAGGATGTACAAAAGGAATTTACTTCTTTTGGATTGGAAAAGGAAAGAGAACTGATTGTTGACTTAAACATTCCAATGTCGCCGATAGAAGATGTTGTTATTTTAGCTGATTTAGAAACAATTTATTTTGATTTGGATAAATCCAACATTAGGCCAGATGCCGCAATTGAATTAGATAAAGTGGTTGCTTTAATGAACAGATATCCTGGAATGGTGATCAGATTGGAATCACATACCGACAGCAGGGCAGATGACCGTTACAACATAAGATTGTCCAACAGAAGGGCAAAATCAACCTACCAGTACATTATCTCACATGGCATAAATGCCAACAGAATTGAGAAGTATGAGGGATTTGGAGAAAGCCAATTGGTAAATAAATGTGCTAATGGCGTGAAATGTAGCGAAGAAGAACATCAATTAAACAGGAGAACGGAGTTTATTATTTTAAAAATGAAATAGAAACAAAGAAATAGCAGATTGCCACAGTTTTTTGTAAAAACTTCGCAATGACGCCCAAAAAATAGCAGTCGTAACGTAAATATACTCTTGATTATACTACCGTTGTGGGGACGACAATTTCTCAAGATATTGGTTACGGCTGCTTCTTTTATGGGATTTTAAAATAAAAAAAACAGCGCTTTTGTCAAAAAAGCGCTGTTTTTTTATGTGTTAAACGATTCTGACTATTTCAGCAATCCGGCTCTTTTTAACAATGCCTTATTATTTGGTTTTTTGCCTCTAAAATTTACATACAATTTCATAGGTTTATCGGTGCCGCCTTTTGACAGCACATTGTCTTTAAATTTTTGCGCGGTAGCTTTGTCAAAAATTCCATTTTCCAAAAAGAAAGCAAAAGCATCTGCATCCAAAACTTCTGCCCATTTGTAGGAATAATACCCAGATGAATAACCGCCCTGAAAAATGTGTGAAAAAGAAGTGCTCATGCAGTTCTCTTTGATTTCAGGATATAATTGGGTGTTTTTAAAAGACAAAGTTTCAAATTCTTTTACATTTTTTATTTCTGAAGGATCTTTCGCATGATAATTCATGTCTAAAATTCCCAGGCTCAATTGACGTAAAGTTTGCATTCCTTCTAAAAAATTAGACGATTGTTTAATTTTATCAATCAATTCCATCGGAATTGGCTCATTTGTTTCATAGTGTTTGGCAAACAGGTTCAAGGCTTCTTTTTCATAACACCAATTTTCTAACAATTGGCTTGGAAGCTCCACAAAATCCCAATAAACATTTGTGCCCGACAAACTTGGATACGTGGTATTTGCCAACATTCCATGCAACGCGTGCCCAAATTCATGAAATAAAGTGGTGACTTCATTAAAAGTCAATAAAGAAGGTTTAGTTTCAGTAGGTTTGGTAAAATTGCAAACGATTGAAATATGCGGTCTTGAGTTTTTGCCGTTTTTCATCCATTGGCCTTTAAAGGAAGTCATCCAGGCGCCGTCGCGTTTTCCTTTTCTTGGGAAAAAATCGGCATACAAAATGGCGATGTAATTGCCTGAGGTGTCCGTAACTTTGAAGGTTTTAACATCTTCATGGTATTTATCAACAGTATAAATTTCTTCAAATACCAAGTCATATAATTTGTTGGCAACCGCAAAAACGCCTTCAATCACATTTTGCAGTTTGAAATAGGGTTTTAACTGTTCCTCTTCCAAATCAAAAAGTGCTTTTTTCAATTTTTCCGAATAATAGGCGCTGTCCCATTTTTGAAGTTTTTTTATACCGTCTTTTTTTGCAAAATCGGACAGTTTTTTAAATTCTTCTTCTGCGGCCGGTTTTGCTTTTATAAGCAAATCTTCTAAAAACTTGTTGACGATTTTTGGATTTTCGGCCATGCGCTCTTCCAGAACTAAATGCGAATGCGTTTTATAACCCAGTAAATTTGCTCTTTTATGCCGAAGTTTTATAATGTTTAATAAAATTTTCTGATTGTCATTTTCATTGTTTCTGAATGCTTTTGCACCAAAGGCAACGGCCATTTTTTTTCTTAATTTTCTATTGTCCGCATAGGTTATAAAAGGAATGTAACTCGGATAATCCAATGTAAAAACCCAGCCTTCCTTATTTTTTTCTTTCGCAGTCAATTGCGCGGCTTCAATGGTATTTTCAGGCAGACCTTTTAAATCATTTTTATCGGTCAAATGAAGCTCAAAATCATTTCCTTCGGCCAAAACATGCTCTCCAAAAGTCAATTTTAATTTTGAAAGTTCCATATCAATTTTTCGCAGTTCCAATTTGTCCTTTTCATTTAGATTGGCACCGTTTCTGACAAAACTTTTATAAGATTTGGTTAATAAAGTGTCTTGTTCTGTGGTTAAATTAAGCGAATCCTTTTCCTCATACATTTGCTTTACTCTTCTAAATAATGGCTCATTTAATTTTACGTCATTTGAAAACTCAGAAAGTATTGGCGATATTTCTTGGGCAATTTTTTGAATTTCCTCACTGGTTTCGGCAGAATTTAGATTGAAAAAGATGCTTGAAATCCGATCCAGTTTTTCTCCGCCAAATTCCATGGCTGCCATGGTGTTTTCAAAAGTGGGTGCTTCGCTGTTGTTGGTGATCGCGTCAATTTCGTTTTTTGCCAGTTGAATACCTTCAATAAATGCAGGTTTAAAATGCTCATTTTTTATTTTTGAAAATGGCGCCGTATCAAATGGCGTTTTAAATTCAGCTAATAATGGATTGCTCATAATGAAATATTTAATCTTATGATTGTTAAAGTGTTGTGTTGTTTTTAGTTAAAACGAAACTTTAACTCTTTTTATTTTTAAGTTCCTCGGAAGCTTTGTAAACTTTGGTTTTTAAGGCTTCTTTGTAAAGAATAATTTTATCCAGCACTTTTTTGTCTGCACTTCCAATAATTTGTGCCGCCAAAATACCGGCATTTTCAGCGCCGTCCAATGCAACGGTTGCCACGGGAACACCGCTTGGCATTTGTAGAATTGAAAGTACAGAATCCCAGCCGTCAATGGAATTTCTCGATTTTACGGGAACGCCAATAACAGGCAGCGGACTCATAGACGCCACCATTCCAGGCAAATGTGCGGCGCCGCCAGCACCCGCAATTATGACCGAAATTCCGCGTGTATGGGCATTTTTTGCATAATCAAAAAGTTTTTCGGGAGTTCTATGGGCGGAGACAATATCCACTTCAGTTTCAATGCCAAAACTTTGTAAAATAGCGATGGCCAGTTGCATAATTGGAAGATCTGAACTGCTTCCCATAATAATTCCTACTTTGCTCATTTTATTGAAATTTTAAAAAATTAAAGACTAAAAATTGAAAAACAATACATCAAATTCCTGTGATTATTTGCTAATTACCCTAATTGTATTTTTAACTTCCTCCGCAATTTTGCGGGCCTCGGTTAAATTGTTGTTCACAATGGTTACATGGCCCATTTTTCTGAAGGGTCGTGTTTGTTTTTTTCCGTAAATATGCGGCGTTACGCCTTTCATTTCAAGAATTTCCGCTATATTTTTATAAATAACATCGCCCGAAAAACCTTCTTCGCCCACCAAATTTACCATAATTCCGGCAACTTTGCTGTCGGTATTTCCCAAAGGAAGGTTTAAAATGCTGCGCAAGTGTTGCTCAAACTGATTTGTATAAGATGCTTCAATGCTGTAATGGCCGCTGTTATGGGTTCTTGGCGCAACTTCGTTCACTAAAATTTCGTCATCTTCGGTTTGAAAAAGTTCCACGGCCAACAAGCCAATAGGCAAAAAAGCTTCTGCAACGTCTAAGGCAATATTTATCGCTTTTGCGGCGACTTCTTCAGAAATTCTGGCAGGGCAAATGACATATTCCACTTGGTTGGCTTCGGGGTGAAATTCCATTTCTACCACGGGATATGTTTTTATTTCTCCGTTTTTGTTTCTGGCAACAATGACGGCCAGCTCATTTTTAAACGGAATTAACGCTTCTGTAATTGATTCATTGTCTGGCAATAAATTCAAATCGTCCTCATTTCTCACAATTTTAACGCCAGTGCCGTCGTAGCCAAATTGTGCCGATTTCCATACAAAAGGATAGGGTAATGCTTCTTTTTTTAATGCTGCGAGCGATGAAAATCGTTTATGTGCAGCAGTTGGAATGTTATTTTCTTTGAAAAAATCTTTTTGTTTGCCTTTATGCTGAATTATTTGCAAGATGCTTGGCTGCGGATAAATGGCCAAACCTTCTTTTTCAAGTTTTAAAAGCGCCTCAATATTTACGTGTTCAATTTCAATGGTTAACAAATCCACTTTTTTGCCGAAGTTGTAAACGGTGTCAAAATCCATTAAACTTCCCTGGTGAAATTCGTTGCAAATTTGCGCGCAAGGCGCTTCACTTGATGCATCTAAAATACAAGTGTAAATATCGAATTTTTGAGTTTCGGCCAACAACATTTTCCCTAATTGTCCGCCACCCAATACGCCCAATCTAAAATTTGATGAGAAATAATTTTTCACTTTATATAGGTTTGGCACAAAAATACCAATCTGTTTTTAATAAAGATTGTTAAATATTAATAATTACAGCAATTAAATAAGGTTTAAAAGAAATTTACGCCTAATTAGCGAAATCTGCGTTAGGGAAAGCAGCGAAAATCCTTTTTTGAGGTTTTTATCCGAAAAAAAGATTGAAGCGAATTGCCCGACCGCCTTTTCGGAGGGAACGCCCAGAATATTATTTTAATTGGTTTCGTTTCATAAAAAAATTCGCCATAAATATTTAAAAATTCCTAATATTTAAGGTTGACCCATTGATAACATTTACGCGGTATTCTCTCGCAAAATGAATATTTCCAGGCGTTTGAGGCGCGCCGTCTATAATGCTGTATTCACTGTTGTCGCAAGAACATTTCAATTTTAAACTTCCGTCAAAAGTCATTGGAGCTGCGCAATCATTGTTAGGGCAGGCAAGGTCAAAGGCTTTGTAGGGCGGATTTCCGATGCCGGTATTTTGAAGTATAATGCCTTTTATGCCGCCATTTGTGTAGGCCCAGCCGCTTGGTGTTTGAAGGTCGATATATTGCGGTAAATTTAAATTGATGGTTTCATCAACATAAACATCAGGTAAAATATCGTTGGTGTCATTCTTTTCACAGGAAAAAAATACGGCAAGGACTAACAATAGAAATAACTTTCGCATAGTTGTAATATCAAGTTTGTTCATAAACGATTGCAATTTACAAATATTTTGTACATTTGTTTTAAATCTCATTCTGGGTTTCCAGTTTTGAGATTTTTGTATTTTTTAAAAAGCAAGTTATGAGTAATATTTCGTATTATACTGAAGAAGGGTTAAAAAAATTAAAGGACGAGTTGGAGTTTTTGGAACGTGTTGAGCGTGCAAGAATAAGTAATGATATTGCTGAAGCAAGAGATAAAGGTGATTTAAGCGAGAACGCCGAATATCACGCCGCTAAAGAGGAACAGTCCATGTTGGAATTGAAAATCGCCAAATTAAAAGAAGTAGTTTCTAATGCAAGAATAGTTGATGAATCTTTATTGGATACATCAAAAGTATTGATTCACTCAACAGTAAAATTAAAAAATACGGCCACCAAAGCAGAATTTAAATATATTTTGGTTGCTGATTCTGAAACGAATCTTAAAGAAGGAAAACTGTCTGTAAATTCGCCGATAGGAAAAGGATTATTGGGCAAAAAAGTTGGAGATGTCACTGAAATTCAGGTGCCTAACGGCGTGATGGAATTTGAGATTTTGGAAATTACCAGAGGATAATTTTTCTTTTAAATAATCGTATAAATCCTTTTCAATTTTTTATTTGGAAAGGGTTTATTAATTTTGGGTAAAAATAAAAATCATGAGTACACTATTCACAAAAATAATTAATGGTGAAATTCCATCTTATAAAGTTGCCGAAAACGAAGATTTTTATGCTTTTTTGGATGTAAATCCGAATGCAAAAGGACATACCTTGGTGGTTCCAAAAAAGGAAGCCAACAAACTTTTTGAATTGGATGAAGAAACCTACAACGGCTTAATGCGTTTTTCCAGAAAAATTGCCATCGCCTTGGAAAAAACAATTCCGTGCAAACGCATTGGAATGGCTGTTATAGGACTTGAAGTTCCTCATGTTCATGTGCATTTAATTCCTTTGGAAGCGATGCAGGATATTCAGTTTATGCATAAAATAAAATTGTCGCCAGCAGAATTTGAAGCGATTGCCAAAGCGATTTCGGCCAATTTATAAAATTATTTTTTCAGCGTAATCGCAAAAGTGGTTCCTTTTCCCAGTTCCGATTTTAAAACGGCAATTTTACCGTTGTGATAATCTTCAATAATTCGTTTTGCGAGTGACAATCCCAAACCCCATCCACGTTTTTTGGTGGTAAAACCAGGCGTGAAAATTTCATGTTGCAAATGTTTGGGGATTCCTTTGCCGGTGTCGGAAATGGTGATGGTCACATTTTTTTCGTTTTCGGTAATTGCAAGGGCAATTTTTCCTTTTCCTTCCATGGCGTCAATGGCGTTTTTTACCAAATTTTCGATTACCCAACTAAACAACTGCAAATTTATTTTGGCATAAATTTCGTTTTTTGAGGATTCAAATTTAAAAACAACTTGCTTTGAACTTCTTAGTTTTAAATAGTCAAACGAAGCGCTGGTTGCTTCCACCACGTTTTGTTTTTTTAATTCGGGAATGGAGCCAATTTTTGAGAATCGTTCGGCGATTGTGTTTAACCTCGCTACATCATTTTCAATTTCTTTTATGGTGTTTTCATTGGTGTTTTCCAATCGTAAAATTTCAATCCATCCCAACAGTGATGACAATGGTGTACCAATTTGATGGGCGGTTTCCTTGGCCATTCCGGTCCAAAGTTTGTTTTGCTCCGCCACTTTATTTGATTTAAAAAACAGGTAAATAACGCTGGCGAATAAAAATAAAATAAGAATTAATGCGACTGGATAATATTTTAATTTGGTTAATAAATCTGAATTTCGATAGTAAATGTATTGCTTTAAATCTTCGCCTTTGTAGCTTATTGTTATGGGTTTGTTTTGGCTTTTCATCAAAAAAAGCTGTTTTTCCAAATAATTTTTCTTTTTTACTTTAACGGAATCTAAATTTGCCCATTCGGTGATGCTGTCTTTTTCATTGGTAATAATCATTGGAATATTGTGGTTGTTTCCAATAATTTTAGCTTCAAGCGAAATATCTGTATTTAAACTGGCGCTGCTAAAGCGTTCATAAGCCTTCGCCAAAATTTCCATTTTGGCGCGTTCTTCATGTTTAAATTTTTGAAAAAAGTCATAAGTGTTCCAAAGAATGAGGGCAACTATAATAAATGAAGACAAAATAACTGTCCAACGGATTATCTGAGTATTCTTTTGTGAAGCCATAATCAAATATAAAGTATAAGTTACTATAACTTAAAAATAAAATCTATATTATTTAACCTTGAAATATTTATATTTGTTAAAAATCAAAAAAATGCTAAGCATAGATCCAAAAGACATATCAACAGTAAAGTTGCAGGAATATTTGCAAAGTGCGATAGCGCCACGCCCGATTGCCTTTGCAAGCACGCTTGACGCACTTGGAAACCCAAATTTATCACCATTCAGTTTTTTTAACGTTTTTAGCGCGAATCCGCCCATTTTAATTTTTTCACCTGCGCGCCGAGTGCGCGGAAATACCACAAAACATACTTTGGAAAATGCCAAAGCGACAAAAGAAGTGGTGATTAATGTGGTAAATTATGATATCGTTCATCAAATGTCGTTGGCGAGCAGCGAATATCCAGGAGGTGTGAATGAGTTTTTAAAAGCAGGATTTACGATGTTGCCTTCTGAAAAAATAAAACCGTTCAGGGTTGGCGAATCACCCATACAATTTGAGTGCAAGGTTAAAGAAATAGTGGAACTTGGCAATGAAGGCGGCGCCGGGAATTTAATCATTTGCGAAGTGGTGAAATTACACATAAATAAAGATTATTTGGATGATGACGGCACCATCAATCAATACAAATTAGATTTGGTGGCGAGGGCTGGAGGAAGCTTGTATTCCCGTGCCCGGGAAGGTTTTTTTGAGATCCCAAAACCAGTTTCAACTCTTGGAATTGGCGTTGATGCAATTCCTTCTGAAATAAGGAACAGCCACATTTTAACGGGAAATGATTTGGGAATGCTGGCCAATTTGGAAGCGATTCCTTCTAAAGCCGATGTTGATAAGTTTGCGAAAGAACATAGTGAATATGTTGGAATTAATACGGCGAAAAAACATACATTTGCGAAAGCGCTTTTAGAAAAAAACGAAGTGTTGAGTGCTTGGAAAGTGCTTTTAATACAATAATTAGAAATATGGAAATTACAGGAAAAATTACAAAAATTAAAGAAGCTCAAACCTTTGGGGCAAGTGGTTTCAGAAAAAGAGAATTGGTAATAACAACAAATGAACAATATCCACAACCGTTGATGGTTGAATTTGTGCAAGATAAATGTGATTTATTAAATAATTACCAAGTTGGACAGGACGTAAAAGTATCTATCAATTTAAGAGGAAGAGAATGGATCAATCCGCAGGGTGAAGCCGTTTATTTTAACTCAATTCAAGGATGGAGAATTGAAGCGGCACAAGTGGAAGGTGCTCCTGGAGCAAAATCAACGACACCACCGGCGAAATTTGAATCCACAACAGAAATTGACGACAGCGAACCGGACGATTTACCGTTTTAAGTCGGTTTAAACAGTATTAAAAAGAGAAAAGCGGGAGTTTTTCTCTTTTTTTGTTTGGCTATATTTGTAAAAAAAATAATTTAAAATGTATTTGCTTTCAAAAGATTTGGTGTTTCCTCCAGTATATTTGGCGAATAAAGACGGTTTGTTGGCCGTTGGCGGAGATTTGTCGGCTGAAAGATTGCTGCTTGCCTATAAAAGCGGAATTTTTCCTTGGTACAATCAGGGAGAACCCATTGTTTGGCACAGCCCAGATCCAAGAATGGTTTTATTTCCAAAAAACCTGAAAATTTCTAAAAGCATGAAGCAAGTTATTCGGAAAAATCAGTTTAGGGCAACATTCAACCAAAATTTTGCAGAAGTGATAGCTAACTGTAAAAACAGTTATAGAGAAGGTCAGGGCGGAACGTGGATTACCGATGAAATGGAACAGGCTTATGTGAATTTGCACAATTTGGGCGTCGCAAAATCGGTGGAAGTTTGGGAAGGAAATGAATTGGTTGGCGGTTTATACGGCATTGATTTAGGACATATTTTTTGCGGAGAAAGTATGTTCAGCAAAGTGAGCAATGCGTCAAAATTCGCCTTTATTTATTTGGTTCAGAAATTGGAAACAGCACATTATACATTAATAGATTGCCAGGTTTACAATGCGCATTTGGATAGTTTAGGCGCCGAAGAAATTTCAAGATCGGAATTTTTAACCTATCTAAAAAAGTAAAAAAGAGATAATCATAAGTTTACTATCTTTGAACATCAATAAAAATAACAAAAATGGAGATTAAAAACGCACAACTTGTCGTTGACAATTGGATAAAGGAACATGGCGTCCGTTATTTTAATGAATTGACCAATATGGCGCAATTGACTGAAGAAGTTGGTGAAGTGGCGCGAATTATTGCGCGGCGTTATGGTGAACAAAGCGAAAAGGAAAGCGATAAAGGGAAAGATTTGGGTGAAGAATTGGCTGATGTGGTTTTTGTGGTTTTGTGTTTGGCAAACCAAACAGGCATCGATTTACAGGCGGCTTTCGACAAAAAAATGGAAGTAAAGACAAAAAGGGATCACGACCGTCATCAAAATAATAAAAAATTAAAATAAATGAATTCTTATAAAAATCAATCATTTTTAAAATTAACTTTTCGATTTGCATCGGTATTTTTGGTAATTGTCACCGTGCTTAAAATAATCATTTCAATCTTCAAAAATGGAGGAATTTCAGGAATGATTGCTGAATTTTTTTCTGCTGAAACCTGGCAAATATTTGTGACAACACAATTGGTGATGTCGCTTATTTACGGACTTATTATGGCAAGTTATTACAAGTTTATTAAAAAATAATTTTATTTAAAGCCACAAATTACACTTAGGATGGAAACGTTGAAAATCAATAAAATCAATAAAACCTTGAATGGAAATATCCAGATTACAGGATCAAAAAGCGAAACAAACCGATTGTTGATTTTACAGCAGTTTTATCCGAATTTAACGATTGAAAACACTTCAAATTCCGATGATAGTGAATTGATGCAAAAAGCGTTAAAAAGCAATTCAACCGAAATAAATATAGGCCACGCCGGCACGGCGATGCGTTTTTTAACGGCTTATTTTTCAGTAAAAGAAGGCAGTGAAATTGTGTTGACAGGTTCGCACAGAATGAAAGACAGGCCCATAAAAATTTTGGTTGAAGCCTTAACATCCTTAGGCGCGAATATTCAATATTTAGAAAAAGAAGGATTTCCGCCGTTAAAAATTTCAGGAAAAAAGTTAACAAATGATTTTGTTGAAATCGAGGGAAATGTGAGCAGCCAATATGTTTCTGCATTGTTATTAATTGCGCCTACTTTACAAAACGGATTGAAATTAAAATTTAAAGGGGAAGTAACTTCTGTTCCGTACATAAAAATGACGCTGCAATTGTTGGCTGAATTGGGCATTGACTATGTTTGGGAAGATAATTTAATTACCGTTCAACCGAAACCAGACATTGATTCAAAAACAGTAACCGTAGAATCCGATTGGAGTTCAGCTTCTTATTATTACAGTTTATGCGCCCTAAGTCCGAATTCAGAAATAACCTTATCATCCTATAAAAAAAACAGCCTGCAGGGCGATTCCGCATTGGCTACAATTTATGAAAATTTGGGCGTTTCCACCGAATTTTGCGAGAATGCCATCGTTTTAAAAAATAAGCAAAACTTCACCCTTAAACCTTTAACCATAAACTTAATTAATGCGCCGGATATTGCCCAAACAATTGCCGTAACTTGTTTCGGACTGGGAATCGAATGTTATTTAACCGGACTTCATACCTTAAAAATAAAGGAAACCGACAGGTTGGTCGCTTTGAAAAATGAGTTGGAAAAATTGGGTGGCGAAGTTATTTTGACCGATGAAACGCTGCTTTTAAAACCTTCAGCCAAAATAAACGAAAACATAAGCATCGCAACTTATGATGATCACAGAATGGCTATGGCTTTTGCGCCTTTGGCCGTAAAAGTTGCCATTGAAATTGAAGATCCCGGCGTAGTTTCAAAATCCTACCCGACTTTTTGGGAAGATTTTGATCTTATTTGCCGTTAATTGGCTGCAAAACAAACTTTTATTCTAAAACACTTGACAACGCCTATGCGGATGTTGTATCTTTGCCCTCTTATAATAAAAGTAAGGAAGAAACAGTAGGGTAAAAGCTAATTTTTCGAGAAAGAATTTATGGCTTTTTTTCATTTGATCAATAAAAATAATTAATATAAATACATGAAATTATCAAAATTTAAGTTCGAATTACCAGAAGATTTATTGGCAGAATATCCGGCAGAAAACAGGGATGAATCGAGATTAATGGTTTTGGACCGAAAAAAGAAGACCATTGAACACCATACTTTTAAAGAAATAATTAATTATTTTGATGAAGGAGATTTAATGATATTAAATAACACCAAGGTTTTCCCTGCCAGAATGTATGGTGAAAAGGAAAAAACCGGTGCGAGAATAGAGGTATTTTTATTGAGAGAATTAAACGCAGAAAGCAGGTTGTGGGACGTGTTGGTTGATCCGGCCCGTAAAATAAGAATAGGCAACAAATTATTTTTTGGCGATGACGAAAGTTTGGTTGCTGAGGTTATTGACAATACCACATCAAGAGGACGAACATTGCGTTTTTTATATGATGGCACCTATGAAGAGTTCAGAAAAAAATTGGAAGAATTAGGGGAAACACCTTTACCAAAATATATTAAAAGAGCTGTTGAAAAGGATGACGAAGAGCGTTATCAAACTATTTATGCAAAACATGAAGGCGCCATTGCCGCCCCAACAGCAGGATTGCATTTTTCCAAACATTTAATGAAACGTTTGGAAATTAAAGGAATTGACTTTGCAGAAATAACCTTGCATGTAGGTTTGGGAACTTTTAACCCTGTTGAAGTTGAGGATTTGTCTAAACATAAAATGGATTCTGAACGGTTAATTATTACCCAGGAAGCTGTGGATATCGTGAACAGAGCCATCGACAAAAAAAGTAGGGTTTGTGCCGTGGGAACAACGGTTATGCGCGGTGTTGAGAGTGCGGTTTCGTCTAACAATCACTTAAACTCGTTTAACGGGTGGACAAATAAATTTATTTTTCCTCCTTACGATTTTAGCATTGCCAATTGTATGGTCACAAATTTTCATACGCCAAAATCTACTTTAATGATGATGGCTGCCGCTTTTGCCGGTTATGATTTTTTAATGGAAGCCTATGAAGAAGCTGTTAAAGAAAAGTATAAATTTTACTCGTACGGCGATGCGATGTTAATTATATAATAAAAGACTATTTTTTAATAATTAAATTCCCGCCATTTGCGGGAATCTTTTTATAAAGACGATTTAAAATGATTAAAAAAAAGGACATACGTGCTTTAACCAAAACCCAATTGCACGATTTTTTTGTGGAAAAAGGGGACAAGGAGTTTAGGGGAAATCAGGTTTATGAATGGTTGTGGGTTAAGAGTGCGCATTCTTTTGAAGACATGACCAATATTTCAAAGGAAACGCGTCTAATGCTGGCAGAAAATTTTGTGATCAACCATATTGAAGTTGACCAGATGCAGCGCAGTGCAGACGGAACCGTGAAAAATGCAGTGCGGTTACACGACGGTTTGATTGTGGAATCGGTTTTAATTCCGACCGAATCAAGAACAACAGCCTGCGTATCAAGTCAGGTTGGGTGCAGTTTAGATTGCAGTTTTTGTGCTACGGCACAATTAAAAAAAATGCGAAACTTAAATCCTGATGAAATTTATGATCAGGTGGCTGCCATAAACAAAGAGAGTTTGTTGTACTATAACCACAAATTGTCAAATATTGTTTTTATGGGAATGGGTGAACCATTGATGAATTATAACAATGTTTTAAAGGCGATTGAGAAAATAACTTCAGAAGAAGGTTTGGGAATTTCGCCAAAACGAATTACGGTTTCCACTTCTGGCATTCCAAAAATGATCAAAAAATTGGCGGATGATGAAGTAAAATTTAATTTGGCGGTTAGTTTGCATTCAGCAATTGATGAGGTTAGAAATCAAATTATGCCTTTTACCAAAGATTTTCCTTTGCAGGATTTAAAGGAAGCATTAGAATATTGGTATGATAAAACAAACAATAGGGTTTCTTATGAATATGTTGTTTGGGACGGAATTAACGACACCAAAGAGGCGATTATGGCTTTGGTGAAATTTTGTAAATACGTGCCGTGTAAGGTAAATTTAATTGAATACAACCCAATTGGCGACCCCAATTTTAAACAGGCAAATCCACAAGTTATTTCCGATTATATCAGCATTCTGGAAATGAACGACATTATTGTGAATGTGCGAAGAAGCAGGGGGAAAGACATAGATGCTGCCTGCGGGCAGTTGGCAAATAAAAAAAGCTAGCGGAAACGCTAGCTTTTTTTGTTTTATTTTTAATAAGATTAAACGTACTAGTTTCTTTTCAGTTTTTTCTTAATTTCAACTTCGTGGTAAGCTTCAATTAAATCACCAATTTCAATATCATTAAAGTTTTTAATTTGAAGTCCGCAATCGTATCCTTTTGAAACTTCTTTTGCATCATCTTTAAATCGTTTTAATGAACTTAAATCACCTGAATGCACCACTACACCATCTCTAATAATTCTAATTTTAGAATTTCTTTGAATTTTACCGCTCACTACCATACAACCTGCAATAGTTCCAATTTTAGAAATTTTGAAAACCTCTCTAATTTCAACATTACCGGTAATTTCTTCCTTCATTTCAGGAGATAACATTCCTTCCATTGCATCGCGTAAATCATTGATGGCATCATAGATAATTGAATATGTTCTGATGTCAATTTCTTCATTGTCGGCCAAAGTGCGCGCATTTCCTGAAGGTCTTACGTTAAATCCAATAATGATGGCATCGGATGCAGAAGCCAGCAATACGTCAGATTCTGTAATGGCACCAACACCTCTATGAATGATATTAACCTGAATTTCACCTGTTGAAAGTTTTTGGAATGAATCGGCCAATGCTTCTACAGAACCATCCACATCACCTTTTAAAATAATGTTTAATTCTTTAAAGTCGCCTAAAGCAATCCTTCTTCCAATTTCATCCAATGTAATATGACGTTGAGTTCTTACAGATTGTTCACGTTGTAATTGAGAACGTTTAGAGGCAATTTGTTTTGCTTCTTTTTCATCTTCAAAAATGTAAAATTTATCCCCGGCTTGCGGTGCGCCATCCAAACCAAGTATTGAAACCGGTGTTGAAGGTCCGGCTGTTTTCATGGAATTTCCGCGTTCATCAAACATCGCTTTAATTTTACCGCTGTGTTTCCCGGCAAGCATATAATCGCCAATTTTCAATGTTCCGTCTTGAACCAATAAGGTTGATACATATCCACGGCCTTTATCCAATAATGCTTCTACTACAGTACCAACAGCTCTTTTGTTCGGATTTGCTTTCAAATCTAACATTTCAGCTTCAAGCAATACTTTTTCAAGCAATAATTCAACGTTTTGGCCCGTTTTGGCTGAAATTTCTTGGGACTGGATTTTTCCTCCCCAATCTTCAACCAATAAATTCATTTGTGAAAGTTGTTCTTTAATTTTTTCAGGATTCGCGTTTGGTTTGTCAATTTTATTGATGGCAAAAACAATTGGTACATTGGCTGCTTGCGCGTGGCTAATGGCTTCTTTGGTTTGTGGCATCACGTCATCATCAGCTGCGATAACAATAATTACCAAATCCGTTACCTGAGCACCACGAGCACGCATTGCCGTAAAAGCTTCGTGACCGGGTGTATCTAAAAATGCTATTTTTTGGCCGTTTTTTAAATTTACGCCATAAGCACCTATGTGTTGTGTAATTCCTCCAGATTCCCCTGCGATTACATTTTCTTCACGGATATAATCGAGCAAGGAAGTTTTTCCATGATCCACGTGTCCCATAACGGTAACAATTGGAGCTCTTGGTTTTAAACCTTCAATATCATCTTCCTGTTCATGAATGGCTTCTTCAACTTCCGCTCCAACAAAGTCCAGACTATAATCAAATTCGTCTGCAACGATGCTAAGTGTTTCTGCATCCAATCGCTGATTCATGGTTACCATTAATCCCAAAGACATACAGGCCGAAATAACTTGGGTAACAGGAATATCCATCATAGTGGCAATTTCGCTTACCGTAACAAATTCCGATACTTTTAGTATTTTGCTTTCAGCTTCTTGTTGTTCGAAGTCTCTTTCAGATTGTATTCTGTGAATATCTCTTTTGTCTCTTCTGTGTTTTGCGCCTTTTCCTTTTTTAGATTTACCTTGAAGTTTTTCTAAAGTTTCTCTAATTTGTTTTTGAACATCAGCTTCTGTTGGCTCTTCTTTTACCAAAGGTTTTCTGCCGCGCACAATTGCTGCCGGTTTGTTGGCTCCTTTATTTTGGGCAAGAATTGGTTGTTTTTTAACACCGGTTATTGGTGCTATAGGCATTTTCTTTACAATCCTTCTGCGCTTCTTTTTATTTGCTTCGCTATCTTCTTTTTTGACAGCGAGTTCTGGTTTTTTCTTTTTAGGGCGTTCAAACTGTTTTAAATCAATTTTTTCGCCAATAATTTTCGGCCCTTCTAATTTTTCATAGACTGTCTCAATTGTTTGAGATTCAATGATTTCAGCTTCCGTAGGCACCGCTTTCTCCTCAATTATTTCAGGTTGTTTTTCTTGTTCCTGTGGAGCCGCTTTCTTTAGAATTGGTTTTTTATGAACCTTAATAACTTGTTCTTCGGCTTTTGGAGCTTCTGCAATTGTTTCTTTAATTTCAATAACCGCTTTTGGAGCTTCTTCTTTAACCGCTTCAACCGGTTTTGGCTGTTCAACAATTATTTTAGGTTTTTCTTCAACAATAACTTTTGGAGCTTCTTCAACAACAGCAACTGGTTTTTTCTCAATTTCTGCCTCTTTTGGCTCAATTTCAATTTTACCGACCGTTTTAATCTCTAATTTTTCAGCTTTGGCTTTAATCACAACTTTTTTGGCTTCTTCTTCAAGTCGATGTTTCTCAACCAACTCCTCATGAGCGATTCTCAAGGTTTCTTTTTCTTTCCTTTTCTCCTCGCTTACCTCTTTCGACGCCGCTTTTTTACTTCTGTCTGTCTGAAAACCATCCAACAATATTTCATACTCTTCATCAGATATTTTTGTTGTAGGTCTTGCTTCAATTTCAAAACCTTTAGTTGCTAAATGCTCAACAGCTCTATCTAACGAGATATTCAATTCCCGCAATACTTTGTTCAGTCTTAATGTTTTGTCTTCAGCCATACAATGTTTATTTTTGCCAATTTGTGTTGAATAATTAAAGATTAATCTTTAAACTCTTCTCTTAATATTTTTTGAACCTCTAAAATGGTTTCTTCTTCTAAATCGGTTCTGCTTACCAATTCATTGATGTCTTTTTCCAAGACGCTTCTTGCAGTGTCTAAACCAATATTTTTAAATTCCTGAATAATCCATCCTTCAATTTCATCAGAAAATTCTGTCAATTCAACATCGTCTTCCGCTTCAACGCCTTCACGTTGCACATCTAACTCATAACCGGTTAATTGTGAGGCCAAGCGAATGTTCACCCCATTTTTTCCGATTGCTTTCGATACTTCTTCAGGCAATAAATACACATCAACCCTTCCTTTTTTACCATCTTCCCTGCCTTCTTCTTCGTGAATTTTCATGGAAACTACTTTCGCCGGGCTCAACGCTCTTGCAATGTAAAGTTGTGTGTTTTTTGTGTAATTGATTACGTCTATATTTTCATTCCCCAATTCACGAACAATGCCGTGAATACGAGATCCTTTCATCCCAACGCAGGCGCCAACCGGGTCAATTCTGTCGTCATAGGAATCTACGGCCACTTTTGCTTTTTCGCCTGGAATTCTTGCAACGCCTTCAATAGTGATCAATCCGTCAAAAACTTCCGGAATTTCTTGTTCAAATAATTTCACCAAAAATTCAGGTGCCGTTCTTGATAAAATAATTACTGGTTTGTTGCCGCGCAATTCTACGGATTTAATGATACCGCGAACGTTATCTCCTTTTCTGAAGTAATCTGAACGAATTTGTTCGTTTTTTGGCAAGATGATTTCATTGCCGTCGTCATCTAACAATATAATTGCATTGTGACGAATGTGGTGAACTTCAGCAGTGTAAATATCGCCTTCTAACGCTTTAAACTGTTTAAAAGTATTTGTGCTGTCGTGTTCGTGTATTTTTGAAATAAGGTTTTGGCGCAAGGCTAAAATGGCCCTTCTTCCAAGGTCTATCAACTTAACTTCTTCAGAAACGTCTTCACCAATTTCAAAATCCGGTTCAATTTTTCGGGCTTCTGAAAGTTCAATTTCTTCGTTATCATCTTCTGACATTCCATCAGCAACCACAACGCGATTTCTCCAAATTTCTAAATCGCCTTTATCCGGATTTATAATAATATCAAAGTTATCATCAGATCCGAATTTTCTTTTTAAAGCAGCTCTAAATACTTCTTCAAGTATCGCCATAAGCGTTACCCTGTCAATATTTTTATCTCCTTTGAAATCTGAAAACGACTCAATTAATGCTAAATTTTCCATGCACTCTCTTAATTAAAATATTATTTTCACTTTTGCCTCTAAAATATTGCTGAATGGGATGGTTGAATTTTTAGAAACCGTAATTTTTCCTTTCCCTAATGGTTTTGGTTCACGGGTTTTCCATTCCAACTCAATCTCACTGTCAGTAACATTTTTAAGCACACCTTCAATACTAGTGTTGTCTTTTAACTTTAAGGTTAAAACCCTATTGATATTTTTTTTATACTGCCGATTAACTTTTAAAGGGTTTGCAATATCGGGTGAAGCAACTTCAAGAGAAAAATCTTCTATTTCCCTGTCCAAATTATGCTCAATTCCTCGGCTAATTCTAATGCATTCCTTTAAAGTTACGCCATGATCGCCATCAACTTCAACAGAAATCTTATTATCTGCCAAAAATTTTAAGTCTATCAAAAACAACTCTGGGTTTTCTTGAATAGCCTCTTTTACCAAATTTATGACTTTTTCTTTTTGTATCATACTATAAAAAGAGGGGACTTATGTCCCCTCCTAGTCCTTTATCTGTTCTAATTCGGTGCAAATATACTAAGATTTTTTTAAATGATAAAAATTCATGTTTATTTTTAATTTAAAATTATTAACTTAGCATTAGGATAATAAACTATACAACAATTTTTTATGAGAAGTATTCTGGTCCCTATTGATTTTTCTGAACAAGCAAAATATGCGGCAAAAGTGGCGTCTGATATTGCCAGACTCACAAATTCTAAAATGTTTTTGCTGCACATGCTTGAACTTCCAACTGGTATTATAGACCCGGCAGGCTATGGTTCTTCCAACAATACACCTTCAGCAATGTTGTTTTTGAAAAGAGCTCATGAAAAGTTTGAGGAGTTTAAAAAATTGCCTTTTTTGGAAGGTATTGAGGTGGAAGATTCGGTATTGTTTCACAAAGCATATGATGGAATCATTGATGAAAGTAAAAAGCAAAACGCAGATTTAATTGTCATGGGTTCGAAAGGAACTTCAGGACTTGAAGAAATGTTGGTAGGCTCCAATACTGAAAAAGTAGTAAGAAATTCGGATGTTCCCGTGCTTGTTATTAAACAAGAGATTGATAAGTTTAAAATTGACAATATTGTGTTTGCTTCTAATTTTAGTTTTGATCACAGGAAAGCATTTCAAAAAATACTGGATTTTGCGTCGTTATTTAATGCGCGATTGCATTTACTTAAAATAAATACGATTCATAATTTTGAAACCACCAAAGAATCCAGCGATGCAATTCGAGGATTCATCAACGATTTCGATTTGGGGGATTACACCTTAAATATATACAATGATGTTTCTGTGGAAGCCGGAATTTTAAATTTCTCTAAAGTGATTGATGCTGATGCCATATTATTAAACACCAGTGGCAGAAGAGGTTTGGCTCATTTATTTAATGGAAGCATTGGGGAAGATTTGGCAAATCACGCAAAATTGCCTGTGATTACCTTTAAATTGTAAGGTAAAATTCGCGATTTTCTTATTTCACGGATTTTAAAGTATAATAACTATTTAATTTAATTTTTTAATTGGCTCATTATTTAATGGGCTAATTTTTTTGTCTTTTTCCTCCTTATCTATTTGTCTATTTTATTCCTTCAGGTATTTCACAAATTGGTATTGGAATCATTTTATGTTTGTTTGCACTGTTTCTTTTGGTGAAAATGGAAAATACTTCTTTTTCCCTGTCGCTAAAATCGGTTATCTTTTTACCCAGTTCAACCTGTTTCATTGCCCATTCCAATTCGTCATAACTGGCGCCAATTTGGTCTTCGTCTGTTTTATCATCTCCCCACAAACCATCAGTTGGGGCAGCTTTTATAATAGCTTCATTAATGCCTAAATATTTTGCTATTTCGTAAACTTCAGATTTCATTAAATCTGCTATCGGACTAATATCTACGCCACCATCGCCGTATTTTGTGAAAAAACCTATACCAAAATCCTCAACTTTATTTCCGGTTCCGGCCACTAAAAATCCATTTAATCCCGCAAAATAGTATAAAGTGGTCATTCGCAAACGCGCACGGGTATTTGCCAAAGACATTAAAAGCTGTTCTTCGTTTTCAGCCTTTGGAAAAACAGCAATCAGGCTGTCAAATACTGGAGTTAAGTTTACTCGTTGCACGGATATTTTTTTAAAGTTTTTTTGTAACCATTCAACATGGTTATAAGCTCTATTTATTTGATTTTCAGCCTGATGAATGGGCATTTCCACACACAAAACTGGAAAGCCTGTCTTGGCGCAAAGCGTTGAAGTGACCGCAGAATCAATGCCGCCTGAAATGCCAATCACAAAACCATTTACGTTCGATTTTTCGGCATATTCCTTTAACCAACTTACAATATATTCTACAACTTTTTCGGCGTTCATAATTAATTTAATTTAGTAACTCACCTTACGCAAAAATAGGATAAATATTTATAATTTTAACATTTGAGATGTTGATAACTTTTAGCAGAGAATACAATGGAAAATTTTGC
>LNAP01001499.1_pt1 | contig 24583 bp, 22 predicted proteins | sample 602601 | NCBI WGS metagenome assembly LNAP01 (sample SAMN02440304, study PRJNA202911) | soil metagenome | biome: Subtropical and temperate rainforests or woodlands; isolation source: soil samples (1 kg each in a 20% v/v slurry with milli Q water) were... ...
CTTCTAGGAGTAACAAAGAATGACCGTCTTCTGGAGTCTGTACGTCACTGTACTTACCCTGGGCACCATCGCCACGCTGACGTGGATTTTGCTATCCACACGCAAAGGCCAACGTGCTGAAACCACCGACGAAACCGTCGGCCACTCCTTCGATGGCATCGAGGAATACGACAACCCGCTGCCCAAGTGGTGGTTCTGGCTGTTCGTCCTGACCATCATCTTCGCCCTCGGCTACCTGGTGCTTTACCCGGGCCTGGGTAACTGGAAAGGCATGTTGCCGGGCTACGGCTACCTGAACAACGAGACCAAGCAAGAATTCTCGAATGGTCAGCCAGGCTGGACCGGTGTGCACGAATGGGAAAAGGACATGGCCCGTGCTGACGCCAAGTTCGGTCCAATCTTCGCCAAGTTCGCTGCCATGCCGATCGAAGAAGTCGCCAAAGACCCACAAGCCTTGAAGATGGGCGGCCGTCTGTTCGCCTCCAACTGCTCGGTTTGCCACGGTTCCGACGCCAAGGGTAACTATGGCTTCCCTAACCTGACCGACGCCGACTGGCGCTGGGGCGGCGAGCCGGCCACTATCGAAACCACCATCCTGGGCGGCCGCCACGCGGTCATGCCAGCATGGGGCACGGTAATTGGTGATCAGGGCGTGCGTGACGTTTCTGCCTACGTGCTGACCCAACTGGACGGCCGCAAGCTGCCGGACGATGCCAAGGCAGATCCTGCCAACGGCCAGAAAATCTTCGCGGCCAACTGCGTGGCGTGCCACGGTCCTGAAGGTAAAGGCACCCCAGCAATGGGCGCACCTAACCTGACTCACCCAGCGGCATTTATCTACGGTTCGAGCTTCGCTCAGCTGCAGCAGACCATCCGCTACGGCCGCCAGGGCGTAATGCCTGCTCAGGAACAGCTGCAAGGCAAAGACAAAGTCCACCTGTTGGCGGCTTACGTTTACAGCCTGTCCCACGGCAACACCTCGGATGCTGCCAAAGAGCAAGCCGAGTAATCGCCGCGTAAGAAATTGCTTAGGAGCCTGCCCACAGGGCAGGTTCCTGATGCAAAACCCTCGTTCTGCCCTCCCCCGCACTAAATCAAGCCTTACGCGACCTCACGTCGCAGCATTAACCCTTCATTCAGCGCGTATAATTCAGAGCGCACTAGTCGCTTTGACCTCCGTCGGCACGCATCGACGAGGCTCTTTCCACTGCCGTGGTACGCAACGATGAGTAATCAGATCCCTGTTCAAGACGTCACCCCGCCCGCCAAACCGGCGGACAAATCCGTCGACCTCTACGCTTCCCGGGAAAAAATCTACACCCGCGCCTTTACTGGCTTCTTTCGTAACCTGCGCATGCTCGGCGGCGCCGGGTTGTTTCTGCTGTATTTCGGCACCGTATGGCTCAATTGGGCCGGTCACCAGGCCGTGTGGTGGAACCTGCCGGAGCGCAAGTTCTACATTTTTGGCGCCACCTTCTGGCCGCAAGACTTCATCCTGCTGTCCGGCATTCTGATCGTCAGCGCCTTCGGTCTGTTCTTTATCACCGTATTTGCCGGGCGCGTGTGGTGTGGCTACACCTGCCCGCAAAGCGTGTGGACATGGATTTTCATGTGGTGCGAAAAGGTCACCGAAGGTGATCGCAACCAACGCATGAAGCTCGACAATGCGCCGATGAGTGCCAATAAACTCCTGCGCAAATTCAGCAAACACAGCCTTTGGCTGCTTATTGGCTTCGTCACCGGTCTTACCTTCGTTGGCTATTTCTCGCCCATCCGCGATCTGACCATCGAATTCTTCACCGGCGAAGCAGACGGCTGGGCCTATTTCTGGGTCGGTTTTTTCACCCTCGCCACTTACGGCAACGCCGGTTGGCTGCGCGAACAGGTGTGCATTTATATGTGCCCCTATGCGCGCTTTCAGAGCGTGATGTTCGACAAAGACACCCTGATCGTTTCCTACGACCCGCGTCGCGGTGAACGCCGTGGCCCGCGCAAGAAAACCGCCGATTACAAAGCTGAAGGACTGGGCGACTGCATTGACTGCACCATGTGCGTTCAAGTCTGCCCCACCGGCATCGACATTCGCGACGGCCTGCAAATCGAATGCATCGGCTGCGCTGCCTGTATCGATGCCTGCGACACGATCATGGACAAGATGGAATACCCGCGCGGTCTGATCAGCTACACCACCGAGCACAACCTCTCCGGGCAGAAAACCCACCTGGTGCGCCCGCGCCTGATCGGCTACGCCGTGGTGTTGTTGGCGATGATGGGCTTTCTCGCCACGGCGTTTTTCCTGCGCCCACTGGTGGGCTTCGACGTCAGCAAAGACCGCGTGCTATTTCGCGAAAACGCCGAAGGGCGCATCGAAAACGTCTACAACCTGAAGATCATGAACAAGGACCAGCAGGCGCACACGTACCTGCTCAGCGCCAAAGGCCTGGACGATCTGCAACTGGCGGGCAAACAGGAATTCAAGGTCGATGCCGGCGAGATCATCAGTCAGCCAATCGAGCTGTCCGTGGCGCCGGAAAAACTGCCGTCCAGCACCAACGAAGTGATCTTCGTGCTGGAAAGTGCAGACGACCCCGACACCCATGTCGAAACCAAGAGCCGCTTTATTGGCCCGCATATCCGCTGAGCCAATTGCCCCCTACACTAGCGCCCACTTGAAAACTGGCCACCGATTCAGAGAGAGCTTTCACCAATGCCCGCAACAGCAAGCAGTCCCTGGTACAAACATATCTGGCCGTGGATCATCGTCGGCATGCTGGCCACCTCGGTTGGCCTGACCCTGCATATGGTCTATATCGCAACCAGTACCCAGGACACCTTGGTAACCGACAACTACTACGAAGCCGGCAAGGGCATCAGCCGCTCGCTGGACCGTGAGCGCCTGGCCAAGGACTTGCACCTCGAAGCGCGCGCAACCCTGGATGAAATCACCGGCGAAGTCAGTCTGGTGCTCAGTGGCGACAGCCGTCCCGAGACCTTGGAAATGAACCTGATCTCGCCAACCCAGGCCGAGAAAGACCGCCACCTAACCCTCAAGCGCAGCAGCAGCGAACCCGATCGCTATATTGGCCAAGTGCCGGAGGCCGTCGAAGGTCGTCGTTTTGTCGAACTGTTGGGCCAGCAAGGCGAACAGACCTGGCGCCTGTTTGAAGAAGAAAAAGTCGGCCCAGGCGTTGAGCTAAAGCTCGGCGACGAACCGATTCCAGGTGCTGAGACACAACGTTAAGACCCGCGCATGAGCACGCCTCTCCCCTGTTACCACTGCGGCCTGCCGGTTCCGGCCGGCAGTCGTTTTTGCGCGTCCGTGCTCAATAAACCTCGCGAGTTTTGCTGTCCGGGTTGCCAGGCAGTAGCCGAAGCCATCGTTGCTGGCGGGCTGGAGAATTACTACAGCCACCGCAGCGAAACCTCGGTGAATCCGCAAGCCCTGCCGCAGCAGTTGCAAGACGAGTTGGAGCTGTACGACCGCGCCGACGTACAGAAAGACTTCGTGCATCACGATGCTGATCTGGCGCAAACCACGCTGTTACTTGAAGGCATCAGTTGCGCCGCCTGCGGTTGGTTGATCGAACACCGTCTGCGGCAAATGCCAGCGGTGGCAGAGGCGCGCCTCAATCTGTCCAACCACCGCTTGCAGGTGCGCTGGGCCGATAGTCAACTGCCGCTGAGTGCCGTGCTCAGCGAGCTGCGCCAGATCGGCTACGCCGCTCACCCTTACCAGGCAGACCGCGCCGCCGAACAACTGGCCGCTGAAAACCGCCTGACGCTGCGGCAATTGGGGGTCGCCGGCCTGCTGTGGTTCCAGGCGATGATGGCGACCATGGCCACCTGGCCAGAATTTAATATCGACTTAAGCCCCGAACTGCACCAGATCATGCGCTGGGTGGCGATGTTTCTGACCACCCCTATCGTGTTCTACAGCTGTGCGCCGTTTTTCAAAGGGGCGTTTCGCGACCTGCGCACCCGCCACCTGACCATGGACGTGTCGGTATCGCTGGCAATCGGAAGTGCCTATATCGCAGGTATCTGGACGGCTATCACCGGCGTCGGCGAGCTGTACTTCGATGCAGTAGGCATGTTCGCGCTGTTCCTACTGACTGGGCGTTATCTGGAACGTCGTGCCCGCCAACGTACGGCGGCCGCCACGGCACAACTGGTTAACCTGTTGCCGGCGTCGTGCCTGCGTATGCAGGCCGACGGGCAGAGCGAACGCATTCTGCTGCGCGAACTGCAACTGGGTGATCAGGTACTGATCCAGCCTGGCGCGGTAGTGCCGGCCGATGGACGCATTGTTCACGGTCAATCCAGCGTTGATGAGTCGCTGCTGACCGGCGAGTACCTGCCACACCCACGCAATGTCGGCGACTTAGTCACCGCTGGCACCCTCAACGTCGAAGGCCCGCTCACCGTAGCGGTGTTGGCGCTGGGGCATGACACGCGACTGTCGGCCATAGTCCGTCTACTCGACCGCGCCCAGGCCGATAAACCGCGCCTTGCCGAGATAGCTGACCGCGCCGCGCAGTGGTTTCTGCTGGCAACCCTGATTCTGGTGGTGGTGATTGGCGCCATCTGGTGGCATCTCGATTCCAGCCGCGCCTTCTGGGTGGTGCTGGCCATGCTGGTTGCTACCTGCCCGTGCGCCTTGTCGCTGGCTACACCAACTGCACTCACCGCCGCCACTGGCACGCTGCACAAGCTCGGCCTGCTGCTGACCCGCGGCCATGTGCTGGAAGGCCTGAATCAGATCGACACGGTAATTTTCGATAAGACCGGCACCCTCACCGAAGGCCGGCTGACCTTGCGGGCCATCCGCTCGCTTGGCGCAGAGAGCGACGATGCCAGCTTGGCCTTGGCCGCCGCCCTGGAAAACCATTCCGAACACCCAATTGCCCGCGCCTTTGGCCAGGCGCCGGCTGCGGCGCAAGCGGTTAGCAGTGTGCCGGGGTTGGGGCTGGAAGGTGTGGTAAACGACCGTCGTCTGCGTATTGGTCAGGCTGATTTTGTCGCGCAACTCAGCGGCCTGCCTGCGCCCGCGATGCCTGTCGAAGCCGGCCAATGGCTATTGCTCGGCGACACTCAAGGACCACTGGCCTGGTTTGTCCTCGACGACCGCCTGCGCAGCGACGCCCCTGCTCTACTCGCCGCCTGCAAAGCGCGCGGCTGGAAAACCCTGCTGTTATCCGGCGACACCTCACCGATGGTCGCCAGCGTCGCCAGCGAGCTGGGCATCGATGAAGCCCACGGCGGCATGCGCCCCGACGACAAGCTGGCGATGCTGAACACCCTGCATAGCCAGGGCCGCAAAGTGCTGATGCTCGGCGATGGCGTCAACGATGTGCCCGTACTGGCCGCGGCGGATATCAGCGTGGCCATGGGCTCGGCTACGGACCTTGCGAAAACCAACGCCGATGCGGTGCTGCTGACCAACCGTCTGGGCGCCCTGGTACAGGCCTTTGCCCTGGCGCGCCGCACCCGCCATGTGATCATTGAGAACCTGTTGTGGGCGGGTCTGTACAATGGCCTTATGCTGCCGTTCGCTGCCCTCGGCTGGATCACTCCGGTGTGGGCGGCGGTCGGCATGTCGGTCAGTTCGCTGACGGTGGTGCTAAACGCCCTGCGCCTGACGCGCCACCGCTCGGCGCCGCAAAACGTCAGCGCCTGACCGCCCAATCGCGCCCGGAGTCATCCATGCCCGCCCTGTACATCCTGATCCCCATCGCCCTGCTGATCGTTGCGGTGTGCATCTTTATCTTCTTCTGGGCCGTCGACAGCGGCCAATACGACGACCTCGACGGCCCGGCCCACAGCATTTTGTTCGACGATCAAGACCCCGACCACCTGGCTGGCGTCGATCAGGCCCGCGGCCATGAAACACCTGACGACAAACAGGAGCCGCCGCGTGCTTGAGCTGGCGCCGCTGTTGGTTTCAGCGGTCATTCTTGGCCTGCTCGGCGGCGGCCATTGCTTAGGTATGTGTGGCGGCCTGATGGGTGCGCTGACCTTGGCAATTCCAGCAGAGCAACGCAGCCGGCGCTTTCGCCTACTGCTGGCCTACAACCTCGGTCGAATTCTCAGCTATACCTGCGCCGGCTTATTGATCGGCACGGCCGGCTGGGCTGTGGCCAATAGCCCAGCCGTGATGGTGCTACGGATTGTCGCGGCGCTGCTGCTAATTGCCATGGGCCTGTACCTGGCCGGATGGTGGAGCGGTCTGACACGCATCGAGGCATTGGGGCGCGGGTTATGGCGCTTTATCCAACCCTTTGCCAGCCGTTTAATGCCGGTTTCCAGCCTGCCGCGCGCGTTGCTGTTGGGCGCCCTATGGGGTTGGCTGCCCTGTGGCTTGGTCTACAGCACGTTGCTGTGGGCGGCGAGTCAGGGCAACGCGCTGGACAGCGGCCTGTTGATGCTCGCCTTTGGCCTCGGCACCTGGCCAGTACTGCTGGCCACCGGCATGGCCGCAGAGCGCCTGACTGCGGTGCTGCGCAAACGCAATGTGCGGGTTGCCGGCGGCCTGCTGGTGATTTTGTTTGGTTTGTGGACGCTACCTGGCCCCCATCAGGCGTGGCTGATGGGGCACGCGATGCATCACTGAGCAAGCACTCAAGACATCATCAGGCCGGACAATTCCGTCAACTGATCCGGGCTCAGGCCCGCTTCTTTGATGGCCTGGATCAAGCTGCCGTTCACCGTAGCGATGGCGCCGTTTAGCGAGGCTAATTCACTCTGAATGCCCTGCGCCTTCTGCATGCGCTCCTCTTCGGAAAGACTCTGGTCAGCCATCACCGCCTGCAGCTCCGCCTGTTTCTCGGCCAACTGCGCCTTCAGCTCGCGTAGCATTTTCAACGCTTGTTTTACGCTGTCCGGCAGGCTGCTCTTGTCGATGTCATCGTTGTTATTGGCTGCGGCGCTGATCTTCTGCGCTTGACCCGACAGGGTGACTTTGATGCCTTCCAACGCGGTTTGCTTGTCCACTGGCTTAGCTGCATCGCGATGTGCTTCGATAAAAACCCGTGGTGCCAAATTCCCTATGACGTTGCTGCTATTGATCGGCAACATTTCCTTTCTCCCAACGTAGTGACACAAGGTTGTCGACAGCTGGGCCTGGAACTTAAGTGCATGGTCAGGCCTTAAGCTAAGCTGATACCCTTACGCTTCGTGTGTGCTTGGCTAACAAGGGTGCCTTGCAATGAATGAAATGATGAAACCCCGCGGCCTACCGGCCGTTCACTGCAAAGATTGCAGCCTCAGCGGCTTGTGCTTGCCGCTGTCGATGAACCTCGAAGACATGGACGCCCTCGACGAAATCGTCAAACGCGGTCGCCCACTGAAAAAAGGTGAATTTCTGTTCCGCCAGGGCGATAAGTTCTCCTCCGTATTCGCCGTACGCTCCGGCGCCTTGCGCAGTTTCAGCGTCTCGGACGCCGGCGACGAACAGATCACCGGCTTCCACTTGCCGAGCGAACTAATGGGCATGTCGGGGATGGACGAAGACTCCTACCCCACGTCCGCCCAGGCCCTGGAAACCACCACTGTCTGTGAAATTCCCTTCGAAAAACTCGACGACCTGTCGCTGCAATTGCCGCAACTGCGCCGCCAACTGATGCGCATCATGAGCCGCGAGATTCGTGACGATCAGCAAATGATGCTGTTGTTGTCGAAGAAAACCGCCGACGAACGTATCGCCTCGTTTCTGATTAACCTGTCGGCTCGCTTCCGCGCCCGGGGGTTTTCGGCCAACCAGTTCCGCCTGTCCATGTCGCGCAACGAAATCGGTAATTACCTGGGTCTGGCCGTGGAAACCGTGTCGCGCGTATTCACGCGCTTTCAGCAAAACAACCTGATCGCCGCCGACGGTAAGGAAATCGAGATTCTCGACGCCGCGCAGCTCTGCGCCCTGGCTGGGGGCAATCTGGAGGAGTAGGCAGGCGTGACAAGAACTGCCAGGCGCGGCTTGCTAGAATCGCGCCTTTGCCAGAACAGACAGTAGGCCCGCGATGATCTCCGATGACTTCAGCATTAAATCCCTGATTCGCCCCGTGCCGGACTTTCCCAAGCCCGGCGTGATCTTTCGCGATATCACCCCACTATTCCAGTCACCGCGCGCCATGCGCATGGTCGCTGACAGCTTCGTGCAGCGTTATGTCGAGGCCGAGTTCACCCATATCGGCGCTATGGACGCGCGCGGGTTTCTTATCGGTTCGATCATTGCCTACGCCCTGAACAAGCCGTTGGTGCTGTTCCGCAAACAAGGCAAGTTACCGGCCGATGTATTGGCCGAGGGCTACCAGACCGAATACGGCGAAGCATTTCTGGAAGTGCACGCCGACAGCCTATGTGAAGGCGATTCGGTGCTGATTTTCGATGATCTGATCGCCACGGGCGGTACCCTGCTGGCCGCCGCAGCGCTCGTACGCCGTATGCGTGCCACCGTGTTCGAAGCCGCCGCCATCATCGATCTGCCAGAACTGGGTGGTTCGCAAAAACTGGAAGACGCTGGTATTTCCACCTTCTGCTTGACCAGTTTCGCCTTGTCCGACCGCTAACCCAGCAGCTCGCCAACTGTTACCCCACGCGCCCCGGCCAACCTCGTTGGCCGGGGCGCTGCACTTAGGTTGGGTGTTCCTGTTGCCAGCTTGGGCCAATCATTGAAGGCAATCAGTGATCAACCCTGAGCCGTACAACAAAAAAAGGTCGCCACGCGGTGACCGCCAGGAGCCTCCCATGACCGCCATCCCAACTCCATCCAAACTGACTAAACCCAACGCCAGCTTCCCGGTGCGGCGTATGGACTTCACCTTTGCCGACACGGAAAAGTACTGGTGGAGCGGCGACGCCTTCATGACCCACTTCATGAACAACCTGTCGTCATTGTTTCCCTATGGCGAAATGTTTTTCGTCGACAGCGTGCGTGCCGTGCGTGAACGCATCACCGAGCCGCAACTGAAAAAAGACATCAGCGCCTTTATCGGCCAGGAAGCCATGCACTCCAAAGAGCATGCGACCTACAACGAATACGCCGCCAAGCACGAGATCAATCTGGAAAAGCTGGAGCTGCGCATCAAGGTGTTGCTGGAGTGGGTGACCAAAATCACCACGAAAAAACAGCGCCTGGCGGCCACCTGCGCCCTGGAGCACTTCACTGCCACGATGGCCCAGCAACTGCTGCAACGCGAAGACCTGACCACACAGATCGACGATCCAAGGATGTACCAACTGTGGATGTGGCACGCGATTGAAGAGAACGAGCATAAAGCCGTGTGCTACGACGCCTACCAAGCCGTAGGCGGTGGTTACTTTACCCGCGTTTCGATGATGGCCATTTCCACGGTAATTTTCTTCGGCGTAATCGGCTGGTTCCAAGTACACCTGCTGCGCAAAGACGGCCAACTGTTCAACCTACGCAGCTGGGGCCGGGGTTTGCGCACCCTGTTCAGCCCACGCGACGGCTTCCTCACCAAGTTGATCCTGCCGTACCTCGACTACTACCGCCCAGGCTTCCACCCGTTTGACCATGACACCAAAGTGCTGGAACAGCGCTGGAAAGATCGGCTCGGGTTCAGCGGCTAACTCTGTTATCGCGCTCTGCCCGCTTGCGGGCAGAGCGCGATAACCAAACCGCACGCGCCCTCACTCCCCCAGCCTCAACGCCCCCACCGCCTGCAACACCGTCGCCCCGGCGAACATCATCAAAATCTGCTGCTGCGCCTGGGCACAAATGGCGGGGCGGCGCTCGACCTGTTCGATGTAGTCCAACGACTGCTGAAACAACTGGCGGCTGATCATCGACGACACCTGGCGAATCGCCGCAGGCTCCAGGTTGGGGAGCAGCTGCAGCTTGCCCAGATCCTCAGCCATGTCGTTGGCGAACGCTTCCATCATCTGTTCCAACGCGTCACGTAGCACTTTCGAGCTGCCATGTAACTCGCGCACGCCGACGATAAAGGCCTGGGGGTTTTGCGCGGCGTACTCGAAGAACAGCTCGACGGTTTCACTACAGACTCGCTGGCCACGGGCCAGGTCGATGCCAAAGGTCAACTTGGCCGGCGTGCCAAGGTCGGCGCGCTGTGCCGCCTCAACACGTAAATCACGCAGCGGCTGGCGAATGCGCGCGGCCATGTCGGCAATCATCGCCAGGCCCAGGTCATCCACCGTTTTGAAGTGACGGTAGAAGGTATTGGGGTTTAGCCCGGCCTCGCGCGCCAGCTCGCGCAACCCCAAACCACTCAGGCTACGGCTGATCGCGGCCAGGCGCAGCGCGGCTTCCATCAACAAGCGTTTGCCTTGGGCGGTAACGGTTTTGGCTGTTTCGGTATCAGGCATGGTGGTCATCGGCGGGGTTCGCCCTACGGAAGATTGGTTTGGCAATTCGGTATACGGGTGTATACATACACCCCAAGTAGACAAGTGTACACAGCGAAAACAAACATAACAGGAGCTTGTTCATGGGCGCACAACCTGCCGTTTCCCCCGCAGATGCCACCCCCACAAACGCCAATCCAGGCGCCGTGCGGCACACCAAAATTGCCATTATCGGCACCGGCTTTTCCGGGCTAGGCATGGCCATTCGCCTAAAGCAGCAAGGCGACAACGATTTTCTGCTGTTTGAAAAGGAAGCTGGCGTAGGCGGCACTTGGCGTGTCAACAACTACCCCGGTTGTGGTTGCGACGTGCAATCGCACCTGTACTCCTTTTCCTTCGAACAGAACCCCGAGTGGACACGCATGTTCGCCCGTCAGCCGGAGATTAAAAGCTACCTCGAAGGCTGCTGGGAAAAATACCGCTTACAACACAACACCCTGCTGCAAACCGAAGTCGCCGGCATGCGTTGGGATGATCAGGCTGAGCTGTGGCGCATTCATGACCGCGCCGGCAACCACTACACCGCGCAATTTGTGGTGTCGGGTATGGGCGCCCTCTCCACCCCGTCGATCCCACGTATCAATGGCGTGGAAAACTTCGCCGGCAAGCTGTTCCACTCCCAACAGTGGGACCACGACTACGACCTCACCGGCAAGCGTGTGGCAGTCGTTGGCACCGGCGCCTCGGCGATTCAGTTTGTGCCGCGTATTCAAAAGCAGGTCGGCCAACTCGACCTCTATCAGCGCACCGCGCCGTGGATCATGCCCAAGCCCGACCGCGCCATCAGCGACAAAGAGCGCGCGCGTTTCAAGCGCTTCCCACTGGCGCAGAAGCTGTGGCGCGGTTTGATTTATGCCGTGCTGGAAAGCCGGGTTATTGGTTTTGCCCTGCTGCCACGGATCATGAAACTGGCCCAGTGGGTGGGCAAAGCCTTTATCAATAAGCAGATTAAAGACCCGGTGCTGCGCGCCAAGGTCACGCCCAACTACACCATGGGCTGCAAGCGCGTGCTGATTTCCAACGACTACTTCCCGGCCCTGACCCAGCCCAACGTCGATGTGATCACCGACGGCATCCAAGAGATTCGCGCCAATAGCATCGTCACCGCCGATGGCCAAGAGCGGCCCATCGACGCGATTATTTTCGGCACCGGTTTTACCCCCAGCGACCCCATGCCCCGTGGCGTAATCTTCGGCCGCGACGGCGTCGACTTGCTAGACACCTGGCCCGAAGGCCCACAAGCCTACAAAGGCACCCTGACCGCCGGCTTCCCCAACCTGTTTTTCCTGATGGGGCCGAACACCGGGCTGGGCCATAACTCCATGGTCTACATGATCGAGTCGCAGATTCAGTACGTGCTCGGCGCACTCAAGCTGCTGGATAAACAGAACCTGCAAAGCCTGGAAGTGAAACGTGACGTGCAGGAGCGCTTTAACGCCAAGATTCAAGGCCAGTTGGGCAAAACGGTTTGGAACGCAGGGGGCTGCATGAGCTGGTACCTGCACCCGGTGAGCGGCCGTAACTGCACGGTATGGCCCGGCTTTACCTGGCGCTTCCGCCTGCTGACGCGCAACTTCGACCCTGCCGCCTATCACTTCAACCGCGCACAACCGGCGCACCCGGCGCAAGGTTATCTACCCAATGCCGCACCCACCGTGGCCCAGCAAAGCGAGGTGACAGCATGAAGTCGTTTGAAAACAAAGTGGCCGCTATTACCGGCGCCGGTTCCGGTATCGGCCGCGCGCTGGCCTATGCTCTCGCCCGCCAGGGCTGCCATTTGGCCTTGGCCGACGTAAACAGCGAGGCGCTGGCAGAAACCGCCAGCACCGCGCGCAAACTCGGCGTCACGGTCACTGAAAATCAGGTCAACGTCGCCGAACGTGAGGCCGTGCATACCTGGGCCAACCAAGTGGTGCTCGACCACGGCCGCGTCAATCTGATTTTCAACAACGCCGGCGTCGCCCAGGGCGGCACCGTGGAAGGCAACGACTACGCCGATTACGAATGGATCATGAACATCAATTTCTGGGGCGTGGTGTACGGCAGCAAAGCGTTTCTGCCGCACCTCAAAGCGTCAGGCGAAGGCCATATCGTTAACGTTTCCAGCGTGTTTGGACTGTTTGCTCAGCCGGGCATGAGTGCCTATAACGCCACCAAATTTGCCGTGCGCGGCTTTACTGAATCGCTGCGCCAAGAGCTGGATATGGCCGGTGGCGCGGTATCGGCCAGTTGCGTGCACCCAGGCGGGATCAAGACCAATATCGCCAAGACCGCACGTATGAATGACAGCCTGAGCAAGGTCACCGGCCAGGCCGCTGATCAGGCGCGGCAACAGTTCAACGACCAGTTGCTGCGCACCACGCCGGATAAAGCGGCGCAGGTGATTTTGCGCGGCGTGTTACGTAACAACCGGCGGATTTTGATTGGTGCCGATGCCTGGGCGCTGGACGGCATGCAGCGCTTGCTACCGTCGCTGTATCAGCGGCTGGTAGTGGGGTCGATGAAGTTGGCGGCGCGGTTTGCGCCCAAGCCTAAGCGCGGGATGAGTGAGCAGAAGGCGACCGAGTAACGTTCTGCGCTCCCCCCACCCTCTCCCGCAAGCGGGAGAGGGTCTAGGGGTGAGGGATAAGCCTCACGCCATATCCGACCTTGGCAACCACACCCGAATCAACGAAAACAAGCGCTCCAAATCCAGCGGCTTGGCCAGGTAATCGCTGGCCCCCGCTTTCAGACACTCTTCCTGATCGTCCTTCATCGCCTTGGCTGTCACGGCAATAATCGGCAGCTTGTTAAACCGCGCGTCCTGGCGAATCCGGCGGGTGGCCTCATAGCCGTCCATAACCGGCATCATCACGTCCATAAGTACCAGATCGACATCCGGGTGCTCCTCCAGCTTGTCCAGCGCCTCCTGGCCATTACCGGCGCTGATCACCTGTACGCCCTTCTCGTCCAGGGCGCTGATCAGCGCATAGACGTTACGCATATCGTCATCCACCACCAGCACCTGACGATTGCGGAACACCTCATCGCGGTTGCGCGCCGTTTTGCTCGGCGCTTTGCGCAGGCTGCCGACCGGGGTTTCGACTTTGTGCAAAAACAGCGTCACCTCGTCCAACAACCGCTCGGGCGAGCGTGCGCCCTTGATGATGATGGACCGTGAGTGGCGGCGCAGGCTCTCTTCTTCGCCACGGGTTAACGGCCTTGAGACGTAAACGATTACCGGCGGGTAGGCGTCGATATGCTCACTGGCCATACGGGTCAGCAGTTCATTGCCGTGCATGTCCGGCAGCTCAAGGTCGATCACCATGCAATCGAACGGTGCCTGGCGCAGTAGCTCCAAGGCCTGCGCGCCATGGGAAACAGCGGTGACTTCGATATCCAGGCCATCCACCAGCTGCGCAATGCTGTCGCGCTGGCGGGCATCGCCTTCGACTACCAATAGACGCTGCACTTTCTGGGTTAGCCGTGCCTCCAAGCGCGAGAACACTTCTACCAGCGACTCTCGGGACGCGGGCTTTTGTGCATAGCCAATGGCACCCAGGTGCAACGCCAATTCAGTGCGGTCGTCGGTGGAAATCACATGCACAGGAATATGCCGGGTACTGGGGTTTTCCTTCAGGCGCTGCAGCAGCGATAACCCCGGCTCATCGGGCAAGCGCATATCCAGCAGGATGGCGTCTGGCTGGTTATCAGCCAGTAAGCGCAAGGCTTCGGTCGCGCTGTGGGCCACCAGGCAGCGGTACTTCAGCTCGTGGGCGAGGTCGAACAGGATCTGTGCAAACTTCACCTCATCCTCAATCACCAGCACGCAGCGGCCGGCAAGGTCGTGACGGTCACGGTCGTCAGGGAAACTCGGTTGCAACGTGGCCGGCCCATCGTTGCGCAGCGATTCGCCGGCTTTGCTGGCACCACTGCTGTCGGGCTCATTGCCGATAAACAGGCGATTGGCATCCAACTCCTTCGCTGGCAGTGGTTGTGCGTAATTGAGCGGCAACCACAGGGTGAAGCGGCTGCCTTTACCCGCCTCACTCTGCACATGCACATGGCCACCCAACACCTCGGCCAGATTGCGTGAAATCGACAGGCCCAGCCCGGTGCCGCCAAAGTGCCGATTGATGCTGCCATCGGCCTGGCGGAAAGCCTCGAAAATGATGCCTTGCTGTTCAGGGCTGATACCGATGCCGCTGTCGCTGACGGTAAAGGCAACACCGCCGTCGACTGGCTCGATACTCAGGCTGACAGTGCCGGCATTGGTGAATTTAAAGGCATTGGACAGCAGATTTTTCAGTACCTGCTCCACGCGTTGGGCATCGCTGACCACGTGCACTGGCGCATCACTGGCGACCCGCACGTCAAAGGTCAGGCCCTTCTCCACCGCCTGCGGCTGGAACAATACTTCCAGGCCATGGGCCAAGCGTTGCAGCGACATGTCCTCCGGTCGAATTTCCAGGCGGCCCGCTTCGACCTTGGACAGGTCGAGAATGTCGTTGATCAAGGCCAGCAAATCCTTGCCCGACGAGTAAATCAGCTCGGCATGGCGGGTCTGTTGCTCATCAAGATTGCCCTTGGCGTTGTCCGCCAACAGCCGCGAGAGGATCAGCGAACTGTTTAGCGGCGTACGCAGTTCGTGGGACATATTGGCGAGAAATTCGGACTTATAGGTACTGGCACGCTGCAACTCAGTGGCGCGCTGTTCCAGCTCGCTGCGCGCCTGGGCCAAGGCGTGGTTACGCTCGTCCAACTCGTCGCGCTGGCGGGTTAGAAACTGCGTCTGCTCATTGAGTTGGTCATTGGTCTGCTCAAGCTCAGCCTGCTGCTGCTCCAGATTGACCTGTGCTTCCTGAATCAACCGCGACTGGTCTTCGAGCTCCTCGTTGGCGCTGCGCAGCTCTTCCTGCTGCACTTGCAGCTCCTCATTGAGCTGCTGCGTTTCGTGTAGCGACTCGTGCAGGCGCTGGCGATAGCGCGCTACCTCGATGGAGGTTCCGAGGCCATCGGTAATTGAGCGCACAAATGTTTGCTCGCGCTCGCTCAGCTCACGCATAAAGCCCAATTCGAGCACGCCATTCACGTCACCGTTGTTCTGAATTGGCGCCAGCATCACCGACGCTGGAGCATCGCTGCCCAGGCCGGAGTTAACCGTCAGGTAGCTGCCGGTGAGCCCGGCAACTACCCTCGCCCGCCGCTCCACCGCCACTTGGCCCACCAACCCGGCGCCGTCGTTAAACGACTGCGGCTTGGCTTGCTGCTCGGCGTCAAACCCGTAGTCGGCCACCCGTTCCAGTTGGCCGTGGTCTTGGCGCACATAAAAGGCGCCGACCACCATATCCAGGTAGCGCCCCAGAAAGGCCAACGCGGTTAAACCAATAGACGTCGTGTTGGGTTGGCCAATGATGCTTTCCGCCAACTGCGACTGCCCTTCGCGCTGCCAGGCTTGCTGCTGCAGTTGTTCGGTGACCTTTTCCTGCTGACGCAGCAAGGAGCCGTAGAAGTTCGACAGGCCAATCAGTTCGCGGCGGCCGAAAAACGCCAGAATGCCGCTGAACGACAGGTTAAAAAGCGCGTACAGGCTGATGGTTACGATGGCCGTGAGGCTAGCGCGCTCATTACGGTCGTGGCGCAGTTGTTGTTCGGAGGAGATGAACTCGCTGAATTTGTTGCGGATGCCGTCCATCAGCGAGCCACCCGCCACTTTCACCGACGTAGGCGGCGCATTGCTAGCTTGGCGTTGTTCGATCAGCTTGGCAGCGGCCAGCCCCCAGCGCTGCTGCAGGTCTTGAATATCGCGCAGGCGTTCCAACTGGGCCGGGTTGTCCTTAACCAAGTCGCGCACACTCTGCATATGCTCGCCAATGCGCGCCCGCGCTTCTTCATAAGGGGCTAGCACGTCCGCTTCGCCGCCAATCAGATAGCCACGCAGTCCAGCCTGCTGGTCGATGGTAAGGCGGTAGCCTTCGTTGGCCTGAGCGATGACCTGATCGGTGTGCTCCACCCAACTGAGCACATACAGCAGATAAACGATCAGCGCGATAAACAGCCCGGTGCCGATCACCCCGGAACCAATTGGCAGCGCCAGGTTGCGGGTCAACATACGGCGAAAGGCGTGCTCATCGACAGTGACGTCACTGTTCATCTCGAGTCCTCCGAATTGAACAAGTAATGGGGCTGGAACGTGGATGCCGGTTCCCTGACATCCGTTCAAACAACCTGAGGGAAATTCTTCAGGTTGCTTGAAATGTAGCTGTATTGAGGGGGTATTGCGTCGTGGCGTTAGGCTTAGAGCTCGGCACCGCCCAAGCCAACTCGGTCAGTCGCCTCTCCCGCAAGCGGGCGAGAGGAGCAGATTGGCAATTAGCCCGCCAGCACCCGCGCCAAGGTAGCGCGAACTTTGTCCATGCCGTCGTCGAGGGCACGCTCGATTTCCGCCATGGTAATCACCGCGTGGGTTTTACCTGCAGCCGGGTTTACCACTAACGCCAGGCAGGCGTAGGGCAGCTCAAGCTCACGGGCCAGCGCCGCTTCAGGCATGCCGGTCATGCCGATAATATCGGCGCCATCACGCTCCAAGCGGGCAACTTCGGCCACGCTTTCCAGACGCGGCCCCTGGGTGCAGGCGTACACACCGTGACTGCTGTAGGCAACGTTTTCGGCAGCCAACGCCTCAATCAATTGGTCGCGCAGGATATCGTTGTAGGGGTAGCTGAAATCGATGTGGGTAACGTGCTCCAGCTCACCGGCGAAAAAGGTGTGCTCGCGGCCGTAGGTGTAGTCGATGATCTGATGCGGCACGCAGAAGTGCCCGGTGCCCATGGCGGCGTGAATCCCCCCCACGGCGTTAACCGCTACCACCACATCGGCACCGGCATGCTTCAGCGCCCAGATATTGGCCCGGTAGTTCACCTGATGCGGCGGAATTCGGTGCGGGTGGCCATGGCGGGCGAGAAACAGCACTTCGCGGCCGGCGTAGTTGCCACGCATGATCGGCGCGGACGGTGCGCCGTACGGGGTGTCGATATTCAGCACAGCGCTAATGGTCAGGCCTTCAAGTTTGGTCAGGCCGGTACCACCAATAATTGCGTAAACAGTCATCGCGGATTTCCTAGCGGATCAGATGAGTTGTGCAGCTTGCAGATCGCCAACGGCTTGCAGCCAGCGCGGGCTCTGTTTGTAATCGGTGCTGGCAAAACCTTGCCCGCGCATCCGCGCCAGGCCCGTTGGTGGCGCAACGTGCAGACGCTGCAAGGCGCTGAGCGCCAACTCGGCAGCCGCGCGGTCATTGCACACCAAACCCATATCGCAGCCCGCGCTCAGCGCCGCTTCGATACGGTTGGCAGCATCACCAACCACATGGGCGCCGGCCATCGACAGATCGTCGCTGAAGATCACCCCATCGAACTGCAACTCGCCGCGCAAGATCTCCTGCAACCAGCGGTGGGAGAAGCCGGCCGGCTGATCGTCCACTTGCGGATAAATAACGTGGGCTGGCATCACCGCCGCCAGTTGCTTGCTCAGGCGCACGAAAGGTTGCAGGTCGTTGGCGCGGATTTCATCGAGGCTGCGCTCATCCACCGGAATCGCCACATGGGAATCGGCCTCGGCCCAGCCATGGCCAGGGAAGTGCTTGCCGGTGGCAGCCATGCCGGCAGCGTTCATGCCACGGATAAAGGCACCGGCCAGCAACGCGGCGCGGGCCGGGTCGCCGTCAAAGGAACGGCTACCGACTACAGCGCTGCGCTGGTAATCCAAGTCCAGCACCGGTGCGAAGCTAAGGTCCAGACCAACAGCCAGCACTTCGGTGGCCATCAGCCAACCACATTGCTCGGCCAGCCACTCGGCGTTGGCGTTATCGGCCACGGCGCGCATCGCCGGCAAACGCACGAAGCCTTGGCGCAAGCGCTGCACACGGCCGCCCTCTTGGTCTACAGCCAGCAGCAAGTCCGGGCGCACGGCACGGATGGCCACCGCCAATTCACGCACCTGGCGCGGGTCTTCGATATTGCGCGCGAACAGAATCAAACCGCCCACTTCGGGCTGGCGCAGAATCTGCCGGTCTTCGGCGGTCAGCCAAGTGCCGCCGATATCCAGCATTAACGAGCCATGGAGGCCAACAGTCATAACAAATCCTTAGCAGAGGTCTGCCGTGGCCCACTGCGGGCACGCGGCTTCGTCGATGTTTACTGGGCAGTGGACGGGAACCCGGTCGAACAGTTCCAGCACGTCCTGATTACGCAAGCGAATGCAGCCGTGGGACAACGGAGTGCCCATCGGCTCGGTGTCCGGCGTGCCGTGCAGATAGATATAGCGGCGGAAGGTGTCGACTGCGCCGAGACGGTTGACGCCAGGCTCGCAGCCGCTAAGCCAGAGGATGCGCGAGAGAATCCAGTCGCGGCCGGGAAATTTCTCATGAAGCTCAGGGGACCAGGTTTCGCTGGTCCAACGCCGGCCCCGCAACACGGCGCCGAGCGGCAAGCCAGCGCCTATCTTGGCGCGAACCTGATGCAAACCACGGGGGGTTTTATTGGAACCGTTTTGTTCACCGGCACCATTGAGGGCGGTAGACACCGGCAGACGCAGCACCAAGCGCCCGGCGGCAAAGCCGTAGAGCGTTTGGTCGGCAATGGAAATATGCAGGAGATCGAGGTTAATCATGGGCGGCTAGCTTAGCCGATCAACCTCACAACGCCCACCGCTGAGCGTGGGCGTTTTGCTCTTTACACCTTGGCGGCAGACGGCGCGGTTGAAGCTGGCACGTTACTTTTGCTGCGTGGGCGCAATTGAGCGGTGGCCAGAGCGTCGTCGGTAACGCCTGTTTCCGAACGCATACCAGCCGCCAGAAACGGCACCATCAAACGCATCACCTGTTCAATTGACGTATTCACCCCGAAATCGGTTTCGGCAATCGCTCGCAACGCCTTGATGCCGGACATGCTGAACGCCGCGGCACCGAGCATAAAGTGCACACGCCAGAACAGTTCGATAGGTGGAATGCGCGGCGCTGCTTCGTGAACCAGCTGCATATAGCGGCGGAACACCTTGCCGTACATATCTTCCAGATAACGGCGCAAGTGGCCCTGGCTTTGGCTAAACGCCAACCCCAACAGGCGCATAAAAATCGACAGGTCATTGCCACTGCGTGGTTTTACCGCCAGCGCTTGCTCAACCAGCATTTCAAGCAAATCTTCGAGGCTGGCTTTGCTTTCCGGCTTGGCTTGGCGGCGGTCCAGCTCACGTTCGAGGCTGGTGCAGAACGGACCGAGAAAACGCGAAAACACCGCTTGAATAAGCGCTTTTTTCGAACCGAAGTGATAGTTCACGGCGGCCAAGTTGACCCCAGCCTTACTGGTAATCAAACGGAGGGATGTCTCGGCAAAGCCCTTCTCCGCAAATAATTGTTCTGCGGCATCCAGGATGCGTTCGACTGTTTCTGACTGAGCCATGAGAATCACCTGACAAACACTTGTTTGAAACATACGTTTCAAGCGGCGATTTTGTCAAGTCGCATCAACCGTATTTTGGCTGGTCAGTCACGGAGTTCGGTAACTGCCCTTCCCTACTAGGGTTCCTGCTACTGATTGCAGAACATACGCCTATCTAAAGAAAGAGGGATTGCCAAGCGTCGAGCACTGTATATAATCCCAGTCACTGTATAAAAAGACAGAGACCGGACATGCTAAAACTAACGCCACGCCAAGCCGAGATTCTCGCCTTCATCAAGCAATGCCTTGAAGACAACGGTTACCCGCCTACCCGCGCTGAAATTGCACAACAGCTGGGCTTTAAATCGCCCAACGCCGCGGAAGAACATCTGAAGGCCCTGGCCCGCAAAGGCGCCATCGAGATGACCCCTGGTGCTTCCCGTGGCATTCGTATTCCGGGCTTCGAACCCAGCACCGAAGAAGAAGGCTTGCCTATCATTGGTCGCGTCGCAGCTGGCGCGCCAATTCTGGCTCAACAGCATGTCGAAGAATCCTGCCGCATCAACCCAGAGTTCTTCCATCCTCGCGCCGACTATCTGTTGCGCGTGCGCGGCATGAGCATGAAAGACATCGGCATTCTCGACGGCGATTTGCTGGCCGTACACACCACGAAGGAAGCGCGTAACGGCCAGATCGTGGTCGCCCGCATCGACGACGAGGTCACTGTAAAGCGCTTCAAGCGTGAAGGCGACAAAGTTTGGCTGATCGCTGAAAACCCCGAGTTCGCCCCCATCGAAATCGACCTGGAAGCCCAGGATCTGGTGATCGAAGGATTGAGTGTCGGCGTTATTCGCCGCTGAGGAGGCTGTATGCAGTTCCCACAAGCGCTGGACCGTACCCAACTGCCATTGTTCGACGCCTTCCTGACGCCTTCGTCGGCGCCGTTGTTGACCGATATTGTTGAAACCGGTTGGTTCGAAGAGCCAGAACCAGAGACGTTCAGCGAACTATCGCTGCGTGGCGCTGCCGGGAACTGCCTACACCTGCTAGCCCCTATCCTGCGCGAACTGAGCCAGGAACAAGAAGCTCGCTGGTTAACGCTGATCGCACCGCCGGCCAGCCTGACGCAGGCCTGGCTGCGCGATGCCGGCCTAAACCGCGAACGCATTCTGCTGCTACAACCTCGCGCCGGGCAAAGTCCGCTGGAGCTGGCTTGCGAGGCTTTGCGCTTGGGTCGCAGCCATACGGTAGTGAGCTGGTTGCACCCGCTACACCGTCCAGCACGCGACCAACTCGCCCATGCCGCACGGGATGGCAAAGCGCAAAGCCTGAATATCAGCCTGGGTTAAACGAAGCGGCGCTGAGCACAGCTAGGCCAAACAAGGACAACACCCAAGTCCGCGCGCAGATCCCTCTGGCGCCATGCATATTGGCTCAACCCAACCTACGCACTTGATCGCGGAATTCTCGGCAGGCGCGCTGGGCGCACAGAACATGGAAATGAAAAAGGCACCTGAAGAGGTGCCTTTTTAGCAACCGCGTGAAACGGTAACGCCATCAATGCAGAACGCGCGGACCGTCGTCTTTCTCAAAGTCACCTTCGGCCAAGCGGCCAGCCATCTGTACGCCGACATTGAGCATGGCTTTGGCAACTTCGACGTGGTGGCCTTGCAGGAATGCCTTGGCATCTGCGGAGAAATCCAACACCACTAATGCCTCCTCATCCTCTGCACGACGCAGGGCAATGCGCCCGTCGGGCAACTCGACAATTTCCAAAAAGGATGTAGGCATAAACTTAAATCTCCACGTGAGGCCGGCAGTGTATCAGCCCGCCGGCCCTCTTCCCTAGTCCAACCATCTGTTCAGATGGTCAGAAAACAGGCAAGGGATCAGCACTCGCTCAACGTTTCCCGAAAGCGCAACGCCATAACCTTTAGCTGCTGACGCCAGCTTTCCAGCTCGGCGCGGGGCAACAACGGCTCTTCTTCGTCCAGGCTGTAGGCCTGGATCAATGGCAGGGTTGGGTCAATTTTGGCTTTCGCCGGGGCCTTGGGCGGCTGGAACAGCGCCTGGTAGGCACCGATTAATTGCGCCAGCCAGGTTTCTGATTGCTGAGCCAATTCCACCAATTCCGCCAGCTCCGGGCTGGGCGTAGCGCCAAGAACATCCTTGGTCAGAATTGACTCAACGCGCGGCACATTGACTTCATCGAAGCGGTAGTAACCCGCGACTTCATGACAAATGCCCAGCAAGGCGCCATACAGATGGAACAGAGCAGCTTCGCGCTCGGCCAGAATCAATGCTGGGGCATTGACCGCTTGGCCTTCCTCAGCACGACGCCAGGCTTCCAGCGACAAGCCAGCAAAAAACAGTTTTTGGTTGGTGCGGGTATATAGCTCATGGGCCATTGCGGCGCCCTCCACAGCAGCAGACAGGGTCACTATACGCGCGCCAGGCTGGCCGGCGCGCGTGCTAGGGATTAACGCTTGTCTTCGACCTTCCAGGCATTGCCGTCATAAAAGGCGCGCCAGCCAGTTGGCTTACCTTCCACTTCGGTTTGCACGTACTGCTCTTTAGTCTTGCGACTGAAGCGAATCACGGCTGGACGGCCATCCGGGTCTTTCTTCGGTGCCGACATCAGGAAGTGGTACTTCGGATCGATTTCGTCCTTGTGCGGAATCAACTCCAACACCAAGGGCGCGCGGGTTTCGCGGTTCTTGGGGAATTGGCTGGCAGCAAGGAATAGACCCGAAGCGCCATCGCGCAGCACGTAGGTGTCGTTGACCTTCTCGCACTTGAGCTCCGGCATCTTCACCGCGTCCATTTTGGGTGGCGCCGGCTCGCCGCTACGCAGCAATTTGCGCGTGTTCTTGCATTCAGCGTTGGTGCAGCCGAAGAACTTGCCGAAGCGGCCGGTCTTCAATTGCATCTGGCTGCCGCACTTGTCGCATTCAAGGCTCGGCCCTTCATAGCCCTTGATGCGGTACTGGCCCTGCTCAATCTCATACCCCGCGCAATCCGGGTTGTTACCGCAGATATGCAGCTTGCGGGTTTCGTCGAGCAGGTAGGCATCCATCGCCGTGGCACAGATGGGGCAACGGTGCTTGCCGAGTAGAACCAGGGATTCGGACTCACCTTCATCGTCGGCGGCAATTTCATCGCCGGGAATCAGGTTAATGGTCGACTTGCAGCGTTCTTTCGGCGGCAGGCTGTAACCCGAGCAGCCGAGGAACACGCCGGTGGACGCGGTGCGGATCATCATGTGACGGCCACATTCACGGCAGGCAATGTCGGTCGGCGTCGGCTGGTTGGCACGCATGCCCTTGTCGCTTTCCGAGGCTACTTCGAGCTTTTTCTTGAAGTCGCCGTAGAACTCGTCCAGCACGTTTTTCCACTCGCGCTCGCCCTGGGCGACGTCATCGAGGTTCTCTTCCATGCCAGCGGTAAAGCCGTAGTCCATCAGGTTGGAGAAACTTTCGCTCAGGCGCTCGGTAACGATGTCGCCCATCTTCTCGGAGTAGAACCGACGGTTATGCAGCGCCACATAGCCGCGCTCTTGAATAGTCGAAATGATCGCTGCGTAAGTCGATGGGCGGCCGATGCCGCGCTTTTCCATCTCTTTCACCAGGCTGGCTTCGGAGTAGCGCGCTGGCGGCTTGGTGAAGTGCTGGCTTGGGTCGAGCTTGAGCAGTTTCAGCGCTTCGCCTTCGGCCATGTCCGGCAGCACATCATCATCGCCGGGCTTGCTGATTTGCGGTAATGCGCGGGTGTAACCGTCGAACTTGAGGATACGGCCTTTGGCGCGCAGTTCGAACGTGCTGGCAGCCACGCTAACGGTGGTAGACAGGTATTCGGCCGGTGGCATCTGGCAGGCCACGAATTGGCGCCAGATCAGCTCGTAGAGACGCTCAGCGTCGCGCTCCATGCCCGACAGCTGGGTCGGCTTGAGGTTGACGTCGGAGGGACGAATCGCTTCGTGCGCTTCCTGCGCGCCTTCTTTGCTGCTGTACACGTTTGGTTTGGCCGGCAGGTACTTCTTGCCGAACTCGCCTTCGATAAAGTCACGCACCATGGTCACGGCGTCGGCCGAGAGGTTGGTGGAGTCGGTACGCATATAAGTGATGTAGCCGGCCTCGTACAAGCGCTGGGCCATCATCATGGTTTTCTTCACGCCAAAGCCCAGACGGTTACTGGCCGCCTGCTGCAGGGTGGAGGTAATAAAAGGTGCCGACGGTTTGCTGCTGGTCGGCTTGTCTTCGCGCTTAACAATGCTGTAGGCGGAGTCTTTTAACTTCGCCAGCGCTGCGTCAGCTTGCTGCTTGTTCAGCGGTTTGAACGCTTCGCCGTTTTCGCGGGCCACTTCAAAGCGTACGTTGGCGCCTTTGGCGGTACCGAGGTCGGCGTGAATTTCCCAGTACTCTTCTGGGTTGAACGCCCGAATTTCGCGCTCACGCTCCACCACCAGCTTCACCGCAACCGACTGCACACGGCCAGCGGACAGGCCACGGGCGATTTTCGCCCACAGCAGCGGCGAAACCATGTAACCCACTACGCGGTCGAGGAAACGACGCGCTTGCTGGGCGTTAACACGGTTGATATCCAGCTCGCCCGGTTTGGAGAAGGCTTCCTGGATGGCTTTTTTGGTGATCTCGTTGAACACCACGCGCTTGTAGCGGCTGTCATCGCCACCGATGGCTTCGCGCAGGTGCCAGGCAATGGCTTCCCCCTCGCGGTCCAAGTCGGTTGCGAGATAGATGGTGTCAGCATCTTTGGCCAGGCGGCGCAGCTCT
>LNAP01001501.1_pt1 | contig 24578 bp, 18 predicted proteins | sample 602601 | NCBI WGS metagenome assembly LNAP01 (sample SAMN02440304, study PRJNA202911) | soil metagenome | biome: Subtropical and temperate rainforests or woodlands; isolation source: soil samples (1 kg each in a 20% v/v slurry with milli Q water) were... ...
GGGCATTTAAAAATCTTGGAGCGGGTGAAGGGAATCGAACCCTCGTCGTAAGCTTGGAAGGCTTCTGCTCTACCATTGAGCTACACCCGCGGCATACCCTTTCACCTTCTCTTTCCCAAACCTTTTTCAATCCAAAGCCCTGGAAAACGTTGCGGCCTTCTTTGCGAAGGTCGTTCGACTTTCCGAGCCTTACATTTTAAATCCAGGCCAACCGCGCCTGGATTTAGGTATGGGTCTCTGGTGGAGGAGGTTGGATTCGAACCAACGTAGGCGCAAGGCCAACAGATTTACAGTCTGCCCCCTTTAACCACTCGGGCACTCCTCCAGCGGAGAATTCGAGATTATGAACACTTTCAAATCCGCTGTCAAACGCTTCGGACGAAATCTTCAAAATCCTTCTTCAACCACCGCTGCGTTTCCGCGCAGAGGGGGCGAAGCTTACAGGTTTCCGCGAATTGCTGCACGGAAAAGATCAGAATACTGCTCTGGCGTGTAGTTCACGGGGTTGGTACCGGCCGAAGGATCCTCGGCCGCCATGCGTCCGACACGGTCAGCCTGGGCCTCGTCGATGCCGATTTCCGCCAGGGTGTGGGGAATGCCGAGCGTCTCGCGCAGGCCTAGCACCCAGTCCAGCACCGCCCCCGGCCCGGGGTCCGGCAAGTCCAGATATCGCGCCAACGCTTCCAGGCGCGGCGCCACCGCATGCTGGTTGGCCTTCAGCACATAGGGCATGAGGATGGCGTTTAAGGTGCCGTGATGCGCGTCGTACAGCGCGCCCAGCGGATGCGCCAGCGCGTGCATGGCGCCCAGCCCGCGCTGAAACGCCGTCGCGCCCATGGTGGAGGCCACCAGCATCTGCAGCCGCGCCTGCAGGTCGCCGCCGTTGGCCACGGCTTGCGGCAAGTATTCCTTCACCAGGCGCATGCCTTCGATCGCGATCCCCGCCGCCATGGGATGGAAGAAAGGCGAACAGTAGGCTTCCAGGTTGTGCGACAGCGCGTCCATGCCGGTCGCCGCCGTGATCTTCGGCGGCAGGCCAACCGTCAGCTCCGGGTCCAGGATCACGACGGAGGGCAGCATCCGCGCATGGAAGATGATGCGCTTGACCTCGGCGGCCTCGTCGGTGATGACGGACGCCCGCCCTACCTCGGAACCCGTACCCGCGGTGGTCGGCACCGCCACCACCGGCGCCATGCCTGCCACGTCGACCCGCAGATAGTTGTCGCCGATGTCCTCGAAATCCCACAAGGGCCGCGCCTGTCCCGCCATCAACGCGATGGCCTTGGCGGCATCCAGCGCCGAACCTCCGCCGAATGCAATCACGCCGTCGTGGCCGCCTTGTTTGTATGCGCGCACGCCGTCGTCGACGTTGCGGCCCGTGGGGTTGCCTTTTATTTCGTGAAACAGGCCGCATTCCAGGCCGGCCTCACCGCATGCGCGCACCACGTCCGCAATCATGGGCAAGGCGGCGAGTCCGGGATCCGTCACCAACAATGGACGCGTCATGCCTAGCCCGCGGCATAGTTCCGGCAGCTCCTTGATCCGGCCGGGGCCGGCCTTGATGGCGGTGGGATAGTTCCAATTAACACTGGGCACGGTCATGATTCAGTTCCTGAATGCGTCGTGTCAGACGCGGCGCAGATGAAAGGATTTGGCTTGCGTGAGTTGTTCATAGCCAACCGCTGACAAGGACACGCCGCGGCCGGAGTTCTTTACGCCGGTCCAGGCCAGCGCGGGATCCAGGTAGTCGCAGCGGTTCATGAAGAACGTGCCCGTGCGGACCTTGCGGCCGATATGCAGGGCCGCGTCCTCGTCTTGCGTAAAGGTCGCCGCGGTCAGGCCATAAGGACTGTCGTTCATCAGACCGATGGCTTCCTCGTCGCTATCGACCGCCATGATGCCGACGACAGGTCCGAAGCACTCGTCGCTCATGATGCGCATGCGGTGATCCACCTGCGTCAACAAGGCCGGCGCAACATAAGGCGAGCCTACGCTCGCTTCCTTGAAATGTGAGCTTTCAATCATATTTATGGCGCCGGCAGAAACCGCTTCGGCGATGATCTCGCGAATCTCGGCGGCGGCGCGCGCACGCACCACCGGCCCCAGCGTCGTGTCGGCCTGCAGCGGATTTCCCAACACGTATTTATGCGTCATTTCGACGGCGCGCTCGACAAATTCTTCGTACCGGGCGCGCGCCACGTAGATGCGCTGAATGCCGCAGCAGGATTGCCCTGAATTGAAGAATGCGCCGTCCACCAGGGTCTCCACGGCGTGATCGATTTTCGCGTCAGCGCGCACGTAGGCCGGATCGTTGCCGCCCAGCTCCAGGCCTGCGCCGATGAAACGCCCCGCCGCGCTCTCCTCCACGGCATGCCCGCCGCGCACGGAGCCGGTAAACGAAACGTAGCCGATCTCCGGCGCGCGGATCAGCCGATGCACGATGTCGTGGTTGGCATGAAGATACTGGAACACGCCCTTGGGCGCCCCGGCCTCGCGGAACGCGCGGTCGATAAGTTCCGCGCACAAGGGCGTCTGGTCGGAATGCTTGAGGATGACAGTGTTGCCCGCCATCAGCGCGGGCACGATACTGTTCACCGCCGTCAACAGGGGGTAGTTCCACGGCGCTATCGTCAACGCGACGCCTATCGGTTCGCGGCTGATGAAGCGGGTAAAGCCGGCTTGTTCAGGAACCTGGATGGGCGCCAGCGCTTCGCCAGCAATGGCGATCATGTGGCGCGCGCGTGCCTCGAAACCCGCCACCTCGCCCGGCGTGTAGCGCAACGGCCGCCCCATCTGGATGGTAATGGCGCGCGCGATCTCTTCCTTCGCCGCGACGAAGCGGTCGACCGCCGCGGACACGATGCGCCCCCGCGCCTCCACGCCCAGCGCCTGCCACGCGACTTGCGCAGCCTGGGCATCGGCAAGCGCTTGCGCGATCTGCGCCTCGCTGGCATAGGGACGGCGCACAACCTCGCGCCCGTCGATGGGACTGATGGTGATGAGTTCCTGAGTCATGTCTGCCCTGCGCAAGCGGTTTGGTTTGGATTCAGATGATTTCGAAGTAGCGCGCCAGCTCCCAGTCCGTCACGTGACGCCGGAACTGCCGTTCTTCCCACTCACGCGTGGCCGCATAGTGCTCGACGAAGGCGTCGCCGAACAGGTGGCGCGCGGCCTCGGATTCGCGCAGCCGCTGCGCGGATTCCCATAACGTGTTGGGCAGGCGCAGATGCGCCGGAAACTGCTGCGTGTAGGCATTGCCCTGCACCATGGGCTCGGGCGTCAACCCTTGTTCGATGCCATACAACCCCGAAGCCAGGGCGGCGGACAAGGCCAGATAAGGATTGGCGTCGGCCGATCCGATGCGCACCTCGACGCGCTGCGATTTGTCGCTGCCCGGGATCAGGCGCAGCGCGGTGGTGCGGTTTTCCATGCCCCAGGTGGCGTCCAGCGGCGCCCAGTAGCCGGGCACCAGCCGCGAATAGCTGTTGATGGTTTGCGCGTACATGGCCATGAACTCCGGCAGATAGCGCTGCACGCCGGCCATGAAGGAGGTTTGCGTCGCGCTCATGCCGTGCGGCCGGGATTCGTCGTAGAAGGCGGAGCGGTTGGTCTTGTGGTCCCGCAGCGACAGATGGATGTGGCCGCTCTGGCCAGGATGATCATGCGACCACTTCGCCATGAAGGTCGCCATCAGCCCGTTCTGCTGCGCCAGCGCCTTGGTGAAGGTCTTGAAGAGGAACGCCTTGTCGCCAGCCGCGGCCGCCAGGTCCACCGCCAGGGCCGCTTCCAGCACGCCCGGCCCCGTCTCGGTGTGCAGGCCCTCGATCGGCATGTCCATGCGTTCGCACATGTCCAGCAGCTTGCGGTAGAAATCGCCTTCGACGGTGCTGCGCAGCACGGAGTAGCCGAAATTTCCCGGCGTCCAGTTCTCCATGTTGCGATAGTTCTTGGCGCGCACGGAGTGCGGCGTTTCGCGGAACATGAAGAATTCGTACTCGAGCGCGGCGTAGACGTCGTAACCCATGCCCGCCGCGCGATCCAGGATCCGGTGCAGCAGCCGCCGCGGACAGATGGCGCCGGCGTCGCCCTCGAATTCCGCCAGGAACAGCAGCATGTCTTCACCGCCCGGCCCCTGCTCCAGCGGCAGCCGACGGCCGCTTTGCGGGATGATCCTGAGCTTGGCGTCGGGATAGGCCGTGTGCCACCCGGTGTACTTGGTGTTGTCGTAGAGCTGGTCGTCCAGATCCCAGCCGAACACCACGTCGCAGAACGCCAGCCCCGAGCGCAGCGCGCCCAGGAATTTGTCGCGCCGCAAGTATTTTCCCAGCATGACGCCGTCGACGTCGGACAAGCCTACCTTGATGTGCGAGAGCTGGCTGGCTTGCACCAGCCGCTCCGCGTCTTCCACCGTTGCTACCCCTAGTGCATGCATGCTCTTTCACCCTGTGGCTGAAGCGTTGCGTTGAACTGCGGGCGGGCGGCGCGGCGTTCAGGTCATGGCCGCCCCCAGCACCCGCATCGCCTGGCGATGCAGCTGCGGCGTGGCGGCCGCGACAACGCGGCCCTGCGATTCGAGGCTGAGCGGCTGCCCCGACCAATCGGTAATGACGCCGCCAGCCCCTTCGATCACGGGCATCAGCGCCAGATAGTCATACGGCTGCAGGCCGGACTCGACCACCAGGTCGACGTGTCCGCTGGCCAGAAGGCCATAGCTGTAGCAATCGCCGCCGTAGCGGCGCATGCGCGCGGCCTGCGTCAGCGCGTCGAAGGCGGCCAGTTCCGCGCCGGCAAAGATGTCGGGAGAGGTGGCGTACAAAATGGCCTGCCGCAGTTCGGCACAGGCGCTGCTGCGGCAGGCAGCGCCGTTCAACTGCGCCGACGCGCCGGTCACCCCGATCCAGCGTTCGTCCAGCATGGGGATGTCGATCACGCCAAGCACTGATTTTCCCCGGTGCAGCAGTGCCAGCAAGGTGCCCCACAGCGGGTTGCCGGAAATGAAGGCGCGGGTGCCGTCGATGGGATCCAGCGACCACACGAACTCGGCTTCGGCATGCGAGGCGCCGAACTCTTCGCCGAAGATGCCGTGCTCGGGGTAGTGCTGGGCGATGGCCTCGCGCAAGGCGGTCTCGACCTCCCTGTCCGCCTGCGTAACCGGGCTTTCGTCGGCCTTGGTATCGATGTCCAGCGGGTGCCGGAACCACTTGCGCGACAAGGGGCGCACACGGTCCGCCAGCGTCTGGGCGAACGAGGAGTACGCGGCCAGCTGCTGCGCGGATAACGGCGGTGAAGTTTGCATCGATGAGCTCCAGGCGTGGCGCGGGAGGATGCGCCTACGCCAAAAAAACCCTTGAATACAGGTTTTTCCAGTCTAGACACGTTGCCACAAATTTGCAAACATACATAAAACTGCAACCTGCCGGATTTGTTGCAGAAGACTGCCCGCCTACGTAGCTCGCCACCGTTGCCGTGTATTCCAACCGGAGTTCCATCATGCAATGTATGAAGAAGCTTGGCCTTGTGGTTGCAGTAATTTCCCTAGGTTGGACGCAGGCCCATGCCGGCGCCATCACCGTCTACACCGCCCTCGAAGAAGACGAGATCGCGGCCTACCTGAAGGCCGCCAACGCCGCCATGCCGGACGTGAAGGTCAATGTGCTGCGGCTGTCCACCGGCGACCTGGGCGCCCGCCTGATCGCCGAGGCCTCCAACCCGCAGCAGGACGTGATCTGGGGCTTCGCCGTCAGCAACATGCTGGACCCTCGCCTGCAGAACCTGCTGGAGCCATATGCGGCCAAAGGCATGGACGCCCTGCCCGCCCAGTACAAGGGCGCCGACCAGAAGTGGTTCGCGGCCACCGGCTATGTCGCTGCATTCTGTGTCAACACGGACAGGCTCAAGTCCAAGAACCTGCCCATGCCTACGTCCTGGGAAGACCTGACCAAGCCGGTCTACAAGGGCGAAATCGTTATCCCCAGCCCCGCGGCCTCGGGCACCGGCTATCTGCAGATCGTCGCGCTGCTGCAGGGCATGGGCAAGGAAAAAGGCTGGGCGCTGCTCAAGGACCTGGACAAGAACGTAGCGCAATACACGCCGTCGGGCTCGCGCCCCTGCAAGATGGCCCGCGCCGGCGAGTACGCCATCGGCGTGTCCTTTGCCTTCCCCGCCATGCAGTCCATCGAGGAAGGCTTTCCCATCAAGATGGTGATCCCGTCCAAATGGGTGGGCTACGAGCTGGAAGCTTCGGGCCTGATGAAGACGGCCAAGAATCCCGCCGACGCCAAGCGCTTCCTCGACTGGACGCTGTCGGCCCAGGCCGGCGGCCTGTACAGCAAATACAAGGAACTGGTGACCATCCCCGGCGCCACGCCCAACAAGGCTGCCGAGGCCGCGGGCCTGCCCAAGGACCTGACCGCCGTGCTGTATCCGGTGGACTTCCCCAAGTCGGCCGCGGAACGGGACGCCACCATCAAGACCTGGCAGGAAACCATCAAGCGTTGATGGGCCGGCGGCCGGTGGCAAGCCGGCCGCCGCCCGTCCTGGAGACGCCATGTATCTGGAATTACGCGGGATACGCAAGACGTTCGATGCGTCGGTAGCGCTGCAAGACATCGACCTGTCCGTGGGCGAGCATGAATTCGTCTGCCTGCTCGGCCCCAGCGGCTGTGGCAAAACCACTTTGCTGCGCATCGTGGCGGGTCTGCTGCCCTTCGACCGCGGCACCATCACGCTTGGCGGGCGCGATCTGAGCGCGCTGCCCGCGCGCAAGCGCGGCTTCGGCATCGTGTTCCAGTCGTACTCCCTGTTCCCCAACATGACCGTGGCGGAAAACGTGGGCTACGGGCTGCGCATCCGCGGCGAGCCACGCGACCGCATCGCCACGCGGGTGAAAGAGCTGCTGACGCTGATCAAACTGCCCGACTATGCCGAACGCTATCCGCACCAGCTGTCGGGCGGCCAGCAGCAGCGCGTGGCGCTGGCGCGCGCGCTGGCGGTGGACCCGGCGCTGATCCTGCTGGACGAGCCGCTCTCCGCGCTGGATGCGCGCGTGCGCACCGACATGCGCGCCGAGATCCACGACGTGCAACGGCGACTGAAGATCCCCACCGTGATGGTGACGCACGATCAGGAGGAAGCGCTGACGCTGGCCGACAAGATCGTCTGCATGAACGATGGACGCATCGAACAGGTCGGGTCGCCTTCCGACCTGTATCTGCGGCCGCGCACGCGCTTCGTGGCGAACTTCGTGGGACTGAGCAATCTGCTGCCCACCGATTGGGTGCGCGAAGCCATGCCTCAGCTGCTGGCGACACGGCCCGAAGGCGCCAGCGAACGCTTCGAGGCCTGCCTGCGGCCGGAAAATCTGCGCATCGCCGCGGACGAACAAGGACCAGGCCGTGTGCAGGACATGACCTTCATGGGCAATCTCACCCGCTTGCGCGTTGCCTGGCAGGGGCGCGAACTGCTGGTGGAACAGCATGGCGCCGCCGGCTTGTCACGCGGCGCCCCCGTGCGCCTGGACATGGAGCCGGGCCAATGCGCCTGGGTCAGCGTATGACGGATCACATCACGCAAACCGGAGCCGCCGCTTGAGCGCCGCCCACGCCAGCACGGTCATCGCGGCGCCCGCCGGCCGCGCGCCCTGGTCGGCAGACCGCGTATTGCTGTGGACCTGTGTCGGCATCCCCCTGGCGGGCCTGGCGCTGTTCTTCCTCTATCCGCTGGCGACCGTGGCCTGGCGCAGCCTGGTTGAAAAAGACGGCTCGGTCGGCCTGGGCAACTATGCCGAAGTCTTCGCCACCCGTGGCGTCCTCACCGCCACGCTCAACAGCCTGGTCATGAGCGCCGCGACCACGGTGGTCAGCGTCGCGCTGGGCTTCGCCATCGCCTATGGACTGGACCGCAGCTGCATGCGCGGCAAGGCCGCCGTGCGGCTGGCGCTGGTGCTACCGCTGCTGGCGCCGTCGCTGGTGCAGGGCCTGGGGCTCATTTTCCTGCTGGGACGCAACGGATTGGTACACCGCTGGACCGGCTGGGAAATCGACATCTACGGCTTCTGGGGCCTGTTGATCTCCAACGTGTTCTACGCCCTGCCCCAGGCCGTGCTGATCCTGCAGGCGGCCTTGCGCAACATGGACGCGCGCTACTACGACGCTGCCGAAGTCATGGGCGCCTCCAGCGCGCGCCAGTTCTTCGACATCACCCTGCCCAACTGCAAGTTCGGCCTGCTGAGCGCGGCCTTCGTGGTGTTCGTCATCACCATTACCGATTTCGGCAACGCCGCCGTGATCGGCGGCAACTACCGAGTACTGGCTACCGAAATCTACAGCCAGGTATCCGGGCAGATGAACTTCGGCATGGGTTCCGTGGTCGGCATCCTGCTGCTGTTGCCCTCGCTGATATCGGTGCAGATCGAGCGCGTCGCCTCGCAGCGCCAGTTCGGCTCGGCCTCGCCCAGCGGCCTGCGGGTCTCACCGCAACCCGCCGGCGGACGCGACGCGGCGTTCACCGCCGGCATACTGCTTGCGTGCGGCACGATCATCCTGACGGTGGCCACGGTGATCTTCGCCAGCTTCATGCGCCTGTGGCCGTACCGCATGGAATGGACGCTGAAGCACTACGACATCACCGTCAGCGGCGGCTACACGCCGCTCTGGACGTCTCTGTATCTTTCGCTGGCGGCGGCAGGCGGCGGTGTGCTGCTGCTGTTCTTCCTGAGCTTCGGCGTTTGCCGGATTCCGCGCGCGTGGGCCAAGCTGGTGTACCTGGTGTCGGTACTGCCGGTTGGCGTTCCCGGCCTGGTCCTGGGCCTGTCGTACATCTTCGCCTTCAACGCCCCAGGCACGCCCCTGTATGCGCTGTACGGCAGCGCCGCGCTGATCGCCTTGTGCAACTTCTACCACTACCACACGCAAGGCTTCCTGACGATGATGACCGGCATGCGCGCGGTGCCGCAGGCGCTGGAGGAAGCGGTCAGCTGCCTGGGCGGCGGCACGCTGCGGGTGCTGCGCGACGCGGTGCTGCCGCTGATCGGCCCAACCGTGCTGGGCGTGTTCTTCTTTCTGTTCATGCGGTCCATGGTGACCCTGTCGGCGGTGATCTTCCTGGTCACGCCCTCGGTCAGCGTGGCGCCAGTTTCTGTCCTGCGCCTGGACGAAGCCGGCTTCGTCTCGCAGGCCGCGGCCTATTCAACCCTTATCATGCTGGTCGTGGGAGGGTCCCTGCTGGCATTGCGCGCGCTGATCGCCGCGGCCGCACGGCGCCGGACATAGATTAGGAAACATCGGACATGTGGCAAGAAGAGCGGTATCAGAGAATCCGCGCCCTGCTGTCTTCATTGCAGCAGGTATCGACCGACCGTATCGTCGGCGAACTTGGGGTTTCGCGCGAAACGGTCAGGCGTGATCTGCTCGAGCTGGAGGCTATGGGGGAATTGCGACGCGTACACGGCGGCGCCGTGCCGGTGCATAGCGAGCCGCCCATCGCGGAACGCGTGCATACGCGCGTCAAGTACAAACGCGCCATCGCGCGCGCGGCCGCAGGCTTGGTATCCAGCGGCCAGACCCTGTTCCTGGACGCAGGCAGCACCACCAGCGTGCTGGCCGACGAACTGGCCAAATTGTCGGGCCTGACCGTCATCACCAATTCGTTCGACGTGGCCTTGAAGGTCGGAACGGCCGGCAACGGCGCGAACCAGCTCATCATGCTGGGAGGATCCGTGGGCGGTCCGGTATGCGCCACGGCCGGCGACATCACGATCGCCGAGATCCACCGCTATCGGGCGGACCTGGCGCTACTGTCGCCGGTGGGCGTGGACGCCGAATTCGGCGCCACCAACTACGACCTGCGCGAGGCCGAAGTGGCGCGCGCCATGGCGGCCAACGCCAAGCAGCTGGTGCTGTTGGCCGACTTCAGCAAGATCGGTCTGTGCAGCCGCGTGTCCTATTGCAGCGCGGACCGCATCGACCACCTGGTCACCAACACCAGCGCGCAGAAGTCGCCCGCCTATGCCGCCTTGAAGTCCGCGGTCGGCAAGGTCGTGGCGGTGTAGCGCAAACCCACCCGCCGCGTCAGTCCAGCGACACGCCGGCAGTCTTCACCATGTCGGCCCAATACACGGTGTCTTCCTGCAGCCGCGTCTTGAACGCGGCGGGCTGGCTGCCCACCGCCCAGCTCCCGCCGCTGTTGATCTTGGCGATCACGGCGGGCGACTTCATCGCCTGCCCCACGGCTTGCGCCAGGTAGGCGATGCGCTCGGGCGGCGTGCCAGCGGGCGCGAACAGTCCATACCAGTCATCGGCGGTAATGCCCTCCATGCCCGCCTGCTTGAGCGTGGGCGCCCCCTTGAAAATGCCGATGTTGTTCTCGTGGCTGAGCGCCAGGATGCGCAGCTTGCCGGCGGCGACCATGGGTTCTGCCGACGCAGGCGAAGTTATCAACATATCCACCGTGCCACCGATCAGGTCGGTAATCGCGGGTGCGGCGCCCCGGTATGGCACATGCACCAGTTTCACGCCGGCCTTCTGCGACAGCAGCGCCCCCATCAGATGGCTCATGGTGCCATTGCCGGGTGTCGCGTAGGTCACGGCGCCGGGCTGCTTGCGCGCGGCTTCCAGATAGTCGTTCAGGGTACGGTACGGGCTCTCGCTGCGCGCTACCAGCACCAGCGGCGCGGAAGTGATTTGCGAGATGGGCGTGAAGTCCTTGACCGGATCGAACCCCACGTTCTTGTACAAACGCGGATTGACCGCCATCACGCTGGTCTGCGACATCACCAGGGTGTAGCCGTCTGGCTTGGCCCGCGCCACCTGCGCCGTGCCGACATTGCCGCCTGCGCCCGAGCGGTTTTCAACCACCACGCTCTGGCCCGTGATGACGCCCAGCTCCTGCGCGATCAGGCGCGCGACGCCGTCATTGCCCCCGCCCGGAGGAAACGGCGACACGACCGTGATGGCCTGCTTGGGATAGTCCGGCAGGGGCGCGGGCGCCTGGGCGTGGGCAACGGTCCCCCACAGCAGTCCGGCCAGGGCCGCGGCAGCGGCCTTGCGTATGTGCGATGCATGGTGCTTCATCTGGATTTCCCCTTGTGATTGGCAGCCGGATACTCGGCCGTCCTTGGCATTCCGGTTCGGCATGAACCGTCCGCACCCCGGCCGTCGAGGCCGGGGCGTACTTTTCGGATTGATGCGTCTGCTGTGCCGCGGGGCCTGATCAGGCCAGCGCCGCGGTTCCGGTATCAGCGGGCCGGAAAGCGGTAGCCCGCCAGTTCGCGTTCATCGATCTGCTTGACCAGGTTGGTCTCCCAGGCCAGGTACTGGCGCGCGGCGGCCTTGTTGCCGTCATGGCGGTCATGCACGAAAAACAGATAATCGATGCAGTCCGCGTCGGCGGGCTCGGCGGGCGTCGATTCCAATGCGATTCCCTGCCCGGACCAGCCCGCCGGATCGCCTGCGTTGGCCTGGATGTCATTCATACCCTGCGCGCGCAGATCCTGTGCGGCCCACGCAGCCAAGGAGGCATCCTCAGCCAGCAGGACCACGGGACGCGCGGCATCCAGGCTCAGATTGTCCAGGCGCGGACGGATAGCCCAGCGTGCGCCCGCGATATGGCTGGCGCGAAAGCGCATGCTGGGGCGGAGATCGACAACTTGCGCACCTTGCGCGATCGCGGCGGCAAGCTGCGCATCGGTCAGCATGGGAAGTTGCGGCGCCGACGCCTTTTCCACAGGGTTATCCAGGCGCGTCTGCACGCCCTCCCGCAGCACGCTGGCGTCCCAGCCCATCTGCCTCAACCAGCTGGCGACCACCGGTGCGCGCACGCCTTCGGCATCGAACACCACGATGCGCGCGCCTCGCACAGCTACGTATTGATCGGTGGCCTGGATCAGCTGGCCGCCCGGCGTGTGCTGCGCGCCGGGCAAGGAGCCTTGCGCGTACTCTTCGGCGCTGCGCACGTCGCACAGGAAAGTGCTGCGGGTCGCGTCACGTAACCACGCCTGCGCCTCGTCCGCGTCCACCATGTGCACGCCATGGCTTTCGGCCAAGCGCGAGGAACGCTGCGCCAACGCGGGCAGGTCCTGCGGCGCGATGCCGTCGTCGTAGCGGCGGCGCGCGCCGTGTTCGAGCTGCAGGTCTTCCAGGTACCAGCCCTGGGTGCCGTTCTCCAGCGCGTAGACGGGATTCGGCACGCCCAGGTTGATCAGCGTCTGCGCGCCGATGATGCTGCGCGTGCGGCCGGCGCAGTTCACCACGATGGTGGTCTGCGGATTGCTCGCCAGCATGTGGGCGCGCAGCGCCAATTCGCCGTTGGGGCAGCAGATGCCGCCGGGTATGCTCATCTTCTGGTATTCGGTAAAAGGCCTGCCGTCCAGCACGATCAGATCGTCGCCGCGGCGCTGGCGCTCGGCCAGATCACGCGCGCCAATCCGGGGGGTGTGGAAAACTTCTTCGGCCAGTTCGCCGAAGGTTTTGCTGGGCACGTTCACGCCGGCGAACACGGCATAGCCGTCGCGCTGCCATTGCGCGATGCCGCCGGCCAGCCGGTGCACGTTGCGGTATCCCAGCGCAGCCAAAGCCTGCGCGGCGCGCGCCGCCGTATCGTCGGCGCCGCCCTCGTCGTAGACTGCCATCCGCACATCGCGCCGCGGCGCCAGACGCACGATATCCACTTCCAGCCGGCTGTAGGGCACGGGCGCGGCGTAGAACAGATGCCCCTCGCCATACTGGCCGTGCTCGCGCACGTCCAGCAGCGCAATCTCCTCCCCGTCATGCAGCCATTGCTTGAGCGTGTGCGGATCGACGTCGGCGATGGTTTCGGCTTGGGCTGGGTGCATCATGGCATTCAGAGATGAAGGAGAGAGTTGGGATAAGGCTTGCTCGAGATCGGCAATGAGGTCGTCGGGATCTTCCAGGCCCACATGCAGGCGCAGCATGGCGCCGCGCGGCGTGGGGTCCGGCAGGGATCGCGCGGCGCCCAGATTGACGGGGATCACCAGGCTTTCGAAACCGCCCCACGATGCGCCTATGCCGAACAGTTGCAGGCTGTTGATAAGTCGCTCGACGGCATCCATGCCGACCGCGTCGGCGAATTCCACCGTCAAGAGGCCATTCGCGCCGCTGCAATCGCGCTGCCACAACGCATGGGAAGGATCGCCCGGCAAGGCCGGGCAAAGGACATGCGCCACTTCCGGACGGCCCAACAGAAAATCGGCCACGCGCAGAGCGCTGCGGGCGTGCTGCGCCATGCGCAACGGCAGCGTGCGCATGCCGCGCAGCACCAGGTAGGCGTCATCGGCGCCGACGGTCTGCCCCAGATCCACGGTGGCGCGCTCCAGCGGATTCCAGGCGCGCGCATTGGAGATCACCGCGCCCATCATCACGTCGGCATGTCCGCCCAGATACTTGGTGGCCGCGAGGATCGAGATGTCGGCGCCCAGTGTGAGCGGTTTGTGCACCAAGCCGGAGGCCCAGGTGTTATCCACAGCCAGCCAGCAATCATGCGCGCGGGCCAGCGCGGCCAGAGCCGGCAGATCCGGCATCTCGTAGGTCAGCGAGCCCGGCGACTCCGCATAGATCATGCGGGTTTCAGGACGGATGAGCGCCGCGATGCCCACGCCGTCCGGCCGGTAGTACGTGTACGCAATCCCCATCCGCGACAGATGTTCCGCGCAGAAGCGGCGCACGGGTTCATACACCGCATCCGTGATCAGCAAGTGGTCGCCCGCGCGCAGATAGGCCAGCAGCACGGTAGCGATGGCGGCCTGCCCGGTGGGATACAGCTTGGCGCGATAGCCCTCTTCCAGTTCCACCAAGGCGTCTTCCAGCGCGTGCGTGCTATCGGTGCCACGCGCGCCATAGGACGGCAGGCGTTCCTGATCGCGGCGGCTGCGCGTGTCGCGCCAGGCCTGCACGCTGTCGAAGACATAGGTACTGGCGCGCGTGACGGGGGTGTTGACCCAGCCGCGATGAGGGCGACCGGCGCGCAGCAAGCGTGTGGCGGACCGATAGGGCTTGTCCATGGTCAGCGGCGGGTTTGCACGCCGATCGGCATGACTTTGCAAGTACCGGCTTCCAGGTCGAACGCCAGGCGTTCGGTCAGCGTTTCCAGCGCGCGGCCGTACATGTGCAGATGGCGGATGACGCTGTCGCCCTGGATTTCCACCGCGTGGATGTCGTCCGGCATCAGTGCGATGCCCGCGCCGGGGCCGACCACCACGGTGCCGGTCTTTTCCAGCTGGCCGACGCCGGGCACGGAACCGTCGTCGCTGCGGTCGTAGGTGTAGTTGTATTCCACGCCTTCCACGGCCGCGATACAGGCCCAGGTCGTGTGGTTGTGCGGAACGATCTGCTTGCCGGGGCGCATGACGTTCAGATAGAGCGCATAGCTCTTGTCGGCGTCTTCGGCGATCAGGTAGCGGGCCTGACGCTCGCCGTCTTCCGGCGCGGGATAGCGGTCGGCTGCCCACCAGTCGGTGTGGCCGGCCAAGCCGACCAGTTCATCCAACACCGTCTGCAGGCTGTCACGGTTCAGCCCCTTATTTCCTACAGTTTTCTTAATATTTCCGATGGCGCTGGCGATGCCGGCCTGATGAGGATGCGCGTGGCTCACTTGGATTTTCCCTGTTTTCATGAGTTATTGAGTTGACTGTATCCCCCCTGTTCAGCTGGAACAATTTAAATTGCCTTAAGATTCCATTAGCACTGCTAATACTTTCTAGGCCACCATGCGCAACCTGGATCTGGACCTGCTTCGCACCCTGACCGCCATCGCCCGGCACGAGACCTTCTCGGAAGCCGCCAATCGGCTGCACAAAACGCAGTCGGCAGTGACGCAGCAGATGCAACGGCTGGAGTCACTCATCGGCCAGCCGCTGTTCGAAAAGCAGGGCCGCAACAAGGTACTGTCCTCGCATGGGCGCCGTCTGGTGGAGTACGCCCGCCACATGCTGGCCATCAACGATGAAGCGCTACGCGCGCTGCAAGACGGGCCGCTGGAAGGAGACCTGCGGCTGGGCGCGCCGCTGGACGTGGCGGACTCCATCCTGCCCACGCTGCTGACACACATCGCGCGTTCGGCGCCGCGCGTGAAACTGGAAATCCGCACGGACCGCAGCCCCTTCCTGATGGATGCCCTGCGCGCCGGCGAACTGGACCTGACGATATCCACGCGCTTCGACCAGGACTTCGAGGGCGTGGCGCTGCGCACCTCGCCCACGGTGTGGCTGGCTTCCGCCGACTACGTGCACGACATGCACGCGCCGGTGCCGCTGGTGCTGGCCGACGAACCCAGCATCTTCCGCCGGCTGGCGCTCACGGCCCTGGAACAGGCACGCGTGCGCTGGCACACCAACTATGTGGCGCCGACGCTGGTGGGGATAAAGGCGGCGTTGCGGGCCGGGCTGGGCGTTACCGCGCGCAGCGTGGAACTACTGGGCCCGGAAATGCGGGTGCTGGGCGAAAAGGAAGGGCTGCCGCCCTTGCCGGACGTGACGTACTTCCTGTGGATAAGGCCAGACCTGATCAATCCGCTGACGCGGCAGGTCTACGACATGCTCAGGACCAATCTGGGACTGGCGCAGCAAGACGATGCGCCGGCCCTGCCGCCACGGTCTCAATAGCGGTCGAACAGATCCTGCAGGGCTGCCGGATCGCGCGTGATCGAAAGGCCCAGCATCAGCAGGATGCGGGCCTTCTGGGGATTCAGGTCGCGCGCGGCAACGAATCCCAGGCGGGCGTCATCGAGTTCGACATCGCGCGCGACAAAGCCGCTGCCCGTGCGGCTGGAGCGCACCACCGCCACGCCGCTGGCCGCGGCGCGGCTCAGGCCTTCGATGGCCAGGTCGGTGGCATTGCCGTCGCCCACGCCGGCAAGCACGATGCCGCCTGCGACATCAGCGAGGAAATCGATCAGATCGGCCTGCAGGTTGGCGTGGGCGTAGATGACATCGACGCGGGGCCAGCCGGCCTTTTCCAGCAATGCGAGTGAAAACTCGCTTTCTACGGTATGCGTGGTGGTGTTGCGCGAATAGAAGAACGGCGCGCCGCCATGCATGACGCCGGCGCGGCCGCGATTGGGCGAAGCGAACGCGCACAGGCCAGCGCTGGCGATCTTCTGGATCTCGCGGGCGTAGTGCACGTCTTCATTCATGACGACCAGCGGCCCACGGCCGCGCGCCTCGGGGTGGCGCGCCAGCGCCACCGCGTTATACAGATTGGCCGGACCTTCGGCGCCCAGCGCGGTGGCGGGGCGCATGGCGCCCACCAGCACCACGGGCTTGTCGTGACGTATCACCAAGCTCAGGAAGTACGCGGTTTCTTCAAGCGTATCCGTGCCATGCGTGATGACGATGCCCGCCACCGAGGCGTCGCGGCACAATGTGTCCACGCGTTCGGCCAGCGCGCGCCACACGGCGTGCGTCATGTTCTGGCTGCCAACGTTGGCGACCTGCTCGGCGCGGATCTCGGCGATGCCGGCCAACTGCGGCACGGCGGCCAGCAAGTCGTTGACGGAAAACGAGCCAGCTTTGTAGCCGGCGGAAGTCGCGTCGGCCTGGGCGCCAGCGATCGTGCCGCCCGTCGCCAGTACTGCAATGACGGGCAGCGCGCGCTCAGGCATCCACCACTCCGGACAGGCCCTGGCGCTCGAGCAGCGAATTCAGGTGTTCCCAGCCGTGGAAGTCGATGACGATCTGGCCCTTTTCCTTGGCGCCCACTTTCAGCGCGACGCGCGTGCCCAAATGGTCGGACAGCGCTTCCTCCAGGCGCGTCAGGTCGCGCGATGCCCCATTGGCCTTCTTCTTCGGCGTGGCGGACGACTCGGCTTCCTTGGCGGTCTTGGCGACCAGCTTTTCGGCTTCGCGCACCGACAGGCGGCGCGCGATGATCTGGTTGGCCAGCTGGATCTGCGTGGCCGCATCCACGGCGAGCAGTGCGCGCGCATGGCCCATGTCCACATCGCCCGCCAGCAGCATGGTCTGCACGGCCGCGGCCAGGTTCAAGAGACGCAGCAAGTTGCTGGTGGCCGAGCGCGAGCGGCCGATCGCCTGCGCGGCCTGTTCGTGCGTCAGGCCGAACTCGTCCAGCAACCGGCGCACGCCCTGCGCTTCTTCCAGCGGATTCAGGTCTTCGCGCTGGATGTTTTCGATCAGCGCCATGACGGCCGCGTTCTCGTCGGCCACTTCGCGCACCAGTACCGGCACTTCCTTCAGGCCGGCGATCTGGGCCGCGCGGAACCGCCGTTCGCCGGCGATGATTTCATAGTGGCCGGGCGCGGTATCACCCAAGGCGCGCACAAGAATGGGTTGCATGATGCCTTGTGTGCGGATCGATTCGGCCAATTCGCCCAACGCGCCCTCGTCCATGCGCGTGCGCGGCTGATACTTGCCGGCGCGCATCTTCGAAACGGGCAGAGTGGACGGCGGACCCTCGGGTTTGGCGACGGCGACCTTGCCGATGTTCTCGATGGCAGGCGCGTCCGCGCCGAGCAAGGCGTCCAGTCCGCGGCCCAATCCCTTGGGTTTCTTGGTGGCCATAGTTAAATCCTCTTTCCTTCTGTTTTTGTATCCCGAGCCAGGCTCAGGCGTCCGCCTGCTCGGCGGGCAGGCGGTACCAATACGCGTAACAGTCTTTGAAACCGTAGCGGCCATACAAAGCGCGCGCGGCTGTATTCTCCGGCTCGACCTGCAAATAGGCGGTGGTGGCGCCGCCGGCGGCGCCTGTTGCCAACAGGTGTTCAATCAGGGCAGCGGCGTAGCCTTTACGCCGCTGCCCCGGGTCGGTGACGATGTCGAACAGACCCAGCAGCTCGCCATCGCGGACGGCCAGGCCCGCGGCAACGCACTGCCCCGCCGCGTCCGTTGCCAGCACCGGCGAGATATCCACAGCCAGTCCTTGCAGACGCATCCGATGTTCGGCGATGTGCCCGGATTCCGAGTTGCGCATCGCCCCGACCGCCGCCGCGAAGCGCTCGGTATCGACAAAATTGAAATGCAGATCGCCCCGGGCATAGGCCCTGGGAACGAGCGGCGTGCACATGACTCGGGTCTCGTCGGTAAAGGTATAACCGCGGGACTCCAGTTCGGCGTCGAGGGAAAAATCGGGACCGATGGAGGTGATGCGCAGCACCATGGGCAAGCCATGGCGCGCATACAACGAAGAACAATACGCCAGCCGCTCGTCCAGGGGACGTGTGGATAACCCCAGCACATTGATGCTGCGTACGCGCTTGACAGGCGAATGCGCAAAACGCACCAGCCAACCATCATAGAGCAGCTGCGCGCCCACAGCCGTGGCATTCAACGCAGCCTCTTCCAGACGCGTGCGCAGGCTGTCGCGCGCGTCGATGCGCGGCGTACCGGAGGCTTGCGTTTTGGTCTGGGAAAAGAGCGTGGCGACGGACATGGTTGCGGCCTACTTCAGGTCCTTCCTCACGCGCTCGATCATTTCGGCGCCAAACGAGATATACGCCTGCGCGCCGCGCGAACCGCGGTCGTAAACCACGCCGGGCATGCCGTAGCTGGGCGCTTCGGCCAGGCGCACGTTGCGCGGCACGACAGTCTTGAAGACCTTGTCGCCGAAGTGCGCCTCGAGCTGCGCAGACACCTGCTGTTGCAGGGTCATGCGCGGATCGAACATGACGCGCAGCAGACCGATGACGCGCAGATCGTCGTTGATGTTCCGGTGCACGCGCTTGATGGTATTGACCAGGTCGGACAGACCTTCCAGCGCGAAGTATTCGCACTGCATAGGAATGATGACGCCATGGGCGGCGGCCAGGCCGTTCAAGGTCAGCAGCGACAGCGTGGGCGGGCAATCGATCAGCACGAAATCGTACTGGGTGGCGACGGTGTCGATCGCGGCCTTCAACTGGCGTTCGCGCTGGTCCATCTGCACCAGGTCGATTTCGGCGCCGGACAGTTCGCGGTTGGCGGGCAGCACGTCGTAACCACCCGATTCGGATTTGACGCGGGCCTGCTCGATGTTCGATTCGCCGATCAGTACCTGGTACAGGTTCGACTCCAGCGAGTTCTTGTCGATGCCGCTGCCCATCGTGGCATTGCCTTGCGGGTCCAGGTCCACCAGCAGCACACGTTGGTTGTGCGTGGCAAGGCCCGCCGCCAGATTGATGGCGGTCGTCGTCTTGCCCACACCGCCCTTCTGGTTGGCAATGCAGAAAATGCGGGCGGTGGTGCTGGGGGGTATGTTCTTCATAGGGTTCCTTGACTACGGCGCATCCAGATGAGGCAGCGCTCGGCCTCTAGCTCAGGCACGCGCAACGGCTGGATGTGATCGACTTGCCATTCTCCGCGCGCATGCAGCGCCTGTATTTCGTCCTCGGGGACCTTGCCCTTCATGGCGACGAGGGTACCATCGTTGCGTACATGGCGACCTGCGAGTTGCGCAAAATCGTCCAAGGAAGCGAAGGCGCGCGACGTGACAATATTGCACCCGGCGGGCGCCAGCGTTTCGATGCGGGCGTGGCTGGCCTGCAGATTGGGCAAGGCCAGCACGCCGCTCATCTGCCGCACGAATGCCGTTTTCTTTTCGACCGCGTCCACGCAGGTCACCGACCAATGGGGCCGCATGATCGCCAGAACGACGCCAGGCAGGCCCCCGCCCGATCCGACGTCGTAGACCTTGGCTGGCGTACCGGAAGCGCCCAGGGCCTCGTTGAACGGCCCGACGGCTGCCAGGCTGTCGAACAGGTGCTGGATCAGCATCTGCTGCGGATCGCGGATGGCGGTGAGGTTGTAGGTCCGGTTCCAGCGCTGCATCTGGGACAGATAATTCAGCAGCTTGGCCATCGCGGCGGCATCGGCCACCAAACCCAACTGCTCGCATGCGCGAGACAAGCGGCCGGCCATGTCCGCGCCGGCCGTATTGGCGTGCGCGCTCATGCCGCTTGCTTGCGCGAGCCGTAATGCAGGCGCTTCAGATGGATCAGCAGCAACGAAATTGCAGCGGGGGTTACGCCGGAGATGCGCGCGGCCTGGCCGACAGTCTCCGGCCGGTGGGTCTTGAGCTTCTGGCGCACTTCGAACGACAGGCTGGTCACCGCGTCGTAATCGACATCGGCGGGGATGGCCTGTTGCTCATGCGCGATCTGTTTCTGGACTTCGACCTGCTGGCGGTCAATATAGCCGGCGTACTTCACCTGGATTTCGACCTGCTCGGCCAGCACCTCGTCCGCCGCCACGCCAGGGCCAGCCAACAGCGAGCCGTCGGCGTTGCGAGCAGCCATCAAGGCTTCATAGGACACACTGGGCCGTTTCAGTAAATCTGCAAGTGAGTACTCACGTTCAATCGCCTTGCCCAGCAACGGCTCGGCCACTTCCGCCGGCAACAGACGCGGATTCACCCAGGAGGATTTCAGGCGTTCGACTTCGGTAGCCACGGCGTCGCGCTTCCGATTGAAGGCGTCCCAGCGCGCATCGTCGACGATGCCAAGACGGCGGCCGATCTCCGTCAGACGCAGATCGGCGTTGTCTTCACGCAGGCTCAAACGGTACTCGGCCCGAGAGGTGAACATGCGGTAGGGCTCGGTCACGCCGCGCGTGACCAGGTCGTCCACCAATACGCCCAGATAGGCCTCGTCCCGCCGCGGGGTCCATTGCTCGCGATCCAGCGCCATCAACGCGGCATTGACGCCAGCCAACAACCCTTGGGCGGCCGCTTCTTCGTAGCCAGTGGTGCCGTTGATCTGTCCGGCAAAGTACAGGCCGGCGATGGCCTTGGTTTCCAGCGTACTCTTCAATCCACGTGGATCGAAGTAGTCGTACTCGATGGCATAGCCGGGCCGCAGGATGTGCGCATTTTCCAGGCCGGGCAAAGAGTGGATCAAGGCTAGCTGCACATCGAACGGCAGGCTAGTCGACACGCCGTTGGGATAGACCTCGTGCGTGTCCAGGCCTTCGGGCTCCAGGAAGACCTGGTGCGATTCCTTGTCGGCAAAGCGATGAATCTTGTCTTCGATGGATGGGCAGTAGCGCGGGCCCACCCCTTCGATCACGCCGCTGTACATCGGCGACCGATCCAATCCGCCGCGGATGATGTCGTGGGTGCGCGCATTGGTGTGGGTGATCCAGCAAGGCAATTGACGCGGATGCATGCTGACATTGCCCATGTAGGAAAACACGGGAATCGGATTCAGATCGCCAGGCTGCTCTTCCAGGATGCTGTAGTTGATCGAGCGGCCATCGATGCGCGGCGGCGTGCCCGTCTTCAGGCGTCCTTGCGGCAGCTTGAGTTCCTTCAGGCGCTGGCCCAGCGAGGCAGCGGGAGGATCTCCAGCGCGGCCGCCAGAGTAGTTCTGCAGCCCCACGTGAATCAGCCCATTAAGAAACGTACCCGCGGTAAGCACCACAGACTTCGCCCGGAACTGCAGGCCGATCTGGGTGACGGCACCAACCACACGATCGCCTTCCACCATCAGGTCTTCGACCGCTTGCTGGAACAGCCAGAGATTCGGCTGGTTTTCCAGGCGGCCTCGGATTGCCTTACGGTACAGCACGCGATCCGCCTGGGCGCGCGTGGCCCGGACGGCCGGGCCCTTCGACCCGTTCAGGATACGGAACTGGATCCCCGATTCATCCGTTGCCAAAGCCATGGCGCCGCCCAGGGCGTCCACTTCTTTCACAAGGTGGCCCTTGCCGATCCCACCGATGGAGGGATTGCAAGACATTTGGCCTAGGGTTTCGATGTTGTGCGTCAACAGCAACGTCTGGGCGCCGGTGCGGGCAGCAGCCAGCGCAGCTTCGGTGCCGGCGTGGCCGCCACCGACGACGATGACATCGAATTCGCGGGGATAGTCCATGATGGGGGGAGAGATAAGAAAGCGTTCGGTGCTCATTATAGAGGCAGGGATTGCATGTTTCACGTGAAACATGCTTCGGCGCAGCATGGTGCATTCAAGGGCTGAAGCGCCGTAGGCAAAAGACAACGAGACAGAACCTCTGCGGATGAATATGTCGGCATTTGCTACCGCTTTGCCTATTGGGTTTCACGTGGAACATTGCATAGCTACCGCGACGCCAGCAGCTGTGTTGATTGATGGACACCTTCAGAGGATTGACCGCAGCCTACGTGCATCTCTTGTGGAGGCCTACCCTCGGCGCATGCGCGAGTGAGATTTCCACCGATCACGCGATATGTTCCACGTGAAACATTTTGGGAGATCCAGATGGCGGTCCGCCCGAGAGAGAAAGCTCCAGTGATGGCTTCGGTGGATGAAGACATGACACGATCGGTCAGAGACACGCCGTATCACCGTCGGCAAGATCGCTTCTTTCAGCACAAGCCGCCGAATGTTCCACGTGAAACATACTCTGCCTGCGACTTCATGGAGAATCTGCCCGGCATTACGATGGTCCCGATGGGTCAGTATTTGAGTCCTGTATTCCTAAATGGCTTACGACAGGCTAGGACATACGGAGAAGCCAAGGGAGATGTTAGGCGCTCACCTTCAACCTGCCGCTCTTCATCGATGTTTCACGTGGAACATTGGTACTCCTGGGACACATGCGCGATGTTTCACGTGGAACATCTCACAGCAACGGAACGGGGCAGTAGACGGAACCTGAAAGTGGCCTCAGATGTGTTCCACGTGAAACACGGAATGGACTCTGGCCTCGCAAAGAACCAGAATTTGCCACGTCAAAACTAATCCTCATAACTGAAGAAGCAACACGACACTCGAATTGTCTCGCCCGACTCCATCAACGACTGTTCCAAATTTCATAGAATTCACTCAAGAAAAAAAGCAATTTTTCTACCCCTACCCTACCCCTTGCCCAGAAAAAGACTATTTTTTTGATTCACGTGAAACCAGACCGCCCAAGGACATCACGATTGCACCCTTGTCGTTAACCAATATAAAGATTTTCGACTCTGGGATGAGCCACAATTCTGAGCCAGCGAGCCGCCAAGTCAGGCCCACAGCAATGCAATCCCTTTGAGGACCTGAGTGAAACCTGGCTAGGAACTGAAACATGCAACGTCCGTAAAATCTGAACGCGAAGGCATGCATACGCCATCGCAACGGAGGCTGTCTCCAAGCAGGCTGGATATGGAATGGTGGTTGGATTGCCGAAAAATCTTTCGCGCGTGCGTCATGAACCGATCTAAACATCTGGCCACGACCGCTATTGAATTCTGCACAGCGTTATCAACAGCTAGTAAATCCGATAGCTGCCGACATCCGCCGTTTCACGTGGAACAACTCTGGGGATAAGTCACCGAGAGCGGCGCGGGTCTGCAGCAAACATGAGCGCGTTTAATCAGAACAGCAAAGTGCAAAGAATCTTGGAAAAGCACAAATGCGCAACACTGTTCCCTATGGCAGCAATCGATTATTTCTATTCAGGATGCTTGCCAGGCTTTGGCCACGCGCAGTTCAGGAAAAGTCAGGTGGGCGCGAAAATCCGTGGAAAACTTTGTGGATAAGCTAACCCCACCACCCAACAAGTATTCGAAAAGTGGGCGTGGCAATCGCTGCCCTTGAAACTCGCCAGGAACTCTGCCGGCCTGTTCCAGTCAAAACGCAGCAGAAATTTGTGAAAGCGGATTATCCACAAATCTATCCACACGCCTCCGTCCTACGGTCCACCGCTACGCAGAAGCCGCGGACGAAGCGGGGCAGATTCTTTGACCAGACAAGTATCTTGCACCGCCAGGGAAGGATTCACCATCATCCTTATGGGCGATCACCTATTTTCATGTGAACCGCTGTGGAAAACTCGCCGACCGTAATTTGCGCCGAAACCAGCTCCATCTGAGGGTCACCGGAATCGACCTCCACCGATGTGTTCCCCTGCCTCGTCGGGGTTCGGAGATCTTCCAACAAACGTCATCTTTCCTACCCTATCCTCATTTCTATCCACAGGCAGATGGGCTGCGGCAGGGCGCCAAATGATGTAATTCTGTGCATAACCGGGATGGGGATATCTTTGTGAACAACCACCGTCGGCGCTGTTAAAAACACGCAAGAGCGGGCCGTAGAGATTATGGTCAGGCGAATCTGTCCTGCCCTCGAACCCGCCCTGAAACCGCGTTAAATGCCTGTATTCCCTAGGGAAAGGCCATGTTTAAACATAAACATCGTCAGTTAGCCTGGATATGCCAAAGCGTGCTCGCGGCTAGGCAGCATCGTTCGAAGGAACCCGGGATAACTGTGCAAAACTCGGCGACGGATAGACTGTTGCTTAATTGCTGAGCATGAAAATACACATGCCCAAAAATAATTATCCACAAACTTATCCACGGATGGAGAATATGTTAGTGAATACTAACTATTCGATTGGAGCTGGCGAATAAAGCTCTCGCCCAAATGAAACAACGCCCCAGACCGGAAGGTCTTGGGGCGTTGTAGCCAGGTCGAACCTGGCAGACGGGAAATTGGGATTTCCCGATTTAGAGCGGGCGAATTTCGGCCGCTTGAGGTCCTTTCGGACCATCCTTGACTTCGAATTCGACTTCCTGGCCCTCGTTCAGGCTGCGATAGCCGCGGCCCTGGATGGCGGAAAAGTGTGCGAAAACATCGGTGCCACCAACGTCCGGCGTGATGAAACCGTAACCCTTGTCAGCGTT